>Ga0207657_10000092_pt1 | contig 85665 bp, 88 predicted proteins | sample KBSC33metaG_FD_184316 | JGI IMG/M metagenome (GOLD analysis project Ga0207657, IMG submission 184316) | Corn rhizosphere microbial communities from Kellogg Biological Station, Michigan, USA - KBS C3-3 metaG (SPAdes) (version 2) | ecosystem: Host-associated > Plants > Roots > Rhizosphere > Soil ...
ACGGGACTCGAACCCGTGTTTTCGCCGTGAGAGGGCGACGTCCTGGACCGCTAGACGAAGGGGCCATCCGAATGGGAAGCGGGCGCCATATGTGGGCTGTTTCCGCTCTAGTCAATCGAGCTTCAGCCGCACAAAGCCCATTGCGCCCACAGGGTTGTTGCCGCCGTAAAGCGGAGCGATCGAATCCGGCACGAAATTGACCGAGAAGAGTCCACCCGCCCCAATCGAGACGTGATCGGCGATCCGGAAGTCCCGAACCGCGCCGAGGCTTACCTTGCCCACGTTGTAGGCAGGGCCGTGCGCGTGGGGGTCCGCGGTCAATTCGCGATTCTCGGTCATTTCGCCCCGGCCGAAGACGGTCCACCCGCCATGCTTCGCCGAGGCCTCGGCAACAAAGGCATCGTCGCCGTGATGCTCGATCGTCTTCCGCCCCCATGCGAGCGTCCCGGCCAGATGCCAGCCCGGCGCGATATCGTTCGCATAAAGGACGCTAGCCGACAGCCGGTTCTGGTTCACGCCGGGCTCGAGCTGCTCGGCATCCTTGAACTTGCCCCAGCTGCCCTGCAGCGCCAGCGTTCGAGTCGGGTTCCAGGAGAGCCGTATCGCAGTGGAGTCCAGCGGACCCGTCTCGATGTCCCAACGGTGCTGATCGGGTTCGCGGGCATTGAATCGGCTGACTTCCAGCTTCACCTGGCCGAGGACCACGCCCGCGGTTAGGACGCCGAAGCTGATGTGAGTGGAATCGAGCCAGTGGTGGCTGATCGGCGCTTCGGGCGAATCCATGATCGCTTCGCGATGCATGAAAGCGGGGGGGCCGAACGCCGGTTCTCCCGGAAGTCCGCCGTAAAGGAAGACGCTGCTCTTCTCGCCGATGTTCTGCGACACCGATGCCGACAGCTCCATGAACAAATCGTGTGGATGCTGCCGATCGACGAGGCGGTGGACTCCGTCGGCGGTCTCTCCGCTGGCGAGAAGCAACGGATATCCGCTCTTTCCCATCAACGGATCGGGGCTGAGCATCGCCTTGAACTGGATGGTGCCATCGCCCAGCTCGTGACTGGCCATACCCATCAGCATTCCGCTGACGAAAGTCTTGTCGTCTCCGCGCGGACCGGACTGATGGTCGTAAACGAGGTTCAGGGTCCCGTGCGCCATCAGCATCCAGTCGCCCGACATGGTCATCAGCCCCTGATGCTCGGACGCATCCGGCTGCCAGGCTGTGCCGGACGATTCGCGGGTCATTGGATAAGGCCCGAACGCGCCTGTCATGGCATGGCTGGCATGCTCCATCGCAGGCATCGGCATCGCACCCGTCTTTGAATGATCCATCCGCGAATGGTCCATCGGCATCGCTTCTGCTGGCGGGGGCTTCCGCCCGGGCTGCGGCTGGGCCGGCATCTGCATGCCCGGCATGTGCTGATGCTGCGCGAAGACGGCAGTCGGCATCGCTGCGAGCGCAAGCGCGCCCGCCGCACGGTAAAAACTGGATTTCACAAAATGTCTCCGAATCGGGAGACGGCGCATATTTGGCGCCGTCTCCCTAAGCAGGTTCAACGCCTTAGTGGGCGTTGTGCTCCTGATGGTCCTGCATTCCGTCCATCTTCATGTCGGAGTGCATCTTGTCCATCATGTCCTTGCAGCAGCAGTCCTTCATGTCGGCCATCTGGCTCTGTTGATGCTGCTTGTGAGCATCGGACGGCATCTGCGCTGGAGCAGTCGGAGCGGCGGCGGCGATCGCGGCCGCAATGAGAGTCATCATGATTATTCTCCTGAGTTCGAATGGTTTGATTTGATCCGAGCTCAAGCGAATCGCGGGGGCGGCGTGGCGATTTCCAGCTCGATTCCCGAAAGCATTTTTGCAGCCGCCTTCGGCAGCGAAGATCGCAAGAGAAGGCGGGCGGGCGCGTCTGCGGTGCCGACTGCCGGAAGTGCCGCCGCGCAGGCCATGGCGCAATGCGCGAACCCTGCGGTCGAATGCGTGCGGGGCGCCGGCTCCGGGCAATGCTCCATGGGCATTGCCGTCGCCATCTCCGGGTGATGGACGGTTGCGGCCGGTGCCGCTGTCATGCCGAACGGCATCAACATCACGGCCAGCATCGCGAGCAGTCGGAGGGCGAGCGATCGCATGCGCGTCCAATAGCCAACGGCTTCGCTCCTCTCAATCGTGGCAATCACTTAGCCAGCCCTTCGAGACCACCGAGGATCGGACAATCGGGCCGGTCATCGCCGTGGCAGCAGGTCGCCAGATGCTCGAGCGATCGGCGCATGTCGCGAAGCTCGCCTTCCTTGCGCTTGAGCTCGGCGGCGCGGCCAAGCGCAAGCGCCTTGACGTCGGCGCTGGCGCGGTCTCGGTCGTTCCATAGCGCGAGGAGTTTCCTGATCTCGTCGAGCGCGAAGCCGAGGTCCCGAGCCCGGGCGATGAAGCGCAATGTGTGGAGATCGCGTTCCCCGTAGTCGCGGTACCCGGAATCGCGGCGTGGCGCGGGCGCGACGAGGCCGATCTTCTCGTAATGTCGGATCATGCGTTCGCTGACCCCGGAGGCTGCCGCCGCTTCCCCGATCTTCACAACTTCACCGCCTGGAGCCGCAGCGAGTTTCCGATCACGGTCACCGAGCTCAACGACATCGCAGCGCCCGCGATGATCGGCGACAGAAGGATTCCGAACCACGGATAAAGGGCCCCTGCCGCAATCGGCACTCCCGCGGCGTTGAAGACGAAAGCGAAGAACAAATTCTGGCGGATGTTGCGCATCACGGCGCGGCTCAGGTGGCGAGCGCGCACGATTCCGCGAAGATCGCCCTTCACCAGGGTGATTGCAGCGCTCTCCATGGCGACGTCGGTCCCGGTGCCCATCGCGATTCCGACATCGGCGGCGGCAAGCGCAGGGGCATCGTTGATCCCGTCGCCGGCCATTGCGACGTGTTTGCCTTCGTTTTTCAGCTCTTCGACCTTCGCCTGTTTGTGTTCGGGCAGCACCTCGGCGATCACCTCGTCGATGCCGACCTGCCGAGCGACCGCTTCCGCGGTGCGGGGATTGTCGCCGGTCAGCATCACGATTCGAATCCCGTCGCGGTGAAGCTGCGCGATTGCCTCCGCTGCCGTGTCCTTCACCGGGTCGGCGACGACCAGCAGCCCGGCCGCTTTGCCGTCGATGGCGACGAGCATGACACCTTCCGCGCGGGCCCTATGTTCATCGGCCTGCGCTTCGAGGCCGGTCGGATCGGCCGCGACAGCGCGCAGCAGCGCGGCATTGCCGAGCGCGACCTGCCTGTCGTCGACCGTTCCGGTGACTCCCTTGCCGGTGTGCGACTGGAAATCGCTAGCGGACGGAATCGCGATCTTTCGAGCCCCAGCCCCCTCGACCACCGCCGCCGCGAGCGGATGTTCGCTGCCTTTCTCTAGCGCAGCGGCGAGGCGAAGCACTTCCGCTTCGTCCAGGTCCGCCGTGGGTTTGACGGCAATGAGTTTCGGCTTTCCAACGGTGATGGTCCCGGTCTTGTCGACCACAAGGGTGTCAATCTTCTCCATCAGCTCGAGCGCCTCGGCGTTCTTGATGAGCACTCCGGCGCTTGCTCCCCGGCCGGTACCGACCATGATCGACATCGGCGTGGCGAGTCCGAGGGCGCATGGGCAGGCGATGATCAGTACCGCGATGGCGTTGACGATGGCGTGGCTGAGCGGCGGCGCCGGACCGAACAGGCCCCAGACGATAAAGGCGATCAGCGACACGGCGACGACGCTTGGGACGAACCAGGCCGAAACCTTGTCGGCGAGCTTCTGGATCGGCGCGCGCGATCGCTGCGCGGCGGCGACCATCCGCACGATCTGCGAGAGCATCGTGTCGCGCCCGACGCGCTCGGCACGCATCAGCATGGCGCCGGTGCCGTTGACGGTCGCGCCGGTCACAGCGTCGCCAGCGGTCTTCTCGACCGGCACGGGCTCCCCGGTGATCATCGATTCGTCGATCGCGCTTCGGCCCTCCGTGACGACTCCGTCGACAGGGATTTTCTCGCCCGGCCTGATCCTGAGGATGTCGCCAACGTGCACGTCCCCCAACGGAACGTCTTCCTCATGGCCGTCGCGCACTCGCCTCGCCGTCTTTGGCGCGAGGCCAAGCAGGGAGCGGATGGCCCTGCCTGTCGCCGCCCGCGCGCGAAGCTCCAGGACCTGACCCAGCAGCACGAGGGTCGTGATGACCGCCGAAGCCTCGAAATAGACGGGCGCCATGCCGCCCATCGTCCGCAACGCGACAGGGAAGATTTCCGGGAACAGCGCTGCGACAAGGCTATAGATATAACCGGCGCCGACGCCGAGGCCGATCAATGTGAACATGTTCAAGTTGCGGGTCTTCACGCTTGCCCAGAACCGCTCGAAGAAAGGCCAGCCGCCCCACAGCACGACCGGCGTCGACAGAAGAAGCTGGGCCCACACCGAGATGCGCATCGGAAGCAGCTCGATCCCGAAGATATCGGCGGCCATGACAAGAACGAGGATCGGAAGAGTCAGAGCCGCGCTGACCCAGAAGCGCCGCGTCATATCGATCAGCTCGGGATTCGGCGCCTCATCGAGGGATGGCTCGAGCGGCTCGAGTGCCATGCCGCAAATCGGGCATTGGCCCGGCTCGGTGCGGCGAATCTGGGGGTGCATCGGGCAGGTCCAGATCGTGCCCTCGGCCACGTCATCGGCTAAAGCGGATTGCCCGGGATTCAGGTAGCGATCGGGGTCGGCCTTGAATTTGTCGAGGCAGCCTTGGCTACAGAAATAATAAGTGGAGTCGCCAAGTCGGTACCAGAATTTTGCCGTCGCAATGTCGACGAGCATTCCGCAAACCGGATCTTTTTCGAGGCTGCCATGGGTGGCGTGCGCTCCGGCGTGGTCGTGGTGGTGGCGGTGCACATGACTTTCAGCCACCGAATCCATCCCTTCGCGATTCGTCATGCGGGCATTCTCAACCTTGACACGATGTCAAGGTCAACAGGCGTCGATCAACCGTCGCTATCGCGCTCGCTCAGGTACCGCATGAGCTCGGCGAGCGTGGATTCCATCTGGTCCTGCATCTGGCCGACGAGCTCGTTTTCCCGCATCCCGACATGATCGAGAGGCTTCGAATAGCTGTCGGAGAAAGCCTTGAGATCGGCCTGGTCGAACACGCCTTTCGCGACGAGCTTGGCGAGGATCACCAGCAGCCCATTGGTGTTGGCGATCGTGCCCGCAACCAGCGCCTCGTCGACCATCGACAGGTTGCCGTCGCCTTCAGGCGCATCGGCAGTTTCGGTTTCATCGAATGGAGTCATCGCCGCCAATTTCGGCGTCCCTGGCGCGAAGGGCAAGGTCAACCGCCGCAATATCGGACGAGCTGCGCCCAGGCGGCCGCCTTTTCGGTAAACGGCCGCGTGTTGGCGGGGCTGGACGACGGCAGATCGATCAAAATCACCGGCAGCGCACCGAGCAGCTTCCGTCCGGCGGCCGCCGATGTTCCGCCGTTGAACGCGACGGCCTCCAGATCCGGGAAGCTTTCGAAATATTCCGCGAGGGGGTTATGCCCCGGCTCGCGGATCGCCTGGTCGAGGCTCCCGCGACGCTGAGCATGCGAAACGACGTCCCACAGCCCGATGCGATTCGCCTTCAGCCGCTCCAGCCGCCGTGGATAATCGAGCGCCTGCAGCTCCTCGCCGATCGCGCTACCGACCAGCCGCCAGAAGGCGTTGCGCGGGTGCGCATAATATTGGGATGCGGCGAGCGAGGCGTCGCCCGGAAGGCTGCCAAGGATGAAGAGCCGCGCGTCCTCGCGGGCAACGGGAGGCAGGCCATGCTTCACCACAACATCCATTCGCTTTGCCTTTGCCGCTCGCGCGACTAGTGCTGCCGCCGGTGAACGCCGACGACCTTCGAATCGCCCTCTTCTCGGGCAATTACAATTACGTCCGGGACGGGGCCAATCAGGCGCTCAATCGCCTGGTGGGCTATTTGCTTCGGCAAGGCGCGAAGGTGAGGGTTTACTCGCCAACCGTCGAAAAGCCGGCATTCGAGCCGACCGGCGACGTCATACCGCTGCCATCAGTCCCGATCCCGGGCCGGGACGAATATCGAATCCCGACTGGGCTTCCTGCGAAAATCCGGCGCGATCTCGCCCAGTTCAATCCGAACATCATCCACATCTCCAGCCCTGACGTATCGGCGCACCGGGCCGTGAGCTGGGCGCGCGCCCGCAACCTGCCGGTCGTGGCGTCGGTGCACACGCGGTTCGAGACCTACCTGACCTATTATCATCTGCAGCTGCTGGAACCGATGCTGCGCGCCGCACTTCGCCGGCTTTACGCACGATGCGACGCCTTGCTTGTGCCAGCCGAATCGACGGCGGCGGTGCTTCGGGCGCAGCGGATGAACCGCAACATCTACATCTGGAGCCGGGGCGTCGACCGCGAGCAGTTCAACCCCGCCCGGCGGGACATGGAGTGGCGCAGGAGCCTCGGGATTGCCGATGATGAACTGGCGGTTGCCTTCCTCGGCAGACTGGTGCTCGAGAAGGGCCTCGACGTCTTCGCTGCAGTGATCAAGGAGCTTCGAAGCCGCGGCGTGCCCCACCATCCGCTGGTCATAGGCAGCGGACCGGCAAGACCGTGGTTCGAACAGAATATGCCCACCGGAGTATTCGTCGGCCAGCAGATCGGCGCTGACCTCGGCCGAGCGTTGGCGAGCGCAGACGTGTTCCTGAATCCATCTGTCACGGAGGCATTCGGAAACGTCACCCTGGAGGCTATGGCGAGCGAGATCCCCGTCGTGGCCGCGCTCGCCACGGGGACGACCAGCATCGTTCGGAACGGCGAAACCGGAATCCTGGCGGATTCCTGCGACATTGCCGGTTTCGCCGACGCCCTCGAAGCTTATGCTCGCGATCCCGAACTACGACGGCGCCACGGTGAGGCGGGCTTGGCTTACGCCCGCACCCAGGATTGGGACGAGATTAACAGCTCCGTGCTGCGCGTTTACGAGAGCCTGGTCGAGCGGAGGCGCGCTTCTATTTGACGCGTTCGATCCGTTGCGCGGCATCGTCGAGAATCGCCGCAATCTCGTGGAAAAGTTCATCGTCGAGGCCGTCCCGACCGATCCGGTGGCTGAGCGCCGTCATCAGGTTCTTCACTGCGCGGCCGATCGCCTGGCCGGCTCCATGGCGCTCTTCCGGCGCCAGATCCTTCAATCGATCCATAAGGTCGTCGGCTTCTTCCGAACGCTCTTCGAGGTAATCGCGTCCGGAGTCGGTAATCTGGAACGGCTTGCGCGAACCCTCCCCCTCGGCCTCATCGATAAGGCCCATGTCCTGGAGCAACGTCAGGGTCGGATACACGACTCCGGGACTTGGCGCATATTCCCCGCCGGTCATCTCTTTGATGGCCCTCATGAGGTCATAGCCGTGGCGCGGTTCGTCGGCGATCAGCTTGAGCAGAGCGAGCCGAAGCTCGCCCGATTCGAACATCCGCCTGCGGCCGCGCCGGCCTCGACCTCCCCGGCCGCCGGACCCGCCGGGCCCGTCGCCGAAATCGAAATGAAAGGGGCCCCAGTTTCCGCGAAAGCCGTTGCCGCCCATGGCGAACATGTCGACGAAATCGTCGAAGCGGAAGCCGCACGCCTGGGGCGGAAGCGGAGGAACTGGCGGGATGGGGGGAATCGGTCCGTGGCGGTGGCGAGGCATGATCGGTCTCCTCCTCAGATGCATCTAAGATATATCTTAGCAGCATCCTGTGCAATGGCCTGATGCAAATTGCCGGGCGGCTTGTATGAGTCCGCCGATGGCCGATCTTTTTGGCGATTCCTCATCTGCCTCGCCGCGCGAGGAGGTCGCTCCCAATGCGCCGCTCGCGGACAAGCTGCGCCCGAAGGGCCTCGGGGACGTCGTCGGCCAGGAGCATCTGACCGGCAAGGACGGCGCAATCGGCCGGATGGTCGCGGCGGGAAAGCTGAGCTCGATGATCCTGTGGGGGCCACCCGGCACCGGAAAGACGAGCATCGCGCGCCTTCTCGCCGATGCCGTCGGTTTTCGTTTTGTCGCGATCTCGGCCGTCTTCTCGGGGGTCGCGGACCTGAAGAAGGTCTTCGCCGAGGCGCGCACTGCGGCGCGCGCCGGGCAACGCACCTTGCTGTTTGTCGATGAGATCCACCGCTTCAATCGCGCCCAGCAGGACGGCTTCCTTCCCTACGTCGAGGACGGAACCGTCACGCTCGTCGGAGCGACGACGGAGAACCCGAGCTTCGAGCTGAACGCTGCGCTGCTGTCGCGCTGCCAGGTGCTGATCCTCCACCGGCTGGACGAGAAAGCGCTCGAAACTCTGATCGATCGCGCCGAAGCGGAGATCGGCAAATCACTTCCAGTCACGGCTCAGGCCCGCGAAGCGCTGGTCGCTTCGGCCGACGGCGACGGACGCTTCCTTCTCAACCAGGTGGAGACGATCTTCGACGTCCAGCCGAAGGAACCGCTCGATCCCGCGGGCATGGCAGCCCTCCTGCAACGGCGAGTCCCGGTCTACGACAAGGATCGCGAGGGCCATTACAACTTGATTTCGGCGCTTCACAAAAGCCTGCGCGGGTCTGATCCGCAGGCGGCGCTTTATTATCTCGCGCGAATGCTGGTCGCCGGGGAAGAGCCGCTCTACGTCATTCGCCGGCTGACACGCGCTGCGGTCGAGGACATCGGAATGGCCGAGCCGAACGCCCTCCTCCAGTGTCTGGCCGCGAAAGAGATGTACGATTTCCTCGGCTCGCCCGAAGGAGAGATCGGAATCGTCCAGGCCTGCATCTACCTGGCGACCGCGCCCAAATCGAATGCAACCTACACGGCGCAGAAGGCTGCATGGCGGGTCGCAAGGGAAAGCGGATCGCTAAGTCCGCCTGCGAACATTCTCAACGCCCCGACGAAGCTGATGAAGGAGATCGGTTACGGCAAGGGCTATGCCTACGACCATGACGTTGAGGACGCCTTCTCCGGCGCCGATTACTGGCCCGAAGGGCTGGAACCGCAGGAACTCTATCGACCATCGGATCGCGGGTTCGAGGCGCGTGTGCGCGAGCGGCTACAATATTGGGCCGAACGACGAGTGGCGCTGCAAGCGAATCGAGAAGACCGCGACGCCTAGGAACCCACGATAGCGGAAGTGCCGTCGTCCGGCGAGGAACCGCCGTGCCTCCGGCGGAGCTTATGCCCATTCCGCTCTCGATTGCGGAAAATGGAAATGGCGGCCGACAAGGCTCAGGAGTAGTATTCTTCGTCGGCGGTCTGAAGGCTTGGCCCGGCGGCGCGAGGCGTTAGAATCGGATCGGCCTAAGCAGGGAGCTGAACCAGATGTACGAAATGGGTCGCGCGAACACTTATTGGCAGGCGCAGCTGATCTACTGGGGCCCCAAGGTCCTGATTGCGCTTCTCATCCTCGTTGCGACCTGGGTCGTGGCGCGAGCCGTCAAATGGGCTCTCCAGAAGGCGATCGACCGGATCCCGGCGCTGCGTAAGCACATGACCGGTGGCCCGAAGGAGACGGTCGGACATCAGCTCGGAGTCATTGCCAAGCTCATCATCTGGCTCGTCGGCATCATGGCCGCGCTCAACTATCTCGGCGTCGGCCAGATCCTCGAGCCGATCAACGCGCTCCTCGATGGCATCTTCGGCTTCCTCCCCAACGTGATCGCGGCCGGCCTGATCTTCTTCGTCGGACTGATCGTCGCACGAATTGTCCGGCAGCTGACCGAGACGGTGCTGATCGCCGCCAACGTCGATGGACTGCTGGCCCGCGTCGGCATCGGCGACACGGCGGGGACGGTGCGCATGGCGCCCGAAGAAGTCCCGCCGGGCGCTGCTCCGGGAGCCACGCGCGCAACTCTCGCCCGAGCCGCCGGAATTCTCGTCTTTGCGCTGATCATCATCCCGGTGGCGATCGCCGCACTGAACGTGCTGAAGATCGACGCCATCTCGGTCCCGGCGACGAACATGCTCAACGACATTCTTTCCGCCATTCCGCACATCCTGACCGCGGCATTGTGGCTTGGCATCGCCTTCATCCTCGCCCGGTTCGTTAAGACGATCATCGAAGGGATCCTTCCCCCGACCGGCTTCGACAACGCCGTGCGCTCGACCGGAGTCCTTCCCGCCGCCAGCAGCCCTTCGCGAATCGTCGCCAACATCGCGTTCATCGCCGTGATGCTCGGCGCGGCGATCGAAGCAGCGCAGCAACTGGGCGGCGGCACGGTCGCGATCTTCCTCGCCCAGGTCACCGAGCTTGGCGGCAAGGTCATCTTCGGGACTTTGATCATCGTCACCGGCATCTTCCTCGCGCGGATCATCGCCGGCCTCGTCGGAAGCTCGACCGGCGAAGGCAGCTACGCCGAGGAGATCGTCAAATATGCGATCATCGCCCTGTTCACCGCGATCGGCCTCACCTTCATGGGGCTTGCCGACCAGATCGTCATCCTCGCTTTCGGTCTGATCCTCGGCTCGGCTGCGGTTGCCGTTGCCCTCGCATTCGGGCTCGGCGGGCGTGACGCGGCGGCGCGAATTCTGGAACGCTATGCCGACGAGAGCGCGCCGCCCGCGCGCCGCCGCGCTCCACGACCGCCGCGGATCGAGCGCAGCCCGGCGGAAGAAGGGGATGACGCGCAGCCGCCGTTGGTGTGAGCGGCAGCCGCCCCTTCGACAACTGGGATAGCGTGATGACGTTCGGCCTCGCGCTTCCAGGGACAGAACCCTCCACCAGTTACGGCAAGCCGGCGGTCCGGGTTCGCGGCAAGGCATTCCTTTTTCCCGGCCGCGAGCGTGACAGCTTCGCTGTCATGGCGCCGATCGAGGAGAAGGAGCTGCTGATGGAAACGGACCCGGAAACCTTCTGGGAAACCGACCATTATCGGGGCTATCCGGCGGTTCTCGTCCGGCTCGGAAGCCGGGATCGGGAGAGGATCGAGAACGTGATCCGCCGCGCCTGGTGGGATCGCCTGACGAAAGCCCAGCAGAGAGACTTTGGCCCGCGCCCCTGATTTTGAATCCTTCGTCGCCATCGACTGGTCGGGCGCGAAGGGCAAAAGGCACAAGGGCATCGCGATCGCCGAAGCACGTGGCGACGCGTCGCCGCGGCTGATCCGGGCGGCGCATACCTGGTCGCGCGAGGAGGTGCTTAAATGGCTGCTGCGGCGGGCAGCGAAGGAACCGACCTTGTTCGGCTTCGACTTCAGCTTCGCGCCGCCGTTCCTCGAACGGGGGGAATATCTGCCCGGGGAGAAACGCGTGCCACGCACGGCGCGCGAATTCTGGGCTTACGTCGACAGCCGGAGCGACGACGAGGATCTCGGCGCCGCGAGCTTCCTCGAGCAGGCGCACCGGCGGCATTTCTATTTCGGCATCGCGGACGGCGTGAAAGCCGATTTCATGCGCTTCCGTCTGTGCGACAAGCGGTTGAATCAACAGGGCGGCCGCAAGACGGCGAGCGCCTTCGATGCGATCGGTGCTGCTCAGGTCGCGAAAGCGAGCTTTTCGGGGATGCGTCTGCTCCACGGTCTTGACGGCAAGGTGGCAATCTTCCCGATGGACCCGCTGCCCGAGCACGGCAGTGTCGTCGCAGAAATCTACACGCGCATCTACCTTCGGCGGGCGGGAATGGCGGGCTCGAAACTTCGCACGCGCAAGCAGCTCAATGCCGCGCTGGCCGGCCTTGGCAGCAAGCCCGTCCGGTTGAGCTTCGAACCGAGCGATCACCAGACGGACGCGCTGGTCACGGCGGCGGGAATGCGCCAGCTGGCGCTGACACATCCAGAGGCCTTCGCGCCAGCGGGACTGACGCCCGAGATCGCGCGAACGGAAGGCTGGACGTTCGGCATCCTTTGACTGATCCTGCACCCATCGTGGAGGGCCGTGATGCCGGCGTCAAAATTTCATTTCGAGCGCCACCAGGTAAAACGGATTGGCTGGCTCCGGGCCGCCGTCCTGGGCGCCAATGACGGAATCGTCTCGACCGCCAGCCTGATCGTCGGCGTCGCCGCCGCTGCATCGTCGAAAGGCGAAGTACTGCTCGCCGGCGCCGCCGGGCTCGTCGCCGGTGCGATGTCCATGGCGGCCGGAGAATATGTCTCGGTCAGTTCGCAGGCCGATACGGAAGCGGCCGACCTGGAGCGCGAAGGCGCCGAGCTCGACGCTTCGCCCGACTTCGAGCACGCAGAACTTGCGCAGATCTATCGCGACCGCGGTCTCGACGCGGTAACGGCAGAGACGGTCGCAACCCAATTGATGGCGCATGATGCTCTTGGAGCCCATGCTCGAGACGAACTCAGCATCACGCACATCACGACGGCCAGGCCCATACAGGCGGCGATCACATCCGCGATGACGTTCACTACGGGGGCAGCGCTGCCGCTCGCGGCGGCCTGGCTGTCCGCCACCGGACGGCCGATGATCGTCGCCGTTTCCGGCGCCTCCCTGGTTTGTCTCGCGCTGCTCGGCGCCGTCGGCGCTCGAGCAGGCCGTGCGCCCGTCGGGAGGGCGACGCTGCGCGTCGCATTTTGGGGCGCAGCCGCGATGGCCGTAACGGCTGGCATTGGCCGGCTGGTCGGAACGTCCGTTTGAAGGACTGGACGTTCGCGATCGTATCAACCAAATGCCGCGGGAGCGCGCCGGATTAGCTCAGTTGGTAGAGCAGCGGTTTTGTAAACCGAAGGTCGCGGGTTCGAATCCTGCATCCGGCACCGCCTTCTCCAATTTCACACCATCTATTATGATATGAAGGCGCAATAACATTCATTTTCCTTAGGATATGACGTGGGTCCATAGTACGGCTCGTGTTCGAAGAGCCTGTTTCAGAGCTTCAGCTCGCCGAAACCGCTGAAGAAGCGCCGGCCGATCCACCGGTCCGCAGCTGTGATACCGGCCTGTTTGACGATGTTCCCACGGCGATCTGGAAAGTCTTCCTGACCGCATGGGCGGTGGTATTCACCCTCTTCGCCTTGTTCTTCTCGACCGATCGCTCCGCCGCGTTCGTCATCGTCATTTCCTGTTTCTTCGCGATGATGGCCTTTGGGCTGCCGATTGCGCTGGCGGCGCAGTCGAGACGGACCCGCGAGCCAACCGGACTTATCCAGACTCAATCGGGGCCGCTCACAGCGTGGGAGGCCGGCGCACAGATCGCCAGCATTCCCGTCGCCGCGATCATCGCCCTGGCCTGCTTCATCCTCTTCGCGAAATAGCCAGCCCTTCAACCTCTACCTCAATCCACGTCGGCGCGTGGTCGCTGCTCTTCTCCCACCCGCGCGGGACGCGGTCGACACCGGCGGCTTTGAGCTTTGGCGCGAGGGCGGGGCTCACCAGCAAATGGTCGATGCGGATTCCGGCATCGCGCTCGAACGAGCGCCGCCAGTAATGCCAGAACGTGTACATCCGCGCGTCCGGATGGAGCGCGCGTAGCGCATCCGTCCAGCCCTGCGCGACCAACTCCGCATATTCTTTCCGCGCCGCCGGTGAGAAGAGCGCATCCTTCGCCCAGCGTTCCGGCTTGTAGACGTCCATCTCGGTCGGAATGACGTTGTAGTCGCCAATCAGGATCGCCGGCACGTCATTGTCGATCAACTCCTGCCCATAGGCCTTGAGCCGGTCCAGCCAAGCGAGCTTGTAATCGAACTTCGGGCCCGGCCAGGGATTGCCGTTCGGCGCGTACATGTTGCCGACAAGCAGGCCGGACACCGCCGCCTCGATGTACCGGCTCTGGCCCGGGTCGGGATCGCCGGGGAGGCAGCGCCGGGTCTCGTGAAGCTCGCCGACGCGGCTCAGAAGCGCTACGCCATTCCAACTCTTCTGGCCATGCCAGATGGCCGAATAACCGAGCTCGCGTATCGCTTCCTCCGGAAACCTCTCGTCGGTCGTCTTCAGCTCCTGGAGGCCGACCACGTCCGGCCCGAACGTATCGAGCCAGCGCAACAGGATCGCCAGCCTGCTGGTGATTCCGTTGATGTTGTAGCTGGCGATCCGAAGCGTCGTCTTTTTTGCCATCAGCTGTAGGAACCCCCGGAACGCACGGGGGTTCTATCAGCCGTGCTTCGAATCTCGTGCGCGTCCCCGTAAGGCCGGTCGCGGACGAAAGTCCAACGATCGCCAGCGGCGATGCGGACACGCGGATCACTGAAGCACGGGAGCCTCGTCGACCGCCAGGTCGCCGGGGCTCCTTTTTTAGAGCGCCGCCGCTGTTGCGGTCGCCAGTTCCAGACGCCGCGAGCGGTCCGGCAGTGGATATTTGTTCCCGTTCGCGCAATTGAATAACACCGCTTTTTCCTCGCGCGTGACCAACCCGCGCTCAAGCGCCTTGCGCCAGCCTGCAAGCACGGCCCCGCCCTCGGGGCAGAGCAGCATTCCGTCGTCGCGCGCGGCATCCTCGATCGCCTGGAGGATCGCCTCTTCCTCGACGGCGATGGCGGCGCCCCCGCTCTCGCGCACCGCCCGCAGGATAAGGAAATCGCCGACCGCCGAAGGCACGCGGATGCCGGTCGCCACCGTGGCGGCATTCTCCCAGCGCTGCGCGAACTCGTCGCCCTTCTCGAACGCCCGGACCATCGGCGCGCAGCCTGCCGCCTGCACCGCATACATGCGAGGGCGCTCGGGACCTATGAGGCCGACCCTCTCCATCTCCTCGAAGGCTTTCCACATGCCGATGAGCCCGGTCCCGCCGCCGGTCGGGTAGAAGATCGCGTCGGGCACCTGCCAGCCCAGTTGCTCGACCAGCTCCAGGCCCATCGTCTTCTTTCCCTCGATCCGGTACGGCTCCTTGAGTGTCGAGCCGTCGAACCAGCGGCCCTCCGCCGCACCCTCGCGAACCAGCCGCCCGCATTCGTCGATCTGCCCGTCGGCCACCCAAACCTCGGCACCGTACGCCGACGTCTCGCGGATATTGATCTCGGGAGTCTCGGCCGGGCAGATCACCAGCGTCCGAATTCCCGCCCTCGCACCGTAAGCGGCGAGCGCCGCACCCGCATTGCCATTGGTCGGCATCGCGATCCGCTGGATTCCGAAATGCTTCGCCATCGACACCGCCATCGCTAGTCCGCGCGCTTTGAACGAGCCGGTCGGAAGCCGTCCCTCGTCCTTGACCAGCAGCTGCGAGGCACCGGCGCGCTCGCCCGTGCGCGCGAGCGAAATGATCGGCGTCTGCGGCTCGCCCAGCGAGACCGGGGGAACCCCGTCGGGAAGCGGCAGGAGCTCGCGCCATTTCCACATCGTCGCTTCGCGCGAATCGAAGGTCTCCCGACTGATCTTTCCGCGCAAGGCGTCGAGGTCGTAGCGGACGAGGAGCGGTTTTCCAGCGCTGCTGAGTCCCTGGATGGTGCCGGCGTCGTAGCGCTCGCCTGTGAGCGCGCATTCGAGGTGAGTCACGTTCATCGCGATGCTCTAGCGACAACTGCCGCTTGCAGCCAAATCCCCGCTCGCCCATTTCGACAAATGGCGGTCCACGCCGGGCCCCCATGGACATTTTCGTTGCACTGGGAGAACGAGAGCGGCGATGGCGTTGGACCTGTACCAGAGGCTCGGACTGAAGCGCGGCGCGACCGAGGCCGAGATCAAGAAGGCGTACCGGAGCCTCGCCAAGCAGCTCCACCCCGACCGAAACAAGGACAATCCCAAGGCAGCCGAGCGCTTCGCCGAAGTCACCCGAGCCTATGACCTGCTGTCCGACAAGGACAAGCGCGCGCAGTACGATCGCGGCGAGATCGACGAGGAAGGCAATCCGAAGATGCCGTTCGGCGGCGGATTCGGAGGCGCGCGGCCGGGCGGCGGCACACATCCCGGAACGGGCGGCGCCGGATTCGAAGGTTTCTCGACCAACTTCGGCGATGCGGCGGATCTGAGCGATCTCTTCGAAGGATTGTTCGGAGGCGCGGCCGCGCGCGGCGGCCGCACGGGCGGTTTCGGCGGCTTCCGCCAGCGCGCAAAACCGCAGAAAGGGGCGGACGTGGGCTACCGCCTGAAGGTGAGCTTCACCGATGCCGCGACCCTGGCTCCGCAGCGCATCAAGCTGGCCGATGGCAAGACCATCGACTTGAAACTCCCAAAGGGGGTCGAGGACGGGACCAGGATCCGGCTCGCGGGCAAGGGGGAAGCCGGCCCGGCCGGTAATGGCGACGCGATCGTCGCCATCTCGATCGCGGCACATCCTTTCTACAGCCGCGAGGGCGACGATATCCGTCTGCAGCTGCCGGTGACCCTCAAGGAAGCCGTGCTAGGCGCCAAGGTGAAGGTGCCGACACCGGAGGGCCCGGTGATGATGACCATCCCGAAGGGAAGCTCCTCAGGGCGCGTGCTGCGCCTGAAGGGACGCGGCTTCACCGGCAAAAGCGGCGCTCGCGGCGACGAGCTGGTGACGGTTGAGGTCCACGTGCCTTCGGGCGATTCCGAACTGGAGGCCTTCGCGGCCGAATGGGACGGCGGCGGCAATCCTCGCGCCAGTCTCGGAGTTTGAAACTTCCCGGAATCGCGTAAGAAGCGCGCTACATGCGGGATGTTTCTCCACTTTCGCCGGAGCAAAGGCGCAAGCGTCTCGCGAGCGCCAGCGCCGCCTTCGGTCCGGATGTCGCCCGCCGGCTGAAACCCCGGCACTATCTGTGGGAAGTGCTTAAAAGGGTCGCTGTCGGCGTTTACAACGACGGATTCATCCACGCCGGCAATCTCGCTTATCTTTCGATCCTCGCGCTGTTTCCTTTCATCATCCTGGCAGCTGCCGTGGCTCATCTTCTGGGACAGGGACAGGACGCGCAGCTGACCGTCGCCAATCTTCTCGCCCGCCTGCCGCGCAATGTCGCGGGGACTCTTCGTGAACCGATCCAGGAGGTGCTGAACGTTCGCACCGGCGCGCTGCTGTGGTTCGGAGCAGTCGTCGGGCTGTGGACGGCGACGAGCTTCATCGAGACGATCCGCGACATCCTCCGCCGCGCCTATGGCGTGAAGTTCTGCGCGCCCTTCTGGGAATATCGCTTCGGTTCGATGCTGCTGATCCTCGGCGCGGTGCTGGTGCTGATGATTGCCTTTGCCGCGAGCGTCGCACTCACCTCGATTCAACACATCATCGTCGAATGGTTTCCCTTGGCTCAGGAAGCGGGGGCCAGGCTCGGGATCTACCGGCTCGTTCCCGCAGCGACGCTTTTCGTAACATTTTACGCTTTGTTCTACGCATTGACCCCCTCCCGCTACCGCAAGCACGGCTGCCGGAAGTGGCCCGGGGCGCTGTTGATCACCGCCTGGTGGCTGGCCACCGTCGAAATCCTCCCCTTCGCTCTGGGCCTGTTCGGCGGCTACAGCCTCACCTACGGAAGCCTCGCCGGCGTGATGATCGCGCTGATTTTCTTCTTTGTGGTCGGTCTTGGCGTCGTGATTGGCGCGGAGCTCAATGCGGCACTGGCGGATTACAAACCGACTGCACTAAAGGGCGAAATCTATAGTGGCCCGTTCAAGGACGAGCTCGAAGTCGAAGAACCACAACCCGGCGAAGACGTCGCCGTGGAGCTTGAGAAGGAGCCACAGCTTTGAGCGGACTGATGCAGGGCAAGCGCGGGCTGATCATGGGACTTGCGAACGATCGGTCACTCGCGTGGGGTATTGCAAAGGCGCTCGCGGACGAAGGTGCTGAGCTCGCCTTCTCCTATCAGGGCGAGGCTCTGGAAAAGCGCGTTCGTCCGCTTGCCGAACAGCTCGGCTCGAGCCTGCTCATCGACTGCGACGTCAGCAGCACGGAAGCGCTCGACCAGGCCTTTGCGGAGCTCAAGACGAAGTGGGACACGCTCGATTTCGTCGTCCACGCGATCGGCTTTTCCGACAAGAACGAGCTTCGCGGCAAATTCGTCGATACGACGCTCGACAATTTCCTGATGACCATGAACATCTCGGTCTACAGCTTCGTCGCCGTCACCCAGCGGGCCAAGGCGATGATGAAGCCGGGCGGATCGATCCTGACGCTGACCTATTACGGCGCCGAAAAAGTGATCCCGCACTATAATGTGATGGGCGTCGCCAAGGCCGGGCTTGAATCCAGCGTCAAATATCTGGCGATGGACCTTGGTCCCGAGGGCATCCGCGTCAACGCCATCTCCGCGGGCCCGATCAAGACCCTCGCCGCGAGCGGCATCGGCGACTTCCGCTACATCATGAAGTGGAACGAATATAATTCGCCGCTCCGCCGCAACGTCACCATTGAAGACGTCGGCGGCGCCGGCCTCTACCTTCTCTCCGACCTCGCCAGCGGGGTCACTGGCGAGATTCACCACGTCGACGCGGGCTACAATGTCGTCGGAATGAAGGCCGAGGACGCTCCAGACATCAGCACGGTCTAGATCGCCGCTCGTCTCCACCAGCGCCGCTTGACCGGCCCCGACTTGAGCACGGTCCGGCGGAACAGCCGCGCCGACACATAGACGACGATCCCGATCCACAGCGCCTGCCAGACAATGGCGACGAGGTGAGGCCAGAGCTCGGGCTTTTCGGCGGCGCGCGCCACCATGACGAGCGGCGAGGACAACGGGAATACCGCGCCAACGATCGCCAGCGGCGAATCCGGCGATCCGACCGCAAGCGCAGCAAAGCCGAAGATCAGCACCTGCGCGACCGTGACAGGCATCGACAGCGTCTGCACTTCGCGAACCGTCGAGGCCTGCGCTCCGATGCTCAGGAACACCGAGCCGAGCAGCAGGTAATTCATCGCGAAATAGACGAGCGTCAGCAGCACGAACGCTGCGGATCCGACCGCGGGCAGCGGAATCGAGCCCGGGGCGCCATGGGTGAACATTGCCATCGCCGCGATGCCGACCCCCAGCCAGACAGCGATTCCTACGAACGAAGTGGCAAGCATCGCGAAGAGCTTTCCGACGAAGATCGATTCGATCGGGACCGCCGCGGCCAGGATTTCGATCACCTTGTTCGATTTCTCCTCGATCAGCTGCGACAGCGTCATGCCGGCAAGGATGATCGTCAGGAAAAAGAGGATCATCTGGCCGGTTTGACTTGTGATGGCGCGGCTGCGGTCGACCGAGCCGCTGGAACGGGCGGTCGGGATCACCTGGAGAGACGCGGGCGGAGGAGCGCGGGCGGCGCCGAGCAAAAGCCGGACCTGGCCGGCTACGGTGCCGTCACGGTCGACTGCGCCGGTGAGTTGGGGCTCGCCGAACGGATGCGCCAGGACCGCGACGACGCTGTGGCGCGGGGAGGCAAGGAGGTCGCGGACCTGCGCCTGGATGTCACCTTCGGGCGCGACGCTGACGAGTTCCACGATCGGCCGGTCGCCCAGCGCGTCGCCGAGTTGCGTGCGTGCGGCGGAGAGCTTCGCGAAGTCGCTGCCGGAGGCAATCACGGCCACTCGCGGCTGCTCGGCCCGGCTTGCCACACGAGCGCCGATTCCGCCGAACATCGCGCCGAGCAGGACCGGGAAAAGCGGCCCAATCAGGAAGAAGATGAAAGCCTTTGAAAAGACCGTGGCCGCGAAGTCTCGGCGGCCGATCACCCAGGCGGACCGGAGAAGGTGAGTCACTGCGCCGGCCCCTCCACCATTTCTGCCGCTGCCTTGTCGCCGGCGATGGCGACAAAGGCGTCGTGCAGTCCCGGGCGTTCGATCGCTAGCGTCTCGATTCCGGCACCGCCGTCGATCAGCGCTTTCAACAGCGGCTCCGGGCCGCTTTCCGGAAGCTCGAAAATCCACTCGCTGCCCTCGCGCCGCGCACCTGCCGGAATTGCGCCTCGCCAGGGCCCGTCTTCGGTGCGGGTGCGCAGCCGGACGATGGGTCGGAGCTTGGCCCTCGCCTCGTCCACCGCGCCTTCAAAGGCGACGCGCCCTTTGGCGATGATCGCAATCCGCTCGCACAGCCTTTCGGCATGGGCGATGACATGCGTCGAGAAGATGATGGTGGCGCCGCTCCGCGCCTGGCGGCGGATCAGCTCCTCGAGCCGCACCTGGTTGATTGCATCGAGGCCGGCGAACGGCTCGTCGAGGACGAGCAGCCGGGGCCGGTGGATAATGGTCCCAAGCAGCTGGACAGTCTGGGCCATGCCCTTGGACAAGGTTCGGATGGGCTTTCGCGCCCAATCCCCAAGCCCATGCTCGGCGAGCAATTCGTCCGCCCGCCGGCGCCCCTCACCGAGCGACAATCCGCGAAGCGCCCCCATGAAGGCAATCGCGTCGCGGCAGTGCATCGCCGGATAAAGCCCCCGTTCCTCCGGCAGGTAACCGATCTCGGTCGCCGCATCGAGCGGCCGCTCGTGCCCGAGCACGCTCCGAGAGCCGCTCGACGGATCGATGATTCCGAGCAGGATCCGAAGAGTCGTCGTCTTGCCGGCGCCGTTCGGTCCGAGGAGCCCGTAGATCGAACCGGAAGGAACGCCGAGGGTGACCCCATCGACGGCGCGAGTGTCGCCGAAATCCTTCGTCAGGTTCCTGGCTTCGACCGCCCACTCGCCGGACCCTGCGTGGCCGCCTGCCTGTCGAAGCACTGGAATTCCTTAGAGAAACCAAGCCAACATTGTATTGCGCCCAAGTGGATAGAGGCGAAGCACTGAAGGAAGCAATACGGGCGGAGGCCGAGCGACTCGGTTTCGCCGCCTGCGGCTTTGCATCCGCAGACGCCCCTCGGGACGCCGGGCCCAACCTGCTGCGCTGGCTGGACGAGGGCCGCCACGGCTCGATGGAATGGATGGAAACGCGCGGTCAGCAACGCGTGGCGCCCACCGCGCTGTGGCCGGAAGCCCGGTCCGTCATTGCCTTGGGAATGAGTTACGCGCCGGAGAGCGATCCGTTCGCTCTGGCGAATGACGGTTCGGCGGGGCGGATCTCCGTCTATGCCCAGGGCCGCGACTATCACGACACGGTAAAGAAGGCGCTCAAGGCGCTCGCCCGCTGGCTCGTCGCCAGCGAGGGCGGCGAGCTCAAGGTATTCGTCGACACCGCGCCGGTGATGGAAAAGCCGCTTTCCGCCGCCGCGGGAATTGGCTGGCAGGGCAAGCACACGAACCTCGTATCGCGCAAGCACGGTAGCTGGCTCTTCCTCGGCGCGATCTTCACTACGCTGGAGATCGATCCCGACGAGCCTGCGCGGGATACGTGCGGGACCTGTACACGCTGTCTCGACGTCTGCCCGACGCAGGCATTCGATGGCGCCCGCCGAATCGATGCCCGCAAGTGCATCTCCTACCTCACCATCGAGCACAAGGGTCCGATCCCGCGCCACATGCGCAAGGCGATGGGCAATCGAATCTACGGCTGCGACGACTGCCTCGCCGTCTGCCCGTGGAACCGGTTTGCCGACGCGGCGGCCGCAAACCGCGCATTCGTGCCGCGCGAGGAATTGAAGGCGCCGCGCCTGGCCGACCTGCTCGATCTCGACGATAGCGCCTTCCGCGCGAAATTCTCCGGCTCGCCGATCAAGCGCATCGGCGTCAAACGGATGATCCGCAATTGCCTGATCGCGGCGGGGAACAGCGGCGATTCGTCGCTGGTCCCGTCAGTCGAGCGCCACCTCGACGACGAGGATCCGGTTGTCGCCGATGCAGCTCGATGGGCGCTGGCGGAGCTTCAGGGCGCCTCGATCGACGCGATGCAGAGTGCCTGATCCACGTCCGTCAGCGACCGCGACCGGGCATCCACGTAGGTCACCCGATACGGCGCATTGCCGCTGGGATAGAGATAGGCATCGAGCACGCACTGGTCGCTCCGGAACTGAAGCTTCAGGCTGTCACCCTCGCGGATCTGGAGCGCGGGCGTGCCGAGCCGGCGGACCAGCTCTTCGGCGGTGAGGCCGACGATTTCGCCCCGGGTGTGGGTCGATTGGGGAACCTGCGTCACCGGCTCGGTCGACGGGGCCGGCCTTGGCGCGGTGGCGCAGGCGGCAACGAGCAAAGCGGGCGAAACGATTAGGAAACGGCGCATCGCCATGTGATGGCCGCGCTTGAATACCGGCGCAAGTTGCTACGCGCCTCCGCCGAAGCTAGGCGTCCGCGATGAACGAAAAAACAATGGACGTGCTGGCGATCGGCAACGCGATCGTCGACGTGATCACCGACTCCAACGATGCCTTTCTCAGCAGCCTGGGCATGGCCAAGGGCTCGATGCGGCTAATCGACGCGGGCGAGGCAGAGCGGCTTTACGCCGCAATGGGCCCGGGCCGCGAAGCGAGTGGCGGATCGGCGGCCAACACGGTCGCCGGGCTGGCCGCGCTAGGGCTCAGGACCGCCTTCGTGGGCCAGCTAGGCGACGACGATCTCGGAAAGATTTTTGCCCACGACATTCGCTCGCTCGGAGTGGATTTCCGAACTCCGCCGAGCGCGGATGCAGGCGCGACGGCTCGCTGCCTGATCCTGGTGACCCCCGACGCCCAGCGGACGATGAACACCTTCCTCGGCGCCGCCCAGCACCTCGATAAAAGCGCGATCGAGCCGAGGGCGATTGCAGCCGCCCGCATCATCTATCTCGAAGGCTATCTGTGGGACCCGGAGCAGCCGCGGGCCGCGATGGAAGCCGCGATCGATTTTGCCCGGTCCGCCGGCACGAAGGTCGCGTTCACCCTGTCCGACGGTTTCGTCGTCGAGAGGCATCGCAACGACTTCCTGCGCCTGATCGACGAGGGGAAAATTGATATCCTGTTCGCCAATGAGCAGGAGTTCCTGCATCTCGCGGAGGGCATCGAGCTGATCTCCGCCATCGACGATTTCGCGAAGAAGGTGCCGATCCTCGTGGTCACCCGAAGCGAGCACGGAGCGCTGGCCTGCCGCGGCGAGGAGCGGGCGCATGTTCCTGCCGAGCCGATTGAGAAGCTCGTCGACACGACGGGCGCCGGCGACCTCTTCGCGGCGGGCTTCCTTGCCGGTCAGGCGCGCGGACGCTCGCTCGAGGATTCGCTCCGGCTGGGCGCCATCGCGGCATCCGAGGTCATCCAGCATTACGGCGCGCGCCCGGAGCTCGACCTCGCTGCTCTCGCCGGTCCGCTGCTGCGATAGAAAAAGGGCCCCGGCGTCGCCGCCGGAGCCCCCTCCCCCGTTAGTCTGTCCGGCGACTAGATTTTGCCGCGGAACGTGATTCCGAAGGTGCGCGGCTCGCCGAGGAACGTCCCGTATAGCTGCGTCGCGACATTCGGAATCGGCGAGCAGAAGCCCTTGACGGCGCCCGCCGTCGTGCAGGTTCCTTGAATCGGCGCGTCGAACGCCACCTGCTCGAACTTTTCGTTGAACAGGTTCTGCGCCCAGAGTTCTACCGACCAGGCGTTGTTCGGGCCGCGAAGGCCAACGCGACCGTTCACCACGGTGAACGATCCCTGGAATTTCTCCAGGTCGAGGTCCGAGCCCGTGTTGAAGCCGCTCATGTAGCGGGCGTCGAGATAGAAGAGGCCGCTGAGCCCCGTGCCCCCGATCGGCGGAGTCCAGGCCGCGGCGCCCGTCAACGTCCACTTGTTGGAGTTGGAAAGGCGTGCACCCGGGATCTGGAACAGCGCGGGCGTCAAGGGGATACCGTTCGCACCGACCAGATTGTTCCGGTACTTGGTGTCCGCGTAGGTCACGCCGGCGTTGAGGTCGAGGAAGCGCATCGGCCGGGTGAAAGCCTCGATTTCAAAGCCTTGGCTCTTGACGCCTGCCTTGGTGCCGCCAGTGCAGGCACCGGTGACCGGACTGTTGTCAGAGTCGGCGCCGTTGAGGCCGGTTTTGCAGGCGTTGACGTTTTCGACGATGAAGTTGAGGCCGTTGAACGTGTTCAGCTGGAAGTTGCTGAACAACTCGTGGAACAGGGCGATGTTCAGGTCGAAGCCGGGTCCGTTATATTTGGCGCCAAGTTCGAATGCGTCGTTGATTTCCGGCTTGAACTCCAGGTCGGCACCCGAAGCCACCAACCCGCCGCAACCCGGTTGGCCCACTGTTGTGCAAATCGCACCATTGCCATTTGCGCGCAACAGCGCGGCCCGGTCGAGGTTGAACCCGCCCGCCTTGTAGCCCCGCGAATAGCTTGCATAGGTCAGCAGTCGGGGAGTCGGTTTCCAGCTCAGGACGGCCGTGCCCGAAAGCCTGCTCTCGCTCTTCCTGTCGCGGATTTCGTAACCGCCCGGTGCGCTGGGATTGATGCAGGGCAGTTGCTGGAGCGCCGGAGCGAAGTTCGAATAGAAGGTGCACAAGGTGTTGTTGTCGGCAAGCGAGCCGTTCAACGTCTTCGTCTCGTGCGTGTACCGGGCGCCCACCGTCAGATCGACCGTCGAGGTGATCGAAATGATGTTGTGCGTGAACAGCGCCCAATTGTTGCTGGTTTGCCTCCAAAGATCCTGGATCCCGACGTTGTTCAGCGACAGGCCCGGCGCACCGCTGATTGTGGCGAGATTGCTGAACCCACTGCTTGAAAACGGAGCCGAGCTGAAATCGACCGACGGAAGGAAGGGCGCCAGCGCGGTATTGTTGAGCTGCGCGAACGCTCCCAGGGTCGTGATCTGGGAGCCGAGCGCCGCCGCCGCCGCGGCATTTCCGCCAAGGAGCGCGGCATTATATTGCGCGACGAGTGCATCGCGGACCCCGGTCGCAACCGCAGGATTGAAGCAGGTCGGCGTAGTGCCCGGCGAAAGGATGGCTGACCCGACCAACGGATTGGCGGCGAAGTTCGCGGCGACGAGGCAGTTGCCGTACCGCGCGTAATCGCTGCCGTAGGACAAATTGTCCGGAACACGCAGCTTTTCGTTGGCGAAATAGCCGCCGACGAGCCAGTCGAGATGATCGCCGAAGGCCTTGCCGTTCAGCCGCAGCTCCTGCGTGAAGGTCTTGAAGCGGTTGGCAGACCCGCCATCGCTGTCGCGATACAGGATGTCGAGCTTGTTGAAGTCAGCGTCCTGTCCACGGACGTAATTGTTATAGCGGTAGGCGGTGATCGACGTGAACTTCGCTCCGCCGAAATCCCAGTCGAGTTCGTTCGAGAGGCCCCAGTCGTCGACGTTGCTGTCGTAATTGCGCCCGGGAGTAATCGAGACCCGCCTTGCGTACGGATCGTCCTGGATCATTGCTCCGAGCGCGTTTTCGATGGCCGCGATGCTCGAGGGCTGATGAATGATGCTGCCGCCCGCGGCGATGGTGTTTTGGGTCGGAAGATAGGGCGCCGCGCAGCATTCCTCCCGCCGCCGCGTGTAGTCGGCGATAAAGCGGTCGGTGATGTCCGAGTTTGGCTGAAACAGCAGCTGCCCGCGAAGAAGCCAGCGGTCGCGGTCGTTGACGTCGCGGCCCGACACGACATCCTTCAGGAAGCCGTCGCGCTTGAGGTAAACGCCGTCGACACGGCCGGCGAGCGTGCTCGTGATCGGACCCGTAATCGTGGCATCCGCCCGCCGGAGATCGTAATTGCCCACCGTGATCGCGCCGTCCGCTTCGGCGTCGAAGCGCGGCTGTGCGGTGATCACCGAAATGAGACCGGCCGACGTGTTGCGGCCGAACAGCGTACCCTGAGGTCCGCGAAGGACTTCGATCCGCTCGACGGGGCCGAGCTCGGTCAGGCCCATGCCCGCGCGGGCGCGGTAGACCCCATCGATGAAGACACCGACCGACCCCTCCAGGCCGGGGTTGTCGCCGACCGTTCCGATACCACGAATACGAGCGACGGCCGCTCCGCCTTCGGATGAGGTCGACGAAACCAGGAGCGACGGCGACAGCTGGTTGAGCTGCCGGATGTCGTGCGCACCCGACAGTTCGAGATTTTCGGCAGTGACCGCGCTGACCGCCAGCGGAACGTCCGACAGCGCCTGGTTGCGGCGCGTAGCGGTGACGACGATGTCCCCGGTGTCGACCGGCTGCTGGCCCACGCCCGTCTTCTTTACCGCTCCCTGTTCGGCGGTGTTGGGCGGGTTGACCTGCGCTTCCCCTGACGGGCCAGTCGGCTGTGTCGGTTGACCCGGATCTGATTGCTGAGCGTAAAGCGGTGCAGGAACAGCGAAAACAGCTGCGGACAGCAGCCACAAGGATTTGCGCATTTTGCCCTCCCAGGGCCCGTAATGACAGGGCCCGTTGGAAGAAAGCTAATCCAGGTCAAAGGTCGACGGAAGCTGCGACCCAAACGAAAGGGCAAATCGCGCGTCGTTGCTGTATTAATGCAACAGCACTACTCACTTTCGATAGATCGTTATTTCGGCGCGAGGACCATCAGCATCTGACGGCCTTCCATGCGCGGATGCGCTTCGACCTTTGCCAGTTCGGCTGTCTGTTCCTGGACCCGGCGGAGCACGTTCATGCCCAGTTCGCCATGCGCCATCTCGCGGCCACGGAAGCGCATGGTCACCTTCACCTTGTCGCCTTCCTCAAGGAACTCGAACACCTTGCGCATCTTCACGTCATAGTCGTGATCGTCGATGTTCGGACGCATCTTGATCTCCTTGATCTCCTGCGTCTTCTGCTTCTTGCGCTGCTCGTTCGCCTTCTTCTGCGCCTCGTATTTGTAGCGGCCGATATCGAGGAACTTGCAGACAGGAGGATCGACGTTGGGGGAGACTTCGACAAGGTCGAGCCCGACGGATTGCGCCTGCTCGATCGCTTCACGGGTATACATCACGCCCAGGTTTTCGCCGTTTTCATCGATGACCCGAACCTTGGGGCTCTGGATGAACTCATTAAAGCGAGGGCCGGACATCGGCGGCGGCGCCATCGGTCGGCGCGGATAGGGCGGTGGTATAGTCGTCTCTCCAATAAAATAATGTCGTCAGCCGCGCGAATTAAGCATTCGCATGGAATTTGAAAAGGCTGCGCGTGACAGGACGCAGTATTTTTGCCGTCGGCTGTGGCGAGTGTGTGTCAGCCGCCGGCACCCAAATCGGGCGGGACAATCTCGGCGGCGATTGCATCCGCCGCCGCCTCGAGGCTCATCATCTTCTGGTGCTCGTCCGAGCCCAGCCGCCGGATCGCGACCGTTCGCTCGTCCGCCTCGCGCTTTCCAACTACGAGCAGCAGCGGGACCTTGGCAAGCGAATGCTCGCGCACCTTGTAGTTGATCTTCTCGTTGCGAAGATCGGTCTCGACGCGAATTCCGCGAGCCGCGAGTTTCGCGGCGACCTCGCGGGCATAATCGTCGGCCTCCGACACGATCGTCGCGACCACCGCCTGGACGGGCGCGAGCCAAAGCGGAAACTTGCCCGCATAATGCTCGGTGAGGATGCCGATGAACCGCTCGTAGGATCCGAAGATCGCGCGGTGGAGCATGATCGGCCGGTGCTTCTGCCCGTCCTCGCCGACATAACTGGCATCGAGCCTCTCCGGCAGCACTCGGTCCGATTGGATGGTTCCCACCTGCCAGGTGCGCCCGATGGCATCGGTCAGGTGCCATTCCAGCTTGGGCGCGTAGAAAGCACCTTCGCCCGGCAACTCTTCCCAGCCAAAATCTTCATTGGCCATGCCGGCCGCCGCGACCGCGTCGCGAAGCTCCGATTCGGCCTTGTCCCAATCTTCGTCGCTTCCGAACCTCTTGTCCGGCCGTAGCGCGAGCTTCACCGCATAATCGGGGAAGCCGAGATCCTTGAGCACGCGGTCCGACAGTTCGCAAAACGCCTTCACCTCGTCGACGATCTGGTCCTCGGTGACGAAAATGTGGGCGTCGTCCTGGGTGAACTGGCGAACGCGCATGAGGCCGTGAAGAGCCCCGTGCGGTTCGTTGCGGTGGCAGCAGCCGTTCTCGTAAATCCTGAGCGGCAGATCGCGATAGCTGGTGATCCCCTGCTTGAAGATCAGAACGTGCGCCGGGCAGTTCATCGGCTTCAGCGCCATCAGGTCCGCCTTGCCGGAAAGGATCGGCAAATCGTCCTCGGTCCCGTCTTCAGGAACATGGGGAATCTCGTCCGGGACGATGAACATGTTCTCGCGATACTTGCCCCAGTGGCCGGACTGCTCCCACTGCCGCGCGTCCATCAGCTGCGGTGTCTTCACCTCTTTGTAGCCCGCGGCGTCGATCCGACGCCGCATATAGGCTTCGAGCTCGCGCCAGATGATGTAGCCGTTCGGGTGCCAGAAGACGCTGCCATGCGCTTCGGCCTGGAGGTGGAACAGGTCCATCTCCTGCCCGATCTTGCGATGGTCGCGCTTGGCGGCTTCCTCGAGTCGGACGAGATACGCATCGAGCTGCTTCTTGTTCAGCCAGGCCGTGCCGTAGATCCGGCTCAGCATCGGATTCTTCGGATCGCCGCGCCAGTAGGCGCCCGAGACACGCGTCAGTTTGAATGCGCTCGGGTCCAGCTTGCCCGTCGAAGCCAGGTGCGGGCCGCGGCACAAGTCGACCCAGGCGCCCTCTCCTTCGCCGGTGCGATACATCGTAATCGTCTCGCCCTGGGGCAGTTCCATGACCCACTCGGCTTTGAACGCCTCACCCTGGCCCTTGAAGAATTCGCGAACCTGGTCCCGAGTCCAGACTTCGCGGGAAAGCGGCCGGTCGGCCGCGATGATCCGCCGCATCTCCTCCTCGATTTCCGGGAGGTCCTCTTCGGTGAAGGGGCCGTGCTCCAGGGTCGGAGAAAAGTCGTAGTAGAAGCCGTCGTCGGTCGCCGGGCCGAAGGTGATCTGCGTGCCCGGGTAAAGGTTCTGCACGGCCTCGGCGAGGATGTGCGCGAAGTCGTGCCGGACCAGTTCCAGCGCGTCCTTCTCGTCGCGCGAAGTGACGAGCGCCAGGCTGGAGTCGCCTTCAAGCGGCCGGTTGAGGTCGCGGAGTTCCCCGTCGATCTTCGCGGCAAGCGCGGCCTTAGCCAGCCCCGGCCCGATGGCCACGGCGATGTCGGCTGGAGTCGAACCTTCCGGCACTTCCCGAACGGATCCGTCCGGAAGCGAGATCTTGAACATCTTGGTCATTGCGACCGCCATGTAGCGATGCGGCCATAGAGGCTCAACTCCGGCCGGATTGCTCTTGCCAAGCTCTTATGGTCGTTGCAGCTTGCTTGCCGCTCGGGGGGACGGTGGAAACATGGATGCGGTAACTTCGCCGCCGGCGCAGGAGCGCCGCGGAATCGAGTTCGCGGGCAGCTGGCGCGAATATCTCCCGATCGCGGCGACAAACGCCCTGCTGATTGTCTGCACGCTGGGGATTTACCGGTTCTGGGCCTCGGCCCGACAACGCCGCTATTTGTGGTCCCGGACCCACGTCATCGACGACTGCCTGGAATGGACCGGGACCGGGAAGGAGATGTTCCTCGGCTTCCTCATTGTCGTGCTCGTGCTCGCGCCTTTCTTCCTGTTCTTCCAGTTCCTGTTCCCGGCGCTGATCGCGCGCGGAAAGGCGGACGCCGCTTTCGGCGTCCTGTTCCTGTTCGAGATCGCGATCTTCTACCTGTTCGGCTTCGCTCGATTCCGGGCGCTCCGCTACCGCCTGTCGCGGAGCTGGTGGCACGGGATTCGCGGCGGAAGCGATGATCCCGGCTGGAACTTCGGCGGCGAGTATCTCGGCCGGTACGCGCTCACTTTCATGACCCTGTTCGTCATGTTCCCGTGGGCGACAACGCGGCTGTGGAATTCCCGGTGGAACGCAATGAGCTTCGGTCAGCTGGACTTCCGGGCTGACCTCACTGCGACGGGCCTGAAACGCTATTGGGCATTGCTTTATGCCGTACCTTTCCTTGTCATGATCGTTGCAGCGGTTGGCGGCATCAGTCTTCTGGGAAATGGGAGAGGGCAACCGGAGCAGTGGCGACTGTTGACGTTCGCGTTGATGGTTGTCGGCTTCATCTACTTGGCCATCCCGCTCCTCACCCTCAACTTCTTTGCCGCTTTCTACCGCAAGGCAGCCGCCGCCACGACGCTGGGCGACATCGAGTTCGAATTCGATGCGACCACATGGGACTGGCTTAAGCTGATGGTCGGAACATTGGCGCTGATCGTTGTCACGCTTGGCTTCGGTCTGACCTACGTCGGCTATCGCAACTGGGCCTTCATGATCCGCCATCTGCACATTTTCGGGACCGTCGATATCGGCGAGCTTGAGCAATCGACGACCCGCGCACCAAGGGAAGCGGAGGGTTTCGCGGACGCGTTCGACATCGGCGCAATCTGAGATGTTCGCGGCCAAGCTCTACGACGGCCACAGCGCCTTTCCGCACGACGTAAGTGCGGCGTTCGCCGACGGCCGTTTGACCCTGACCCAGGACGACGGTTGGGAGGACCGCATCGATGCTGCACTGCTGAAGCGGCTCGACGGCGGACCGGAGCTCATTCGGCTCGGGCGGAGCGACGCGCCCGGCTGGAGGCTTCTCGCTCCGGCTGGAGCCTCGGCGGAAGTCGAATCATTTCTCTCTCCGCCCGATCGCTACGGTCGCTGGATCGACCGCATCGGCCTTTTCCCGGCGCTCCTGGTCGGCGGAGCACTCACCGCGTCGGTCGTTGCCTTTGGCTATTTCGCGCCGGCCCTGCTTGCGCCGCACGTTCCGATGAGCTGGGAGCGCAATGTCGGAAGTGCGATGGTCGGGGACTTCGGCGACATCCGCTGCCGCGATCCGAAGGGCCAGCGGGCTCTCGAGGCGCTTGTCGAACGGGTCGCGCCGGGATCGACTGATGGCCCCGACGGAATCAAGGTCGCCGCGCTCGACGTATCGATGTTCAACGCCGCCGCCTTGCCTGGCGGATATATCGTCGTTTTCAAGTCGGCGATCACGGAGAGCGATCCTGACGCGCTCGCCGGAATCCTCGCCCACGAAGTCGCTCACGTGAAGCGCCGGCACGTCACCCAGGCACTGATTCGGGAGCTCGGAATCGGCGCGCTGATCCGCCTGTTCGCAGGCAATGTCGGAGCCAATGCGGAGCAGATCGTTTCTCTGAGCTACACGCGCGAAAGCGAGGCCGAGGCCGACAGCGATGCGATCGCGATGCTCAATCGCGCGAACATTTCGCCGAAGGCCACGGCGGAGCTTTTCGCCAGTCTCTCGAAGGAGACGGGCGAGGGAAATGGTTATGCGGCGGAGTTTCTGCAAAGCCATCCGCTGAACGCCAAGCGCGCGCAGAAATTCGCACACGCCTTTGACCCTCGCCGGAAATATTCGCCCGCACTGACTCGCGACCAAGCAGACGCGCTGTTCAACGTCTGCTGGAAGCGACCTGTAAAGTAAAGTTGACACACCCAAACGAGAGTGTAAAGCAAACTTGTCTAACAGTTAAGGATGCTTGACCGATGGCTCGTTCTTCCGCGTGGAAACGCTACAATGTGCGCGTAATCTGGCTCAGCCTCTTGTACTGCGCCTTCCTTCTGCCGGCCGTGTACGGGTTCAAGCATGGGCTGGTGCCCGGTTGGGCCGCCTATCCCGTCGCAATCCTGCCGGCGCTTCCGATCATCGGCATTTTCGGTGCGCTCGGCCGCTACCTCGTCGAGGAGCAGGACGAATATGTCAGGATGCTGATCGTTCGCCAGATCCTGTGGGCGAGCGGCTTCACGCTGAGCATCGCGACGGTTTGGGGGTTCCTCGATAACTTCCGGCTCGTCGGACATGCCGACGGCTATTGGCTGATCGCTATCTGGTTTCTCGGCCTCGGTCTCGGCGGAATCGTCAACCGGCTGACGCTGGGCGCGTCGGTGCGGTGCTGAGGTGGAGAACCGTCTCAGGGTCCTCCGCGCGACCCGCGGCTGGAGTCAGGCCGATCTTGCCGAGCGGCTGGAGGTCTCCCGCCAAAGCGTGAATGCGATCGAAACCGGGAAATACGATCCGTCGCTGCCGCTCGCCTTCCGGATCGCCGAGTTGTTCGAGTTGCCGATCGAGAACGTGTTCGTCTCGCCGAGCCGGCGGAGCTCCGCCGCAATTTGAGGTCAAGGAAAAGCCCCGTCGGCTTGGACCGACGGGGCTCCTCTTCATCGATCGACGCATTCACATGGTGCTAGTGACGACCGTATTCCCAGACATGGTCAGCGTCGTCGGCGCGAGCCGAAGCGTCTGGCCAGTCGGCGAGGTCACGATGACCAGGCGGACGTTGCCGCTGCTGTCGGTGACCACCTGGCTGACCGTCCCAAGGTTCGTTCCTGTGCTTGAGTGCACCGCAAGTCCTGCAGTCAGGCCTGGAAGCACACTGCTTGCGACCGCGCCCCCCGCCAGGACGCTGTGCGAACTGGCATGAGCGATCCCGGTTGGCGACGCATGCATCGGGCCCTGACTATGGCCGGTGGCCGGGTTCGTGAACGCGGTGCCGCCATTGATGCCACTGAGCCGAGCTGTCGTCGTCAGCGTGCCGTTGTTCAGTGCCAGCTTGGTCGCCGGAATCGCGAACATCCGGCCGTTGGTCCCCTGTACGACCACCACGCGCACACTCCCGTCAGTCGACGTCCGGATCTGCTGGACCGTCCCGACATTCGTTCCGTTCGAGGTCAGCGTCATACCGGTGCTCAAACCGGTGAGCGAACCGCTCCGGATGCGGGTCGTGGCATTCGTACCCGGAAACATCCGGTCCATGCCGGCCGATGTATTGGTCCGGACCGTGGTCGTCGTGCTCGTTCCAAGAGCGCTGTTCGGGCTGGCATGATCGATGCCGGTCGGCGAAGCGTTCTCGAGACCCATGCTGTTCATGCGCGCATCGAGCGCGGCCGCGGCCGGGCCACCACCGCCTCCGCCGGCGCCGCTATTGCCGCCCGCACTGGCGCCATGGCCGCCTCCTCCGCCGCCGTGGCCACCGCCGCCACCGCCGCCAGGCGCCGCCATGAGCGGCGCGGAAACGATGATCGTCGACGCCATCGCCGCCATCAACATTTTGTTAAACATGATGAATTCTCCGTCTGGGCTATGCTTTGAACCCCGCGTGCCAACGCGGAAAACCCCCTTGCGCTCCGGCACTGAAAGCCTGCGTTCAGCTTTTCGCGGCGCAACGTGCCGGCGCCACGCTGCAACGCCGGCGAAACGGCTCAAATCTCTGCGAATTGCGCTACTTTCACTCGAACCTTCGTCCGGACCCCGAGTTCGTGCTATCGCTCGCGGCCGGAGAGTCGGCCATGCGTGCAATTCGCCTTATTCTTCTCCTGACCCTCGCCGGATGGAGCGCGGCCGCCAGCGCCGCGGTGGAAATCGCCTTCTACTCGAAGGACATGGCGTCGAGTTTCCCACATGCTTACGTGCGCCTCTCGGGAATTGACGACGCGACCGGAAAGCCGGTGGACGTTAATTACGGCTTCACTCCGGTGAGCCTCAGTCCGGGCATCCTGTTCGGCCCAGTTCGCGGGATGCTCGAGTCCGCCGGTGCCCAGTATATCGCGCGGAGCGATCGCCATTTCGCATTGAAGCTGACCGACCAACAGTATCGCAGGGTGGTCGCCGTCATCGACAAGTGGCGCAACGCGCCGCAGCCCTCCTACCGCCTGAATGGCCGCAACTGCATCGACTTCGTGGCTGACATCGCGGTCACTCTCGGCCTCAAGGCGCCAGTGATCCCCAGGCTGATGAAGAAGCCGAGGAGCTATCTGGACGAGATCGCCCGGTTGAACTCCGCGCTCATTGCCGGCTGGAATGCGCAGATCGCCGCACCTCGCGTCGCGCCTGCGGCAGTCTTGCCGGCGCCGCAGCCGGCGAGCGCCCATTGATTACGCGGCTTCGGCGGCGGTCCTGACCGTAAGCTCCATTTCCGCGTCGAGCAGCTTCGAGACCGGGCAATTTGCCTTTGCATCCTCGGCAAGCCTCCGCAGCCTGTCGTCGTCGATCCCAGGGACCTTCGCGGTCAACTCGAGGTCCGAGCGACCAATCCGGAACCCCTCGCCATCCTGGTCGAGTTCGACCCGCGCTTTCGTCTCGAGCGTGCCGTCGGAAATTCCCTCCTTCGCGAGCGCGAATGCCAGAGCCATGGTGAAGCAACCGGCGTGGGCCGCGGCGATCAGTTCTTCAGGATTTGTACCCTTGTCTTCGCCGAAGCGCGTGCCGAAGCCATAGGGACTGTCGTCGAGCACGCCGGACTGGGTTGTGAGCCGCCCCTTGCCTTCCTTGCCCGTGCCCTCATAGCGCGCAGTGGCCGTTCTCGTGATCATGACCTGTTCCTCCAGCACTATCGAGAACCGGCGTCGGCGGCAGCCGTTCCAATGAAATCTCTGTTCCACAGCCCCGCCGATGCGGTAACGGCGCCCCCGTGGCTGCAGACCGCATTCCCACAACCCCATCCCGCCCGCCGAAGCGGTCGCGCGTTCTCGCACGTGCCTCTTTGCCGCATTCACTGCGTTTCGTGCAGAAATGACCGCTGAGCTGAGCCATCTGGAGGTGAACAAGACCCGCCTCGCCTTCGCAAGCGCGAAGGGGCTTCGCCGACGCTGATGTTCCTCCCTGGCTATGCATCGGACATGGAAGGGACCAAGGCGGTGGTGCTCGACGCCTTCGCCGAGGCGCGCGGGCTGGCGATGCTCCGCTTCGATTATTCGGGCACCGGCTCTTCCGAGGGCTCGTTCGAGGACGGCACGCTCGGCGGCTGGCTCGACGAGGCCCTGCACCTGCTCGACACGCAGACGGAAGGAGCCGTGGTGCTGGTCGGCTCGTCGATGGGGGGTTGGATCGCGCTGCTGATGGCGAAGCACAGGCCGGAGCGCATCTCGGCCCTGGTCGGGATTGCTGCAGCGCCGGACTTCACCGACTGGGGCTACAGCGACAGCGAAAAGCGGATTATGCGGCAATCCGGCCGCCTGGAACAGCCGAACCCGTACGGACCGGAACCCCAGGTCACCACCCAACACTTCTGGGAATCCGGAGAGGCGCTGCGATTGCTGCACGAGCCGATTCCCGTCGAATGCCCGGTCCGGCTGATCCACGGCGATGCCGATTGCGACGTTCCGCCAAGCGTTGCCGTCAAGACGATGCAGCAGCTGCGTTCAGCCGATGTCCAGCTACTTGTTCTAAAGGGCGGCGGTCACCGGCTGTCGGCTCGCCACGAGATCGAGGCGATCCTGCGTACCGTCGCCGGAGTGTTGGAGACCACCGCTTGATCCTGGCCCTTGCCGCAGCGCTCGCCGCAGCCCAGCCCGCACCCTGTCCGGATATCGTCACTCCCGACGCTTTCATCTGCCGCGCGATCCATGCCAGTGCGGAGCAGAAGCCCGACGTCGCCGCGCAGGCCTTCGAGCAGGCGGCCCAGGCGCTGGATTCATCGAACCCTCAGGTCGTGAAACTTTACGCTGCTGCCGGAAACAGCTGGATTTCGGCCGGCGAACCCGGGAAAGCCGCGCTCGACCTCGACCGGGCGCTCGCGGGAACCGGTCTCGAAGCCGGGCAGCGTGGGGAGGTACTTCTCGACCGCGCTCGGGCGGCCGAGGCGCAAAATGATCTTGGCACTGCCCGCGCGAAGGTGAACGAAGCCGTTCAGACGATTTCCGACGATCCCTTCCTGTGGTTCTTTTCCGCTGCGCTTGCGATCCGCGAGAATGACCCCGGGACGGCCAAGTCGAGCATCGGGCGAGCGCTCTCCCTGGCGCCCGCGGACCCGATGATCCTCTTCGAGGCCGGCCATGTCGCCCAGTTCACAGGCGACACCGTCGGCGCCCGCGACTATTGGAACCGGACGATCGAGCGCGATCCCAATGGAGACGCAGGCCGGCAGGCGCGCGAAGCCCTGAAGCTGTTGCCGGTCCCGCTGACGGTGCAAGGAGCGACCAAACAGCCTAAGTAGTGCTCATGCGCTATCTCCACACGATGATCCGGGTTTCAGACCCGGCAGCAACGATCCGCTTTTTCCAGCTTCTCGGGCTTCAGGAGCGGCGACGGGCGGAGAACGAAGCGGGCCGCTACACCCTCATCTTCCTCGGGGTTCCCGGCGACGATGCGGAAGTGGAGCTCACCCATAATTGGGGCGAGATCGGCTATTCCGGCGGGCGAAATTTCGGACATTTGGCCTACCAGGTCGACAATATCTACGAGACGTGCCGGCGGTTGATGGATGCCGGAGTCACGATCAATCGTCCGCCCCGCGACGGACGGATGGCTTTCGTCCGAACGCCCGACAACATTTCGATCGAGCTGCTTCAAAAGGACGCCGCGCTTGCTCCAGCTGAGCCATGGGCCTCCATGCCCAACACGGGCGAGTGGTGATGCTGGAGATCGTCGCGGTCCCCGCATTTTCTGACAATTATCTGTGGCTGGTCCACGACCACGACAGCGGTGAGACGGCGGTCGTCGATCCGGGCGATGCCCGGCCCGTGCTTGCCGAGGCCGATCGGCGCGGCTGGACCATCGACCAGGTCTGGAACACGCACTGGCACCCGGACCACACCGGAGGGAACCTCGCGATCCGGGAGGCGACGAGAGCCAGGATTTCAGGTCCCTCGAGCGAGGATATTCCCGGGCGGGACGTTGCTCTGGGAGAAGGAGCTACCATCCGCCTTGGAAAGCACGTCGGAAGGGTGATTGCCGTTCCCGGCCACACGCTCGGCCATATCGCGCTTATCTTCGGCGAGGACTCAGTGGCATTCGTGGGCGACACCTTGTTCGCGATGGGTTGCGGGCGCCTCTTCGAAGGCACGCCGCAACAGATGTTCACGTCGCTCGGCCGCCTGGCGGGGCTGCCGGACGAAACCCGCCTCTATTGCGCCCACGAATACACCCTTTCGAACGCGCTCTTCGCCGCTCATGCCGAGCCCGGAAATTCCCAAATTTCGGAGCGGCTTGCGGCTGTCGAGAAGCTGCGTTCGCAAAGGAAAATCACCGTCCCGACGACAGTTGCAGCGGAACGCGCTACAAATCCCTTCGTTCGCTCTGGTGACTGGCAGGAGTTCGCCCGTCTGCGTGCAGAAAAAGACAGCTTCCGTTCATGAACCGGAGCGTCATTTTGTTTCGGGGCTGACAGGTGCAACCAAGGAGGTCTGCAATGCGCAGCGTGGTTCCTCTCACCATCATGGCGGCGGCCCTCGCCGGGTGCGCCGCTCCCTCGCCCCGAGCCGCAGCGATGGCCCAGGCCCAGGCTCAAACGAGGTTGAATCAGCTTCTCGCCGGAAAGGTGCCGGGGCGGCCACAATCGTGCCTCGCCAACTATCGCGCCAACGACATGATCGTCATCGACGACTACACGCTCGCCTTCCGCGACGGCACCAATCGCGTTTGGATCAACAAGCCCGCAGGCGGGTGCAACCTGCTTAGCGCCGGACCCTATGCACTGGTGACGCGCAATATCGGCGGTATGGGTTTATGCCGGGGCGATATCGCCCATGTCGTCGACACGCTCAATCACTCGACCGTCGGTACCTGCGTGATCAACGACTTCATTCCCTACATGCGCCGCTAGGAGAAGCGTATATCCCTTGCTGCTCTCTCGCGCTGCTTGCATAGTCGGGCGGTTGGAGGGGGAGTTCGCATGATGAAAGTCGCGTTGGCATTTGCCTGCGTTGTCGTACTCGCGGCCGACGGCGCATCTGCCGGTCCGGTGCACAGTCCCGAAGCGCAAGCCAAGCTGGACAGCCTGCTGAACGGCCGCGTTGCGGGCGAAACCCGGCGGTGCATCGCGGTCGACAAGACCAATCACCCCATCGGCATCGATGACGCAACCTTGCTGTTCCGCGACGGTCCGCGAATCTGGCGCACGGAAATCTCCGGCAGCTTCAACTGCGGTGCGATCGACAAGCAATCCACCATTGTCACCGAAAGCGGAGCGAGCAGGCTCTGCGCCGGAGACAAGTTAGTCTTCTTCGAGAACGGCAATCCTGGCGGTGCCTGCTATCTTGGGGAATTCACGCCCTTCCAGAAACCCTGAAGCTCTACTTGCGGTAAAGCGCTTCCAGCCGCTCGCCGTAGATGCCGTTGATGACGTGGCGGCGGATCTTCATCGATGGGGTTAGCTGCTCGTTCTCTACCGTGAATGGCGCGTCGGCGAGGATGAACCTGCGGACCTTTTCGATCACCGACAGGTCCGCGTTGACCCGATCGAGGGCTGCGGAAAGCCGCTGCAGCATGTCCGGGCTATTCGCAATGTCGGGGTCCGGGACCAGCAACCCGACGAGATGCGGCTTGCGGTCACCGTAGACCATGGCCTGCGCGATTTCGGGCTGGAGAGTCAGCATGCCCTCGACCCGCTGCGGAGCGACATTGTCGCCCTTGTCGTTGACGATGATGTCCTTCTTGCGGTCGGTGATGACGATCCGGCCCTTGTCATCGAAATGCCCGATGTCACCGGTCGCCAGCCATCCGTCCGTCAAGACCCGCGCAGTCTCTTCGGGGTTGCGCCAATAGCCGTGCATGACGAGCTCGCCGCGGACCATGATCTCCCCGTCGGCGGCAATCTTCACTTCCGTGTTCTTGACCGGCGGGCCGACGGTTTCGAGACGAATTCCGACGCTCGGCCGATTGCAGCTGATCACCGGTCCAGCCTCGGTCTGGCCATAGCCCTGCAGGAAGGTGATGCCCAACGACTGGAAGAAAATTCCGATGTCCGGGTTGAGCGGCGCACCGCCCGAGACCCACGCCTTCACCCGGCCTCCGACCTTTTTGCGCAATTTCTTGCGAAGAGTGATCTCGAGAATCCCGTCCATCGGCAGGTCCCAGGGCCTGAGCTTGCCGTCATATTTGGACTGGCCGATGTGGAGGGCCCGCCGGAACAAGTAGCGCGAAACGCCTCCGCTTGCCTCCAGCGACTTCAAAATCCGGGCCCGCAACATTTCGAATAGCCGGGGCACGACGATCATGATCGTCGGACGCGTCTCCTCGATATTCGAGGCGAGCTTCTCGAGGCTCTCGGCATAATAGATTTGTGCGCCAAGTCCGATCGGGAACAGCTGCCCGCCCGTATGCTCGAGCGCGTGGCTCGCCGGGAGAAAGGACAGGAAAATCTCGTCTCCCCAGCCAAAGTCGCTGGAGATCACGTCGGCCGCGCCGGCAATGTTGTGGAGCAGCGCCCCATGGTGCTGCATCACTCCGCGCGGCGCGCCGCCGGTGCCGCTGGTGTAGATGATGCAGGCGAGATCGCCGCGTTTGGTTTCCCGAGCCCGGCTTTCGACCGCTGCGGCATCCCCGTCATCCGACGCGAGCTTCGACCAGCTGTGGCATTTGATCCACTCGGGCGATTGGCCAACGCGGATGGATTCCATTCCGATGACGTGGTGGCAGTCAGCGGAAGTGAGAACGGCGGGAACGAGGCTCTTCGCCAGCCTCTGGTTGGAAACGATCACTGCCTTCGCCCCGGAATTGCCGAGAACGTGTGCATGATCGCGGGTGGTGTTGGTCGTGTAGGTCGGTACCGTCACGCAGCCAGCGGCCATGATGGCGAGGTCGGAAATCAGCCATTCGGGCCGGTTTTCGCTGACCAGGCACACACGGTCGCCGGGCTCCAGGCCGATGCTCCTCAGGCCCGTCGCCAGCGCGATCACCTGCCGGCGGGCCTCGGCCCAGCTGATCGAGCGCCACTCGCCCTCCGCCTTTGCCCAGAGGAACGGCGCATCGCCCTTCGCGGCGGCGCGCACCAGGAACATCTGGATAAGATTATCGAAATGCTCGAGCTGCCGTCCTTCTTTCATTCCGCGACCGCAGCCCCCTCGCTTCGCGGGTCGGCAGCACCGGCCCAGCGGCCGTTCGCCTGCTCGATCGCATTGGCCTTGAACGTGCCGGGCGGAAGGGTGGCGACGGTGTGCCCCATTGCCCGCAGCTGCGCTGCCATCGCTTCGAGGAAGGTCCCGCGCTCGACATAGACGGTGTCGCCAGGTGCATAGATCATCGGCAGCGCGAGCGCCTGCTGGGCCGTCAGGTGGAAATCGATGACCCCGACGATCGCCTTGATGACCTGCGCTGGAATGGTCGAGCCCCCGGCGGCACCGATGGCCAGACGGATTTTCCCGTCCGGACCGTAAACGATGGTCGGGCTCATCGAACTGCGGGGACGCTTCCCGCCCTCGACCCGGTTTGCGACGGGGCAGCCGTCCTTTACCGGCTCGAAGCTGAAATCGGTCAACTCGTTGTTGAGATAATAGCCGTTGACCATCAGACCGGAGCCGAAGCTGCTTTCGATCGTCGATGTTTCGGAGACGACGTCGCCCCATTTGTCGACGGTGACGAAGTGCGACGTTCCGCGCTCAGGCTGGGCGGCCGGAGCGCATACGCGCGGAGCGCCCGGCGGAGCGCCGGCCTCGGCATGCCCCATCGCCGTGTCGGCCGAGATCAGCTTCGAACGGCCCGCGAGATAGGCGGAATCGGCCATTCCGGCGAGGGGGACCTGCACGAAATCGGCGTCGCCGACATATTTGTCGCGATCGGCGTAAGCGAGCCGCTCGGATTCGGCGATCAAATGCCATGCGGTCGGCGAGTTAGGACCGAGTTTCGACAAGTCGAACGGCTCAAGCTGCCTCAACGTTGCGAGGACGGTAATTCCCCCCGAGGATGATGGGCCCATTCCGCAAATGCGATAGCCGCGATAGCTGCCGCAAACCGGCGGCTTCGGCTTCGGATCATAAGTCGAAACGTCGCCGAGGGTCATTTTCGACGGATTGTGGCTGGCGGTGTTGACCGCGTTCACGATCGCCTGCGCGTTGGGGCCGACGTAGAAGCTGTCCGGGCCTTCCCTGGCGATGCGTTCGAGGAAACTGGCGAACGCCGGATTCTTCACGACCGTACCGACGGCCTTCGCGCTACCATCGGCGTTATAGAAGATCGCGCGTGCTTCGGCAGAGAGTGCGCCGGTCGCGCGATAGTGGTCGAGCGAATTGTGCAGCCGCGGCGTAATCTGGAATCCCTGGCGCGCTAGCTTGATCGCCGGCTCGAACAACTTTGCCCACGGCAACTTGCCATGCTCGCGATGGGCCAGCGCGATCATCCGCAAATTGCCCGGGACGCCAACGCTCTTCCCTCCAGGCTGCGCCTGGTCGAACGGCATCGGCTGGCCATCCACAAGCCACCAGTCCGGACGCGCCGCCGCCGGTGCCGTCTCGCGACCGTCATAGGTGACGGGCGTGGCGCCGCGCTCCGAAAACAGCATGTAGCCGCCGCCGCCGATTCCGGAGCTTTGCGGCTCAACGAGATTGAGAGTGACGAGAGTCGCGATCGCGGCATCCACGGCATTCCCCCCCGCGCGAAGCATTTCCGCTCCGGCTTCGGCCGCTCGGGGATCGGCGGCGCTGACCATGCCTGTCCCGAGCGAAGTCGAGGGGGCGGTCGATGGAGGAACGGGGGCCGGAGCCGTATAGGCAGGGGCGGTCAGGCTGCTGGCGAGCAGAAACGCAGCGGCAATGGGCAGGATCGGTCGGCGCATGGGCGCGAAGGGCTACTCGGTCCCCACCGCCTCGGCAATGCTTGAGAATCCCGCCTCGCGCAGCTTCTCCGCAAGGCCCTCCGCGATGCGCCGCGCTATATTCGGTCCCTCATAGACCATCGCCGAATAAAGCTGAACCAGCGAGGCGCCGGCGCGGATCCGTTCCCAGGCGTCGTCCGCGTTCGCGATTCCGCCGCAACCGATCAGCGGCAGCGCGCCGCCGCCCGCCTTCCTGAACAGCCGCAGCGCATCGAGCGCCATCTGCCCCAGCGGCGCGCCCGACAGCCCACCCTGCTCCCCGCCGTAAGTGGACTTGAGCGAGGGCCGCGAAACCGTCGTATTGGAGACGATGATCGCGTCGATGCGATGATCGAGCGCAGCGCGGACGATGCGGTCGGGGTCACCCTTTTCGAGGTCCGGGGCGATCTTCAAAAACACCGGCGGCCCAACCTTGGAACGAGCTCCGGCGATCGCCGATAATAGCGTATCCAGCGCTCCGTGATTCTGCAGCGCGCGAAGCCCGGGAGTGTTGGGCGAGCTGATATTGACCGCGAGATAATCGGCGACCGGGCTCATCGCCTTCACCCCGGCAACATAGTCGCCGACGAAGTCGGGGCTGTCCTTGTTCGCGCCGATGTTGACGCCGATCGGGCCGCCAAGGCGGCTGCAGGCCTTGAGACGCATGAAGGCGTCCGCCTGCCCGCGGTTGTTGAAACCCATCCTGTTGATGACGGCGCGATCCTCGGCCAGCCGGAACAGCCTTGGCTTCGGATTGCCGGTTTGCGGCCTTGGCGTGAGGGTGCCGACTTCAACGAAGCCGAATCCCAATGTGAGGATCTCCGCGGCGATTTCGGCGTCCTTGTCGAACCCGGCGGCAAGACCGACAGGAGACGGGAATTCGACACCGGCGACGGTCGTCCGCAGAGACTTCGGAAGACCAGCGGAATGGAGTGGCAGCCATTTCAGTGCGGCGATGGTCGCCCGATGCGCAGCTTCGGCATCCAGCGCGAACAGGAACGGGCGAAGGAGCCGATAGAGCCGCATCGGCAGTGACTTAGCTTAATATTGGATGTCAGCGAAGGCTAACAATTCGGCATTAACGAAATTCCTTCTGCGCTTCCTGGAACCACCCGCGTTGCGCGGTGCCGGTTTCCTTTTGCACCGGCATCGGTCGAAACTGGGGCTGCGACGCGGGCCACGCTGCGGCGGCAAAGAGGACGATGAGGATCGCCAGCACCAGCAGTGTGGCGACAAAAGGAAAGGTGCTGAGCATCAGGCGCGGTGTCTCGGGCTCTGTTCGCACCGGTTTGTAACGGCGGCGCCTTGCCATTTCCCGCCGGGCAAGCGCTTCGAGATAAGTGTCGATTCGTGTCCAGCGGCGGGCGTTCGCAGCTGCAAGGTCGGGCCTGTCCATTTGCACGCCCAATTGCGCTTCGCGAGACCGGTTCGCAATCTCCCTTGCGCGAATCCCGGCTCAGGCGAACGCTGGACGCGCCATCCGGTCGGTTCAGGCAGTTTCAATGGTCTCATTGTTATTGGTTCCAATGTGCCTATCTTGACGTTTGAACGTATAAAGGCGGCTTCGAAGGCCGTTGGAACGAGAGACGGATGAACGAGAAAAAGCCGCCGACGAACCCTTGGGTGAAGAGCCTTTTGATCTGGGTCGCGATTCTGTTCGGCCTGGTGCTGTTCGTGCAGATGATCGGCGGCAGCACGCGCGGCGCAGCTGGCGACCAGATCGCTTACTCCGAATTCGTCCGTCAGGTGAATGACGGCAACGTCCGCTCGGTCACAATGACCTCGAACGCCGACCGCAATAGCCTGATTACGGGTCGCCTCGCCGATGGCGGGGTCTTCCGCACAACCGCGCCTGCGGACGCGTCGGTTTCCTCTACGCTCATCGACAAGGGTGTCGACGTTCAGGTGAAGGCCGACGAGGGTTCCAGCATCTGGCTCCTGATGCTGTACAATTCGCTGCCGTTGCTCCTCATCATCGGCATCAGCTTCTTCGTGATGCGGCAGATGCAGAAGAATGCCGGATCGGGCGCCATGGGCTTCGGCAAGAGCCGCGCCCGGATGCTGACGGAGAAGCAGGGCCGTGTGACCTTCGCCGACGTCGCCGGGATCGATGAGGCGCGCGAAGAGCTTCAGGAAATCGTCGAATATCTGAAGGATCCGGGCAAGTTCGCCAGGCTTGGCGGCAAGATCCCGAAGGGCGCGTTGCTGGTCGGCTCTCCCGGTACCGGCAAGACTCTTCTCGCTCGTGCGATCGCGGGTGAAGCGGGCGTTCCGTTCTTCACCATCTCGGGTTCGGACTTCGTCGAGATGTTCGTCGGCGTCGGCGCAAGCCGCGTGCGCGACATGTTCGACCAGGCCAAGAAATCGGCACCATGCATCCTCTTCATCGACGAGATCGACGCCGTCGGCCGCCACCGCGGCGCCGGCCTCGGCAACGGCAACGACGAGCGCGAGCAAACGCTGAATCAGCTGCTGGTCGAAATGGACGGCTTCGAGGCGAACGAGGGCATAATCATCATCGCCGCGACCAACCGTCCCGACGTTCTCGACCCGGCGCTGCTTCGCCCTGGCCGGTTCGACCGGCAGGTCGTGGTTCCGCGTCCCGACATCGAGGGCCGCGAGGCAATCCTCAAAGTCCACATGAAGAAGGTTCCTCTCGCTCCCGACGTCGATCCTCGCGTCATCGCCCGCGGCACTCCGGGCTTCTCCGGCGCCGACCTCGCAAACCTCGTCAACGAGGCGGCGCTCCTTGCCGCCCGCAAGGGCAAGCGCCTGGTCGCCGCCCAGGAGTTCGAGGAAGCCAAGGACAAGGTGATGATGGGCACCGAGCGCAAGTCCATGGTGATGACCGAAGACGAGAAGCGCATGACCGCCTATCACGAGGCGGGCCACGCCGTCGTGGCGCTCCACGAGGAAGCGTCGGACCCGATCCACAAGGCGACCATCATCCCGCGCGGCCGCGCGCTGGGCATGGTGATGCGGCTGCCCGAACGCGACAGCTACAGCTATCACCGAGACAAGATGTACGCGAACCTCGCCGTGGCGATGGGCGGCCGCGTAGCCGAAGAGCTGATTTTCGGGCACGAGAAGGTCTCGTCTGGTGCCGCGTCGGACATTCAGTATGCGACCGGGCTGGCCCGCGACATGGTGACCCGCTGGGGCCTCTCCGATGCGCTTGGGCCGCTTCAATATGCGGAGCCGGAGGAAGAGGTGTTCCTCGGCTATTCGGTCAACCGCACCCGGCAGATGTCGAACGAGACGGCGCAGCTGATCGACAAGGAAATCCGCCGGCTCGTCGACGATGCCTATGAGAAGGCGAAAACCTGCCTCGACGACAATCGTGAGCAGCTGGAAAGCCTCGCTCAGGCGCTTCTCGAATATGAGACGCTTTCCGGCGACGAGATCAAGGCGCTGATGGAAGGCGGCTCGATCGACCGCAGCGGCCCGACGGGCACGGCGATTCCGACGGCAGGCTCTTCGATCCCGAAGGCGAAGCGGGCCAAGCCCGGCGCGATCGGCGGCCCGGCGGCGGCTGGGGCCTAGTCGAACGCCCCGATCGCGACCAGCAGGCTTCCGAACAGGCTGATCGCGATGAACGCGAAAATGGTGAGGAGCCCGGTGCGCCACAGCGCGGCGCGTTTGCCCAGGTCGTAAGTGCCGCGAAGCTGCCGGTACATGTGGAACGGCGGCACGAAGAAGGCCAGGCCGGCAATACCGTCGGACACCAAGCCCACCAGCGACGACACCGACAAAAGCAGCATCATGAAGCACAGCGAGTAAGTGACGAAAACCGTGTGATCGTAGAGCCGGAAGCGGCGGCTGAAGGGAAACAGCAGCCACACGAAGGGAACGGAAATCGGGATCAACGCCCAGCTGAACTTATAGGCGTTGGTCTTGATTTTGTAGAAGAGAAGCTCCGGATTCTTCGCGGCATTGCCGAGGTCTTCGTCGATTCCGCCGAGCCAGTCGCTCTGGATCTTGAAGGTTTCCGGGTCGATCTTCCCGTCCTTGACAGCCTGCAGAGCAGTCATCTCGCCTTTGAGGCCGTTGATCTTCTCGTCGAGCGCAGTCGCTTCCGCTCCGCTTGCGGCCGCCCTTTGGCTTTGCAGCGCCGACAGCTTCGTCTGATCCTTGGAGAGCTGCTTGGCGGCGTCGGCTGACGCCTGGGCCGATACGCGCACCGTGCCGCTGGTGAGGCCCACGACCGCGAAGGTGATGAAGACGCAGAACAGGAAGAGGGCGATCGGGGAAACGAAGCGTGCGCGCTCGCCGTCGATGTAGCGGCGGGTCAGCTCTCCAGGTCGCCATGCCAGCAGCGGCAGCGTGTGCCAGATCTTGCCCTCGAAATGGAATACGCCGTGGACCAGATCATGCCAGAAGGCGGTCAACGTCCGATGGACATGCGCCCTCTGCCCGCAATGATGGCAAAAATCGCCTGCGAGCGCTGTCCCGCAGTTGAGGCAGCTGCCCTCATTGGTATGCCCTTGCGCAGCTTCGCCGGCATTCGGCTCGACCGCGCGGCCGAGCATCGCGCCCGTGAGTGCGTCGCCTACGACTTCGAGATCCGGCATTCGTTCCCCATTCGCTGCGGCGACATTATGCTGAGAGGCAGCCGCGTGCTAGCCGTCCTGGAATGAGGCGCATCGGGCTTCTCGGCGGATCGTTCAACCCTGCGCACGAAGGCCACCGGCAGTTGAGCCTGGCCGCGATCGAGGCGCTGGGGCTGGACGAACTGTGGTGGCTGGTCTCTCCCGGCAATCCTTTGAAGGCGGGAGCGAGCGACATGGCGCCGTACGAAGCGCGGCTCTTCTCGGCCGAGGCCGTTGCGGCCAGCACCGCGATCCGAGTCAGCGATTTCGAGCGGCGGGTTGGGAGCCGCTACACCATCGATACGTTACACGCGCTGATGCGCGATTTCCCCGACGACAGGTTCATCTGGCTGATGGGTGCGGACACGGTTGCAGATTTTCATCGGTGGAAGGAGTGGCGCGGCATAGCGCAACTCCTTCCAATTGCGGTGCTTCCCAGGCCCGGCTATGATGAGGCTGCCCGCGCGGCGCGCGCGATGGGCTGGCTTTCACGGTACGTCCGGCCCGAAAGCCAGGCGAAACATTGGACGGAGTGGGGTCCACCGGCGCTCTTGTTCCTAAGCCTGCCGACCAACGCCGCCTCCGCCACCGCCTTGCGTGCGCTCAATCCCGACTGGCATCGCCGACCTCCCTCCGGGAGTTCGGGCCCCAATGCCGGCGGCGCAGCATCCGATTAAGGAGACCCCTTGCCCGACCATCCAGCCGAACCCGCCGTCAATGGCCGTGAAGCGGTCGACGTCGAAAAGCTCCATCAGCTCGTCCTCAAGTCCCTTGATGACGACCAGGCCGTTGAAATCACGACCATTCCTCTCGAGGGAAAGTCCAGCATCGCCGATCATATGGTGATCGCTTCCGGGCGCTCGACCAGGCAGGTTGCGGCCATGGCGACCAAGCTTGCCGAAAAAATCAAACAGGAGTTCGGAAAATCTGTTAGAATCGAGGGGTTGCCCGCGGCGGACTGGGTGCTAATCGATGCCGACGACGTCATCGTCCATCTGTTCCGCCCCGAAGTAAGAAGTTTTTACAATTTGGAGCGAATGTGGGCCTTTGGGGATGAAAGGGTGACTGCAACAGCTCAGGGTGGGTGAGCAATGCGACTTCTGACTGGGTTTCTATTCTGTTTCCTGGCGTTCATTGCGCAGCCGGCTGCGGCAGCGGAAGGATCGCTTTATCATTCGGTCCAGCAACAGCTATCGATGCTGGTCACGTCCAAGACTTCGGACGTCGGCATTGCCGCGATCGATCTCAACACCGGCGAAGCTGTCAGCGTTCGCGGCAATCGGCATTATCCGATGGCGAGCACGGTCAAGGTCGCGGTCGCGGCTACCTATCTGTCCTATGTGGAAAAGGGCGACCGCTCGCTCGACGACACGATCAGCGGGGTCTCCGCCGCGTCATTGATGAAGCGGATGCTGGTCCACAGCGATAATCACGCCACCGACCTTCTCCTGCGCAACCTCGGCGGCCCGGACACCGTGCAGAAGTGGCTCGACTTCCACAATGTCGACGGCCTTCGCATCGACCGCACGATCGCGCAGTTGCTCAGCGACAAGCGCGACCTCTACGACGCGCGCGATTCCGCGACCCCCATGGCCTTCGCCAACTTCCTCAAGCGGCTCGACAAGGGCGAATTGCTGAAGCCCTGGACCAAGAATTACCTGCTCGACCTGATGGCTCAGTGCATGACCGGCAAGAACCGGATGAAGTCTCTGCTTCCCGATGGAACCTTGGTTCAGCACAAGACGGGGACGCTGAACGGGCTCACCGACGACGTCGGCTTCATCACTTTGCCGAACGGGCATCGCATAGCGGTCGCGATCTTCGCTCGGGGAGGTTCCAACCGCCCGAGCGCAATCGCCGAAGCCGCGAAGACCATCTACGACGGCTTCCTGGAAGTCGTTGGATGGCCCTACAACGCCGCGACGTCCATCGGCGGACGGTAAGCTGCTCCTCCACATCGTCGCTCGAGGAAAGATCGGCCGTTCCCCAGAATCCGAGCTGGTCGAGCGATATCTGAAGAGGATTTCCTGGCCGACGAAGCTGACCGAGCTCCCCGATACCGGTCGTGCTCCGCCGTCGCTTCCGTCTTCGAGCGTTTCCATCCTGCTGGACGAGCGCGGTTCCGCTCTCTCTTCAACCGAGCTTGCTCACATGCTCGAGGGGTGGCGCGACGGTGGCAAGCGCGAGGCGCGATTCTCGATCGGTGCTGCCGACGGCCATAGCGACGCCGAGCGGACGCAGGCGGACCTGCTGCTGTCGTTCGGGCCGGCGACGTGGCCGCACCTTCTCGTCCGCGCCATGCTTGCCGAGCAATTGTTCCGCGCGACTTCGATCGTAGCCCGCCATCCCTATCACAGGGAAGGCTGAGCCCGATGCGCCGCGCCGCGATCGCCGTGCTTCTGGCCTCTGGGGCTGCAGCGGTTGCCGCCAGTGCTCCCGTGCCGCCTGAACAGGTTCCAGTCGATGTCCAGCTTCAGCAGGCGCGGAACGAGGCCGCGGCGGCAGTTGCGGAACAGCAGAGGCTCGAGAAAGCAGCCGCTGAGGCTGGCGACGACGTCATCCGTATTCGTGCCCGGCAACTCGCCGCGGCGCAGTCCATCGAAGCGGCGGAGGCGCAAATCAGCGTCGCGGATGCCGAGGCATTGATCATCCACGCGCGGCTGGCCGCCCAGCAACAGCGCCTCGCGGCCGAGCAGGGGCCAGTCAGCTCGCTGCTCGCCGGGCTCGTCCTCGCATCCCGGCGGCCGCCATTGCTCCTGATCGCGGATTCCGGATCGGCCGAAGATCTGGTCAAGCTCCGACTGCTCGTCTCCGCGACGGTTCCGGTAATTCGCGCGAGGACTGCGGTGCTTTCGGCGGAGCTTGAGCGCCAAAGCGCGCTTGAGCAGCAGGCACTCGCCGCAAGGGCCCGAACGGCCGAAACTCGCAAGCAGCTGCAGGCTCGGCGCGAAACGCTGGCTGCTCTCGAACAGGATGCAGTCGAACTCGCGCGCAAGCGTGGATCGCAGGCACTCGGCGCTGGCGACATCGCCCTCGTCAGCGAGGAGCGTTCCGCGCTCGCCGAGCAGAACGCCCAATCGGCAGGGGCATCAAGGAAACTTGCGAGCGATCTCGCCGCGCTGGGCCCGGCCCCGGTACCGCCCGGGGGCACCGCTCCGGCTCCGCAATTTGCCTATGAATTGCCCGCCCAGGCACCGGTCACGAACGGCATGGGCGCAGTCAGCCCGAACGGGATGCGTTCTCGCGGAATAACGCTCGCCACGCCCCGCGGAACCGCGCTCGCAGTACCCGCTGGCGGCACGATCCTGTTCGCGGGGCCCTTCCGCGATTATGATGGCATCGTCATCATCGACCATGGCGGCGGATGGAAATCGGTCATCGTCAATGCCGGGTCGAAGCTCCGCAAGGGCATGACCGTCCGGCTCGGCCAGCCGCTGGGAGTCGCCCTCGGCCCTGTCGAAGTGCAACTCCATCGCGGCGGGGAAGCCGTTTCACCGGCTCTCATCGCACGTTCATCTGTGGTGCTGTCAAATGCTCCCAAAGGCGGCTAATCTGCATCGCGACGCGACCCTAAGGCTTTCATCATGAAGACTATTCATAAACTCCTTCCCCCGCTGGTCCTGGTCGGAGCGCTCGCTCTCGTCCCAGTGACGACCAGCTCACTCGCTGCCGCCGACGTGGCCAATTACGAAGAGCTCGAAAAATTCATGAGCGTCTACGAGCGGGTGAAGGCGAACTACGTCGATCAGGTCGACGATCACACGCTCATCAAGGGCGCGATCGATGGTATGCTATCGGCGCTCGATCCGCATTCCTCCTACATGGAAGGTAGCGATTTCGAGACGTTGAAGACGACCACCGACGGCAATTACGGCGGCCTTGGGCTCACGGTCACGGTCGAAGACGGAGCCGTGAAGGTGATTGCGCCGACAGAGGATACGCCGGCCTGGCGCGCGGGGATAAAGTCCGGCGACTACATCACGCATATTGATGGACAGCTCGTGTATGGCGGATCGCTGGACGAGGCGGTCGACAAGATGCGCGGCGCGCCTGGCACTCCGATCAAGTTGACCATCGTCCGCCCGGGCCGCGACAAGCCCTTCGACGTTTCGCTGGTTCGCGAGCGGATCGAACTCAAGCCCGTGAAGTGGGAAGTCAAGGACGGGATTGCAGTCCTGCGGATCAACACGTTCTCCGGCAATTCGGCGGACGAGACGAAAGCTGCACTCACCGCGATCGACAAGGCGACCGGCGGCCACCCGCTCGGCTACATCGTTGACCTGCGATCCAATCCCGGCGGTCTTCTCGACCAGGCCGTCGAGATCAGTGACGACTTTCTGAACCGCGGCGAGATCGTTTCGCAACGGGGTCGCGAGAAAACGGACATCGAGCGTTATTATGCCAAGCCCGGCGACATGACTCATGGGTTGCCGGTGATCGTTCTCGTCGACGCCGGGACCGCGTCGGCGGCAGAGATCGTCGCAGGCGCCCTTCAGGATCAGCGCCGTGCGCTCGTCATGGGCGAAACCAGCTTCGGGAAGGGGAGCGTCCAGACGGTCGTCCAGACCGGTCCGGACAGCGCTCTGCGGCTGACGACAGCGCGTTACTACACGCCGTCAGGCCGATCGGTCCAGGCCGGCGGGATCCGGCCCGATATCGCGGTGCCGCAGCTGTCGGATCCGGATTACAAGGAACGGCCGGTGGTTCGCGAAGCCGATCTTCGCCGGCACCTGCTTGCGCAGGCCAAGGCGACCGACGCGCTCTTGGAAGAGGACGATACCGCCAAGGATCCGCGGTTCGGTGCTTCGGCCGACGAGCTGAAGAAGCAGGGAATCAAGGATTTCCAGCTCTATTACGCACTCAATACGCTGAAGCGACTTGGTTCGCCCGCCGCGGTGGCGTCGACCGGCAGCAAGTCCCACTCGAAGCGCTAGGACAGGGAAAAGCATGGCTGAAGCGATGCTCGGGTCTTCGCGTGGCGCCGGCTCGTTGAGCCGGGCCGACGGCGGTCGCCTGATCGCTCTCCTGCTTCCGGTTGCACTGCTCGGCGGCGCCTATGCTTTCCAATATCTGGGCGGGCTTTATCCTTGCGAAATGTGCTGGTGGCAGCGCTATCCGCATGCTGCGGCGATCCTGCTTGCCGCGCTTGCATTCACCGCACCGGCGGCGTCGCAACGTTCGCGGATCTTCACTCTGCTGGCGGCGGTCGCGATCGCGATTTCGGGCCTGATCGGCGTCTATCACGCCGGCGTGGAGTACAAGATTTTCGAAGGCTTCACGACCTGCACCTCCACCGTAAAAGCGGCGAGCACGCAGGAGATGCTCAAGCAATTGATGGCCGTTCCGCTTATCCGCTGCGACCAGGTGCAATGGTCGCTGTTCGGAGTTTCGCTGGCCGGATGGAACGCGATCTTTTCCCTTGGCGGGGCTGTGGTCATCGGCTGGCTGACCTTGTCACGAGGACGGCCACAATGACGGGGCCGTGGCGCCCGGGTCAGAAGCGCGCCGATCGCGAATCGATGCTCCGCGTCGATCAAGCCGGCGAATATGGCGCGACGAGGATCTACGCTGGGCAGCTTGCGGTGCTTCCAGCAAGTTCGTCCGCTGCAAAACTCGTGTCGCGGATGGCGATGCAGGAGCAGCGGCATCTGAACCGCTTCAACCACCTCATGACGGAGCGCCGGGTGCGCCCCACCGTGCTGCAGCCTTTGTGGAATTTCGCTGGCTTCGCGCTCGGCGCCGGCACCGCGCTCATCGGCGAAGAGGCGGCGATGGCCTGCACCGATGCGATCGAGACGGAGATCGACCTCCATTACAAGCGGCAGCTCGATTCGCTTGGGAACGACGATCCCGAGTTGTCGGCGGATATTGCCGAGTTCCGCGACGAGGAAATCGAGCATCGCGACACCGCGCGCGCGGCCGGAGCGGAGCGCGCACCGGCCTATCCCCTATTGACCGGCGCGATCCGCGCGGCATGTCGTGTCGCGATCGGGTTGTCGAAGCGAATCTAGGGGAACAGCCCGGCTCCCCGGCCGCTCTTGCCGTGAAAGGTTCTTGACCATGAACAAGCTTCTGATCTCCCTCACGGCCGCAGCAGCCCTCGGCGGCGGTCTCGCCGCTCTCACAGTCCCCGCTCACGCCCAGTCCAGCGGCGACGTCAAGATCGCCGAGATCATCGTCTACGGCGACGATCCCTGCCCGCGTTCCACCGAGGACGAGGTTGTCGTCTGCGCTCGCAAGCCCGAAGGCGAGCGCTACCGGATCCCCGAGCGTTATCGGCAGACCGGGCCGCTCCAGAGCCGCCAGAGCTGGTCCCAGAAGGCGAAAAGTTTCGAATATGTCGGCCGGACCGGCATCCAGAGCTGCTCGGCCGTCGGACCGGGCGGCTACACGGGTTGCCTTCAGAACATGATCGACCGGGCAAAGGCCGAGGCGCGCCAAACCAACAAGGAATCCGCACCGCCGCCGGAGAGTACCGGACCGGGTTATTAAGCTACTTCCCGCCAGGGGAAGCGGCCGCGAATCCTTTTGTTGAAGAAAATACCTTTCGAGAAGGCACGGCGCATCGCATCGGCTTCATCGCGGGGCACGCCGGAATAAACATAGCGGCGGCCGGTGACGAACTCGACGGTCAGCTGCGCCTTCTTGGGCGAATAGTCGAAGCTGCGGATCACCGACGACGGCATGGCCGCATAACGTTCGGCGGCCGCTATTGCTGCCGGCGAGCGCTCCTGCCCGGCGCTGGAGAAAAGGTCCACGTCATTCCGCCCGCGCAAAGTACGCCGCGGATTGTCGCCTTCCCGCCTTCGGACAGGGCGGTAACCAGCCGATCGAGTTCGCGACCGCGCAGGGGGCCGGAGTCTCCCTCGTTCGCGAAGGTCGCGACGGCCCGCTGAACAATTCGCCGGCGAATTTCCCACGGCGCCAGCGGCGAATAGTCGATTGAAGCGTCCGACTGCGAAACCTGGCGCTCCCATTCGATGTCCGTCGCCCAATCGAGTGCGGATTCGGCATCGGCGAGATTGCGGGCGCTTCGGGCGATCGCGTGCCCATGGAGCCATGGCGCTCCGGCGAGCCCGTGACGCATCCGCACACGCTCGAATTGCTCGTCGCGGTTGCTCGGATCGTCGATGGGGGTGAGTCCTGCCGAGCTGCACAGATCGACCAGCTCGGAGCGGCGCCATTCCAGCAGCGGCCGGATCAGCGCGGCAGACGTCTCTCCTCCCGGGATCGGACCGATAGGCCGCATTCCGGCGAGCCCACGAGCGCCTGCGCCGCGGTTGAGGCGCATCAGCAAGGTCTCGACCTGGTCGTCGAGGTGGTGGGCCGCGACGACTGCTTTGAGGCCGCGCCTTTCCGCCCAACTTCCGAGCAGCCTGTAACGCTCATGGCGCGCACGCTCCTGAATCGCGCTTACCGGCTTGCTCTTCCATTGCACCGCCAACGTCGAATGGGGAACATTAAGCTCTTTGCACACGGCTGCGACCATCTCGGCTTCGGATCGCGAGTCCGGACGCAGGCCGTGATCGACGGTGGCCGCTTCGATCTCTCCGTGACGCGCCGCGGACGCCAGCAGAAGAAGTGCGAGGCTGTCCGGCCCTCCGGAGACGGCGATCCCGATCCTTGCTCCGGCTGGAACGAGCCGGTCTAGCTCCGCGGCGAAACGGCCGAGGAGCGCCGGATCAGGAGCAGCTGGCGTCGGCCTTGCCCTTGGTCACGAGCGCCTTGAGGTCGGGACGAACCGATGAGCCGTAAACGTCCTCCAGCTCCCCATAGGCCTTGCACGCCTGCCCGGGTTGCTTGAGCTGCATCAACGCCTGTCCAAGATAATAAAGGCTGTCAGGAGCCCGTTCGCCCTTCGGATCCTTGCGATAATTGGCGAGCAATGCCTCGGCGGCCGGACGCGGCTCGCCCTTGTCGAGCAGCGCGCGGCCAATGAGATTGCGGGCAAAACTGACCCGCCGATGGTTCGGAAAGCCGGAAACGAAAGCGCGCAACGCGGTGATTGCCTGGTCGTACTTGCCGTCGCGCCAAAGGCGAAAACCTTGCGAATAAGCATCCTCACCGGGGTCGGCAGCGACCGTCTCCGTCGTATCGGACGCCTTGGCGGGCGTTTCGGGCGTCGACGCAGCGGCGGTCCGAACAAGATTCGCATCGGTCCGCGGCTCGGTCGATGCGCTGTCTCCATTACCGCCGGACGGAGGCTGCGCGACAGGGCGGGATTCAAGCGCCGTCAGGCGGCTATTCATGTCATTCCGGAGCGACGTGATCTGCGATTCGACTTCGTTCGCGCGATGTCCGTTCACCTCGCCCTGGTTGATCAGCTGCTGAAGCTGCGTGTCGATGGCGTTGAGGCGCTGCTCCAATCGAAGCGCCGTAACCTGGCTCGCGGCGACCTGCTGCTCCAGGATAGCAATCCGTTGCTCCGGGCTCGGCGGCCTCTGCGCCATTGCCGGAGTAACTGCGACTCCGAGAACAGCTGCCGCCGAAAAAGCGATGCGCCAATGCGCGGTCATGGAATCCCCCACCATCTTCAATCGATTAGGCCATTTTGCAGGGCGTGAGCTTACGCTCCGATGAATCTATTGTGCCAGCGAATTTTGAGTCGCCGGCTGCGTCGGCGCGGGCCGTGCCGCGGCCTGCTGCACCGGTCCTTTCATCAGGTCGGCGGGAAGCAGGCTGACATGATCGACGACCTTGCCCGCAGGTCCGACCGGCGGGGCAGCCGCGTTTCCAACATTGATCCGAAGGGCTTCCGGGGCGCCCGCGCGGAGCGCCGGCGCGACCGCCGTCGGCGGGACCTGAAACGTCTGGCCCGGCTGGAGCATCCCCTCGAACAAGGTCTTCCCCTGGTCGCTGACCCGGATCCAGGCCGGCGCGGTGGCGGTAAGGACCACCGGCCCCCGCGCAGCTTGCGGTTGCTGAGCGGGCGGCGGAGTCGCCGGTGCTGCCGTCGAGGCCTGCTGCTGCGCGGGCGCCTGCTGCTGCGCCGTTTCGACCGGCTGCTCATTAACGGAACGGTTCCTGATCCAGGCGAAACCGAGCACGATGACGAAGATCGCTACGACCGCCGAAAGCACAAGCCATCGCGGCATGCTCCGCGCCGGATCGGCAGGCTCGAAATGCTCGACCGTTGAGCTATCGGGGCGAGTGCCGCCCATCTCTTCGCGGAGTTGTTCGCCGATATCGGCCCGATCGAGTCCGACCGCGCTCGCATAGCTCTTCGCGAAACCGATGGTGTAGGTGGGAGCCGGCAACCGGTCCCAATCGCCGGTTTCCAGGCTTTCGAGATGCCGCTGCGGGATGCGCGTTTCGGACGCAACATTTTCGAGGCTGAGGCCCTTTTCCTCGCGAGCGGCTCGAAGCCGCTGTCCGGCGGAAAGAAATCTTGTCGCGTCAGTCTCTTCGTTCATTCCTCACCCTTTTCCCGAAACCAATGTTTCGAAGGCCCCCGCCAGGCTGTCAACTGCCGACATCAGACCGCAACCTTGTGGCGGCGGGCCCAATCCGAAAGCGCCTTGCGAAGATCGTTCGGCGGCTTCGCGAGCCATTGCTCCATCCGCGCCCGGATCGCAGCCGAGTCGAGGGAGCGGACCATCGCCTTGATCGGGCCGACAGCGGCGGGAGTAATCGAGAAATTCTCCGCACCAAGGCCGATTAGGGCCATGCATTCGAGCGGCCGGCCACTCATCTCTCCGCAGATTCGAACCGGCGTTTCCGTCGCCCGCGCTGCGTCAAGCACGCGCTTCAGGAAACGCAGGATCGATACGCTCAGCCAATCGTAGCGCTCGGCAAGGCGGGGGTCGCCGCGGTCGGCGGCGAAGAGGAACTGAGTCAGGTCGTTGGTGCCGATCGACAGGAAATCGACGCGCGGGAGCAGAAGGTCGAGCTGCTCGGCGAGAGATGGCACCTCGAGCATCGCCCCGAACTCGATCCGCGACGGGACAGGCCGGTTTCCCTGTTCCGCCCATTGCACTTGCGCTTCGAACAGGGTGCGAGCCTGATCATATTCCCACGGCTCCGAAACCATTGGGAACATGACTCGGAGCGTGCGTCCCGCCGCTGCCTGAATGAGCGCCCGGGCCTGCGCCTTCATCAGCGTCGAGCGGTCTAGCGAGAGTCGAAGCGCCCGCCACCCCATCGACGGATTCTCCGCCTCTTCGGCATCGTTGGTGAGATAGGGCAGCGCCTTGTCGCCGCCGATGTCGAGCGTGCGGAACACGACCGGCTTGTCGCCCGCCGCATCGAGCACGCGCTTGTAGAGCCGGAGCTGGCTTTCTCTTCCCGGCATCGTCGCGGAAACGAGGAATTGGAACTCGGTCCGGAACAGACCGATCCCGTCGGCGCCGGTCAGGTCGAGCGAGGCTGCATCTTCGGCCAGGCCGGCGTTCATCATCACGCTGATTTTGATGCCGTCCGTCGTCTTCGCCGGGAGCGCTCGTACGGCGTCGAACTGCGCGCGCCTTTTCTTGCTGAACGCCATGCGCTGCTCGAAACCGGTGAGGAGCGCCTTGGACGGGCGGATCATGACGCTGCCGTTGTCGCCGTCGACGAGGACGCAGTCACCTTCCTCGACGATGTGGCGCACGTCCGGAAGGCGCCCAATGACCGGCACGCCCATGGCCCGAGCGACGATCACCATGTGCGAGGTGAGCGAACCCTCTTCGAGCACCACCGCCTTCAGCCGCCGCCGGTCATATTCGAGAAGCTCCGCGGGCCCGAGATTGCGCGCGATCAATACCGTATCGTGCGCAAGGCCGGTCTGGGCGGCAGTGCCCATCCTGCCCGAGACGATCCGTAGCAGCCGGTTCGACAAGTCCTCGAGGTCGTGCATCCGCTCGGCAAGCAGCGGATCGTCGATTTCGCGCATCCGTGCCCGGGTGCGCTGCTGGACGCGCTCGATCGCGGCTTCGGCGGTCAGACCGGAATCGATCGCTTCGTTGATCCGCCGCGACCAGCCTTCGTCGTAAGCGAACATCCGGTAGGTCTCGAGGATCTCTTCATGCTCCCCAGCGGCCCCGAATTCCGCTTCGCGAGCCATCGTGTCGATCTGCTCGCGCATCTTGCGAAAGGCACCATAAACGCGATCGCGCTCGGCCTCGATGTCCTCGGCGACCGTATGCTCGACGATCACTCGAGGTTCGTGGAAGACGGCCTGCCCCCTGGCCATTCCCGCAACGAGTTTCAGGCCCATCAGCCGCAGGGGCCCGGCGCTGCGAAGGCGCCCGCGCCGTGCGCCGTCGACAAGGCGGGCACCCGCGATCAGCTCTGAAAGGACCATGGCGACGGTCTGCAGAGCCTCGATCTCGACATCCGCGTAGCGGCGGGGTTCCGAATGCTGGACCGAAAGGACGCCGATCGGAGTCTCCCGATAGATGATCGGAACTCCGGCGAAGCTGTGGAACCGCTCTTCCCCGGTTTCCGGCCGGTAGACGAATTCGGGATGACCTGCGGCCTCGGCAAGATTCAGGATTCGCCCTTCGGCCGCAATCGTTCCGACGAGACCCTCGCCGAGTTTAAGACGAGTGACGTGCACCGCTTCCTTGCGGAGACCGCGCGTCGCGAACAGTTCGAGCTTGTTGTCGCGCAGAAGGTAAATCGAGCAGACTTCGCTCCGCATCTTCTCCGCGACGAGATCGACGACCTTGTCGAGCTTCGACTGCGCGGAGCCGCGTCCGGCCATGATCTCGTGGAGACCGGTAAGGATCTCGCGAGCGGAAGCGGCGGCAGTCGGTGGCGGCATGGCGCAGCGCTATCAGATGGGCCGCGTGCCTGTCACCTAACAGACGCGGGTTTGCGCCCCGTCGTCACTTGACTACGGTGACGGCGACTCTCCGAGGGGGTTACAGCCAATGCATCTCACGAAGTCCGCGCGCCGCCTGCTGACGATCTCGCTTCTCGCTTCGGCATCGCTGGCCGAGGCCGCGACAGTCGATCCGAGCCTGTTCCAGGATTTGCACTGGCGATCGGTCGGACCGTTCCGCGGCGGACGTGTGCTCGCGGTAGCCGGCGATCCCAATGACTCGCGGCGCTTCTACTTCGGGTCGGTCAACGGCGGCGTCTGGCGGACCGACGACGCGGGCCGGACCTGGGCGCCGATTTTCGACGACGTCAATGTGGGATCGATCGGCGCCATCGCGATCGCCCGTTCCAATCCGAAGGTGATCTACGTCGGCACCGGCGAAGCGGATATGCGCTCCGACATCGCGCAGGGCGTCGGCATGTTCCGGTCTTCGGACGGCGGCAAGAGCTGGCAAGCCATCGGGCTTGCCGACACGCAGCAGATCGGACGGATCATCGTCGATCCCAGGAACCCGAACATCATCCTCGTCGCCGCGCTCGGCCATCCATACGGACCGAATGCAGAGCGCGGCGTCTTCCGCTCGATCGACGGCGGCAAGCACTGGACCAAGACGCTTTACAAGGACGCGGATACGGGCGCGATCGACCTGGCCTTCGAGCCAGGTAACCCGAGCGTCGTTTACGCGGCATTGTGGCAGACTCGCCGGCCGCCGTGGAACGTCTATCCGCCGTCGAACGGGCCGGGCAGCGGCCTCTACAAATCGGCAGACGGCGGACGGACCTGGCGCCAGGTCGGCGGCCACGGTTTCCCCTCTTCGGTCGCTCGCCTCGGGATTGCAACTTCGCCCGCGAAGCCGCACCGCGTTTACGTCCTTGCGGACGGCGAACAGTCCGGGCTCTATCGCTCCGACGACAGCGGCGCGACCTGGCGCAAAATGACCGGCGACAAGCGGATCACCAGCCGCGGCTGGTATTTCGGCGAGATCGACGCCAATCCGAAGAACGCCGACCAGCTCTGGGTCAACGATACCATCGTTCTGCGCTCGGACGATGGCGGCGCGAACTTCATCCCGCTGAAGGGCGACCCCACCGGCGATGACTTCCACGCGATGTGGATCGACCCGAACAATCCCGATCGCCGCATCCTGGGCGTTGACCAGGGGACTCTGGTGACCGTGAACGGCGGCAAGACCTGGAGCAGCTGGTTCAACCAGCCGACGGGTCAATTCTACCACGTCAGTACCGACAACCGTTACCCGTACCGGATTTACGGAGCGCAGCAGGATTCGGGGGCCGCGTCGGTCCCGAGCCGGAACGACAGCCACTTCGATGGCATCAACATGATGGACTTCCGCGAAGTGACCGCGGGCGGGGAAAGCGACGAAATCGCGCCCGATCCGCTCGACCCGGACATCGTCTACGGCGGGCGCGTCGACCGGCTCGACCTCAAGTCTGGTCAGACGCGCAACGTGGATCCGACGCTCGCTTTCCCCAACAATTATCGCGGCACCTGGACGCTTCCGCTGACCTGGGGGAAACGCGAGCACGCTCTGTTCTTCGCCAATCAGCGAATCTGGAAGACGATGGACGGCGGGCTGACCTGGGCGCCGATCAGTCCCGATCTCACCCGCCAGACCCTGACGGTGCCGGCCAACGTGGATTCCGTGACCGCGGATGACGCATCGACCAAGGGCCCGCAGCGGGGTGTCATTTATGACATTGGCCCGTCGGGGCTGCAGGACGGCCTCATCTGGGCCGGCACCGACGACGGCCTGATCTGGCGCACCTCGGACGAGGGGGCGCACTGGCAGAACGTCACTCCGCCACAGCTCACACCCTGGTCGAAGGTCGGGACGATCGAGCCGTCGCATTTCGATCCGAACGTCGCTTATGCGGCGATCGACCGGCACCGGATCGAGGACCAGGCACCGCACATCTTGCGGACACGAGACGACGGCCGCACCTGGCAGGAAATCGACAACGGCTTGCCCAACTCGGGCGGACCCAATTCGGTCAATGTCGTTCGCGAGGACCCCGTGGCGCGCGGATTGCTCTACGCGGGCACCGAGCGCGGCCTCTTCGTCTCGTTCGACGATGGCGACAACTGGCAACGGCTCCAGACCGGCCTTCCGACGACGTCGGTGCGCGACATCACTGTCCACGCAAACGACCTGGTGATCGCCACGCACGGGCGTGGATTCTACGTGATGGACGATATCGTGCCGCTTCGCTCGCTCGCAGTCGCTCCCGCCAAAGCGACGCGGCTGTACCCCGTCGCGACCGCGATCCGGGTCAACGAGCCCGGGTTCACGGGCACGCCGATGCCGAAGGACGAGCCGATGGCGCCGAACCCGCCGCTCGGCGCCTATTTCGACTATGTGCTCGCCTCGGCCCCAACCACTCCTGTCACGATCCGCATTCTCGATTCGAGCGGCGCGGTGGTGAACAGCTTCAGCAGCACCGATCCGGTAAAGCCCATCGACCTGTCGAAGCTCGGGGTCGCACCCGAGTGGGTGGTGCAGCCTTCGCCGCCAGCGGCAACGCCGGGCCATCACCGCTTTGTCTGGGACCTGCATTATGCCGCGCCGGTCGCCTTCAGGGACGACGGAGGCTTCGAAGGACTCTGGGCTCCTCCGGGCAAATATACGGTCGAGCTGGACGTCGACGGCAAGCAGCTTCGCTCGCCGTTCGAGATCCGCCCCGACCCGAGGGTGTCGGTCAGCCAGGCCGATTTCGACGCCCAGTTCCGGCTGGCGCGGGAGGTCGAACAGGCGCGGGTGCGCGCGCATTCGATCCTGAAGGAAGCGCACTCCCTCAAGGACAGACTGAAGGTCAGCAATCCCGCGGCGGTTCAGCAGATCGAGGGTGTCATCGGAGCGCCGCCGCCCGTCCTGGCGAAGAGCGACGTCGCGACCCTCCTCGGCGTCTCGGACCGTCTCGATGCGCTGGGCAGCGCGGTAGAGAGCGCGGACGGAGCGCCCTCGCCCGACGAAGTCCGCGGCTTTGCAACGCTCTCGGCGGCCCTCGCGCAGTTCGAGCAGCGCTGGGCCACCCTTCGCGGGCAGCTTCCGGCAGGCTAGCCCCTGCTCTCCAGAGCAGCCGCGGCCTCGTCGACAAGCTCCTCGATGATCGCGGCGACCGGTTCCTCGCGGGTGACCATTCCGACCGACTGGCCGGCCATGACGCTGCCCGTTTCGATGTCGCCGTCGATCACTGCACGGCGGAGGGCTCCCGCCCAATAATGCTCGATCTGGAGCTGCGCCTCGGCCATTTCGATCGACTGCTTGTCGAGCTGGTCGGCAACTTCGCGCTGCTTGGCGGCGAAGCGCTCGGTCTCGGCATTCTTGAGCGCGCGGACCGGGATCACAGGGAGGCGCGGGTCGATCTGCACCGACAGGATCGCGTCGCGGGCAGAGGCGCGGATGAAGGCCTTCTTGAAGTTCGGATGCGCGATGCTCTCGTTGGCGCAGACGAAGCGGGTGCCCAGCTGAACGCCGACCGCGCCCATTTCGAGATAGGCCGCGATCGCTTCGCCGCGTCCGATCCCGCCGGCGATGAAAACTGGGATATCCTGCGCGACGATGGGAAGGATTTCCTGCGCGAGGACCGAGGTCGAGACCGGACCAATGTGGCCGCCCGCCTCCATTCCTTCGATCACCAGCGCGTCGACGCTCGAGCGCATCAGCTTCTTGGCGAGGCTGAGCGCGGGCGCGAAGGCCATGAGCTTCGCCCCGCTCGCCTTCACTTTGTCGATCGCCCACCCCGGCGGAAGCCCGCCCGCGAGCACGATATGGCCGACTTCATGTTTCACGCAGGTGTCGATCAGCTCGGACAACTGTGGATGCATGGTGATGAGGTTGACGCCGAACGGCCGGCCGGTGCGCGCCTTGGTTTCCGCGATTTCGGTGTCGAGAAGCTCGGGCGACATCGCTCCGCAGGCGATCACCCCGAAAGCTCCGGCGTTGGAGAGGGCGGAGACGAGGTTGCGCTCGGAAACCCAGCTCATAGCCCCGCCCATGATCGCCCATTCGCAGCCGAGGAACTCGATGCCGCGGGCCATCAGCTCCTTGAGGCGAGCGTGTCCGGCGCCCGGGTGGACCGCGCGCGGCTCCGGGATCAGCCCCTCGCCGCTCATGCAGCTTTCTCCGCGTCGAGCCCGAAGGCGGTGTGAAGGACGCGTACCGCCAGTTCGAGCTCACTCTCTGCAACGAGGGCGCTCACCTTGATCTCGGAGGTCGAGATGGCGAGCAGGTTGATCCCGCGCTCCGCCAAGGTTTCGAACATCTTCGCTGCGAGCTGGGGGTTGGAGCGGATTCCGACGCCGACGATGCTGACCTTGGCAACCGCGTCGTCGGTCAAAAGATCGCCATAGCCGATCTCGTTCCTGTGGCTCTCGATCACCGACTGCGCCTGCGCCAAGCTGGCGCGGGGGACAGTGAAGTTTAGATCGCTCGCCTCGCTCCCCAGCGTCGCCGCGTGAACGACCATGTCAAAGCTGATTCCGGACTGCGCGAGCGGGTTCAGCACCGCCGCCACCGTCCCGGGCCTGTCGGCGATGCCGGTCAGGGTGATCCGCGCTTCGTTGCGGTCGGCGGCAATGCCCGCGATCTCGTTTCTTTCCATGTCCGCTCCTGAAAGCTCGGCCACCACGCGCGTTCCGGGTATGTCTTCGAAGGCCGACATCACGCGCAGCGGAAGCTTTTCCCGCATGGCCAGCCCGACCGAGCGCGGCTGAAGCACTTTCGCGCCGACGCCCGCAAGCTCCAGCATCTCCTCGAACGTGATCGCGTCGAGCTTGCGCGCCTTCGGCACGATTCGCGGGTCCGTCGTGTAGACTCCGTCGACGTCGGTATAGATGTCGCAGCGGTCGGCCTTCACCCCTGCGGCGATTGCGACCGCGCTGGTGTCGGATCCGCCGCGGCCGAGGGTGGCGAGGCGGCCATCGTCCGACACACCCTGGAAGCCCGGGATGACGGCGACGGTGCCCGCGCTCAACGCTTCGTCGAGGGTCGCGCTCTCGATCTTTTCGACGCGGGCATTGCCATGGATTCCCGACGCTTTCACCAGCTGCCAGCCCATGAAGCTCCGCGCCTTCAGGCCCATGTTCTGAAGCGTCATTGCGAGAAGCCCCGCCGTCACCTGCTCACCGGAGGCGACGACGACATCATATTCCTTCGGATCGTGAAGCGCGGCGGCTTCGCGGCAGAGCTGCACCAGCCGGTCGGTCTCGCCGGCCATCGCGGAGACGACCACCAGCACCTCGTTGCCCGCCTCCGACTCCCGGCGAACGCGACCGGCGACGTTCCGGATCCGCTCGATCCCGGCCATCGACGTACCGCCGAATTTCATCACGATGCGAGGCATGTTCGCGGGGCTTTAGACGCTGGAATCGGCCGCACAACTGTCGAGCCACGCTGGAATCGAATCGGCGGCAATCAGCGCTTCGACATCGACTCTCGGCCGAACGATTGCCCAGCGGCTGCCCTGAACCAGCACCTCCGGCGTCAACGGCCGCGAATTATAGGTGCCCGACATGGTGGCGGCATAGGCTCCCGCGGTGCGGAAGACGACCAGATCACCGGGCCCGACGCGGTCCATGCTTCGCGCCGTCGCGAACGTGTCGCCCGTCTCGCAGACCGGGCCGACGACATTCGCGGACCAGCGCTGACTCGTCGGCACCACCGCGTCGATCTTGTGCCAGGCCTCATACAGCGCCGGGCGCATCAGGTCGTTCATCGCTGCATCGACGATCACGAACGGATGATCTGCCCCCGGCTTGATCCGGATTACCCGCGACAGCAGCACACCGGCATTTCCGACGATCAGCCGTCCCGGCTCGAACAGAAAGCGGACATCCCAGTCGCGAGTGATCCGACGCACCATCACGCCATAGTCTTCCGGGCTCGGCGGCGGCGGAAGGTCCGGGTCGTAGGGAACGCCGAGGCCGCCTCCTAGGTCGGCTGTGGCGATGGCGTGACCGGCGGAGCGCAGCGCGCGGATGACCTCGCCGATTTTCGAGAATGCCTGCTCGAACGGCTGGAGGCTCGACAACTGGCTTCCGATATGGACGGCGACTCCCTGAAGCTTCAGGCCGGGCAGGCGAGAAGCGCGGGCGTAGAAATCGAGCGCGTCGTGGATCGGAATACCGAACTTGTTCTCGGCGGCACCGGTCGTGATCTTCGAATGACCGCCTGCGCCCACCCCGGGATTGATGCGAAACGCGGCCGGCGCGACCAGACCCATCGACGAAGCGACCGCCGAGAGCGATTCGGCTTCCTCGAATGACTCGATATTGAACTGGAAAAGGCCGCCCTCTAGCGCCAGGCGCATTTCGGCCTCGGTCTTGCCCACGCCGGAAAAAACGATGCAATCCCGCGCCACGCCCGCCGCGACCGCGCGGCGATATTCGCCGCCTGAGACGATATCGGCGCCCAACCCCGCCCGAGCCAGGGTCGCGACCACGGCCGCGTTCGAATTCGCTTTGACCGCATAAGCGATCAGCGGATCGCCGAGCAGCTCGAGCGCGCGGCGGAAGCGCTCGACCTGCCGGCACATCGCCGCCGACGAATAGACATAGACCGGCGTCCCGACCGCGTCGGCAATCTCGCTCAGCGGAACCGCCTCGCAGTGAAGCGACCCGTCCTTCAGATGAAAATCGTCCATCGCGCCTCCAACACACGCCTCGCTTTCCCTTTGCAAGCGTTCAGGGCAAGGAGAGTCCATGGCCGAAACCAGCAGCACGAGCGAGGGCCTGGCCCGTACGGCAACGAGCATCGTTCCCGAAGAAGTCGCTCAGTTCGCGAGCCACGCCGGCGACTGGTGGGATCCGAAGGGCTCGGAAGCGATGCTTCACAAGCTTAACCCGGTGCGGCTCGCTTATGTCCGCGACCAGGTCGATCAGCACTGGGCGCTCGACGAACATTCCCTGAAGCCGCTGGCTGGAAAGACCGCCCTCGACGTCGGCTGCGGAGCGGGGCTGCTTGCGGAACCGCTGGCGCGGCTCGGGGCGGCGGTCACAGCGATCGATGCGGCGCCTGGATTGATCGCCGCCGCGAAGCTCCACGCTCAAGGCCAGGGTCTTGAAATCGACTATCGCGTCGCACCGGTCGAGAAGCTTGCCGGACAATTCGACCTCGTCACTTCGATGGAGGTGATCGAGCATGTTGCAGACCCCGAGATGTTCATTGGAGCGCTGGCGGCCCGGCTTGCTCCGGACGGGCTGATGGTTCTGTCGACACCGAACAAAACCGCGCTCTCACGGTTGCTGATGGTCGGTGTCGCTGAGGCCGTCGGAATCGTTCCCGGGGGAACGCACGATTTCGACAAATTTGTCTCCCCGGACAGGTTGAAAGCCATGCTTGGAGATGCCGGCCTCAAGTGCATCGACGCGGAAGGTATTTCCTGGTCGCCGACGCGTGGGCTTCGCCTCAGCGACGACATGCGGCTCAACTATCTCATCGCCGCCGTGCACGCCTGAGAAGATTATCTTAACGGCGAGGCGCGACACTTGGGTGCATGATCCCGATGCGCACGAGCACGATCTTCAAGAGCCGGTGGATGGCCCTGCTGTGGGCAGCCGGGATCATCTGGTTCGCGCTCGACATGGCGGGAAGCCGCAAGTCGGCCGCCAGCGCGCCCGCGAATCAGGCGAGCGCGGCGACGGGATTGACTGACGAGGACAGCCAGCCGGCCAGCGATAACGACGTCGAGACCGCCGCGAACGCTCTCGGTCTGTAGCCTCTCAGCTCGAGCTGCCGTCCTCTTCCGTCTCGAAGATCGACTCGAGTGCATCGGCGCGAGCCGACAACCGAACGGTGTCGCCTTCGACGTCGGCAACCAGTCCGCTGGGAATGAAATGATGATGGCCTTCGTGGCTGCCCATTCCGGAGCTGGTGCTATCGCGAGTAAGCTTGATCCGTTCGCCTTCGATCTTGTCGACCTTGCCGACCGGCGCGCCTTCTGCGTCGATGACCTGCATATGCTCGCGAATATCCTCGAAACGGTTGCTCATTGCATTCTCCTTCCAAGTCGATCGCAGCTTCACGAACTCAATTTGAGGTCGCTTTTTTCGATGTGCCAACGGCGCTGCGCCTCCGTCGATCCCGGCACGTCGTTCACACGGCGCAAAGTCAGCGGCCCGACCAGATTAAAACTGCCTCCACTTTTCAGCTTGCCGTAGAGTCGGAACGGAACGGTGATGTACACCGACCCTGCCGCGCCTTCCATGCCGGCCGGCTTGCCGATTTCGGAATGGATCGTCGCATATTTGTCGTAGGCGGCGGCGAACTGGCTCTCGGAGAGGCCGCTCGCCTGTCCATCCTGCCCCCACAATCTCCGGGCTTGCGCGAACTTGCGCTGTTCCAGAAGACCGCCGTAGCGCTGCACGATCTGGCCAGCCCCTTCTGCACTCGCCGGGTCGATCGGACCGCTGGGTTCGGCGAGCGGGGCACGGTCGTCCGGGAGGCCGCCCGGTGTGCCCGGGATGCCGGCGGCCTGGTTGGAATTGTTCGAGGGCGTCGGTGTGCCTTGTCCCGCTTCGCCATTGTTGCCCGCGCCTCGCGCGACAGCATTGTCGATGATCGCGCTGTTGGCGCCAATTTGATTTCGAGACTCGGGCGCCTGCGAGCTGCAGGCCGCAATCGCCAGAATCATCAGCGTGCTACCGACGGGAATTCGAACCCACTGTCTGCGTCTGGCCTTGAGCATGCGGATTCAACGCGACAGCGCGCGAAGGTTCCGAAGCTTGTGCGCGGAACCGCCGCTTTCAAGGCGCGTTCGTTTCGCAACTTAAACCAGGCCAAACAGGGGAGATTCCCATGGCGGACGATCGCGATCGCGATACGGAACATACCACGATCGTGGAACGCGACGGTGGCGGAGGTGGCGGAGGCATTCTTGCCGTCGTCATCCTCATCATCGTCGTGCTGGTGCTGTTGTGGGTGTTCCGTGACCAGCTCGGATTCGGTCACACGGGCACCAACATCAACGTACCCAACTCAATCGACGTAAACGTCAACCACAGCTGAGGCGCGGCGGGATTAATCCCGCCGGCGAACAGACGCGCGGTAGGCGAGTCCCGCGCGTGACGGGCGCAGTTCCTGCCAGACAGGAGCTGCGCCCGTTTGAGTTTGCGCCTGTAAGTCAGTAACCGGCCCCAATGAGCCTTCACTATATGAGCGGCTTCGGCGGCCATTTCGAAACCGAGGCGGTCGACGGCGCGCTGCCCAGGGGGCGCAACTCGCCGCAGCGCCCGGCCTACGGCCTCTATGCCGAACAACTGTCCGGTACCGCCTTCACCGTGCCGCGGCATGAAAACCGCCGCAGCTGGCTCTATCGGATGCGCCCGGCAGCTGACCACCCGCCTTATAAGCGCTATGCCGGCGCCAGGCTGTTCGCGCCCGGCACGGTCGACGAACCGCTTCCTCCGAACCGCCTTCGCTGGGATGCGCCCAAAGACCTTCCGGAAGGCACCGATTTCGTCGATGGAATGGTGACCCTGCTCGCCAACCGCGATCCCGCCGACCTCGAGGGCGTCGCTGTCCACCTCTATTGCGCATCGAAGAGCATGCAGCGCCGTGTTTTCGCCGACGCCGACGGCGAATTGCTCATCATCCCGCAGGAGGGCGCCTTGGGGATCGTAACCGAGCTTGGCGTTCTGGATCTGGAGCCCGGCTGGGTCGGACTCATCCCTCGCGGAGTGAAGTTCCGAGTCGAGGTCGATGGCGAAGCCCGCGGCTATGTCGCCGAGAATCACGGCATTCCGTTCCGCCTTCCGGAACTGGGCCCGATCGGCGCCAACGGTCTCGCCAATGCGCGCGACTTCGAAACTCCCGTGGCCCGGTTTGAGGACAAAGACGAGCCGACCGAAGTCATCCAGAAGTCGCTCGGCTCGCTGTGGATGATGACGCTCGATCATTCGCCGCTCGATGTGGTTGCCTGGCACGGCAACTATGCGCCGTGGCGCTACGACCTGGCGAAGTTCAACACGATCAACACGGTGAGCTTCGACCACCCCGATCCGTCGATCTTCACGGTGCTCACCAGTCCGAGCAATGTCCCCGGGCGATCCAACGCGGATTTCGTCATCTTCCCGCCCCGCTGGATGGTAGGGGAGGACACGTTCCGGCCGCCCTGGTTCCACCGCAACGTGATGAGCGAGGCGATGGGCCTGATCCACGGTGCCTATGACGCGAAGGCCGAAGGGTTCGCTCCCGGCGGGCTGTCCCTCCATAATTTGATGAGCGGCCACGGTCCCGACGTCGAAAGCTGGAAAAAAGCGAGCGACGCAGAGCTCAAGCCGCACAAGATCGAAGGCACCATGGCGTTCATGGTCGAGACCTGCTGGCCCTACCGTCCGACACGTTTTGCGCTCGATCGGGCGCAACCCGATTACGACCAGGCATGGGCCGGATTTCCAAAGGCAAAGCTTCCGTGATCGACGACACACACGATTCGAGCCTCGCCAGCTGGGTGGACAGCGCCCAGGGCAGCGATTTCCCGATCCAGAACCTGCCGATCGGGATTTTCTCGGAGGCCAAGGGCCGCCGTCGCCCGGGTGTTGCGATTGGCGACTACCTCGTCGATCTCGCCGCGATTTCCGACTTGCTGGACGAGGATTGGCGCGAGGACCTGTCACAACCCGTCCTGAACGGCTGGCTCGCGCGTGGGCCCGAGACTCATCGCGCTCTTCGCGGTCGACTCTCCGAAATCCTGAGCGACAAGCGCTATCGCGACGACGTCGAGCCGCGTCTCATCGGCCAGAGCGAGGTCCGGATGCATGTGCCCTGCCTCGTCGGGGACTACACCGACTTCTACGTCGGCATTCACCACGCGACGAATGTCGGCAAGCAGTTCCGGCCCGACAATCCCTTGCTCCCTAACTATAAATATGTGCCCATCGGCTATCACGGCCGGGCAAGCTCTATCCGAGCCTCCGGCGAGGATGTGATCCGGCCGAACGGCCAGCGCAAAGCCCCCGAGTCCGAGGTTCCCGAATACGGTCCGAGCCGGCGTCTCGATTACGAGCTTGAACTCGGCCTTTGGATCGGTCGCGGCAATCGCCTCGGCGAGCCGGTTTCTATCGACGAAGCGCAGGATCATATCGCCGGCTGGTGCCTCTTGAATGATTGGTCGGCGCGCGACATCCAGGCATGGGAGTACCAACCGCTCGGCCCGTTCCTGGCCAAGAATTTCCTGACCAGCGTCTCGCCGTGGGTGGTCACCAGCGCGGCGCTCGAACCCTACCGCGTTGCGATGCCGCCGAGGGCCGCCGGCGATCCCGAGCCACTTTCGTATTTGCGGGGCCGCAACAACTGGACCTTCGCGATCCAGTTGGAGGCGTCCCTGTCGACCGAAACGATGCGCAAGCAGGGACTATCGCCGCACGTGCTTTCTCGCGGTACCGCAAGCGCAGCGATGTACTGGAGCCCGGCGCAGATCGTCACTCACCACGCGTCGAACGGCTGCAACCTGCTGCCCGGCGACCTCATCGGCACTGGCACCCTGTCGACCGACAGCGACACAGGCCTGGGCTCGCTGCTGGAGATCAGCCGCGGCGGGAAACAGCTGATCGAGCTTCCGAGCGGCGAGACACGCGGCTTCCTCGAGGACGGCGACGAAGTGACTCTGCGCGCGTGGTGCGAAGCACAGGGCGCGGTTCGCATCGGCTTCGGTGAATGTGTCGGCCGCGTAGTCGGCGCCGGTTAGCAAAGCAATTACGAGCACACGCGCCTAGGTAATTTCCCGTAGTTCACCCGGCGGCGCATCGGCCTAAATGAGAATCATTCGCAGTTAATTTCTTCGCTCGCGCGGAGGAAAGGAGGCCCCATGTTCATGAAGCCGCTGAAAGCGGGACAGAGCTGGGCCACCTATGTCATCTCCTGCCTCATCGAGAACTGGTCGGAATCGCGGGCGTCCGGGGCGGTCCCATTGCCCGCATTGATAAAATTGGCGCACAGGCTCGGCATTTCTTCCATTTCGGCCGCCGCGTTCGGGAGCGCTTTCGATCTCGCCGAGGCGTGGCTCGGCCGGCCATTGTCGGTGAAGCGTTGCTGCAGCGACGATTTGCCGGCGGGCGAGCGGGCCTTGATCCACATGCTCAAGGCTACCGGCCCTGTGCAGGGCAATGGTTTCGCGCCGGCAGCAAAGTCGGGCGAATTGTTCGACGCGTTAGTGGTCGCCGCCACCAGCGCTCGCCGCCTCCTCGCGCCGCAGGAACACGAACTCGACCGGCTTTGGCACACCGTTCACGTCGCCCGGCTTTCGCATTGATCGGCGGCGCCGTCACATTTGGAGGAAGGAAATGTCGCAAGTCGAAACATTGGAGGAGCTGCCGGCGGACACCGCCGAACTGATCGATCATATTCTCCTGCGCTATCACGAGAAGCACCGGCGCCAGCTCCCTGAGCTGGTCGAACTGGCGCGCCGCGTCGAGCAGGTCCACGCCGGAAAGCCTGGTGTTCCGGCGGGGCTGGCCGATATCCTGAAGCGCGCCCTGGGAGAGCTGGAAGTGCACATGCGGAAGGAGGAGCTCATTCTCTTCCCTGCAATGCGTCGCCCGGATGGAATGAGGCCGCTGGATGGGCCGACCTCACAGATGCGCGAAGACCACAGCGAACAAGGGCAAATGCTGGAACAAATCACCGGCATGACCGACAATTTCACGGCCCCGGAAGGTGCATGCAGGACCTGGCGCGCCCTTTACGCCGGTGCGGCCGAGTTCAAGGACGACCTTATCGATCACATCCACATCGAGAATGATATTTTGTTCCCACGCTTCGAGAGCATGGAAGTGCGCGCTTAGCCTGTTCGCCTGCGATCAGCGCAGGCCCAGGTTTTCGCTCAGGAGACGCGTCATCGCGTAAATCCGGTCGAGCTGCGGCGTCGGTACGTCTACCCGCTCGGCGATCTCGCGCGGCGCGCCGACCAGCGCCTCAAGTTCGATCGGCCGCCCGGCCTCCACGTCCTGGAGCATCGACGATTTGAATGCTCCCAGCCGGGCCGTCACCTCCATCCGGTCGTCGGCGCCTTCGCTTACCGGACACCCGATCGCGGTGCCGACTGCCGCAAGCTCGTCCATCGCCTCGGCCATGAAGCTTCGAACAGCGTCGTCGTCGAGAAGCTGGTCCGCCGTCGCCCGGGTCAGTGCCGAGAGCGGGTTGAGCGTCGCATTGCCCCACAATTTATACCAGATTTCGGAGCGGATATTTTCGCTCTGCTCGCAGCGAATGCCTTCGGTGCGGAAGAGCTCGCAAAGCCGCTCGACCCGTTCGCTCATTCCGCTGTCGGGTTCCCCAAGGATCAACCTGTCCGCCTGGAGAACAAGAACGTGGTTGGGGGCTTCGCGCCGGCAGCTTGCATGGACGACGCTGCCGACGATCCTCTCGAAGGGAAGTGCATCGGCGATGGATCCGTACGGGTCCACCGAACGAAGCCGCTCCTGGGTGTACCACCAGGGCACGCCGTTGAGCATCGGGATGACCAGCGTCTCCGAACCGATCAACGGCTCCAGCGTGCTCGCGATTTCGACGAGCGCGGGCGCCTTCACGGCGACAATGACGACGTCGTGCTCGCCAAGAATCGACGGGTCGTCGGACGTCTGGACGGCGACGCAGCGGGTTTCGCCATTGTCGGTGAGCCGCAGTCCCTCGCTGTCAATTGCCGCGAGGGTGTCCCCGCGGGCGATGACGCTGACCTCGAGACCGGCGAGAGCGAGACGGGCCGCGATCCAGCCGCCGATCGCCCCTGCGCCGACGACGGCGATCCTCACTGGCGCTCGTTGTCCCAGATCATGTGAATGATCCGCCATCCCCGGTCGGGATCGCGGAACAGCTGGATCGAATTGATCCCGCGCCGCTCTGGCTGCTCATCGTCGGGGCTACGCCGCGCTTCATAGTGGCTCCAGACGTGCGCCATGTTCCCGAACCGGTCGATCCGCCGAGCCGTTTCCACCTCGTAGAAAGCATTCGAATCGAAGAATGGCTGGGTGTCACGGGCATATTCATCGAGAGTCATGCTCTTCTTCTGCGCACGGCCGTGCTCATCGACCCATGTCCGGACTTGCCGGGCTTCCGAAAGGAAGCAAGCCGCCTGGCGAGTCCAGTCGCGCGGCCCTGCTGGCCCCGAGATCATCGCATACATTTCGTCGATTGCAGCGCCGATCTGGTCTTCGTCGCTCATCCTGCCCCCTCCCCGACGGACTCCGGCTGCAGACCCCGAGTCCGTCGCAGTCCCTTACCGGACTGCTATCCTCGCGGAAATGCCGGCGGCACGTCCATTCCCGGATTGCGATCGAAGAAATTGAAGGGGCGCAATTTGAACGAGTGCCACATGCCGGGCATCACGGGCCAATCTTCGGCGCGCGTCTGGTGGCGGAATCCGATCGTGTACCAGAGAACCAGATCCTGGTTCCGAATGTCCTCGTGATTGCCGACGAAGACAGGAAGACCATCGACCTCGCGATTCTCGTTCGGGTACACGCCTGCAGCGAACAGCTCGTCGGGATGGTAGCGTGTCACCCAGAACGGCGCACCGGAAAAGGCCGCGCGCTGTTGCTGCGGTTCGTCCTCGCTGAGGATCGAAATATCGGAATGGCCCGGCACGAGCTGGTAGCTCGTCGGATTCTTCAGGGCATTCAGGCGCTTGTCGCTCTCGAAGCGGAACCAGGCAGACTCGTGCATGGGCTCAAACGCTTGCTCCGTCGGCACAACGGAGCGCTCGACCTGCCAAATGCTTCGGCGAAGCGGGTTGTTCGCCAGCGTCTTCGGCACGAACTTGTCGACGACCATGCGATTGTTCTGACCGTCGACGTCAAGATCGATTCGAAAACTCATGAAATGGTCATGGTTCACTCCGACCAGGTTCGGCGCGATCAACGTACCGTAGGCGGTATCTTCACTGGCCGTTGCGTCCTGCATCGTCTTGGCGGCAACTGCCTTGGTCGCGTCGATCCCGTAAGCTCCGACGCGCACCTCGATTTCGCCGCGGCGGTTGAAGGCGAAGTCCAGCAGATAGTCGTAATTGCCGACTTCCGGCGCCATCCGCACCACCAGCTCGACGTTCGGGCGGCTTTCGTGGGATTCCGTAAAGACCTCGTAATGCCGCCAAAGCGGTTCGCCGGTATCGCGTTCGAAGACGCAAACGACATTCTTGAGAGTCAGCGGCTTGCCATGGTCGTCGGAGATCGTTGCGTCGAGGAACGTCGCATTGACCGGGCAGTCCGATCCCGGCTTGAGCGGTGACGACAGGGCTCCGAAGCCATATTCGCCGATGTCCATGTAGGCCCGATAGGCCCAGGTCTTGCTCGGCTCCATGTAGGGCACGAACATTTCGGACGTGCTCATTTCGTAGGCGATCTGGCGATCCTCATTGCCGTCGCGATAGGTGACGCGCGAGATTACCGGACCGACGCGCTTGTCGACTCGCAAGTGAAACTTCCACTTGTCCCAGGCGACCGTCGAACCCTCGATCGTGAAATTGTTGCCGGCGGGAGAGACGATCTGCACCGGCTTGATGTCGCGGCGCGTACTGGTAGCCGGGTCGTAGGCGCTCGACGGCACCTCGGCCGGCACCGGCACGACCCCAAGGTCGATTACGTCCAGCACCTTGCGGTTGCGAACGTCGACAACGGCAAGGACGTTCTCGATCGGACGGCCGTAGATGTGGTTTACGGCGCCCGCTGTATCGAAACACGGGACGTTCAGGAGCCGCAACCCGCGATAGCGCTCGTCGATGACCGGGCCGACTGTCAGCGGCGCGCAGATGATCTTGTCGTAATTGGTGTAGCCCCGCTTGCGCATCGCCGCTTGCCAGCGGGGATCCTTCTTCACGATCTCGCTCGCGCCGAGGAATTCCTCGAAGAGGATCAGCGACTGGCGGTCCTTCACCTGCTCGTCCGAAACCACGCGCCCGGAGGTCAGGTCGACGACGGCTTCGTGGATCGCGGAATCCCGCAGGTACGTGGCACGGGCGAGGCGTTCGAACGGCTGTCCGGGTTTCCACGCGAGGATCGACTCCTTCGAGTTTTCCTGAAGCGTGATCGTCGGATAGCGGGTGTTCGAATCGACCTTCTTCGCGGCGGTCAGGATTCCGACGGTTCGGTTGATCTCGGCGGCGGTGAGCGCGTCGAGCGGGTTGGTTGGCTGGTCCTGTGCGACAGCAGGGCCCGCAGCGGCAAGCGCCAGGGCAAGCGCCGAAGACATCCACCACCGACTCATCATTCGTACCTCCCCTTCGCGGAATACCCGCCACAGCGAATTACTTAACAGGTTAACTTGATGACGGGCAAGCCGCGACGTAGGATTGCACGAACATGTCGCTCTATGCACTTCAGAAACTGCTTTATGAGCTGAACCGCGATTCCGCCGTACAGGCTGCCTTTGCCGCCGACCGGGAAACCGTGATCGCCCGCTATCGGCTCAGCGATGAAGAAGCCGAAGCGATGCGCTGCGACGACATCGGGAAGCTCTACATCTTGGGCGTAAACGGGCAAATCCTCATGCATTTCGCAGCATGGCGCGGGCTCGCGTGGGACGAATATATCCAGGCGATGAAGGATGCGCTGGCGCAGCATGGACAGGTTCGCGGCGGTATCTATGCGGCTGTGGATGGCGGCAAGGGGGGCGCGCTATGAGCCTGGTGTTCGCTGCGATCATGAGCCACGGGCCGGGAATGACGGCGCGGGCCGACCGAGCCGATCCCGCCGTTCGCGACCCTTTCTTCGCGACTCTCGAACGGTTGCGGTCGAAGCTGGAAGACAGCCGCCCGGACGCCCTCATTGTCATCGCCGCAGAACATTTCGCCAATTTCTTCATGAACAACATGCCGGCCTACTGCATCGGCATGGCTCAAGATTACGAAGGCCCCATTGAGGATCCCGAATGGCTGCGGATCCCGCGGCGGACGATCCCCGGCAATCCTGACCTGTCGCGGCGCATCGTCGGGAGAGTGATGGAGCGGGTCGACGTCGCTTATGCCGAGGAGTGGAAGTTTGACCACGGCATCATGGTCCCGCTGAATTTCCTCACTCCGCGCTTCGACCTGCCGGTCATTCCGGTGAACATCAATTGTCAGGGGCCGCCGCTCACCCCGCTCGACCGCGCCTACCAGTTCGGGATCGCGCTGGGCGAGGCTTGCGATTCAGTGCCGGAGCGGGTGGCGATTGTCGGAACCGGAGGCATCTCGCATTGGCCGGCAACGCCGAATTCCGGGAAGATCAACGAGGCCTGGGACCGCGAATTCCTGGCGCGATGGCTGCGCAACGACCGCTCCGCACTCACCGCCTACACCGACGAGGAGACGCTTCGCGACGCCGGCCAAGGCGGGTTCGAAATCCGCACTCTCATCAGCGTTGCCGGCGCCTCCGAGGGCCGCACCGGCGAACTGTGGTTCTGCGAGCCGATCCCGATCTTCGCGACCAGCGGTTTCGTGGGGGTGATGGACGTCGGGCCGGACGAAACGGCGAAAGCGGCCTAGGCGCCGAGCTTCGGAATCTTGTGGTCGCCAAGAGCGACCGCGATGTTCTTCGTCTCCATGTAGAAGTCGAAGCTGTAATCGCCGCCGTCGCGGCCGATGCCGCTGGCTTTCATTCCGCCGAATGGCGCCGGCAGGTGCCGGACATTCTCCGAATTGACCCACACCATGCCGGCCTCGAGCGCCTGGGCAACGCGATGGGCGCGGCCAATATCGGAAGTCCACAGATAGCCCGCGAGGCCGTAGTCGACGGCATTCGCCTTGGCGATCGCATCCGCTTCATTGTGGAATGGGATGACCGTCAGCACCGGACCGAAAATCTCTTCCCTCGCGATTCGCATCGCTGGCGACGCACCGGAGAAAAGGGTCGGCTGTATGAAATAACCATCCCCGGCATCGTGGCGGCTGCCCCCGCAGCCGAACGTGGCGCCCTCGCGCGATGCGATGTGCATGTAATCGAGAACCTTCTCGAGGTGCCGCGCGTGGATCAGCGGTCCGACCTCGGTTGCCGGGTCGAGGGGATCCCCGACTTTGAGCTTCCCGACGCGCTCGGCCACCCTCGCGACGAATTCATCGTGGATGCTGCTGTGAACGAGCAGGCGGCTGGACGAAGTGCAGCGCTGGCCGTTGAGGCTGTAGATCATGAACACGACGGCATCGAGCGCTCGATCGAGATCGGCGTCCTCGAACACGATCACCGGGTTCTTCCCGCCAAGCTCGAAATGCACCCTCTTCAACGTGTCGGAGCCCTGGCGCATGATCGCGCTCCCGGTCTTCGACTCCCCGACGAAGGCAACCGCCTTGATCGAACGGTGCTCGGTAAGCGCCCGGCCGGCATCTTCGCCGAGGCCGTTGACGAGATTGAACACGCCCGGCGGAAGACCCGCGTCGTGCGCGATTTCGATCAGGAGCCGAGCGCTATACGGGCTCCATTCCGCCGGCTTGTGAACGACCGTGCAGCCGGCGGCGAGGGCAGGCGCGATCTTCCAGGTCGACAACATGAAAGGCGTGTTCCAGGGCGTGATGACTCCCACCGGCCCGATCGGCTGCCGCATCGTGTAATTGATGTGGGTCGCGGTTGGCAGCGACAGGCCGTTCTGCGCATCCGGAGCCCGATCGGCATAAAATCGGAAGTTCTCCGCTCCGCGCAGCGCGGCCTTGCTCATGAATCGAAGCGGCTGGCCGGTATCGAGCGATTCGACGAGCGCGATTTCCTCGGCCCGACTCTCGATTGCGTCCGCAATCGCGTGCAACAGCTTGCGCCGCTTCGAGCCGCTCGTGCCCGACCACTCCGGAAAGGCCCGTTCAGCAGCCCGCGCCGCGGCATCCACATCTCCGTGGGTGCCGGCGATGGCCTGGCCGAGCACGGCGCCGGTCGAGGGGTCGAAAACATCGAAAGGCGGTCCTCGTTCGCCCGCCGTCGCTTTGCCGTCGATGAAATGACCCAGAGGTTCGGCGGTCAGGCGTGCCAGATGATCGAAAGCCCGCTGACGATTGGAAGCCGCAGCGGCTGTGACCTGGTCCGGCCGGTTCATTCGGATTCCTTCTTCAACAAATCATGGAGGTTGTTCTTACGCCAGGCCATATCGGACGGGATTTCGTGGAGCTCGAACGACAAGGCGAGCGGCCGGGCGTCGAACAGGTCCTGCGTAAAGTCGCACAGCGCCTTGAAAATCTTGTCGCCGGCGGCTCGCCGAGTTTCGAATTCCCGCCCCGATCCAATGCGTACCATCATGTGAATATAGCCCGCGCGCGGATCGCCGTTGGCAATTCGATAATAAGAGCGCGGTTCTGCTCTCGTCCGCACGCCGCCCAAGGGAAAGACACCGGTTTCCAACGCCGTTTCGTGGATTCGATCGACAAGAGCCTGTATGTCGAGCGCGTCTTGCAGATTTGCGGAATATTCGATGTTGAGATGCGGCATTGACCTTCGGCGACCCCTCTGATTAACATGTTAAATATCAGCCGGACAATCGACGTGCAAGGGAAGGATCGATGGACATCAGCCGCCTGAGGGGCTCGATCCCGCCGCTCATCACGCCGTTTCGAAACGGCAATGTCGACTATGACTCTTATGGAGCGATGGTCGAGTTTCAGATCCGCGAAGGCTCGCACGGGATCCTGGTCAACGGGACGACCTCGGAACCGGCCTCGCTGACGACGGAGGAGCGCAACCGTCTGGTCGATGTGGCGATCGATGCGGCGGCCGGCCGAGTCCCGATTATCGCGGCGACGGGCTCGCAATCGCTCGCCGAAACCGAGATTCTGACCGATCATGCGGTGGGCGTGGGCGCCGATGCTTTGCTGATCGTCACGCCTTATTACTCGAAACCGCCGCAGCGCGGCCTGATCGATTATTACCTGCATCTCGCGAACCGGAGCGAGTGTCCGTGGATGGTCTATCACATCCCCGGCCGGGCGGCGGTGTCCGTCACTCTCGACACCTTCAAGACGCTGCGGGACCGCTCTCCCACCTTCGTCGGGATGAAGCATGCGGCGAACGATCTCGGCTTTGTCAGCGAATGCCTGACCGCTCTTGGGCACGACTTCCGGATCTTCGTCGGGCTTGAAGAGCTGTCCTTCCCGATGATGGCGGTCGGGGCGTGCGGCCTGATGAACGCGGTCGGCAACCTGCGGCCGGACGTGCTTGCCCGGATGTGCGATGCGGTCTGGGATAGCGACATTCCGGCAGCACGGGCGCTGCACGAGCGGCTCCTCGAGATCAATCAGGCGGTCTTCTTCGATACCAACCCGATCCCGATGAAATATATGATGAAGCGGCTCGGGATCATCCCGGAGAACGAGCATCGGCTTCCGATGGCCCCGGCGACACCGGAGCTCGAGCGGCGGCTCGACGGCGTGCTCGAGCGCGCCGGCCTCCTGAAAGCCGCTGCCGCGTGAAGCTCGCACGAGTGCTGAGGAACGGCGAAGCAGTCTGGGCTGTCGTCGCCGAACATGGCGCCGTCGACGCGAACGCGCTGGTGGGCTCGGCCCACGGCAGCATCCACGCCTTCCTCAACCCGGAAGGGCTGGAGCGGCTAGCGGAGTTCGCACGCGAGCGCGATCCCGACATTGCGCAGGCCGACGTCCGCTTCGCGCCTTTGCTGACCGACCCCGAGAAGATCATCTGCGTCGGCGTCAACTATCACGACCGCAACGCGGAATATCGAGACGGAAGCGAGGCACCGAGGTTCCCGAGCCTGTTCATGCGCGCTCCGACGTCCTTCACCGGCCATGACTGCCCGCTCGTCCGTCCCCAAGAGAGCGATCAGCTCGATTATGAAGGCGAGATCGCGATCGTCGTGGGCAAGGCGGGGCGACGCATACCGCGCGATCGGGCACTGGAACACATCGCCGGCCTGACTATCGTCAACGACGGAACTGTCCGCGACTGGGTTCGGCATGCCAAGTTCAACGTGACCCAGGGCAAGAATTTTGATTCGAGCGGCGCCATCGGGCCGTGGATGGTCAGCGCCGACGAGATCGGCGACTATGACGACCTGGCTATCCAGACCCGGGTCAACGGCGAGCTTCGCCAGGACGATACCACCGCCCACACCATTTTCGGTTTCCCGCAACTCATCGAATATATATCCGCCTTCACGACTCTGAAGCCGGGCGATATCGTTTCGACGGGGACTCCGCCGGGTGCAGGGGCCAGGTTCGATCCGCCGAGGTTCCTCAAACCCGGAGACAGTGTAGAGGTATCGTCGCCAATGATCGGAACCCTGCGTAACGGAATCGTCGATGGCTGACACTTCGTCGCGCGATCGAACTCGCGACGACAGCCGGATGCGTCCATTCGAGAGATCGCTTCCGATGGCGCTCCTTCGCGCCCGCGAAGCGGTCATGCGCGGATTCCGCCGGGTGCTCCGCGCGCATGGCCTCAACGAGCAGGAATGGCGGATCATCCGCGCGCTGATGGAAGTCGATCAGATCGAAATCGGCGAGCTTGCTGAGCGGGTGTTCATCCTCAAGCCCAGCGCCACTCGGACAATCAAGAATCTGCAAGCGCGCGAGCTTGTGACGCGCAGCCGCTCGGATGCAGACCAGCGGCGCGCGTTCATCTCGCTGACTCCGAAAGCGCGGCTGCTGTTTCACACGCTGGCGCCGAAGAACGAGGCCGAATACGGGCGGATCACCGGACTCATCGGCGAAGGCGAGATGCAGAAACTCTACGACCTGCTCAGTCAGGTCACGAGCAGGCTGAACGGGAACGACCCGGGCAATCACGCCTGACAGCCGCAAAGCGGGAAAGACGGAAGCTGCCTCCGTCTTTCCCGGATGCCCCCTAGAAGCGGAAATTCAAAGTGGCGCCGAACTGCCGCGGAGGCGCGTACATCTGCTCGACGAAGCCGGCGAGGCCGAGATCGAGGTTGTAGACCTTGTACTTCGAGTTGGTGAAATTCTTCACCCAAAGCGTGGCCCGCCACCGGTCCTCGACGCCGCCGAGCGCAATGGACGCATTGCCGACGAAATAGCCTTTCTGGAAGGACACGTCGGAGTTGGTGCCTTCGAGGAAATGCTTGCTCGCGTACCGGCCATCGACCTGGAAGGCCAGCGATCCGAAGCTGAGCGGCACGGTGTAGCGACCGAGCGCGTTGAGACTGACATGCGGCGCCTGCGGCAGCTCCGCGTCCGTGGTTCCGGTCCCCGGAAAGACCGCGGGAACGAAATCCACGTTGGAGTCGAGGAATGCGGCTCCAAGCGCGACGTCCAGGTTGCGCAGCGGCCGGCTGTAAAGCTCGATCTCCGCACCTTTCACGGTCGCGTCGGAGTTCGTCACCTGCGGTTGCAGGTTCGTCAGCGAGAAGGCCTGGTAATCGTGATAGTCGTAATAGAAGGCCGCGAGGTTCAGGCGGGTGCCCGGCGCGATCGTCGACTTCATCCCGACTTCGTAGGAGTCCAGGACCTCGTTCTTGTGCCGGAAGTCGGCCAGCGTCACGGTCGGTGATGGCGACCAGTTGCCCCCTTTGATTCCGCGGTTGTAGGACAAATAGAACAACAGGCCGCGGTGCGGCTTGTAGTTGAGCTGGGCGCGGGCCGCGACGTCGCCGTAATTGATTCTGTCGCCACCGGCGAATTGCGGGTTCGCCGCGATCTGATCGGCATAATCGAAGATCACGCCTCCATTCGGAATGCCCTGGTCCTCCATGCCGAATCCGAGGGTCGTGAACTTGATGTGCTTGTGGTCCTGCGACCAGCGCAGGCCGACAATTCCGGTGAGCTGCGGGGTGAAGTCATATTCGCCCTGACCGAAGACCGACCAGTTCTTCGACGTGAGATCCGTAAGGCCCTGGATCCGGCCCTGCGGCGATCCCGTGATGACCTCTCCGGACGCATCGAACTCGCCATTGAAATCCATGTCGAGAAGATAGACGCCGGCCTGCCAGCGAACCCGCTGCGCATGGCCCGAGAGCCGCGCTTCGTGCGACCATTGGCGGTGATGGGCGATGGTCTGGAACGGGAAGAAGAACAGCCCGCCGCCCGCGTCCTCGATGTAATTCTTGTCGAGCGAGCTGTAGTTGCCGATGTAGGTGAAATCGACGTTGTCGGAAATGCGATGGGTCAGCTTCGCGGTCGTTGACCACACCTTGCGGTTGAACCCGGTGTCCTGGTCGGACGCGTGCTTGAAAACGCTGCCGGTGATTGGCGGGCCGGGGTTGATTCCGAGTCCGGTGTCGGGATCGGCTTCCGCAAACCGGACCACGTACTGGCCGGTCGGAACATCATTGTCCTTCGAATAGAAACCGGTGACGCTCAGCAGCGTATTCGGGGTGAGGTCGGCCTGGACATTGGCGCGGAAAGCATATCCGTCGGCGCCCTGGCTGGTGCGCCCAAGGGCCTTGCGCCCGAGAATCGGATTGAAGCCCGCCTTCATCCAGCCGGTCGACTTCAGGTAAAACCCGGCCACTCGAGCGCGAACGCCCGGAGTGAGCTGGCCGCCGATCGCGCCTTCGAGCTTGCGAGTCCCGAAATCCGCGACCTCGCCTTCGACATAGCCGTTCAACTGTGTCTCGTCGGCGCTGTTGCTGATGAACTGGATAAGTCCGCCGGTGGCGTTCCGGCCGAACAGAGTTCCCTGAGGTCCGCGCAGGACTTCGATCCGATCGATGTCGAAGATCGGAAGCCCGAGCGCGTTCATGCTTCCGACGTAGACGTCGTCCATATAGACGGCGACCGGCGCTTCCAGATTGTCCTGGAAGTTGTTCTGCGAGATTCCGCGCAGATTGAAGGTCGTGAACGCCGGTGTCCACGTCGACACCTGCAAATTCGGGACCTGCTGGCTGATCTGCTGCATATTGGTGAGGTTGAGGGTCTTGATCGTGTCGCCCGAGAGTGCGGTGATCGAAATGCCGACGTCCTGGATTTTTTCACGGCGCTTCTGTGCGGTGACGACGATGTCTCCGAACACGCTCCGGCCCGCCGGAGTCTGCGCCGTCCCCTGCGTGACCTGGCCGCTTGCAGCAGGTTGTCCCCCCGCATCGGCTGTTTGCTGCTGAACCACCGGTGCCGGCGCTTCCGCCAGCGCCGGGCCGGCTGCGGCGAGGCATGTCAGCGCCGTCGTCACGTACAGGACAGAAGCCCGAGCCTTGAGCATTTGCATTCCCCCCTCTCGCTTCCCGGACCGCCCATTCTCGGCGCGGGAACGCATCTGCTTAACATGTTAAATTGTGCGCGGGAAGCGACTTTCGCCGCTCGGGCCGAGGGTTCAGCCGAAGCTAAAGATCAAGCGTGAGCGACGAGGATTTGGAGCGCGAGCAGCAGATCGTCATCAGCTTGCCGGACGCGCGTTCTTCGTCCGTAAGCACATAGTCGCGGTGATCGGGCTCACCTGAGCAGACGGGCGTGACGCACGTACCGCACAGTCCTTCGCGGCACGAGAAGGGAACTTCGATCCCATTCTCCTCGAGCACTTCCAAAATCGACTTGTCCGCGGGAACGACGAACTCGGCCCCGCTCCGCTCCAGACGAACCGAAAAGGAATCCGAAGTCTGGTCCGGGTCCGGCTCGGGGGCAGTGAAAAATTCGAACCGCACCGTGTCGCCGGGCAAATGCTGCGTTGCAGACTTCACTGCCTCCATCAGAGGCGTCGGCCCGCAACAGTAAATCCGTTCTCCAGAAGCCCAGCTCGCCGCCGCCCGGGCGACGTCCAGGACTTCCCCCTGCTCGTCATCGAAATGGAATTGCGCCGAAGCCTTCGCGAGCTTGGACAATTGCTCGTAGAAGGCGGCGCGCTGGCGGCTGCGCACCGCGTAGATCAGCCGCCACGGTTTTTCTTGCGCCACGCACCAGCGGATCATCGCCATGATCGGCGTGATTCCGATCCCGCCAGCGATGAAGAGATAACGCTCCGCTGCGGAGTCGATTGGGAAATTGTTCTTCGGCGCGCTGATCTTGAGCTGCATGCCCGCGCGAACGCTGCCGTGAACGAAGGCCGATCCGCCGCGGCTGTCGACCGCCCGTCCGACGCCGATCACGTAGCGGTCGCGCTCGCGCCAGTCGTTCGTCAGCGAATAATGCCGGAGCAGCCCGTTTGGCAGGTGCACGTCGATATGCGCCCCAGGATCGAACGGCGGCAGTTGCTCGGCGCCGATCGCACGAAGTTCGAGCGTCATCACGTCGCACGCTTCCGCCCGAACGTCGGCGACCTGCACGGTGAGCAGCTGTGCGGCGCCCGTCACGCCGGTTCCCGCCGCAAGCGTTCCATGCATCTCAAGCGGCGGTCATTCGGCGGCGATCGCCGGAGCCAGTTCCGGAGCGATATGCGGCGGCGCCTGCCCCGCCTGCTCGGCCTGGATCAGCTTGTCCATCGTATATCGGAAGTGCGACAGTGCGACGTCCGCGGCCACCGCGACCAGCTTGAAGCTGGGATCGGCGTCGAGCATCTTCTGTTGCTCTTCGATGATCTCCTTGTCCTCCATGAAGCCTTCGATCAGGCTTTCGAGAAGCGACATCGAGATGGTGTAGTCCGCACCTTCGAAATCGTTGAGATAGTTCCAGAAGAAGTGGGTCGTCCGCTCCGTTTCCGGAGTCATGAACTGGCAGTTGCGGAACTCGCGCGTGCCCTCGACGGCTTCGCCCTTGTCCGCGCCCTTGCCGGCCGGAGCGAACAGGGTCTCCATGAGGAAGATGCCGGGGACGACCATCCGCGCGATGTTGCGGCGATCGACCTTGTCTTCCTTGTTCGGGATGACCTTGCGAAGGAATGGCGGCGGGTCGCTGTCCATGTGCCAGCGGACGACCCGGAATCCGTCGGCCAGGCGCTCGATCGGGTTCGGCTTCGACACGTAGGCATAGTCCTCCGAGCCGCCGAGCGTGTTGGTGTGGACGAACGCCAGGTGATTGAAGTCGCTGAGGTTGTCGACGATCAGCAGGTAGTTCGAATCGTAGTGGAGATAGGCCGGGATACCCTTCCATTTCGGGTCGTCGAGATAGGGAACGTCGAGGATCGTGGACGGGTCGGCGAGGGCCGGATCGCCCATCCATATCCACAGCAGATGCTGCTTTTCCACGACCGGGTAGCTCTTCACCCCGAGCTGCGGCGGAATGCGGTCCTGTCCCGGAATCTGCACGCACTTGCCCGACGGATCGAATTTCAGGCCGTGATACATGCAGCGGACGCAATCGCCTTCGATTCGGCCCTGCGACAGCTTCGCGCCACGATGACAACAGCGATTGTCGAGAGCGACGATCTGTCCGCTGTCGCCGCGGTAGAAGACCACGGGCTGGTCGAGGAGCCGCCGCTCCAGCAGCTTGCCGTCCATGACCTCGTGGTCCCAGCCCCCGACGTACCAGCAGTTCTTGAAGAACATCGATCCTCTCCCGTCCCGTCTCGTGCACATGGCCCGACAGCCGGCGCACAGGCCGGCCAAGCATAGGTCTTATCCCAAGCCGGCGCACAAATTTAGCTGGCTTTTCTGGAAATATTGTCCACCCATGTGGACAATGAACTGGGAAGATCTCGATATCTTCTGTCACGTCATCGATCATGGCAGCTTCAGCGGCGCAGCCAGGGCGCTGCGCCGGCCCAAGTCGAGCGTGAGCGCGGCCGTGGCCCGGCTGGAGGCGCGACTCGGAACCCGCGTGATCGAGCGCACGACGCGCCGGCTGCGCCTGACCGAAGCCGGGGAGTCCCTCTATCGAGAGATGTCGCCATTGTTCGGCCATTTGCGCGAAGCGCTCGGCAATGCCGCGGCCAAGGGCCAGTCGGTCAGCGGCCGGCTTCGGATCGCGGCCCCGTACGAATTCGGAGCGCATCATCTGGGCGCGGTCGCCTGCGCAATGCTGGCCGAGCACCCGGAACTCGAAGTCGATATCGACGTCGAGCACCAGCCAGTGAACCTGTTTGACCAGCAATACGATATTGTTTTCACGATGGTGGAACGCGACCTGCCATCCACCAGCGGCGCGGTTCGGCGAGTCTTCTCGCTCGAGCGCGGACTGTTCGTCTCGCCGGACTTGCTGAAGACAATCGGGCAGGCGCAGACGCCCTACGACCTCAAACCTCTGCCATTGCTCGCGGCCGCTTCGGACACCGAATGGGATTTCACGGATTCGGCCGGCGGATGCCATAGCATCCCCGTCGCGGCGCCGCGCCTTCGAAGCTCCAACGCGGGCATTCGCCTGCAGGCGGCGCTCGAAGGCCTCGGCGTTGCCCGGATCACCGCAAGCTATTGCGAGCCAGCGGTCGTCGCGGGACGGCTCGAGCGCATTCTCGACGACTTCGAATGCGCCCCATTGCGCGTCTACGCGTTGCTCCCGGCCCGGCGACTCATGCCGATCAAGGTCAGGATCTTCCTCGACACGCTCGAGCTGATGTCGAAATCAGCCGCGGCCGCTCACTGATGCACGACCTGGACCGAAGTATATTCCTTCAGGCCCAGCTCCCCGAATTCCACGCCCAGGCCTGAACCCTTCACTCCCCCGAACGGCGCGAACGGCTTGATGGCGCCGTGGTTGTTGATCCACGCGGTCCCGCACTCCAGCCGCGCGGCGACGGCTTTCGCCTTGCCCACGTCGGACGACCAGGCCGAACCGCCGAGCCCGACGTCGAGCCCATTGGCGCGTTCGATCGCGTCTTCCAGATCCGTGTAGCGGATGACCGGAAGCACCGGACCGAATTGCTCCTCGTCGACGATGCGCATTCCGTCGGTGGCGTCGGCGACGATCGTGACGGGGTAAAAAAATCCCGGGCCTTCGGGCGCTTCGCCGCCGCAGAGCACACGAGCGCCGCTCCGCTTCGCGTCCTCGACCAGATCGACGACCTTGTCATATTGCATCTTGTTCTGGATCGGTCCGAGTACGCTGCTCTCGTCGAGTCCGTGACCGACCGGGACGTTCTTCGCATAGTCCACCAGAGCATCGCACACTTCGTCGTAGATGGCGTCGGGCACGTAGAGCCGCTTGAGCGCCGCGCAGGTCTGGCCGTTGTTGATGAATGCGCCCCAGAATAGCCGTTCGGCGATTTCCTTCGGCTGCGCATCGGGAAGAACGATCCCCGCGTCGTTACCGCCTAGCTCGAGGGTTACGCGCTTGAGAGTGTTCGAAGCGGTCTGCATGACCTTTTTGCCGGTCGCGCAGGAGCCGGTGAAGACGATCTTCTGGATATCGGGATGCTCGGTCATCATCTGGCCGAGATCGTCGCGTCCGGCGACGACATTGAG
>Ga0207657_10000093_pt1 | contig 85263 bp, 79 predicted proteins | sample KBSC33metaG_FD_184316 | JGI IMG/M metagenome (GOLD analysis project Ga0207657, IMG submission 184316) | Corn rhizosphere microbial communities from Kellogg Biological Station, Michigan, USA - KBS C3-3 metaG (SPAdes) (version 2) | ecosystem: Host-associated > Plants > Roots > Rhizosphere > Soil ...
CCGCGATCGTGCGGCACGGTGACGCCGCCGATGACGAGCGGACGGCCACTTGCGAAGGCGTGCACGTCGAAGCCGTTGCCGATGCGCATGGGTATTTCCCGCGATACCTGCGGCATTCGCCGCTACGTTGCCCCGCTTGCGTGCACTCCCTGCATGCGCAGGATTGCTGCAGCGAGCACGAGATCTTCCGGATACGTGATCTTGACATTGGCAGCGCTGCCGCGCACGAGTTTCGGCATCTCGCATGCGCCCGTCGCCGCGAGCGCCTCGATGGCCTGGGCCTCGTCGGTGCAGCGTCCGGCGGCATCGAGGCCGTGTGCCGCGGCGAGCAGACGATGGCGAAACATCTGCGGCGTCTGCGCGAGCCATAACCCGTCGCGCTCCTCGGTGCGCATCACGCGAGGTGCATCCTCCGCAGCACGCTTCAGCGTGTCGGCAAGCGGAAGGGCGAGCAGGCCGCCAACCGCATCGTCGGCCAGCGCATGCAGGAGGCGCGTGAGCGATTCGCGCGGCACGCAGGGGCGCGCTGCGTCGTGCACGAGAATCCAGTCGTCGTCGCCGCAGCGCGGCCCGATGGCTTGCAGCGCCCTGCGCACCGTTGCGCCGCGCGTCGCGCCGCCGCAGCGCAACGGAAGGACGCCGGGTCGTGCGCCGATCAGCTGATCGAAGCGGACGTCGTCGGGAGCGAGTGCGACGACGACGGCCGTGGCATCGAGCGTCGCGAGCCGCTCGAGCGTGTGCAAAAGGACGGGCCGCCCGGCGAGATCGGCGTATTGCTTGGGTGCCGCCGCGCCGAAGCGCGCGCCGCCGCCGGCGGCGGGAACGATGATCCACGTGCGTACCGGCATGGCTTCGCCGACTGCGCGTGAACGCGCGTCTAGTTCGCCGCCTTGCCGATGTACTTCGCCAGGAATTGCTCCATCGCCTCGTAGAACGCGAACTGGTTTTCCTCGTTGTGGAAGCCGTGCCCTTCGTTGTCCTTGACGATGTACGGCACGTCGATCCCGCGCGCCTTCAGCGCGGCCACCATCTGGTCGGACTCGTCCTTGTTGACGCGCGGATCGCGTGCGCCCTGCGCGATCAGGAGCGGCGCCTTGATCCGGTCGGCGTTCAATGCGGGGGACGCCGCGGCCAGGCGCTCCTTGTCTTTTTCGGGATCGCCGACCATCTCGTGCATCATGCCGAGAAACGGCTTCCAGTACGGCGGGATCGTGTTCATGAACGTGAAGAGGTTCGACACGCCGACGTAATCGACGCCGCAGGCGTAAAGGTCGGGCGTCTTGACGAGGCCGGCGAGTGTCGCGTAGCCGCCGTAGCTGCCGCCATAGATGCAGACGCGCTTCGGATCGGCGACGCCTTCCCTTACCAGCCATTCGACGCCGTCGGTGATGTCGTCCTGCATGCTGTACCCCCACTGCTTGAACGATGCCTCCCAGAACTTGCGCCCGTAGCCGGTCGAGCCGCGGTAGTTGACCTGCAGCACCGCGTAGCCGCGGCTCGCGAGAAACTGCACTTCCGGGTTGAACCCCCACGTGTCGCGCGTCCACGGTCCGCCGTGCGGATTGACGATCACCGGAAGGTTCTTCGGCGCAACGCCGTTGGGGATGGTGAGGTAGCCGTTGACCGTGAGCCCGTCCCGCGTCTTGTATTCGATCGGCTTCATCGCCGCCATCTTCGCTTCCGGCAGCCACGGCGCGACATCACCCAGCCTGGTCAGGCGTTCGCTGTTGCGATCGTACAGATAGCGGGTGCCCTGCGTGCGGTCGCTCGTCGCCGCGACGATGAGACCCGATTCATCGTCGGTCGTCGATTGCACCGTGATCTCGTAACCGGGAAGCTTCTGCTCGAGGGCGCCGAACAGCTGCCGCGCATCGTCGTCGAGATAATGGCGCTCGCTCTTCCACGTCTGGTACATCGCGTACGCCGGACGCTTGCGCGCCTTCGACCAGGCGAGTGCGGCAACGTCGACATCGTCGCGCGCGTAAACGAGCTTCTCCTCCTTCGCCGTGGCGGGATCGACGAGCACGATCGCGACCTTGTCGCGTCCGAGGTTCGACGCGACGTAGAGCTTGCGATTGTCGGCGGTGAAGAACTGTGGCGCGAACTGATCGCGAAACGTTGTCTTCAGCACCGGCTTGAACGCGTCCTTCGCATCGGCGCGGTAGAGATACGTCTGGTCGACGCCGTCCGTGGCGATCGCGTAGCGAAGGTGGCCGGCATGATCGGCGCCCCATGCGGTGACGTTGCCCGGATTCTCGGCGACGAGCTCGAGCTTGCCCGTAGCAAGGTCGAGCTCGTACACGTCGAACACTTCCTTCACGCGCTTGTTGAGGCCGATCAGCATCCGATCGGGGAATTCGACGAGCGGATCGACGACCGTCGCCTTGACGCCCGGGAACGGCGTGACATCCTTCGGCTCGCCGCCACGCCGGTCGACGACGACCACGTGGTCGTTCTCGTCGCCGCCGAAATCCTTCGTGTAGACGATCCGGTCCGCGCCTTTCCAGAAGTAGTCGGGAATGTCGCGATCCTTCTCGGCCGTGAGCCGCAGCGGCTCGGCGTTGCTGCCGACCGGTTGCACGTAAATGTTCATCCGCCGCTCCCACGGCTGCATGAAAGACAGCGTCTTGCCATCACCCGAGATGCGGTAGTAGGCGCGGTCCGGGTGACGGAAGAAGTCGCGCATCGGAATCGGATCGGCCGATTGCGCAAGCGCGCCGGGCGCCGTGACGCCGAGCGACAGCACGAGGCCGGCGAACGGAACGAGCTTGTTCATGTCGTGGGTCCTTGTGACGCAGACGATTCGTCGATGAGCAGTGCGATGCGCTCCTCGTCGAGCGGGCGGAAGCCGTGCCGCAGGTAGAAGCGCCAGGCGGCAACGTTCTCGCGATGGCAGGCGGTGTCGATGCGTCCCACGCCGCGCTGGCGCAAATGTCGGGTCAGTGCGGTGAGCATCGCCGTGCCGACGCCTTGGCCATGCCGATCGGGGTCGACCGTCACGTCGTCGAGCTTCGCAACCACACCGCCGAGCGACGTCGAGATCGCGTAGCAGACAACGCAGGCGCCGGCGACAGTCTCGCCGACGCGCGCCAGCCACACGAAGCCGATTTCGGGCCGCGCGACAAACAGGTCGAGCGCGCGCTCGAGCGCTTCCGCTCCGCCGTCACCATAGTGCACGGCCGACGCGCGGTAATGCGCATCGGCCGCAAGAAAGCCGCCGAGCAGGCGTTGCGCGTGCGGGCGGGTCGCGGCCGTCATCGGCTCGCAGACGATCGCGTCCGGATATCCGGGCGCGTTCATCGCGAAGCGTCGCCGCCGGCGAGAAGCGGCGCAAGCGCGGCGCGAATCGGCTCCGGCACCACGACCGGACGCCGATGGGCGCGATCCACCCACACGTGGACGAAGCGCCCGGTGGCCGCCGGCTCGTCGTCGTCCTTGCGAAAGAGTGCGATCTCGTAGCGCACCGACGAGCGTCCCACGCCGGCGACCCGCAGGCCCGCGTCGACGATGTCGGGAAACGACAGCGGCTTGTGGAAGCGGCACGCGGTCTCGACGACGATGCCGATCGCCGGTCCGTTGCGAATGTCGAGACCGCCTGCGCGGATCAGGTGCTCGTTCACGACCGTGTCGAAATAGGCGTAGTAGGTGACGTTGTTGACGTGACCGTACGTGTCGTTGTCCATCCAGCGCGTTGCAATGGCGAGGAACGATCGATAGTCGCTGCGCCGCGACGGCGCGAGCGTCGCGCCGCGCTCGTCGGCAGTCGCCTGCACGCGGCTCATCCGACCGTAGCGCGATCGCGCTGCGGCATCGGGTCGCGGTTCGCCTTCCTGTCGGCTCCGTGCAGCGCGGCGTCGACCAGCTCGACCCAGTGACGCACCGGAACCGATGCGCCGGTCTGCAGGTGCGTCATGCAGCCGATGTTCGCCGTGGCGATCACGTCGGGAACGTTTGCCTCGAGCGCGTGCAGCTTGTTCACCTTCAGCTTGCCGGCGAGCTCGGGCTGCAGGATCGAATACGTGCCTGCCGAGCCGCAGCACAAATGCGAGTCGGCGACGGGCAGCAACGTGAATCCGGCATCGGCGAGCAGGCGTTCGACCGCGCCGCGAATGCCGATGCCGTGCTGCAGCGTGCACGGCGGATGGAACGCAACGCGTGCGCCGGTGTGCTCGCGATCGAGCTGCGGCGCGACTTGTTCCCATGCAGCAGCGATGAGCTCGACCGGATCGCGTGCGAGGGCGGCCACGCGCCGTGCGCGCGCCGCATACGCGGGATCGCCGGCGAGCAGATGGTCGTATTCACGCACCATCACGCCGCACCCGCTCGCCGTGACGACGATCGCCTCGGCGCCCTGCTCGATGTGCGGCCACCACGCGTCGATGTTGCGCCGGGCGAACGCGCGTGCCTCGTCGTGCTCGGACAGGTGATACGAAAGCGCGCCGCAGCAGCCGCCGTCATCCACCGCGACGGCGGAAATGCCTGCACGATCAAGGACGCGTGCCGTCGCGGCGTCGATGTTCGGCGCCAGCGATGGTTGCACGCACCCTGCCGGGATCAGCACGCGGCGCGGATGCTGCGTCGCCGGCCACGCGCCGGCGCCGCGCACGTCGGGAATCGACGCAGCGAGGCGCCGCGGCAGCCATGCCTTGGCGAAGCGCCCGAGGCCAAGTGCCGCGCCGAAAAGCGGCCGCGACAGCAGCCCGCGCCGCAGCGCGCCGCGGCGCGCGGCATCCATCGCGCTGCGCCCGACACGCTCGTCGACGAACTTGCGGCCGATGTCGACGAGCCGCCCGTAACGCACGCCCGACGGACACGTCGTCTCGCATGCTCGGCAGGTGAGGCAGCGATCGAGGTGCAGCTGCGTCTTCGCCGTCACGTCGGCGCCCTCGAGCGCCTGCTTGATCAGGTAGATGCGCCCGCGCGGCCCGTCGAGCTCGTCGCCCAGAAGCTGGTAGGTCGGACAGGTCGCCGTGCAGAAGCCGCAATGCACGCAGGCGCGCAGGATCGACTCGGCTTCCTTGCCTTCCGGTGTCGCGGCGATCGCGGGCAGCAGGTTCGTTTCCATCAAAGCGCCGCGTACATGCGGCCCGGATTGAGGATGCGGTGCGGATCGAACAGCTGCTTCAGCCGCTCATGCAGCGCTTGCAGCGGTGCCGGGAGTTGCTGGAATGTGCCCGCCGACTTGTCGGGCGCGCGAAACAGCGTCGCATGTCCGCCGTGCCCCGATGCCCACGCGCGCACCGCTTCCGGGTCGAGCGGCGTGCTGCATACCAGCCAGCGCTGCGCACCACCCCATTCGACCAGCGTATCGCCGGCGAACGCGGTCCACGGTGCGGTCGAGCGAACGGAGAGCCGCCACAGCGTCGCATCGGCGTCGACGGCGGGCCGGAAATAGTCGAGCGTCTGGTCGCGGAGCGCGTGCCAGAAACTCGTGGCGTCGACTTCGTCGCCGCCGATGACCGCTGCGGCGCTCGTTACGGCCGCACCCGCACCGGACAAGCGAACATGAAGCTCGTTGCCATGAAAGCAGGTTGCGGATATCGGCAGCGCCTTGCCGCCCCACTCGTTCATCAGGCGCAACGCCCGCGGCCCGTCGCACTGCACGACGCGCGTCGCCTCCACCTTCGGACGCGGCAGGCACTTGAGCGAGATTTCGGTGAGCACGCCGAGCGTGCCCAGCGCGCCGGTCATCAGTCGCGACACGTCGAAGCCGGCGACGTTCTTGATCACCTGCCCGCCGAAGGCGAGCGCGGTCCCGGTTCCATCGACGACCCGCGCGCCCAGGACGAAGTCACGCACCGCGCCCGCGTGCGGACGCCGCGGACCGGAAAAGCCCGTTGCCACGATACCGCCGAGCGTCGTCGCGTGGCCATGATGCGGCGGCTCGAACGCGAGCATCTGCCCGTGCGCGGCGAGCGCGTCCTCGATTTCGACGAGCGGCGTGCCCGCACGGGCCGTGAGCACCAGCTCACCCGGCGCATACGACACGATGCCGGCAACCGGCCGCACGTCGAGCGGATCGCCGCTGAGCGTGCCGCCGTAGAAAGCCTTCGTATCGCCGCCGTGGATACGCAGCGCGCACCGATCCGCGACAGCGGCGCGGATGCGATCCTCGAGCCGGGCGACAGCGGCGTCTTCCACGAATGCCGTCAGGCGGAGGCGAGCTTGTCGCGGTAGAGCTGGCGTGGCTCGTCGGCGTCGACGATCGCCGTCTCCGCGAGCGCGCCCCGCTCCCACTCCCGCACGTCGGGATGGCCGAGCAACGCTTCGGCGTACGCGCCGGCCACGCCGCCCGGAGCGACGCCGTACGTGCGAAAGCGAAAGGCCACCGGCGCATAGAAGCAGTCGGCGATCGAATAGCGGCCGCAGAGGAAGGCGCCGCCGGAGCCGAACCGGCGGCGCGACTCCTCCCAGATACCCATCACGCGCTCGATGTTCGACACGAGCGCGGGCGACCACGGGCGGACGTCGACGCGCTCGCGAATGCACATCGTCATGTCGCTGCGCAGTGCCGAAAATCCGGAATGCATCTCTGCGGTGATCGAGCGCGCCCAGGCGCGCGCGTTCACCTCGTCGGGCCACATGTGCGGATGCCGCTCGGCGAGATGATCGGCGATGGCGAGCGAATCCCAGACGACCGCATCGCCGTCGTGCAGGCACGGCACGAGCCCCGACGGCGAGAACGCGTAGTTCGCCGGATTGGGAACGAGCCCGGCGAGCGGGACCCCGATTTCGTCGAAGGGCTCGCCGGCAAGCTTCGTGACGAGCCAGCCGCGCAGCGACCACGACGAATAGTTCTTGTTGCCGATGTAGAGTTTCATGGACTGGCGGGAACGGTCTTCCCCGGGTTGAGAATGTCGTTCGGATCGAGCGCACGCTTGATCGCCTGCATCAGCGATACCGCATCACCATGCTCGGCCACCAGCGCATCGAGCTTGTGCACGCCGATGCCATGCTCACCGGTGCACGTGCCGCCCATCCGGATGGCGCGTGCGCTGACGCGCGCAGCCAGTCCTTCCGCTTTCGCGCGTTGCTCAGGCTGCGTCGGATCGAACAGCACGACGAGGTGGAAGTTGCCGTCGCCGACGTGGCCGACGATCGGCGCGATCAGCCCGGTGGACTCGACGTCCTCGCGCGTTTCGAGCACGCATTCCGTCAGCCGGGAGATCGGCACGCAGGCGTCGGTCGCGAACGCCTGCGTGCCCGGCGCCAGCGCCAGCGCCGCGTAATAGGCATTGTGCCGCGCCTTCCACAGCCGCGAGCGCTCTTCCTGCGCCGTCGCCCACTGAAATCGGCTGCCGCCGTGCTCGGCGGCGATCGATTCGATCGTCTCGGCCTGCTCGCGCACGCCGGCCTCGGTACCGTGGAACTCGAAAAAGAGCGTCGGCCTCGCGTCGAACTCGTCGAGCCGCGAGTAGCGGATGCATGCATCCATCTGCACGTCGTCGAGCAACTCGATGCGCGCGACCGGAATGCCGAGCTGCATCGCCACGATCACCGTGTCGACGGCGCCTTTGAGATCGGCGAACTGGCACACGGCGGCGGAGATCGCCTCCGGCAAGCCATACAGGCGTAGCTGCACCTCGGTGATGATGCCGAGCGTGCCTTCGGAGCCGACGAACAGGCGCGTGAGGTCGTAACCCGCGCTCGATTTGCGGGCGCGGCCGCCGGTATGCACGATGCGGCCGTCCGCGGTGACGACGGTGAGGCCGAGCACGTTCTCGCGCATGGTGCCGTAGCGCACCGCATTGGTCCCCGAAGCGCGCGTCGACGCCATGCCGCCGAGTGTCGCATTCGCGCCGGGATCGATCGGGAAGAAGAGCCCGGTGCCCTTGAGCTCGGCGTTCAGCGCCTCGCGCGTCACGCCGGCCTGCACGCGGCAGTCGAGATCGGCGTCGTTCACTTCGAGCACGCGATCCATCTGCGAAAGATCGATGCACACGCCACCGTACAGCGCAGCGACATGGCCCTCGAGCGAGGTGCCGACGCCGAACGCGATCACCGGGATGCGCGCGGCATTGCATACGCGCACGATCGATGCGACCTCCTCGTTCGTTCTCGGAAACACGACGATGTCGGGCATGCCGGCATCGGCGAGGCCTTCGCCGTGCGAGTGCTGCTCACGGATCGCGTGGGTCGTCACGGCACGCTCGCCATAGTCGCGCACGAGGCGCTCGGTGACGAGCGTGACGTCGTCGGCGGCAGCCCGTGCATGCGTTTGCAGAGTGGAATTCATCGTCTCGATCCGATCGCCCTTCAGAAGCGCGGCAACTCGGGATGCGGCAGCGCGCCGTGGTGAACGTGCATCCGGCCGAACTCGGCGCAGCGCGCAAGGGTGGGCACCGCCTTGCCGGGATTGAGGAGACCATGCGCGTCGAACGCCTGCTTGATGCCGAGAAAACGCTCGAGCGCCTCGGGCGCGAACTGGGCACACATGCCGCGGATCTTCTCGACCCCGACGCCATGCTCGCCGGTGATCGTGCCGCCCACGTTGATGCACAGCTCGAGGATGCGATCGCCGAATTCGACCGTGCGCTCGCGATCGCCCGGCTTGTTCGCGTCGAACAGGATCAGCGGATGCAGGTTGCCGTCGCCTGCGTGGAATACGTTCGCGCAGGGCAACCCGTACTCGCGCGACCACGTCTCGATCTGCATCAGCACACCGGGGAGTGCTGCGCGCGGAATGGTGCCGTCGATGCAGTAGTAGTCCGGCGAAATGCGTCCGACCGCCGGAAAAGCCGCCTTGCGCCCCGACCAGTACAAAAGGCGCTGCGCTTCGTCGGCCGACACGCGGATTTGGGTCGCGCCACTTGCCGTCAGCACGTCGATGATTTCGGCCATCTCGGCGGCCACTTCGACCGGCGTTCCGTCGGCCTCGATCAGCAGCACCGCCGCCGCGTCGAGCGGATAACCGGCGTGGACGAATTGCTCGACCGCGCGCGTCGCGTCGCGATCCATCATCTCGAGGCCGCCGGGAATGATGCCGGCTGCGATCACGTTGCCGACCGCCGCGCCCGCCTTCCCGATGTCGTCGAACGCGGCGAGCGCCACTTGCGCGAGCGCGGGCTTCGGCAGCAGCTTGACGGTGATCTGCGTGATGACGGCGAGCAGGCCCTCGCTGCCGGTGATCAGCGCAAGCAGGTCGTAGCCCGGCGCGTCGAGCGCGTCGGCACCGAATTCGACGACGTCTCCGGTGATCAGCACGGCGCGCACCTTGCGCACGTTGTGCACCGTCAATCCGTACTTGAGACAGTGCACGCCACCAGCATTCTCGGCGACGTTGCCGCCGATCGAGCAGGCGATCTGCGACGACGGGTCGGGGGCGTAGAAGAGGCCGTAGGGCGCCACCGCCTCGGAGATCGCGAGATTGCGCACGCCGGGCTCGACGATCGCCGTGCGCGCGAGAGGATCGATGTCGACGATGCGCCGGAACTTGGCGAGCGACAACACTACACCGGAGGCAACCGGCAGCGAACCGCCCGACAGGCTGGTGCCGGCGCCCCGCGCGACGACCGGTACGCGGGCGGCATGGCAGAGCTTGAGGATCGCGATGACCTGCGCCTCGTTCTCGGGCAGCACGACGGCGGCCGGCAGCTCGCGGTAGAGCGTCAGGCCGTCGCACTCGTACGGGCGCGTGTCTTCGGCCTCGGTGAGCAGCGCCGAGGGCGGCACGAGGGCGGCGAGCGCCGAGGTGAACGTCGAATCGAGCATGGAGTGCGGCGCGCATGGCACGCGCCATCGGGCGATTATTTCATAGTGCCTGCGTCGCGCCGGCGTAACCGCCCGGCAAGGATGCAACGGACGCCCGCCGTGCCAGCGCATTGCAACGATGCCGATCGCATCCATATTGCACGTCGCAGGCGCCGATTCGCAGAAGGACGCCTGCTAGAATCGCCCCCGCGCTCGAGCCGGCATACCGGCCGGCGCGACTTTTCGGAGAATCCACGATGCGTCACGTCCGTTTGCTGCTCGCCGCGCTCTTCGCGCTCGTTCCGCTGGTTGCCATGCCCGCGATGGCGCAGACCGCGCTGAAGATGAACATTTCGCTCGCCCAGAATTCGCACTACGGCGTGGCGATCGACACGTTCGCGCGCGAAGTGGAGAAGCGCACGAACGGCCGCTACAGGATCCAGAACTTCTACTCCGGCGCGCTCGGCGCCGAGCGCGAGTCGATCGAGGCGCTGCAACTCGGCACGCTCGACCTCACGATGACCTCGACCGGTCCCGTGCCGAACTTCGTGCCCGACATCGCGATCCTCGACATCCCGTTCCTGTTCCGCGATTACGCGCATGCGCGTGCCGTGCTCGACGGCCCGATCGGACAGGCGATGCTGAAGAAGTTCGAGCCGAAGGGCATCGAGGCGCTCGCATGGGGCGAGAACGGCTTTCGCAACATGACCAACAGCAAGCACCCGGTGAACGTGCCGGCGGATTTGAAGGGTCTCAAGATGCGCACGATGGAAAACCCGGTGCACATCCAGGCGTACAAGGCGTTCGGGATCATCCCGACGCCGATGGCGTTCACCGAGGTCTACACGGCGCTCCAGCAGGGGACCGTCGACGGGCAGGAGAACCCGCTGTCGGTGATCGAGGCGGCCAAGCTCGACCAGGTGCAGAAGTACCTGACGCTGACGGGGCACGTCTATTCGCCGGCGCTGATCCTGATGAGCAAGGCGCAATGGGACAAGCTTTCGCCCGCCGACAAGGAAGCGTTCCACGCGGCGGCGAAGGAGGCCGTGAAGGCCAATCGCGCACGCATCGACGACGACGAGAAGAAGGCCGTCGCGGATCTGCGCTCGAAGGGCATGCAGATCGTCGAGCATCCGGACAAGGCGAAGTTCCAGGCGGCGCTGGCACCGACGTTCGCGGAATTCGGCAAGAAGTTCGGGCAGGAGAACATCGACCGGATCCGCAATTACAAGTAGCGAACCAAAGCCATGACCGCACTTCCCGCATCCGCGCGCCTGTGGCAGCTTGCGACGGGCCATTTCCTTCCGCGCTGCCTTCATGTCGTGGCGGAACTCGGCGTCGCCGATCACCTCGACGAGGCGCCCGCCACCCTTGAAGCGCTCGCGAACGCGACCGGTGCGAATGCAGATTCTCTCGCCAGGATACTGAGGCTGCTTGCCGTCGCGGGCGTCTTCGAGGCGCGCGGATCATCCTGGGCGCATACCGAGCTTTCCCGGCTCCTCCGCAGCGATCATCCGCAGTCGATGCGAGCCTTCGCTCGCATGATCGGCAGCCGCGTGACGTGGGCCGCGGCCGGGGAGCTCGAGCACGCGGCGCGCACGGGAATATTCGCAGTCGAGAAGGTCGTGCCGGGCGGTCTCTGGACGTATTTTCGCGACCATCCGGACGACGCGCGCATCTTCGACGCGGCGATGACGGCGAAATCGAGCGTCGAGATCGGCGCGCTGACGCCAGCGTTCGATTTTTCACGGTACCGAACGATCGTCGACGTCGGCGGCGGAAGGGGGCACATCCTGAATGCCGTGCTGAGCGCGGCCCCGAACGCGCGGGGCGTCCTTTTCGATTTGCCGCCTGTCGTTGCGAACGTCGAGCCGTCAGCGAGAATGGCGGTTCAGGGCGGCGATTTCTTCGTCGACGCGCCGCCGTCGGCCGACGCGTACATTCTGAGCAACATCCTGCATGATTGGGCCGACCGGGACGCGGAGACCATTCTTCGCAGCATAAGACGCGTCGCGCCGGACCACGCCGAGTTGCTGGTGCTCGAATCGCTGCTGCCCGAGGGCCCCGAGGCGCATCACGCCAAGGTCCTGGATGTCATCATGCTGACCCTGACCGGCGGCCGTGAGCGCACGCAGCGCGAATACGACGCATTGTTCCAGGCCGCGGGATTTCGCCTGGATCGCGTCGTTCCCACGGCCGGACCCGTCTCGGTGCTGGTTGCGATTCCCGCCTGAGGCCATTTCACCGATAGCCGAAGAGATTCGGCAGTCCCGACGAAAGTACGGGAAACAGCGACAACAGGCCGAGCACGACGAGCTGCGCCCACAGGAACGGCCACAGCTCCTTCACGAGACGCGCGAGCGGCACGCGCGCGACGATCGACGTCACGAACAGCAATCCGCCGACCGGCGGCGTGATCATTCCCATCGTCAGGTTGACGATGACCACGATGCCGAACTGCAGGTCGTCGATGTGCAGCGCGTGCGCGATCGGGGCGAGGATCGGCACCAGCACGACGATGCCCGGCAGCGGCTCGATGAAGATGCCGAACAGCAGCAGCAGCACGTTGACGGCGAACAGGAACGCGAGCGGCGGCAGCTGCATGCCGACGATCCAGTCGGTCAGGTCCTGCGGCACACGCGACACCGTCAGCACCCACGCGAAGGCCGCCGACATGCCGACGATCAGCAGCACGGATGCCGTCATCAGCGCGGAGCGGGCGAGAATCGCCGGCACCATCCGCCATTGCAGCGTCCGATAGATGACGCGACCGGCGAAAAGCGCGTAGAACACGGCGACGACCGACGCTTCGGTCGGAGTGAAGGCACCCGAGGCGATGCCGCCGAGGATCAGCACCGGCAGCACCAGCGCGGGCAGCGCACGCCACGTATTGCGCACGTACTCGCGCCAGCCGAGGCGCTCGGCGGCGCCGCGATAATTGCGGCGCACCGAGATCACGTGGTTGATCGCCGCCATCGCCGCCGCGATCAGGATGCCGGGCACGACACCCGCGATCAGCAATCCCACCAGGTTCACGTCCGGATAGGCGAGCGCGTAGATGATGACGCTGATCGACGGCGGGATGATCGGTCCGAGGATCGACGTCGCCGAGGTGAGTGCCGCGGCGTAGCCGGCGTCGTAGCCGTCGTCGCGCATCATGCGGATCATGATGGCGCCGGGACCCGCCGCATCGGCGAGCGCCGAGCCGGAAATGCCGGAGAAGAACGTCAGCGTCAGGATGTTCGTGTGCCCGAGTCCGCCGCGGAAGCGACCCACGAACTGCGACGCGAAGCGCAGCAGCACCGCCGACAGCTCGCCACCGGTCATCAGCTCCGCGGTCAGGATGAAGAACGGCACCGCTTCGAGCGCGAAGAGGTCGATGCCGGAAAAAATGTATTTGGGCAGCGCGACGAGCGGCACGTGCTGCCATATCATCGCTGCGAGCGTGCCGCCGCCGAGCGCGAAGGCGACCGGGACGCCGAGTGCCAGCAGCAACACGCACGCGACAAAAAGGATCGTCACCATCCGCGCACTCGCGTGTCAGAGCTTCGCGGCGTCGGCATCGAATTCCCCGTCGCCGAGCAGCTCACGCCGCGCGACGTAGCCGTGCGCCATCAGCGCGAGATGCACGAGCAGCAGGCCCGATCCGATCGGCATCGCGAGGTAGACGGCGCCGATCGGAATTTCGAGCACCGGCGTCGTCTGCGCCCACGTGAGGGTTGCGTAGCGGATGCCGACGACGATCATCACGCAGAAGAACACCGCCAGCAGCGTCAGGATCACCGCGCGGATCGCGGGTGCCGCGCGCGGCGACACGTGCTCGAGCGTGTCAATGCCGATGTGCCCGCCGTAACGCAGCACCGGGCCGGCGCCGATGAACGTGAGCCACACCATCGCGTAGCGCGACGCCTCCTCGGCCCAAAGGATCGAATGGTCGGTGAGGAAGCGCAGCGCGACGTTCGCGAACACCATGATCGCCATTGCCGCGAGCAGCACGATGACGAGCACGCGGTTGACGGCAAGGAGTCGGCGGTCGAAGGATGCGAGCATCGGAGGCGATCGGATCGAGGCGGCGGATTCTCGCACGCTGGCGCTTCGCAACGGATGCTGCGACGATCGCCACTATAATCGGCGCTCGTCGATCGAACGCCAGGACGCCGGCACGTGACTCCCTCCGCGGCATCGAGTCGCCCGCTCGCGGGCATCCGCGTCCTCGAAATGGGCGCGCTGATCGCCGGTCCCTTCTGCGCGAAGATCCTCGCCGAGTTCGGCGCCGACGTCGTCAAGCTCGAGCCGCCGGGCACCGGCGATCCGCTGCGCAAATGGCGCTACGTCGAAAGCGGCACGTCGCTGTGGTGGCACGTGCAGTCACGCAACAAGCGCTCGGTGGCGGTCGACCTCCGCACCCCCGACGGGCAGGCGATCGCCCGCGCGCTTGCGCTTCGCGCCGACATCCTCGTCGAGAATTTTCGCCCCGGCACGCTGGAAGGCTGGGACCTGTCGTACGAATCGCTTGCGGCGGCGAACCCGGGCCTCGTCATGGTGCGCATCTCGGGCTACGGCCAGACGGGCCCGTACCGCGAACGTCCCGGGTTCGGCGTGATCGGCGAGGCTGTCGGGGGCCTGCGCCACGTGACGGGAACGCCCGACCGTCCACCGTCGCGCGTCGGCGTGTCGATCGGCGATACGCTGTCCGCACTCTACGGCGTGATCGGCGCGATGATGGCGCTGCAATCGCGCCGGAGCACCGGCCGCGGGCAGGTCGTCGACGTGGCGCTGTACGAAGCGGTTTTCTCGGTGATGGAATCGATGCTGCCCGAATTCGATCGCTTCGGCGCCGTGCGCGAGCGTACCGGCTCGATCCTCCCCGGCATCGCTCCTACCTCGTCCTACCGCTGCGCTGACGACAGCTTCGTGCTGATCGCCGCGAACGGCGATTCGATCTTCCAGCGCCTCTGCCACGCCATCGCGCGAGACGATCTCGCGTCCGATCCGGCGCTCGCGCATAACGACGGCCGGGCGGCGCGCCAGCAATGGCTCGACGAGCAGATCGAGCAATGGACGGCGCGACGCGCGCCGGACGACGTCGTCGCGGCGATGCAGGCGGCCGACGTGCCGGCGTCGAAGATCTACACGATCCGCGATATCGTGAACGATGCGCAATACGCGGCACGCGAGATGATCCGCGATGTGCAACTCAACGATGGCTCGCGTCTCGCGGTGCCCGGTGTGGTACCGAAATTATCCGCAACGCCCGGGGGATTCGACGGCGGCGGCCCGCGCCTCGGCGAGCACACCGACACCGTGCTCGGCGACCTCGGCTACGGTGCCGACGCGATTGCCGACCTGCGCCGGCGCCGCATCATCGGCTGAGCGGCGTACGCGGGCGGTGCGCGATCCGGAGGCTCGCGAACGCACCGAGCGACGTGACGGCGATCGTCAACGCCATCGGACGGGGGGTAGATGTCCATCGCGAACGGCGCGGCGGCGATCAGGGCGCCGAGCAGCAGCGTCGGCGCTCCGGCCCGATCGATCCGGTCGATCAAATGCAGCGGCCGCCGTCGACTTCCATGCACGTGCCGGTGATGAACGCCGCCTCGTCGGAGGCGAAGAACACCGCCGCGGTCGCGACATCCGATGGCTGCGACAGGCGCCCGAGCGGGATCGTCGCGATGAACTGCGCGCGCTTCTGCGGCGTGTCCTCGCCCATGAAATCGGCGAGCATGGCCGTTTCTCCGGCCACCGGGTTGATGATGTTGACGCGGATGTTGTGCGGCGCAAGCTCGGCGGCCATCGAGCGCGACGTGACGATCGCCGCACCCTTGCTGCCGTTGTACCAGGTGAGCCCGGGCCGCGGGCGCACGCCGGCGGTCGACGCGATCGTGATGAACGCACCGCTGCGCTGCGCACGAAAATGCGGCACCGCGTGCTTCGCCGTCAGGTAGAGGCTTTTCACGTTCACCGCGTAGATGCGGTCGAACATTTCCTCGGGAACGTCGAGCATCGGCTGGTTGCGATGGGTCGTGCCGGCATTGTTCACGACCACATCGAGCCGGCCGAACGCGTCGATCGCCGATGCGACGAGCCGTGCGACGTCGGCATCCTTCGACACGTCTCCCGGGCACGCGATGGCGTGTCCGCCCGCCTCCCCGATCGCGGCCGCCATGCGCGCTGCACCGTCTGCGTGAAGATCGTTGACGACGACGCGCGCCCCTTCCGCGGCGAAACGTTGCGCGATGCCGGCGCCGAAGCCCGACGCTGCGCCGGTGACGATGGCTACCTTGTTCTCGAGTCTCACAGGATCAGTCCCCGTTCCGGATCATGCGAATGCCGCGCGCGGCGCGCAACCGCTGGCGTGTCTCCGCAGAGCGAAGGCGTCAGCGCCCCTGCGATGATCTTCGCAAGCCGGCGCTGGCTCGTCTCGGACGGATGCAGGCCATCGCCCGCAAACATGTCGGGGCGCGGCGAAAAGCGCACCGGAATGTGCATTGCGTTTGGCACGCGCGTCAACGCCTCGCGCGCCACGGCGTCGAAATGTCGAACGCGGTGGCCGACGAGCCAGCGCAGCGGCCGGCGCAGCTTCGGAAACTCGTCGAGCGGCGGCAGGCCGAGGAAGCCGATCACCGCGTGTGGAGAATGCCGCCGCAATTCGCGTATCAGCTTCAGCAACTGCCGCCTGAAGCGGCCCTTGCGCTCGAGCTTCAGCACGTCGTTCACGCCGACGGAGAGCAGGATCACGTCGAACGCCTGCGGCGGCAGCTGGGGCACCACCTCGCGACGCACGCGTCTTGCACCGGCGCCGATCATCCCCGACGCGTGCCAGTTGATCTCGCGCGCCAGGCGGCCGGCCATGAAGCGTGCGACGTGGACCACCGTCGAGCGCTCGACGCGACTCGCACCCACGCCGGCGATGATCGAATCGCCGATCGCGAGGAAGCGCAGCGGCTCGCCACGCCCGATCCTGCCCGTGCCGGGACCCGCCGCGGGTACGAGCGTCAAGGCATGCCGGCGCAGCGCGAACGCCTGCGACAACAACACCGGGAATAGCGCGTACACGACCGCGCGGCCGACGAGCTTGTGGCCGAACTCGACGATCGAAAACGGCCGTGGCGCCGCCGCGTCATCCATGGCGCAGCACGACGGTCTTCAGTGTCGTGAATCCGTGCAGTGCCTCGAAGCCCTTCTCGCGTCCGTAACCCGAGTGCTTCACGCCGCCGAACGGCAGCTCGACGCCGCCGCCCGCACCGTAGTTGTTGACGAATACCTGCCCGCTTTGCACGGCACGCGCCATGCGCAGTTGCCGCGCGCCGTCGCGTGTCCACACGCCGGCCGCGAGTCCGTAGTCGCTTGCATTGGCGAGTGCGATCGCGTGCGCTTCGTCGTCGAACGCCATGGCGGCGAGGACCGGCCCGAACACTTCGTCGCACGCGAGCCGATCGTCCGGCGGCACGTCGCGCAGCAGCACCGGTGCGACGTAATAGCCGCCGGCAGGCGCATCCGCGGCGACCTGTCCCGTTGCGACCGCTTCGATGCCGCTGCGTTTCGCGCCGTCGAGGAAGGCATGCACGCGCGCGAGCTGCGAGGCACGGATCAGCGGGCCGCAATCGCGATCGGCCAGCGCCGGTGCCGCGACGAGCCGCGAGAATCGCTCGCCGAGCAGCGCGAGCAGCGGCTCGTAGAGCGCCCGCTCGACGAGCAGCCGCGAGCCGGCGCTGCATGTCTGGCCGGCGTTCTGCACGATGGCATTGACGATTGCCGGCATCGCCATGTCGATATCGGCGTCGGCGAACACGATCTGCGGCGATTTGCCGCCGAGCTCGAGGGTCACCGGACAATGGCGCTGCGCGGCGATGGCGGCGACCGATGCGCCGGTGGCAGGTGAGCCGGTGAACGACAGGTGCGCGATGCCGGCGTGCGCGACGAGCGCCGCACCGGCCTCCGGACCGAGCCCGGTAACGATGTTGAGCGCGCCGTCGGGCAAGCTCGCGGCGGCCAGCTCGGCGATGCGCAGCAGCGACAGGCACGCATCCTCGGCCGGCTTCACGACGCACGCATTCCCGGCCGCCAGTGCGCCACCGACGGAGCGCCCGAAAATCTGCAGCGGATAATTCCACGGGATCACATGGCCGGTGACGCCGTGCGGCTCGCGCCACGTGAGCACGGAGTAACCGTCGGCGTACGGAATCGTGGTGCCATGCAGCTTGTCGGGCGCGCCGGCATAGAACTCGAAATAGCGTGCACACGCTGCGGCATCGGCACGCGCCTGCGCGAGCGGCTTGCCGCAGTCGCGCGCCTCGAGCAGCGCGAGCTCGTCCGCGTGCTCGGCAATTGCACGCGAAAGGGCTGCGAGCCGCCGGCCGCGTTCGGCGGGAGCGAGCTTGCCCCAGGCGCCGTCGCGCGCCCGCCGCGCCGCCTGAACGGCCGCATCGACGTCGGCCGCATTGCCGCGCGCGATGGCAGCGAATGGCGCGCCGTCGGAGGGATCGATCATCGGCAGCGTGCGGCCATCGCCGGCCTCCACGAAACGGTTGCCGATGAAATGGCGTGCCGGGACGTTCACGGCGGGCCAGCGGCGTTCGGGAGCGTTCATGGCGTCGGATCTCGAAGGCAGGAGGCGACCCGGATTGCGGTCGTCGGACACTGTAACAAATCGCTACGGCTGAGCGGGGCCGTCAACGTGCCTGCAGAAGGCCGCGTTGATCATGTCGACAGCCGCGATTGGAACCTCGTCATTCGCGCGCAGGTCACATTTTTGTCCGATCCAGGAGGTCAGTCATGCTACGTCGTACCACGCACCTCGCCGTTGCCACGGCACTCGTCGCCGCCGCCGCGGCTTTCGCACCTGCGGCGCACGCAAGCCGGATCGGCTTCGACGTGTCGATCGGCGGACCCGGCTACGCGGTGACGTTCGGTGACCGCCCGTATTACCGGCCTTACCGGCACTACTACCGGCCGGCCTACGTGCCCGTGTACGTAGCGCCGCGAGTCGTGTACGCGGCGCCGCCCGTGGTGTACGCGCCTCCGGCGCGAGTCGTGTATCGCGCGCCGTATGTCCGTCACCGGGTGATCGTCGGCGGCCCGGTCTGGTATCGCTACTGACGCCCCGCGTTCAGCCACCATAGCGAACGCGGTAGATCGCTCCGGCGGTATCGTCTGCGATCAGCAGCGATCCGTCGGGTGCGACGGCGACGTCGGCGGGCCGGCCGAAGGCCTGCTGACCCTCGAGCCAGCCTTCCGCGAACGGCTCGTAGGCAATCGGCCGCCGCTCCGCGTCGAGCCGCACCACCGTGACCCGATAGCCGACCTTCGCGCTGCGGTTCCACGATCCGTGCTCGGCGATGAAGATCTGGCCGCGGTACGCGGGCGGAAACTGCGTGCCGGTGTAGAAACGCATGCCGAGCGCGGCCACATGCGCGCCAAGGCGCTGCGCGGGCTGCGCGAAATCGCTGCAAGGCCGTTTGCGCCCGAACTCCGGGTCGGCGATTGTTCCGGCGTGACAGTAGGGAAAGCCGAAATCGAGCCCGGGCTGCGGTGCGCGGTTCAACGTGTCGGGCGGTGTGTCATCACCCAGGTTGTCGCGCCCGTTGTTGGTGAACCAAAGCGCGTGCGTGCGCGGGTCCCAGTCAAAGCCGACCGTATTGCGGATCCCGCGTGCGTACACTTCGAGACCCGAGCCGTCGGCGTTCATCCGCATGATGTTCGCGTAGCGATCGCGGTCGGGTTCGCACACGTTGCACGGCGCACCGACCGGCACATACAGCTTGCCGTCGGGACCGAAGCCGATGAATTTCCAGCCGTGGTGCCCATCGGTCGGGAATCGATCGGAGACGACGACCGGCGCGGGCGGATGATCGAGGTGCGCCTCGATATCGGGGAGGCGCAGGATGCGGCTCACCGCCGAGACATACAGCGCGCCGTCGCGGAAGGCAACGCCGACCGGCTGCCGGAGTCCGCTCGCGATCTTGCGCACCTTCGTCCCGCCCGCCTTCGCGTCGTCCGGCGCGAGCGCATACACGCCGCCTTCGACGGAGCCGACGAACAGCGTGCCGTGCGCGCCGAAGGCCATTTCGCGCGCACCGGGAACGCGCGCGACGAGCTCGATCGTGAATCCGGGCGGCAGGCGGATGCGATCGAGCGGCAGTGACTGCGCGCTAACCTGCGTCGCCCCGAACGCCGCGACGAGCGTGAGCAGCGAAACCAGGAGCGCATGCATGCGGTGGGTCCGTGTGCGGCGCCGCTGCGGCGCAATCAAACTTGGATGCAGGTGCGTGCACATCGGTTCAATTCGCCGTGCGCGCGCCGTGTCGTCGGCCAATCCGGCGGCGGGCGTTGCAGGCAATCGCCGGTACGATGCGGTGCTATGCTCGATGTTTGCCATCGCGGAACGACCATGAACGCGCCCGAACACCCAGGCACAGTTGAGACGCGCCCGGTGCGGCCCGAGGATCTCGTCGGCTACGACATGATCCGGCGGCTCGTGGCGTTCCCCACGGTGAGCCGCGATTCGAATCTCGAGCTGATCGAATGGGTGCGTCGCTATCTTGACGATCTCGGCGCGGCAACCACGCTCACGTTCGACGACGAGCGGCGCAAGGCGAACCTTTTCGCCACGCTCCCGGCGCGCGACGGCAACACGACGCAACGCGGCGTCGTGCTCTCGGGCCATACCGATGTCGTGCCGGTCGACGGCCAGCCATGGGATACCAACCCGTTCGAGGCGACGCTCGTCGGCGACCGGCTGTACGGGCGCGGCGTCGCCGACATGAAGAGCTTCTCCGCGATCGGGCTTGCGTTCGTGCCCGAGTTCGTGCGCCGCGGCCTCGCGCGGCCGCTGCATTTCGCGCTGTCGTACGACGAGGAGATCGGCTGCATCGGCGTGCGCCGGCTCATCGCGGACGTCGTCGCGAAGGGAATATCGCCGACCGGCTGCATCATCGGCGAGCCCACCGGAATGCAGCTCGTCGTCGCGAACAAGGGGCGCAGGACGTGGCGCTGCCGCGTGCGCGGTCACGAGGCGCACTCGTCGTTGACGCCGCAGGGCGTGAACGCCGTGCAGATCGCATGCAACCTCGTTGCATGGGTCACCGAGCGCGGCCGCGAGCTGCGCGACGGGCCGCGACAGGACCCGGCGTACGACGTCCCGTTCACGACCACGCACGTCGGCCTGATCGAAGGAGGCACCGCACTCAACATCGTGCCGCGCGACTGCATGTTCGAGCTCGAGATACGCCACCTGCCGATGGATGATCCCGACGCGCTGTTCGCGCGGCTGCGCCGCTACGCCGACTCGCTGCTGCCCGCGATGAAGGCCGTCGACCCCGAAACCTACATCGAGTTCGACGTACTTTCCGAAATGCCGGGCTTCGACAACACCGGCGGCAATCCGATGGTCGAGATCGGACACGCGTGCAGCGGATCGGCGCTCGAGCACAAGGTTTCGTTCGGTACCGAGGCGGCCCTTTTCCACGCCGCGTCGATGCCGGCAGTGATCTGCGGCCCGGGCCACATCGAGCAGGCACACCAGCCGAACGAATGGGTGAGCCTCGACCAGCTGGCGCGCTGCGAAGCGTTCATGCGCAGGCTTGCGGAGCGGGTCTGCGTGGCGTGAGCGGTCGATGAGCGGCGCGAACGACGCGGCGCCCCGGATCGACGTCGCGATTCCGGATATCTCGCGCTGGGCAACGGGCAATGCGGGCGTACCGTACGTGTGGCGCTTCGAGGCGCCGCTGGCCGGACCGCGCGTGACGATCCAGGCGCTGACGCACGGCAACGAGGTGTGCGGCGCGGCGGCGCTCGACTGGCTGCTGCGCAGGCGCATACGCCCGGCGCGCGGAACGCTGACGCTGATCTTCGCCAACGCCGCCGCGTACGAATCGTTCGATGCAACCGACCCCTACGCGGCGCGCTGCATCGACGAGGACTTCAACCGGATCTGGGACGCCGCGGTGCTCGACGGTGCGCGCCGCTCGCGCGAGCTCGCGCGCGCCCGCGAGCTGCGGCCGCTCTACGACGCAACCGACTTCCTGCTCGACCTGCACTCGATGACCGATCCGTGCCCGGCGCTTGCGCTGGCCGGCCGCCACCGCAAGGGCGTCGAGCTCGCACGTGCGCTCGGCATGCCGCAATTCATCGTCGTCGACGCCGGACATCGGGCCGGCCGGCGGTTGCGCGACTACGCGGGCTTCGATGATCCCCGCGATACCCGCAACGCGATGCTGATCGAATGCGGACAGCATTGGGAACGCCACGCGGCCACCGTCGCGCAGCAATGCGCGCTGCGCTTCCTGCGCCATTTTCGCGTCATCGAGCCCGACCTTGCGGCCTCGCTGATCGCTGCCGATGAATTGCCGGCGCAGCGCGTCATCGAGGTGACCGATGTGGTGACCATCGCGAGCAACGCGTTCTCGTTCGTGCTTCCGGTCGAGGGCATGATGACGATCGGGCGCGCCGGCACGCTGCTCGCGCGCGATGGCGAGCGCGATATCCGCACCCCGTACGACGATTGCGTGCTGATCATGCCGGCGCGCCGGTCGAAACGGGGCGAGACCGGGGTGCGCATCGGCCGTTATGTCGACTGAGCGCAAGCGATTCATCGCTACGCCGTGCCCACGCGCCCGCTGCGCTCGGCGATTCAATCGCGCCGGCACGTCGTGACGGTCGGCGCCGGGCGCGCTCGGATCGATCCGACCGCACGTCGTTATCCCTGGCGCCGCGCGCACTCGACGATTCAATCCGCCGGCAGGTCGTACCAGTAGCGCCGGGCGCGCTCGCGCTCGGCAACCACGTCGATCTGCTGGCCGCCAGTCAACGTCACCGTGATGGCGCCTCCGAGGTCGGTGCGCGGGCGAGCCGCGCCCGCGAGCGCATAGCGCGCGAGGATTTCCGGACGCGGATGACCGAAGCGGTTCCGATACCCCGCCGCGATCACCGCGAAATGCGGTGACACCGCGGCAACGAACGCAGGTAGCGACGACGTGCGCGAGCCGTGATGCGGAACGACGAGCACGTCGGCGGCGATCGCCTCGCCGCGCGCGAGGATTTCGGCTTCGGACGCCGCCTCGATGTCGCCCGTCAGCAGGACGCTCCCGCCGCCCGACACGACGCGCAGCACGCACGACAGGTCGTTGCTCTTGCGTGCGGCATCGGCATAAGCGGAAGGCGCCGGATGGACGATTTCGAATGCGACGCCATCCCACGTCCATTGCATCCCGGCGAGGCAGTGCTCGGCGGGCGGCCCGCGCGCGCGATGCGCCACGATCGGATGTTCGGCCGGCAGCGACGAGACGATACGGTTCACCTGCACGGCATGGAGGATCGACAGCGCGCCGCCGGAATGGTCGCTGTCGGCGTGACTCACGATCAGTGCGTCGAGCCGCGCGACGCCGGCCGCGCGCAGGAAGGGCACGACGATGCGGCCGCCGGCGTCGACGCTGTCGTTGAAGCGCGGACCGGTGTCGTAAAGAAGCGCGTGATGCGCGGTGGCGACCAGCACCGCGAGGCCCTGCCCCACGTCGAGCACGACCACGCGCATACCGGCCTCCGTGACGCCCGGCGGTGACACGAATGCCAGCGGGAGCGTCCATAGCGCACCGAGCGGGCGCCCCGGCACGCCGCGTGGCGCAATCAGCCACAGAACGCCGACCACGGCAACGGGTACGGTCCAGCCGCGCGGCGCATGCGATGGCCATGCCGCCAGCGGAAGCGCCGCAAGCCATTCGAGGTAGTGCATCAGCACCGACAGGACCGCGTGCGCGACGATCCATGGCAGGTCGATCGGCACGACGATGCCGAGCAACGCCAGTGGAACGATCGCCAGCGTGACGACGGGAATGGCGAGCGCGTTGGCAAGCGCGGAGACGACCGACACCTGCTGGAACAGCGCCAGCGTTCCCGGCACGAGACCGATCGTGACGACCCATTGCGCGCGTGCCGATTCGCGCAACGATTCGCGGACGCGCTCGCCGAACGAGCGGGCCTCGGCGACCCGCAGCCGATTGCTTCCGGCGTACAGCAACAGGCCGACCGCACCGAACGACAGCCAGAAGCCGGGCGCAAGCCCGGCCCAAGGATCCCAGCACAACACGGCAACGAGCGACCAGAACCATACGAGCGCGCCGGTGCCGGGCCTTCCGAGCCACAGTCCGCACGCAGCGACGACGAGCATCAGCAGCGTGCGCACCGCGGGCACCTCGGCACCGGCGAGCAGCACATAGCCGAACGCGACGCAGGCACCGACGAGCGCGGCCACCTTGCGCGCCGGCACGTGCAGCGTCAGCGCCGGGCATCGGCGCGCGAACGCCAGCGCGCACGCGCCGGCGAGCGCCGCGAACACGGTGACGTGCAGGCCCGAGATCGAGACCAGGTGCGTGATGCCCGTCCTGTTGAATACCGACCACTGCGTTTCCGGGATGGCGCGCTGATCGCCAATGGCAAGCGCGACCAGAACGCCGCGATACGGCGCCTCGGGCAATGCGCTGCCGACCCGCTCGCGCACACGCTCGCGGGCCCGCTGAACATGATCGCCGGCGCGCCCGGCGAACGCGATAACGCGCGCGTTGTCCGCGTCGTTGCGCACGTAACCCGTGGCCCGCAGATCGTGCTCGAGGAGCCACGCTTCGAGGTCGAAGCCATGCGGATTGACATTGCCGTGCGGACGCTTGAGACGCGCGGTGAGCGTCCATCGCTCGCCGGCATGCACCGCTGGCGCCGTTGCGGCCGCTTTGTCGCCGCGCGTACGGAGCACGTGCCACGCGAGCGAGACGCGATGCGGAACGATCGCGCCGGGGGTCAGCACGCGCTCGACCGCGAAGGCGAAGCGCGCGCCGGACTCGTCGTTCTGCGGCAGGTCGTCGACGACGCCGGTGATCCGCACGTCGGCGTCCTCCCACGCGGACGGCAACGCGTCGGCCAGCCGCCGATCGGCGCGCCAGGCGGCATAGCAGAAGCCGAGCGCGGCACAGGTGACGACGGCGATCGCGACGTGCAGCAGCCAGCAAGCCGTGACGAGAGGTTCGCGCTGCGCGCGCAGCGCAACGAGCGCGACGAGCACGAGCGCACAAGCGGCCAGCGTCAGGATGCCGGGGACAGGAGGCAGCCGCGCGCAGAACTGCAGCAGCGTTGCGCCAGCCGCAAACGCCGCCAGCGCGGCGATGACAGGAAAGGGAGGAGCGGCGGATTTCGTTGCGGCCTCGGGCACGCGGAGCGCGCATGAGGGCCGATCTGATCACGCGGGCGCTTGCGGGGGTGATAGACCGTTCGGCCGATGCGCGAACGTCCGACGGTGCGCAGACCGGGATTTCGATGATCGAACGGCGCGAAGTGCGTCAGCGGGGCGCATTCGCGCTGCGGCGTGGACGACGTTTTGTTGCCGGGATGCCGGACAGTGAGCGGGACGTGCCCGCCTTTCGCTTGTCGCGGTAATCGCGCACGACGTCCAGAAGACCCGGCAGCAGCGGAGACGCCTCGTTCCTGAGGTATGCGCACTGAAGCTCCATGGCCCTGTACGCGCGTGCGCTTGACTTGAGCGGACGATAGACAAGCCCGGGCAGCTTGAGCGCCTGTGCGGATTCGGGGACGATCTGAACGCCGAATCCGTTCGCCGCCATGACGATCCCGGAGATCATGTCCCCCGCCAGCTGACTCAACTTCGGCTCGAATCCGTGCGCGCGGCATAGATCCTTGACCCACGCCCGGTGGCGCACATCCAGTGCCATGACCATCGATTCGTTCGCGAGGGCGGCGATCGATATGACGGGCAGCTTCGCCAGCGGATTGGTCTCCTTCAGTGCCAGCACCAGACCCTCGTATGCAACCGTTTCCACCGTCAGGTCGGCGTCGTCGGGAAGGTAGCGGTCGAACGTGATCAGGATCCGTCTCTGCCGCAACGCCACGAGCTGCGCCGGCTGGGGCACGTTCAGCACGATGACGTCGACGGCGGGATTCGCTTTCAAGTAGCGACGAAGCAGCGTCGGGACGATGCTGATCGCGCCTGAGCCGAATACGCCGACATCCAGCCGTCCGATGGCTCCACGTCCTGCGCGGCGCGCGCGATCCGATGCGTAGTCGACGAGCGCTTCGATCTGGCTCGCGCTCGCCAGCAATTCCTCGCCGGCCGGTGTGAGATTGACTCCCCATCGCGTGCGCTCGAACAGCAGGACGCCCAATTCGGACTCGAGCATGTGGATCTGGCGTGTGATCGGCGGCTGCGATACGTGAAGACGCGCCGCGGCGCGTCCGAAATTGCGCTCTTCTGCCACCGCCATGAAGTACCTCAGCTGACGCAGATCCACAGGCGTTTCTCCATACCGAAACGGTATCGAACCGACCAAAAAGGGTATTGGACAGCGAACATTCGAAAGCCGGACATTACCCGCGCACGGCGGGGCGAACCACGAATGCGCCGTCAATCGGACGGGGCGCTGCTCCCGTCACTCACGGAGGAACGCATGGCATATCTTGCAACCTGGGACACCCATCGGATTGGTCGGGCAATGGCGCTCGCCTCGATCTGCATCGTACCGGCTATCGGCATCGGTATCGCCGGAGCGGCGCCACCGGAAAATTCCCAGGCCGGGGGCAAGGTCCACGTCGTCGAGGCGCGGGTCAAACCGATCATCAGAATCGGCCAGCTCGAGTTTCGCGACCTGAACGCAAACGGACAGCTCGACGTGTACGAAGACTGGCGCAAGCCGGTCGGACAGCGGGTGGCCGATCTTCTGTCGCGCATGACGCTCGAGGAGAAGGCCGGTTTGATGCAGATCACGTCCTTCAGCGCAACGACGGCGGGCGGCTTCATCAACGACCGCCACATCGTGCATCTGATCCTGCGCGACAGCGTTTCGGGGCAGGCACTTGCAACGCGCAACAACCAGTTCCAGCAGATCGCCGAGGGCACCCGGCTCGGCATCCCCCTGGTGTTCGCCGCCAATCCGCGTGACCACATCAGCGATACGCTGGTCTTCGAGCAGATCGATGCGACGGGTCAGTGGCCGGGCACGCTGGGACTGGCGGCAACCAACGACATCAAGCTGATCCGCACCTTCGCGGACACCATCCGCGGACAGTGGGTCGCGCAGGGCATCCGCAAGATGTACGGCTATCAGGTCGATGTCGCCTCGGAGCCGCGGTGGAATCGCGTGCAGACGACTTTCGGCGAAGGCCCATGGTGGAGTGCCGAGATCACGCGGCAAATCGTGCTCGGGTTTCAGGGCGAACATCTGAGCTCGGATTCCGTCGCCGAGACGATCAAGCACTTCCCCGGTGACGGTGCGGTGTGGAACGGTCTCGATCCGCACTTCGCGTGGGGGCAATGGGCGGCGTATCCGACGGCCGGCAGCCTGTTCCGGTATCAGCTCGCGCCGTTCCAGGCGGCGGTCGATGCGGGAACGAGCGCGATCATGTCGTACTACAACAGCCAGATCAATTCGCGCGATGCCGTGCAATTGCCGTCGTCATGGTGGCAGTCGCCGACACAGCAGTTCGAAGAGGTTGGCGCGGCCTTCAACAAGACGCTCCTGACAAACCTGCTCAGGGACACGATGGGCTTCACTGGTTACGTCAACACCGATTCGGGTGTCCTCGGCAACACCGGCTGGGGAGTGGAAAACCTCACGACGGCCGAGCGCTTTGCGAAGGGCGTCAAGGCCGGCGCGAGCATCTTCTCGGACAACAACGATCCTTCGCAGTTGATCGCCGCGGTCGAGACGGGGCTGCTCACGGAAGCCGAGCTCGATCCGCACGTTTCGCGGCTGCTCACCGAGATGTTCAACCTTGGCCTGTTCGAGGAACCGTACGTGGATCCGGATGCGGCACAGGCCAGCATCGAGTCGCAACAAGCATTGAAGGTGCAATATCAGGCGAACCTGGAGTCGATCGTTCTGTTACGTAATGACATGGGTCTGCTGCCGATGGCGGCCGGAAAGAAGGTGTACGTGGAGGTCTTCGCCGGCAACAGAAGTGCAGCGCAAACGGCCGCGCTCAAGGCGTTGGTTGCCGCCGAACCCGCGGTGACAGTCGTCGATACCGTGGAGCAAGCGGATGTTGCGCTCGTGTGGCTGCGCCCGACGGTGTTTCAACGGCCGCAGCACGACTACAACGATGTCGCCCTCGGCACGGACACCGGCGTCGATGTGGCGAAGGTCCAGGCGATCGAGGCAGCCAGGCCGACGGTCCTCGTCGTCAACCTGGTCAATCCGTGGGTCATCAATGCGGTCGAACCCAACGCCGCAGCGTTTGTCGCGACCTTCGACGTGAAGGGCGCCGCGCTGCTCGATGTCCTGGCGGGCCGGTACAACCCGAGTGGCAAGCTGCCGCTGAGCATCCCGGCAGACCAGGCCGCAGTGGATAACAACGCTCCCGACGTGCCAGGCTACCTCGAGTCTTTCGACTACGCGTACAGGAACAAGGTGGGCGACAAATATCTCTTCGGCTTCGGCTTGAGCTACGGCAGGTAACCGGCGCGTCAAGGAAGGACACCTCGCGTTGCGGCTCAGGTGTCCTTTCCTTGTTCTCGCCGGGGGTAGAGAAGCATCTGCGTGCATCGGAAGAGCGCGATCAGCCGCGCATCGCGCGCACGAGTGACGGTGGCGTCCCATACCTGCGTGCTCGCGCCAAGATGGATTGCGCGCGCCGCGCACGCGATCGTGCCGTCCTTGGCAGTGCCGAGAAAATTGGCCTTGAGCTCGATCGTCGTGAAGTTCAGCGCGCCGTCAGGAAGATGCGCAAGCGCGCCGTACCCGCAGGCGGTGTCGGCAAGGGCGACGACCGTCGCCGCATGCAGGTAGCCGTTCGGCGCGCAAAGCTGCGGCTGCACGTCGAGCTCGGCTTCGAGCTGTCCTTCACCGAGCGCGATGACGCGGAAGCCGACGAGGCCCGGCAGCAAGCCGTCGCCGCGCCCGTTCAGCGCGTCGAGCGTGCAGTCGGGGCGCAGTGCCATGCCAGCCTTTCAGTGCGGTCGCGCGAGCGCAGCGCGCGCGTCGTCGACGAAGCGATCGACGACGTCGGCCGGCGTGTCCCATGCGCACATCAGCCGCGCACCGGTATCGCCCACGAACACGTAGAAGCGCCAGCCCTTGTCGTGCAACGCATCGATGGCGTGCTTCGGCAGATCGACAAAGACGCCGTTCGCTTCGACCGGTGCAAGTAGCCGGGCGTCGCGGATCGTGGACAGGCCTTCCGCAAGCCGCCTTGCCATTGCGTTCGCATGGGCGGCATGCGCAAGCCACGCGCCGTTCTGCAGCACACCGAGCCACGGGGCGGCCAGAAATCGCATCTTCGATGCGAGCTGCCCCGCCTGCTTGCGCCGCCGCGCGAATTCGTCGGCCAGCGCCCGATCGAAGAACAGGATGGCTTCGCCGGCGGGCAGGCCGTTCTTCGTGCCGCCGAGGCACAGCACGTCGACACCGGCGCGCCAGCTCGCATCGGCCGGACTGCAGTCGAGCGACGCCACCGCGTTCGCGAAACGCGCGCCGTCCATCTGCACGCGCATTCCGCGTGCATGGGCCGTGTCGCACAATGCCGCGATTTCCCCGCGCGTGTAGACGGTGCCGAGCTCGGTGGCCTGCGTGAGCGAGACGGCGCGCGGCCGCGACGAATGCTCGTCGTGCGGCGTGACAGCCTTCGCGATCACCGCGTCGGGCGTCAGCTTCGCGAGCGGCGCCTCGACGGTCAGAAGCCTTGCGCCGCCGCTCATGAATTCGGGCGCGCCGCATTCGTCGACATTCACGTGCGCCAGCGCATGGCACACGATCGCGTCGGTGTTGCGGCAGAGCGCCGCCAGCGCGAGCGAATTCGCCGCGGTGCCGTTGAACACGAAGAAGACGTCACAATCGGTTTCGAACGTGCGCTGGATGGCGTCGATCGCGGCGCGTGTCCAGTCGTCGGCACCATAGCCGGGTGCGTGCCCGCGATTGGCCGCTTCCAGCGCACTCCACGCCTCGGGGCAGATTGCGGCGTAGTTGTCGCTGCCGAACTGGGTCGAAAGGGGTTGTGGCGCCGCCATTTCGCCGCCGGAACTCATAGCCGCTCGCTGACCCAGTCGCTGACCGATTGCAGCGCCTTGGGCAACGCGGCGGGGTTCGATCCTCCGGCCTGTGCCATGTCGGCGCGTCCGCCACCCTTGCCGCCGACCTGCTGCGCGACGTGGTTCACGAGATCGCCCGCCTTGACCTTGCCGGTGAGGTCGCTCGTGACCCCGGCGATGAGCGTGACGCGGCCGTCGGCGACGCTCGCCAGCACGATGGCTGCGCTCTTCAGCTTGTCCTTCAGCTTGTCCATCGTTTCGCGCAGCGCCTTCGCATCGCTCGCGTCGAGCGCCGCGGCCACCACCTTCGCGCCCTTGACGTCGACGGCGTTGCCGGCGAGATCGTCGCCCGCGCTTGCCGCGGCCTTCGCCTTCAAACGCGCGAGTTCACGCTCCGCGTTGCGTGCGCTCTCCTGCAATTGCGCGATGCGCGCCTCGAGCTCGGCGATCGGCGCCTTCAGCAGGCGCGCGGCGCCGGCGAGTCGCGCTTCCTGATCCTGCACGTATTCGAGTGCGCCCTTGCCGGTGACGGCCTCGACGCGACGGATCCCGGCCGCGACGCCGCTTTCGCCCACGATCTTGAAGAGGCCGATGTCGCCGGTGCGCGCGACGTGCGTGCCGCCGCACAGCTCGCGCGAGCTGCCGATGTCGAGCACGCGCACCTCGTCGCCGTATTTCTCGCCGAACAGCATCATGGCGCCCGTTTGCTGCGCTTCGGCGATCGGCATCGTGCGTGCGACGACAGGTTCGTTGGCCAGGATTTCGGCGTTGACGATCGATTCGACGCGGCGGATCTCGTCATCGGTGAGCGGACCGTGATGCGCGAAGTCGAAGCGCGTCTTGCCGGGATCGACGAGCGAGCCCTTCTGCTGCACGTGCCCGCCGAGCACCTCGCGCAGCGCCTTGTGCATCAGGTGCGTGGCAGAGTGGTTGCGCATCGTGCGTCCGCGCGCCTCGTAGTCGACGCTGGCCGCGATGCGATCGCCCTCGCGCAGCTCGCCGGTCTTCATCTCGCCGACATGACCGACCACGTCGGGCTGCACCTTCTGCGTATCCTCGACGGCGAAGAGCGTCAGGCATGCGCCGCCCTTCGACAGCTCGCCGCGGTCGCCGACCTGTCCACCCGACTCGGCGTAGAACGGCGTGCGGTCGAGCACGACGATGCCACGCTCGCCGGTCGACAGCGACTCGACCCGCGCTCCCTCCCGGTAGAGCGCGACGACCCGCCCTTCCTCGGACAGCGATTCGTAGCCGCGGAATGCCGTCTTCGGCCCGCTGTAAGCCAGCGCTTCACCCGACTTGAACTGCGAGGCGGCGCGGGCGCGCTCGCGCTGCGCGTCCATCGCGCGGTCGAATCCCGCCTCGTCGACCGTGACACCCGCCTCGCGCGCGACGTCGGCCGTGAGGTCGAGCGGGAAGCCGTACGTGTCGTAGAGCGTGAACGCGGTCTCGCCGTCGAGCACGCGCTTGCCGCCGCGAAGCGCCTCGCCGAGCATGCGCATGCCGTTCTCGAGCGTTTCACCGAAGCGCTCCTCCTCGGCCTTCAGCACCTGCGCCACGCGCGCCTTGTCGCGCGCGAGCTCGGGATAGGCGTCGCCCATCTCGCGCTCGAGATCGTCGACGAGCCGGAAGAAGAAGGGCTGCTTCTGTCCGAGCTGGTAGCCGTGACGGATCGCGCGGCGGATGATGCGCCGCAGGACGTAGCCGCGCCCTTCGCTGCCCGGCATGACGCCGTCGACGATGAGAAAGGCGCACGCGCGGATGTGATCGGCGATCACCTTGAGCGACGGACTGTCGAGATCGGTCGCGTGCGTTTCGCGCGCGGCCGCCTTGATCAGCGTCGCGAAGAGATCGATCTCGTAGTTCGAATGCACGTGCTGCAGGACCGCCGCGAGCCGCTCGAGCCCCATGCCCGTATCGACGCACGGCCGCGGCAGCGGCGTCATCGTGAAATCGTCGCCGCGCTTCTGGCGGTCGAACTGCATGAAAACGAGGTTCCAGATCTCGATGTAACGGTCGCCCTCGGCGTCGGGGGATCCCGGGGGCCCGCCGAAGACGCCGGCGCCGTGGTCGTAGAAGATCTCGGAGCACGGGCCGCACGGACCCGTATCCGCCATCTGCCAGAAGTTGTCGCTCGCGTACTTGGCGCCCTTGTTGTCGCCGATGCGGATGCAGCGTTCGGCCGGCACGCCGATGTCGCGCGTCCACAGGTCGTACGCCTCGTCGTCGTCGATGTAGACGGTGACCCACAGGCGGTCCGCGGGCAGGCGATAGCGCTCGGTGAGCAGCTGCCACGCATAGCGGATCGCATCGCGCTTGAAATAGTCGCCGAAGCTGAAGTTGCCGAGCATCTCGAAGAACGTGTGGTGGCGCGCCGTATAGCCGACGTTCTCGAGGTCGTTGTGCTTGCCGCCGGCGCGCACGCAACGCTGTGCGGTGGTCGCGCGCGTGTACGGACGTTGCTCACGGCCGGTGAACACGTCCTTGAATTGCACCATGCCGGAGTTCGTGAACAGGAGCGTCGGGTCGTTCGCCGGCACGAGCGACGACGTGGGCACGTGCGCATGGCCCTTCGACACGAAGTAATCGATGAACTGGCGGCGGATGTCGGTGACTTTCATTGCGGGGCCCGTGCGCTGATGCCGGCGCAAAAGACGCCAGAACATCGTTTAATCAAAAGCTTACTAGTATAACCGTGAACCGGCCGCAATCGATCGTTACAAAAGTGCGCGCGACATTCGCTCAGCGCGGTGCTCAACTGTCGGCCGAGATGCCCGTCATCAAAGCAATCCGTTGAGCGTTCACGCCGACTGGCGCGCGCTTCCGCGCGTGCATCTCGTGAACCCGTTGTGGGACGCGAGCGGTGGATCGGACTGGCGCACCGTCGACACGTGGCGGCTTTTGCGCTGCCATGCCGAAACGCGTCTATGGAGCGAATATTCGCCCGCGCCTGCGTTCGCGCAATACCCGGTGCGCGCGATCCGGCCGCTGCGATGGCGCTTTCCGCGCGGCGGATCGCTCGTCTTCGTCGGCACGTACTTTCGCATCGGCCACTGGACGCGCCTTGCGTCATTCGATCGCGTGGTGGTGATCTACAACACCGACCAGCCCGACCGGCTCGCAAAAAACGTCGAGCGGCTTTCGCGCGCCGGCCATCGCGTGGAGGTCGTGTATACGTCGCGCGCGCTGCAGCGTCGCCACGGCGGCACGGGACCCGTGCTGGAAAGTCCGATCGACGTGGAGCGGTTCCGGCCGTCGCCGCTCGCACGTCCCGCGCGGCCGTTCACCGTGGGCCGCCTTTCGCGCGACATCCGTTCAAAACATCACGAGGAAGACCCGCGGCTGTGGCGCGCGCTCGCCGACGCGGGATGCCGCGTGCGGCTGATGGGCGCGACCTGTCTTGCGTCCGAACTCGGCGGCGTGCCTAACGTCGAGCTGTTGCCCGCAGGCAGCGAAGATCCGGCGGCATTCCTGCGCTCGCTCGACTGCTTCGTCTACCGGACGAGCGCGCATTGGTTCGAAGCCTACGGGCGCGTGGTGATCGAAGCGATGGCCACCGCATTGCCGATCGTCGCGGGAGCGCGCGGCGGCTACGCCGACAGGCTGCGCCACGGCATCAATGCGCTGGTGGTGGCGGACACCGACGATGCGATTGCGCGCGTGCTCGCGCTGGCCGCTTCACCCGACGCGGCGGCGCGACTCGGCGCTGCGGCGCACCGCGATGCCGTCGCGCTCAACGCGCGCGAACTGCCACAGCGCACGCTGGCGCTTCTTGCCGGCAGTCACGGTGCGTGCGATCGCGCGAGCGACGTCGAGGCGCTGACGGCCTGACGCCGCGGCGAACGAAACGCGATCAGCCGGCGTCGACGTCGGTGGCGCCCTCGACATCGGAACAGCGATCGTCCGCGCCGCCGCACGACCGCCCGACGACCGCAAGCGCAACGGCAACGCCGTATCCGCGTGCGATCAGGAAGCGGATCTGGCGCGCACGCTCGCGCTCGTCGCCTGGAGGCGCGCGGAAACGACGGCTCCATACGGCGCGTGCGAGCGCCAGCTCGTCGGTGCCTGCGAGGCTTTCGAGCGCCACGCGCGCGGCGGCGGGATCGACACGCCGTGCGTGCAGCGCATGCGCGATGGCGCGCTTGCCGAAGCGGGGGGATTTCTGTGCGACCAGCATTTGCGCGAAACGCGCGTCGGACAGGTATCCGAGGCGCTCGAGATCGTCGAGCGTGCGCGTCACTTCGGCGGGATCGGCGCCACGCGCCGCGAGCCGCTCCTCGAGCGCGGCCCGAGGATAGTCGCGCCTCGCCAGCATGCGGATTGCCGTGGCGCGAACCGAAGCGATCGGTTTGTGGCGAGCGTCGCGCAACGAGCGCCGCGCGGAAGGAATGCGCGCAGTGAAGGCCGCGTCTAGACCTCGGCGCCGTTGCCGTGGATTGCGCCGTTGCCCTTGATCGGCGCCGGCGAGGGCACACCGACCGCCTCGCGGATCTTCGCCTCGATCTCCTTCGCCATGTCGGGATGCTCGCGCAGGAACTCGCGTGCGTTGTCCTTGCCCTGCCCGATCTTGTCGCCGGCATACGCGTACCACGCACCCGACTTCTCGATGATTCGCTGGTTGACGCCGAGCTCGATGATCTCGCCCTCGCGGCTGATGCCCTCGCCGTAGAGGATGTCGAACAGCGCCTCGCGAAACGGCGGCGACACCTTGTTCTTCACCACCTTCACGCGCGTTTCGTTGCCGACGACTTCATCGCCGCGCTTGATCGAGCCGATGCGCCGGATGTCGAGACGGACCGACGCATAGAACTTGAGCGCATTGCCGCCGGTGGTGGTTTCGGGATTGCCGAACATGACGCCGATCTTCATCCGGATCTGGTTGATGAAGATGACGAGCACGTTGGCGCGCTTGATGTTCGACGTGAGCTTGCGCAGCGCCTGGCTCATGAGCCGCGCCTGCAGCCCCGGAAGCTGGTCGCCCATCTCGCCTTCGATTTCGGCCTTCGGCACGAGCGCCGCGACCGAATCGATCACGATGATGTCGACGCCCCCCGAGCGCACGAGCATGTCGGCGATCTCGAGGCCCTGCTCGCCGGTGTCGGGCTGGGAGATCAGCAGCTCGCCGACGTTGACGCCAAGCTTGCCGGCGTAGACCGGATCCAGCGCATTCTCGGCATCGATGTACGCGGCCGTACCGCCGGCCTTCTGCACCTGTGCGACGACCTGCAGGCAAAGCGTGGTCTTGCCGGACGATTCGGGACCGTAGATTTCGACGACACGTCCGCGTGGCAGGCCGCCCACGCCGAGCGCGATGTCGAGGCCGAGCGAGCCGGTGGAGACGACCGTCAGATCGTTCTGGATCTGCGCCTCGCCCATCTTCATGATCGAGCCCTTGCCGAACTGCTTCTCGATCTGCGCGAGTGCCGCCGCGAGCGCCTTGCCCTTGTTGTCGTCGCTGACCTGTCCGGAAATCATCTTCATCCCTCCTCGAAAGTGGCGGCGATTATGGCACGAACGATCGTTCGATGGAAGCGTTCGAACCGCCTAGGCGAAGCCGCCGATTGACGTGCTGCGCGATATGCGACGGTTCAGGGCAAAAGCGGCAGCCGCGCATCCAGCAGCTCGATCAAACCGCTGAGCGCGGCCTCGACCGCGGCCACCCGGATGCCGGCGCGACCGCCGTCGAAGTGGCGCGTCGTGCCCACCGTGGGCGGCATCGGAAGCGTCCAGCCGAAGCACACCATCCCGACGGGCTTCTCCACAGTTCCGCCGCCCGGGCCGGCGATGCCGGTGACGGACACGGTGCAGTCGGCGTGGCTGCGGGCCAGCGCACCGTCGGCCATCGCGCGCGCAACCGCTTCCGAGACGGCGCCGTGCGCTTCTATTACGCTCGGCGGAACGCCCAGCAGCTCGCATTTCGCGTCGTTCGAATACGTGACGAATCCGCGCTCGAACCATTCCGAGCTGCCGGCAACCGATGTGATTGCCGCCGCGACGAGTCCGCCGGTGCACGATTCGGCGGTCGCCACGCGCATGCCGCGGGCCAGCAATGCGCGTCCAAGCGCCGTCGCGAGCCTTTCGTGCGTCTCCTCTATTCGCATTCGCCCGCCCGTGCACGGTAGTGATAGGTATAGACGGTCGCGAAGCCGAACTTGCGATAAACGGCCAGCGCCGCGGCGTTGTCGTCGTTCACCTGCAGGAATGCACACGCGGCCGCCTGTTCGCGAGCCCATGCAAGCAGCGCAGCGACGATCGCGGAGGCGAAACCACGCCCGCGCGCATCGGGCGCCGTCACCATGTCGTAAATGGCCGCGAGACCGTCGTCGATCGCGACCTGGCCGCATGCGAGCGTGCGGCCGTCGACGAGTGCGACGATCGCGTGCATCGCAAGCGGCGAATGCGCGAGCCGTTCGAGGTGTGCATGGCGCTGTTCGGCAGACGAGCCGCGCAACGCGCCGACGGCCTCGACGAACGCCGCGATCGGGACGTGCACGAGCTCGACGCCCGCGTCGCGAGCCGGCGCGGAACGCCGCACCGAGCCGATGTCGGCAACCTGCACGAGCGTATTGTCGAACGCGACGTAGCCTCGGTGCCCGAGGATGTCGTCGAGTGCCGCGGGCTTGCAGAACGGCGTGATGCGATACAGCGCCGGCAGGCCGCACGCCGCATAAAGCCGCTCGCATCGGTCGATCTTCCTGTCGACCGGCAGCGTGGAGCAGAAGTGCGCGTTCACGCTGCGTGCGCGCTTCGCCTTCCCCGGGGACATCCGCACGAGCCAGCCGTCGTAGAAAAGCTGGCGCTGCGTCTGCAATGCGTTGAGGCCCGCTTCCTCGATGCGCGCCGCATCGAAATGCATCGGCGTCAGCTTCCGAGCAATCGCTCGCCGACCGCGAGCACCAGCAGCGTGTAGCCGGCAGCGGCGAAGTCGTCGGCCATCACGCCGACGGCGTTCTTCATCCCGCGGTCGATCTCGCGGATCGGCGGCGGCTTGACGATGTCGAAGAAGCGGAAGAGCACGAAGGCGAGCGCCTGGCGCCACGGCGCGGCGCCCGCGAAGAACAGCACGAGCAGGAAGGCGGCAATCTCGTCGATCACGATGCTGCCATGATCGGCGACGCCGAGATCGCGCGCGGTGATGTGTGCACACCATGTCCCGACGATCGTGATCGCGGCGATCGCTGTCAGCCATCCCCACGTCGGGGCCTGCGCATCGAGAAGCCACGCGACAGGCAACGCGACGAGCGTGCCGAACGTGCCCGGCGCCACCGGCGCAAGTCCGGTGCCGAACCCGAGCGCGATGAAGTGCGCGGGATGGCGCATCATGAAGGCGAACGTTGGCGCGTTCATCGTCGCCGTCTGCATGGCATCACGCAAAGTGATCGAATGCGTGCGGCAGCGAGGGCATCGGCGCGCCGTGCTCGTCGCGGATCGCGAGGCGCGGCTCGGCGGTGATCGCGCCGATCGGCGTCAGCGGCACCGACAGCGCATGCGCGAGCGCCTCGACCCGCTCGCGCATCGCCGGTGTGGCAGTGAAGCACAACTCGTAGTCGTCGCCTCCGGCCAGCAGGCATTCGAGGGCGAGCGCGCGCCCTGGTCCGCGTACCAGGGCACGCAACGCATCGCTGCACGGGATCGCGGCGAGATCGATCGTCGCGCCCACGCGCGACGCGTCGAGGATATGGCGAAGATCGCCGGTGAGCCCGTCGGACACGTCGAGCGCCGACGATGCGATGCCGCGCAGTGCAACGCCGAGCGCGACCCGCGGCTCGGGCGCATCCAGCCGGCGCTGCAGCGCGGGCAGCAGCATCGGGTCGATGTCGACCCGCCCGCCCGCGACGGCGAGCGCAAGTGCTGCGTCGCCGAGCCGCCCGGACACGAAGATCGTATCGCCCGGATTCGCGCCGCCACGCGTGATCGCGGTGCCGGCGGGGAGCTCGCCGATCGCCGTGACGCAGAACACCCGCGGGCCGCGCGTGGTATCGCCGCCGATCAGCTCGACGTCGTACTGTGCTGCAAGTGCGTCGAAGCCGCGCATGAACGCCTGCAGCCAATCGGGATCGGCGACCGGCAAGGCACCGGCCAGCAGCACGAAGCGCGGCAGCGCACCCATCGCGGCGAGGTCGGACAGGTTGACGGCAAGCGTCTTGTGTCCGAGCTGGCGCGGGTCGGCGCCGGCGGCGAAGTGACGGCCCTCGACGAGCATGTCGACGGTCAGCACGTACTCCATGCCCGCCGCGGGTGCGACGACAGCGCCGTCGTCGCCGATGCCGATGCGCACATCGCCGTTTCGCGGCGGACGGCGGAAATAGCGCTCGATCACGTCGAACTCGTTCATCGACGGCCGGAGACGCGGATCTCGTCGGCGCGTACGCGTGCCGCCACCTTGTCGAGCACGCCGTTGACGAACTTGTATCCGTCGGTGCCGCCGTAGCGCTTGGCGAGCTCGACCGCTTCGTTGATCACCACGCGGTAAGGGATGTCCACACGCTGTGCGAGCTCCCACGCGCCGATCGCGATCACCGCGCGCTCGATCGGCGCAAGCGCCTCGATGCCGCGGTCGACGTGCGGCGCGAGCTGCGCGAGGAGCGCGTCCCACTCGCCCGTCACGCCGCGCCACAACTCGTCGAAATACGCGGCGTCGAAACCGGCGGTGTCCGCCGCGCCGGCTTCTTCGGTCGCGGCGGTGCCGGCATCGGCGACAAGCGATGCTGCAATGTCACGATCGGGGCGCCGCGACATCTGCCGTGCGTACAGGCCGTGCACCGCGAGCTCGCGCGCACGGTGGCGCCCCGCGTGCTCGCTGCCGCTACCGGCCATCGATTGCGTCGAGCAGGTTGGCGAGCTCCAGCGCCGCGAGCGCCGCTTCACTCCCCTTGGCCGCCATCCGGGCCTCGGCCTGGGCATCGGTGTCGCAGGTGAGGATGCCGTTGCCGATCGGCACGCCGAATTCGAGCTGCACGCTTGCAAGCCCCGCCGCCGACTCGTTCGCGACGATGTCGAAATGGTACGTGTCGCCGCGGATCACCGCACCGATCGCCACCAGCGCGTCATGGTCGCCCGATTGCGCGAGCCGCTGCAGCGCGAGCGGGATCTCGAGCGCGCCGGGCACGCTCACGAGCGTGATGCGATCGTCGGCCACGCCGGCCTCGCGCAGCGCGCGCAATGCGCCCGCGAGCAGCCCTTCGCCAATGCGCGCATTGAACCGCGATTGCACGATCGCGACACGGCGGTTTTCGCCGCGCAGGTCAGGTTCGATGCGCACGATGGGCATGGCGGAGGAAAGAGGACCGTTGCCGGCAGCGCGACGCCCGTGCGTCGACAATCGCTACGACGCGCCGCGTGCTGCAGGCGCTTCCTCGTAGCCTGTCACCTCGAGATCGAAGCCGGCCATGCTCGGCATCTTCCGCTGGCGCGCGAGGAGTCGCATCCTGCCGACGTTGAGGTCGCGCAGGATCTGCGCGCCGATGCCGTAGTTGCGCAGATCCATCCGTGCCGGCGCCGGCACGTCGCCGGCGATGGCCCGCTGCCGCAGCTCTTGCGCGCTTTCGGGCCGATGCAGCAGCACGATGACGCCGCGGCCGGCCGCTGCAATGGCGCGCTGCGCCTCGAGGATGCTCCATGCATGCGAGTCGCTTTGCGAGTCGAGCAGGTCGACGATCGACAGCGGCTCGTGCACACGCACCAGCGTTTCGACGTCGGGCGAGATCGGCCCCCGCGCGAGCGCGAGATGCGTCGCGTCGGTCAGCTTGTCGCGGTAGACGACGAGCCGGAACGCGCCCGCCGGTGTCGTCAGTGGCCGCTCCGCCACGCGCTCGATCAAGCGCTCGGTGCGGCTGCGATGATGGATGAGATCGGCGATGGCACCGATCTTCAATCCGTGCCGGGCGGCAAACGACTCGAGGTCGGGCAGCCGCGCCATCGTGCCGTCGTCGTTCATGATCTCGCACAGCACCGCCGATGAGGACAAGCCGGCGAGCTGTGCCAGGTCGCAGCACGCTTCGGTGTGTCCCGCGCGTGCAAGAACGCCACCGGGCTGCGCGATCAGCGGAAACACGTGACCGGGATGAACGAGGTCGGCCGGCGTCGCGTTGGCGGCAGCGGCCACGCGGATCGTATGTGCGCGATCGGCGGCGGAAATGCCGGTGGTCACGCCGTGCGCCGCCTCGATCGAGACGGTGAAGTTCGTCCCGTGCACCGAACGGTTCACCGGCGTCATTGGCGCGAGGTTGAGCTGTCGCGCGCGTTCGTCGGTGATCGGCATACAGATCAGGCCGCGGCCGAAGCGCGCCATGAAGTTGATGGCCTCGGGCGTCACGTGGTCGGCAGCCAGCACCAGATCGCCTTCGTTCTCGCGGTGTTCCTCGTCGACGAGGACAACCATCCGGCCGGCGCGGATTTCGGCAACGATTTCGACGATCGGCGCAATGGGCATCTTGTCAACCGGTGTTGGAAGGCGGCCTGCACGGCATTTTACCGTAGCGCGCGCTTGCGGCACCGATGCTGCGACCGATCGGCGCGAACGCCGGAGGCAATCACTCGCCGAACAGCGCCAGCGTGGCCCGCGTGAGCGCGCTCGACGCATCGGTGTAGTCGAGCACGACGTTATAGTGATTGCGCCCTGCGATATGCATCGGCTGTGCGACGCCGCGCGGATGATTGCGCGGCCACGCGTCCCACAGGAGGTCGGTCTGGCGCACGAACTCGGACGTCTCGTCGGCGCCGACCGCGAGCAGCAGCGGTGCATCGGTGGCCGGCGCCATCGCGGCCGGCGACATGCGGCGTGCTTCGGCGTCGTCGAGCCTGAAATCGACGTTGTGCGAGAACTGGACGAGCGGCGCGAGCTCGTGCACGCCGGAAAGTGACGCGCCGCCGACGAACGGCGCAGCGCGAACACCGTGCATGCGCCAGTCGATTGCAAACATCATCGCCGTGAGGTGCCCGCCGGCGGAATGACCGCCGATCACGATGGGTGCGGGCGCACCGCGTCCCGGTCCTTCGCGCACCAGCCACAGCAGCGCCCGGCGGCACTGCTCGACGGCGTTCGCGATCGTGTCGTGCGGGCACAGCGTGTAGTTGGGCAGCGCCACCGCGAAGCCCGCGGCGACGAACGCCGGCGCCACGAAGCCGTAGTCGGACTTGTCGAGGCTGCGCCACCAGCCGCCGTGGATGTACATCAGCGTCCCGCGCGCCTGCCCGCCCGGCACGTAGAGATCGAGTTTCTCGTCGACGCCGTTGCCGTAGCCGACGTCGATGGAAGGCGACAGCGCCCTCCTGGCGTCCGCCGAGCGTGCGATCCACTCATCGAGCCAGCGCTGATGGTCGGGTACCGCAGCGCGATTGTTGTAGCCGCGCTCGACCTCGTCGGGCGACATTGCGGGCGTGGGCGGCACGATCAATTCCTCGCTGGAACGATCTCGATCGAAAGCGGCGTGAGATCCGCGATGCGGCCGTCGAGCCGGTCGCCGGCCACCACGGGACCTACCCCGGAGGGCGTGCCGGTGAAGATCAGGTCGCCCGGCTCGAGCCGGTAGAGGCGCGACAGGAACTCGATCATGTGCGGCACGTCCCAGATCATGTCCGACAAATCGCCGTGCTGCCGCGTCTCGCCGTTGACGCGAAGGGTGACTTCGCCGCGCGCGAGAATGCCGGTTTGCGCAACCGGCGAGATCGGCGCGATCGGCGCCGCCTGCGCGAACGACTTGCCGATATCCCACGGACGCTTCTTCTCGCGCATCTCGTTCTGCAGGTCGCGCCGCGTCATGTCGAGCCCGACGGCGTAGCCGAACACGAGCGCCTGCGCGTCGGCCGCCGCGACGTTGGCGCCGCCGCGTCCGATGGCGACGACGAGCTCGAGCTCGTGATGCAGGTTGTGCGTCGCCATCGGATAGGCGATGCGCCCCACGGCCGGCGGCACCACCGGCACGATGGCATCGGCCGCCTTGGTGAAGAAGAACGGCGGCTCCTTCGCCGCGTCGCCGCCCATCTCCTTCGCATGTTCCGCGTAGTTGCGGCCGACGCAGAACACGTGCCGCACCGGGAACTGCTGTTGACCTCCGGCGACAGGGACCGCCGGCAGGTCCCAGGCGGGGATGGCGTATTGCATGAGTGATGGCTCCTTATTCGGCATCGGGCTGGCGCGCGGGCGCCGCCTGCGCGAACGCCGGCAGCGCGGTGCACGCCGATTCGATGCGGATCAGCGTGGGATAGGGGGCGAGGTCGATCTCGAAGCGGCGAGCGTTCGCCATCTGCGGCACGAGGCAGATGTCGGCGAGCGTGGGATCATCGCCGTGGCAGAAACGTCCGGTGGCCGCATCGCGCGCGAGGGTCTTTTCGAGCGCCTCGAAGCCGACGTCGATCCAGTAGCGATACCAGCCATCCTTCTGCTCACGCGACACACCCATCGTCGCGACCAGGTAATTCAGCACGCGCAGGTTGTTGAGCGGGTGAATCTCGCAGGCGATCGACAGCGCGATCGCACGCACGCGTGCCCGCGCCACCGGATCGGCCGGCAGCAGCGGCGGGTCGGGATGCGTCTCGTCGAGGTACTCGATGATCGCGAGCGACTGCGTGAGCACGCGGCCGTCGTCGAGCGCGAGCGCCGGCACGAGGCCCTGCGGATTGAGGGCCAGGTAATCCTGCGCGCGCTGGCTGCCCATGCGCAGATGCACGTACGTGCGCTCGTCGGGCGCGATGCCCTTGAGGTTCAGCGCAATGCGCACCCGGTAGGCGGCCGACGAACGAAAGTAATCGTAGAGTTGCATGCGCGAATCGAAGGCTTCGCTCAGAACGCCGCGATGCCGGTCTGCGCACGTCCGAGAATCAGCGCATGGATGTCGTGCGTGCCCTCGTAGGTGTTCACCGTCTCGAGGTTCAGCATGTGGCGGATCACGTGGAACTCGTCGACGATCCCGTTGCCGCCGTGCATGTCGCGCGCGGTACGCGCAATCTCGAGCGCCTTGCCGCAGCTGTTGCGCTTCATGATCGACGTGATCTCCGGCGAGGCGCGATGCTCGTCCTTGAGCCGGCCGAGCCGCAGGCAGCCCTGCAGCCCGAGCGCGATCTCGGTCTGCATGTCGGCGAGCTTCTTCTGCACGAGCTGGTTCGCGGCGAGCGGGCGTCCGAACTGCTTGCGCTCGAGCACGTAACGGCGCGCCGCTTCCCAGCAGAACTCGGCCGCGCCGAGCGCGCCCCAGGCGATCCCGTAACGCGCACTGTTCAGGCAACCCATCGGCCCCTTGAGACCGTCGACGTTCGGCAACAGGTTGTCGGTGGGGACGAACACATCGTCCATCACGATCTCGCCGGTGACCGACGTGCGCAGCGAAAACTTGCCTTCGATCGCCGGAGCCGAAAGCCCCTTCATTCCCTTCTCGAGGATGAAGCCGCGGACGACGCCGTCGAGCTTGGCCCAGACGACGAATATGTCGGCGATCGGCGCGTTGGAGATCCACGTCTTGTTCCCGTGCACGCGGAATCCGCCTTCGACCTCGCGTGCCCGGGTTTCCATCGAGCCCGGGTCCGAACCATGATCGGGTTCCGTGAGGCCGAAGCAGCCGATGCGCTCGCCGGTTGCGAGCGAAGGCAGGTACTTGCGCCGCTGCGCTTCGCTGCCGTACGTGTAGATCGGATACATGACGAGCGAGCTCTGCACGCTCATCATCGAGCGATAGCCGGAATCGACGCGCTCGATTTCGCGTGCGACGAGTCCGTAGCACACGTGGTTGAGTCCGGCGCCGCCGTACTCGGGCGGCAACGTGGACCCGAGCAGTCCGAGCCCGCCCATCTCGGCGAAGACCGACGGGTCGCTCGTCTCGTTGCGAAACGCGTCCAGCACGCGCGGCATCAGCCGCTCCTGCGCGTAATCGTGCGCGCTGTCGCGCACCATGCGCTCCTCCTCGCTCAACTGCAGGTCGAGCAGCAGCGGGTCGTCCCAATGGAAAGCGGGCTTGTGCGAAGCGATCGGGTCGGGGGCGTTCATGCGCGGTTGTCCGTGCGGATGCGCCGATTATCGCCGTTCGACGATGCAATTGCCAACGCGCACGGCGGCCTCGCTGCCAATAGCGCGAACGGCCTAGGTCATCTCGCCGATAGCCTCGACTTCCGGGCCTTCGCAGAATCTGCGCATGCGATACGCGATACGCCGCCTGCAAGCGTTCACGCTCCTCGAGCTCATGATCGCGCTCGCACTCGCCGGCATCGTCGGCGCACTTGCCGTTCCCGCATTCGGGACATGGCTTGCCGCACAGCAGGTGCAGGGCCGGGCCGAAGCGCTTCTGTACGCGCTCGATCTCGCGCGAAGCGAGGCCATCAGGCGCGGCGACCGGGTCGACGTCTGTCCGGGCGACGGCGCGTGCACTGCAGGCGCTTTACCGTGGGAAGGCGGCTGGGCCGTCGTCGCCGATGCCCGCCGTGATACCTCGTCCGCAATCGCGCGCGAGCGCACCGCGCCCCCCGGGGTGACCATCCGGGGCAATCGGCCGGTCGCCGATTACGTGTCGTACACCGGCGCCGGACGCGCGCGCCGCTTCGATGGCGCGCTCCAGATGGGCACGTTCACCGTATGCCGCACGGGGCAGCGGGCGCGCAAGGTGATCCTCGCCAACAGCGGCCGTGCCCGCATCGAACTGTCGTCCGACGCCTGTCCATGATGCGCGCGCGCAGCTCCGGATTCACACTGCTCGAGACGATGGTCGTCGTCGCGATCGTCGCGGTGCTCGCCGCCGTGGCCGTGCCGTCGTACGCCGGCTATGTCAAGCGCTCGCGCATCCTCGAAGCCGTCGCGCGGCTATCCGATGCGCGTGCGCGGATGGAGGACTATTTTCAGGACGAGCGAACCTACGTCGACGGCGCCGGCCATTGCGGCGCACCGCCGCCCGCGATAACCAGCGCCGACGCGTTCACGCTCACGTGCAGCGCCACCGCAACGACGTATACGTACACGGCAACGGGCAGCGCCACGAAGGCGATGAGCGACTTCGTCTTCAGCGTCGATCAAACCGGTGCACGGTCGACCGTTGCGGTGCCCGCCGGCTGGCTGCGCAGCGCCGATTGCTGGACGATCCGCGCCGACGGGTTCTGCGCATGAGCCGGTCCGCGAGCGGAGGTGCTTTCCTGCTCGAGGCGCTCGTCGCCTTGATCGTGCTGTCGCTCGGCTTGCTGGGTGTGCTCGGCCTTGTCGCCGGCGCCATGCGCGCAAGCGGAAATGCGCAATGGCGAAGCGAAGGGTTCGACATCGCGGCCGCCGCGCTTGCGCGCATCGTCACCGACGATCCCGCCGCGCTCGCCGCACGCTACGATGCCGCAGCCGACGGTCCGGGATATCGGCAGCTCCTCACCCAGGCGATGCGGCTGCCGGGTGTGTCCCCCGACGTGAACGCGCCGATCGTCAGCATCGTCGATAGCGCCGAAAGCCGGCACATCCGGGTCATCGTGCGCTGGCAATTGCCCGGTGAGCCGGCCGCCCACCAGGCATCCGTCGGCGGTGCGCTGCCGCATCGCTGAGCCATGCGCTGCATTGTCGTCTCCGCCCGGCATGCGTCGCAGTGCGTCGCAGTCGCGGGCTCGTATCGCACGACATGCCGGGCGCGACTACGCGCTGCGTCGCTGGTCGATGCGCTCGTCGGCCTTGCGGTCGCCATGCTGGCGCTCGTGATCGTGTACCACGCGTTCGTTGCCACCGATGCAGTGCGCCGCAGCGCGGCCGGCGCCGCCGACGCGCATGGCAGTGCAGCTTTCGCGCTCTTCACGCTTGCCGCACAGATCACGGGTGCGGGCGCCGGATGGGCCGCCGCCGCGCGCTGGCTCGACACCTGTCCGGCACTCCCCGACGTGGCGACCACGCTTCGCCCTGTCACCGTGCTGATTACCGACGGTGGAAGCGCGAGCCGTCCCGACAGTCTCGTTGCCCGGCAAACCTTCGCGCACCGGCTTGGCCTGCCTGCGGCGGTCGCCGCCGCCGCCGCGGCCGGCACGCACGTTCGCGCGCAAAGCCCCGACGGCTTCATGGCCGGTGATCGCATCGTCGCCGTCACGCGGTCAGGCAATTGCGTGGCCACTCAGGTGAGCGCCGTCGGGGCCGCGAGCGCCGGCGTCGTCGACATCACGCATGCGGGCGTTGCGATCGACTTGCCGATCACCACCGTGCTGCTCGACCTCGGCGCCGCCGGTCGCGCCTCGACGCTCCGCTTCGACGTCGTCTCCGAGGTACTGCGAAGCCAGGATCTTTCCAATGGCGATGCGCCGGTACCGCTGACGTCGAATGTGGTCAACCTCAAATTCCAGTACGGCATCGACAGCGACGGTGACGGCGTGCTCGACACCTGGGCGCGCGCCGACACAACCGGCTCCTGGTCCCCGGCGGCGCTGCTTGCCGCGCCTCGCGCGACCCTCGAGCGCATCAAGGCGATCCGTATCGGCATCATCGTGCGGGCCGAGCGCGTCGATCGGACGCTCGCGCGCGACTTTCACTGGGTGCTGTTCGATTGCGAGCAGGACGACAAGGCGGCATGTCCCGGCCGGCTCGAAGGAACCATTGCGGGCAGCGCCAGCGGCAGCTATCGCTACCGGGTGCTGGAAACGGTCGTCCCGCTGCGCAACGCGATCTGGAATAGCGGCGGGTAGCCAATGAGGCGGCGCGTGCGCGGGATCATCCTCCTGGTCGCCATGGTGGTCGTGGTTGCCCTCGGCTTTGCAGGCATGGCACTGGTGCGCGCAGTCGCCACCACCGCGGCCATCGGCGGCAACGTCAATGCGCGCCAACAGGCGATATTCGCCGCGTCCGTCGCACTCGAGCACGATGTCGTCGCCGTTTTCGAAAGCGGCGGCATCGACACGACAAGCGACAATCCCTCGCGCAACTATTTCGCTTCCCGCCAGGCCGGCGAGGACCGGCGCGGCGTGCCCGCCATGCTGCTGTCAGCGGCCGATTATCCCGCGGCAGCCGGCATCATCGATGCGGGCGACGGGTTCGCCGTGCGCCACGTCATCGAGCGCCTGTGTCTATTGCCGGGTGCGGCGAGCCTCGAGAACTGCACGCTGTCCCCGCCGAGCGTCGAAGCGGCTTCCGGCGCGCCGCCCGCCGGCGAGCCGCCGCGCCGACCGGCGTACCGAGTCACGATGCGCGTCGAAGGACCCGGGGGCGCCGCAACGTTCGTTCAGGCCATGCTGAGCGCGTCGCACGACAATCCACGGCTGTCGTGGCAGGTGCTCGATGAATAGCGGGTGGTCAATTTCCGACCATCCAGGCAGCCCGATCGCTGCGGCGCGCTATCCCATCACCGGCATGTGAAATCCCGGTGCCGCACTGCCGTCGTCGGGCCAGCGCGACGTCACTGTCTTCAGCCGCGTATAAAAGCGGACGCCGTCGAGGCCGTGAACATGCAGGTCACCGAACAGCGAATTGCGCCAGCCGCCGAACGAATAGAACGACATGGGCACCGGAATCGGGATGTTGATACCGGCCATGCCGACTTCCGCATCCTGCTCGAAGCGCCGCGCCGCATGACCCGAGCGGGTGAAGATGGCCGCACCGTTCGCATACGGATTCGCGTTGATCATGTCGATGGCTCCGGCCAGCGACTCCACGCGAAGCACCGTCAGCACCGGGCCGAAGATCTCTTCACGATAGATGGTCATGTCGGGCTTGACGCGGTCGAACAGTGTCGGGCCGACGAAAAAGCCGTTTGCATGACCGGCGACCGCCGGCTTGCGACCATCGACGACGAGCGCCGCGCCTTCTTCGACACCGCGATCGATCAATCCGGTGATCCGGTCACGCGCCGCGCAGGTGATCACCGGGCCCATTTCGCTGTCAGGCGCATGTCCCGGACCGGTCAGCACCTTGCGCGCGCGTGCCGCCAGTCGCTCGACGAGCGAATCCGCGACATCGCCGACGGCAACCACGGCCGAAATGGCCATGCACCGCTCGCCCGCCGAGCCGTACCCGGCACCGATGATCGCCTCGGTTGCGTAATCGAGATCGGCGTCGGGCATCACCACCGCGTGGTTCTTCGCGCCGCCAAGCGCCTGCACCCGCTTGCCATGACGCGCGCCGGTCTCGTAGATGTATTTGGCGATCGGCGTCGAGCCGACGAACGAAACGGCGCGCACCGTCGGATGCGCGAGCAGCGCGTCGACCGCCTCCTTGTCGCCGTGCACCACATTGAAAACGCCGTCGGGCAGCCCGGCTTCCTGCAGCAGTTCGGCAAGCCGCAGCGACAGCGTCGGATCGCGCTCCGACGGCTTCAGCACGAACGTGTTGCCGCAGCCGATGGCGATGGGGAACATCCACATCGGCACCATCGCCGGAAAATTGAACGGCGTGATCCCTGCGCATACGCCGACCGGCGTGCGGATCGACCAGCTGTCGACGCCGGTGCCGACACTTTCGCTGTGCTCCCCTTTCAACAGATGCGGAATGCCGGTCGCGAACTCCACCACTTCCATGCCGCGCATCACCGACCCTTCGGCATCGGCGAGCGTCTTCCCATGCTCCTGCGTGACAATTCGTGCAAGATCCTTGGCGTGGCGATCGAGCAGGTCGCGAAACTTCATCAAGACGCGCGCACGGCGCAGCGGAGGCGATGCCGACCACGCGGGAAAGGCCGCGGCGGCCGAGCGTACGGCGGCGTCCACGTCGGCCGCATTGGCGAACGGGACGTGCCTGATCACCTCGCCCGTCGCAGGATTCGTCACTTCGCCATAGCGCGTCGTCGACGGCGAGAAAGCGCGGCCGTTCACCCACAGGGGCAGCCGCTCGAGTGTCGTGAGATCCATCGTCGTTCCTTCGTCAGTGCAGCCGTTCCACACGCCGGCCGCTTGTTATCGAGGCATGCTCGTCATTCGCCGCGTGCACCGGGTTGCTGCACGCACGCATGCAGCCATGCGAAGCAATCACGACCGAAAGCGTGGATTATAGGCATCGCCCGATCCGATCCGCGCGATCCGCGCGATCCGCTCGTTTCCGCTGCGGCCGTCCGAGATCAATGGAGCCGGTCAACCGTTGGACCGTCCGCCTGCCTGCGCGTGCGGCTGCGCTTGCGTCCTGCGCCGAAGGTCGGAAACGCTGACCCGGGAATTCAATTGCTCGGGATCGAGCCGCAGTTCAATCACCGCCGGCAACCCGCTTGCGATTGCACGCTGCCACGCGGCGGCGAACGCTTCCGTTCGATCGACGCTCTCGGCATGCGCACCATAGCTTCGCGCGAGCATCAGGAAGTCGGGGTTGGTCAGGTCCATCCCGATGCTCCTCCCCGGATACCGGCGCTCCTGGTGAACCCGCACGCTGCCGAACTGCCCGTTGTTGAATAACAGGATGACGGGCCGCGCGCCGTAACGGCGCGCCGTCGCAAGCTCGGATTCGCCCATTGTGAACCCGCCGTCGCCTACGCAGACGACGACCACCCGCCCGGGATGCACGAGACAGCCCGCAATTCCGGCGTGCAATCCGTAATTCATGGCACCGCTGATCGGCGCAACCACGCGGCCGGGCCGCCCGAAGGACAGAAACCGCTGTGGCCAGCCCGAGAACGCCCCGGCGTCGAACGTGACGATCGCATCGCTTGGCAAGGCGCCGCGCAGCCAAGCCATCGCGTGGGCGGGATCGAATGCTTGCTTCGACGCTTGCGGTGTCGAGTCCTGCCGGTAGAGCTGCCTCAGTTCGGCGCGCCATGCCGATCGCGAATCGGAACGCCGCAGCGTCATCCCGGCGATCGCCTGCGAAAAAGCCACGGGTGACGACTGGATCGCCAACGCGGGCCGATAGACGCTTCCGATTTCCTCCGCAGCCGGGTACACATGCACGAGCCGTGCGCGCGGCACTGGCACATCGAGCAGCGTGTAATCCTGCGTGGTGGGCTCCGAGAGGCGGGTGCCGAGCGCCAGGATGACGTCGGCCTCGCGCAAGCGCCGCAGCAGCGCCGGATTCGACGATACCGCGAGCTCCCCGGCGAAGCAGTCGTGCTCCGATGCGACGATGTCGAGCCGGCGATAACTGCAGCACACCGGAACTTCATTGTTCGCCGCGAAGGCGCTGATCGCCTCGCATGCCGCATCGGTCCAGGGCGCACCGCCGACAATCATCACCGGACGCTGTGCGCTGGACAGCAGCTCCTGCATCGCCGCGAGCTCCGCCGGGGCGGGATACGCATGCGCGAGTGGCGCCGGCGCGCAATCGCCGACGCTGGTACGCTCCTCCAGCATGTCCTCGGGCAGCACGAGCACGACCGGCCCGGGACGTCCCGACACCGCGATGCGAAACGCGCGGTGGACGAGCTCGGGGATGCGCTCCACCTGGTCGATCTGCGCGACCCACTTGGCGAGAGGACCCAGCATGCGCCGGTATTCGATCTCCTGCTGCGCCTCGCGCTCCAGGTAGTGGCGCGGAACCTGCCCGATCAGCATCACCATCGGCGTTGCGTCCTGGAACGCCGTGTGCAAACCGATCGTCGCGTGGCACGCTCCCGGGCCCCGGGACACGAGGCACACGCCGGGCTTGCCGGTCAACTTCCCGCATGCCTCCGCCATGACGGCCGCGCCGGCCTCGTGCCGACAGCTGATGAGTCGCAGCCCGGGACGCTCGTGCAGTGCATCCAGCAGCGGGAGGAAGCTTTCGCCGCACACGGCGAACGCCATCGTCACGTCGTGCAGCACGAGGGCATCGGCCAGCAGCTCGCCGCCGGTGCGGGATGCGACAGGCGCGGTCGCCACCTTACTTGCCGGCATCGACGTCCACGCCGACCACATAACGAGGTTTCTCCCCGCGCGCGACTCGCCGCACGTTCTCGGCGGTCAACGCGGCGAGCCGATGCTCGCTTTCAACGGTGTCCGCGGCGATATGCGGGGTCAGGATCAGGTTCGGCAGGGCGAGCAACGGGTCCGCGGGATCGGCCGGTTCCTCCCACCACACGTCGATGCCGGCGCCGCCCAGATGACCGGAGCGCAGCGCATCGAGAAGCGCGCGCCGATCGAGCATCGGTGCACGCGAAATATTGATGAGATAGGCGCCCTGCCTCATCTGCTGCAGCTCGCGCGTGCTGATGAAATCGACGGTTTCCGGCGTCTGCGGCAAGTGCAGCGAAACGAAATCCGATTCGGCGAGAAGCTCCGGCAATCGCTCCATGGTTGCGAGCCATGCGAGACCCAGTTTTCGCGCGAGCTCGTCGTCCGCGCTGCGCTTGACGGCGATCACGCGCAGGCCGAACGGTACGGCGAGTGCGGCGAGCGCCTCACCCGTATTGCCGACGCCCACGAGCCCGAGCGTCTTGCCCTGCACCGAGATCGTCTTCGGCAGCCCGGTCTTGCGTGTCTTCACGCTGTGGCGCGCGCGCCATTGCTGTTTCGCGAGCGCCAGCAGCAGGTAGAACGCGTGCTCGGCCACGTCGCGCGCGGGCAGTCCCTGGACTCGTGCCGGAAACCGCGACACGGGCACGCCCTTCGCACGCGCGTGCTCGAGGTCGATGCGCGGCAGATGATCTCCCGGACGCTGGATCAGCTTCAGGAGCGGCGCCGCGTCGATCACCTCGCGCGTGATCGCGACGTCGCGTATCAACAGGACGTCCGCATCGGACACCTGCGCCGCCAGCGCACGCGTGGGATCGAAATCCTCGACGACGAAGCCCTCGCCAAGCACCTGCGCGAGGCGGTTGCGCTGGTCGAGACCGGGACTGGCTTTCTTGATCTTCAGGTCGGTGTGGTCCACGTTCGCTCTCAAAAAGGCTCGTCGCCGGCGACCTGGACGCGGTACATCATGCGGCGATGTCGCGCCTCGTCGAACGGCAGCGCGCAGTGCATCGTGCTGCGGTTGTCCCAGACGATCAGATCGCCGACCCGCCAGCGATGCTCGTAAACGAACCGCGGCTGCGTCGCGAAGTCGCGCAACTCGCGCATCAATTCGTCGCCCTCCGCTTCCGGAATGCCGACAACGGTGCCGCCGTGCTGCTCGCCGCCGACGTAAAGCGCCTTGTCGCCCGTTTCGGGATGCGTGCGGACCATCGGATGCTGCACGTCCGGCAGCCGCGCCTTCTCCTCGTCGGACAGCGGCGGCCGCTCGGGGTGATAAAGCGAATACGCACGAACGCGGCTGAAATTGATGCGCAATGATGCGATGCGCCGTCGTTGCGCCGGATCGAGCGCGCCATGCGCCGCAATCATGTTGGCGAAACAGGTATCGCCCTCGCTCGGCGGCACTTCCTTTGCCCACAGCAGCGAGGCCGACGGCGGCCGGCGCAAGTACTGCGCATCGCTGTGCCACTGGCGGCCGGCCTTCGGAGCACCAACATACCGGTCACCTTCCTTGATATTCGACACCTGCGCGATTTCGGGATAGCCGGCGAGGCAATACTGCGGCTGATCGTGCTCGTCGAGATCGCCGAAGCGGCGCGCGAACGCGATCAGATCCTCGGGACGCAGGTGCGCCTGATCGCGCACCAGCAGGATCGTGTGCTGCACCCATGCGGCGCGAATCACGACGAAGTCGTGATCGGCGATCGGGCGGGCGAGGTCGACGCCCTGAAGCTCGATGCCGATGTGCGGCGTGATCGGCCGCAACTCGATGTCGCTATGGTGAGGCGAAGCCACTGCGGCGCGCATTCCAACCTCCGTCATCCAAGCAAGCCGGTGTAATCGGGCAGGATCCGAACGTCGACGACATGGCAGTTGCCCGCATCGACGGCCGCAATGCCGCGCTGCATCGCGGCCGGGAGCTCGGATCGCCGCTCGACCCGTTCCGCCGTACAACCTTGCGCCCTGGCCATCGCCGTCAAGTCGATCGTCGGATCTTCGAGGCGCTGCCCGACCCATGCGTTGTCGAGGCTGCGCTTGCGCTGGCGGGACACGGTTCGCTGATGCTCCTCGTCGACGAAATACGAGCTGTTGTTGGCGATGATCACCAGCACCGCAATCCGATGGTGGACCGCGGTCCACAGCGCCGTCACGCCCATCAGGAAGTCGCCATCGCCAACGATGGCGACGGGAAGGCGCGCGGTTCCCCGCAGTGCAAGTGCCGCACCGACGGCGTGACCGGGTCCGGAGCCGATGCCTCCGGAACCGTCATAACCGAGGTAGTCGAGTGGATGACGAAACGGCAAGGCGCCGGAATGCCACCCGAGCGGTGCCCGAATCAGCGTCATCGGGCGTTGGTCGCGCGCGGCATCGAGACAGATGCCCATGTCCCACAGGGCGATGTCCTCGGAACCCGCGTGCGCCGCGCGTTTCGGCTTCCGATCGCGCGTCTCCTGGCCACGGCGAGCCAATCGCTCTCGCGCGCGGCGCTGGCGCCCCGCGTCCTGCACGTTGTGCACTTCTTCGAGCAGCAACGGCACCGTCGCGCACGGCTCGGCGAGAATGTCGAGATCGGCCGCAGGCAAGCCCATGTGGTCGCGCGTCCAGGCCTTGTGCACGAGGCGGTCGGCCGACACCTGGATCACCTTCGGCGGCACCGTGCCATCGGGCCACACGCGGCCGAACAGGTTCACCATATCGACCCAATCGAGGCTCAGGATGACGTCCGCCTGTCGAATGCAGGCGAGACTGCGCTCATCGGCAAAGACGAGCATCGGATCGCCGGGATGCAGCGGATGATCGGTCGGAAAGGCGGCGGCCACTTTCATGTCCGTCACGACGTCGGCACCGAGCGTCTCCGCGAGCGCGACCCGTGCGGCCCATCCGCGCTCGTCGCGCGACACGCGTCCCGCGAGGATCACCGGACGCTCGGCGGCTGCGAGCCATGCGGCCGCGCGGTGCACGGCCTCGGCATCCGGCCTGAACGGCGCAGGTGCCGCGTAACGGGCGACGTCCCGCGGCACGAGACGTTCCGGCAGCGGATCCTCCTGCATTCGCTGGTCGATCGATACGTAGCACGGCGCCATCGGCGCCGTGCGCGTCAACTGATTGGCGCGGAGCAACGCCTCCAGCGTCCCGTGCAGCGAAAACGGCTGGTCGTCCCACTTGACGTAATCGCGCACGAGCGCGCCCTGGTCGAGCACGCTGTGATACCAATGCGCCGGCGAAATGCGCCGTCCCGCGTCCATCGGCGCGACGCCGCCGATGATCAGCATGGGAACGCGGTCGCAGAACGCGTTGTAGATCGCCATCGTCGCATGCATGAGACCCACGTTGGCGTGCACCATCACGGCCATCGGCGTGCCGGTCACCTTCGCCCAGCCGTGCGCGATGGCAACCGCGTGCTCCTCGTGCAGGCACAACAGCATCTCGGGGTCGCGGTTGCCGAGCAGGTTGACAAGGCTTTCGTGCAGTCCGCGGAAGCTCGAGCCGGGGCTCAGCGCCACGTAACCGATGGCGAGCTGGCGCAACAACGTTGCGACTGCGTCGCTGCACCACGCGGGTGTCGAATCCATCTCCGTCATGCCGTCTTTCCTTCCGCTTCCCGTGCCAGCCGGGCGCGACAGCGCGCGAGCAATTCGCCATTGACATCGTCGAGCGGAACGACAACGACGCCGTCGTCATCACCCACGACGAGGTCGCCGGCCCGGATCTCGATACCCCCGCAGCGAATGGAACCGCCGACGCGCCCGTTCCAGCCGGGGCCGCGCGGTGTAATGCCCCGGCTGCATACCGCGATGCCGCTGTCGCGCAACTCCGCGACATCGCGGACGTTGCCATCGACGACGATCGCCGCCACGCCGCGCGCCTGCGCGACGCGGATCAGGTTGCCGCCCCAGACCGCGGCATCGGGCGTTGCGTGCGCATCGATGACGATGCACGCGCCGTTCCACGTTTGCGCGAGCGCCGCGCGGGGTGCCACGGCGTCGCTGGAACCCACTTCAATCGTGAAGGCCTGCGCAGCAAATGCTCGCCCCGCGAACAGCGGACGGATGCCCGCGAGCACGCCTTGATGGCGGCGCTCATCGCTCACGACGGCCGTCGGAATCGCTCTCCACATCGCGAGCTCGGCCGCCGGCAGCACGCGCATCGGCATCGTCATCGGTCGCCCTCACGCAGCACTTCGACGTGCTCCGGCAGGATCTCGATCGTCACGGCGCCGCCCGCCGGCAGCGCGCCGGTTCTCGTCCTCGAGCGCAATACGGGGCCACCGTTCGGCAACCGCAGCTCGAGGTTGCGGGTATCGCCCTGGAATCGCTGGCCGACGAGCGCGCAACTGAACCGGTTGGGCCCCTCGCCCGGCGGCACCAGCGACACGTTCTCCGGCCGCACGAACACCGATACGGGACCGCTTGCGACGTGCGTCGTGCGCAGCACGCCGAACCCGGTTTGCACGATCGCCCCGCCCGATGCATGCTGAGCCTCGCCTGCCAGAATGTTCGCGCCGCCCAGGAACTGCGCCGCGAAAATCGTGCGCGGTGCGTTCCACAGCGCTTCGGGCGTCGCGACTTCGACGAACCTGCCGTCACGCATCACGGCGATCTGATCGGACAGCGACAGCGCCTCTCCCTGGTCGTGCGTGACATACAGCGTCGTCAGGCGCAAGCGTTCATGGAGCTTGCGCAACTCGGCGCACATCTGCTCGCGCAGTGCCGCGTCCAGGTTCGACAGCGGCTCGTCGAGCAGCAGCACGTCGGGCTCCGCGACGATCGCGCGCGCGAAGGCGACACGCTGCTGCTGGCCGCCGCTCAATCGGGATGCGTAGCGATCGGCCATGGACGCGAGACCGACGACCTCGAGCGCCGCGAGCGTGCGTGCGCGTACGTCCGGCCGCCGCTGCACCTCGAGCGGAAAGGCGACGTTTTGAAACACCGTCATGTGCGGCCAGATGGCATACGACTGGAACACCATGCCGATCCGCCGCCGATTGGGCGGCAGGTTGATGCCACGCGCCGACGAGAAGACAGGCTGGACCCCGATGTCGATCTCGCCCGCGTCGGGCGTCTCGAGCCCTGCAACGCAGCGCAGCAGCGTGCTCTTGCCGCAACCGCTCGGACCGAGGAGCGTGAAGAACGAATGGCTCTCGACAACGAAGCCGACGCCGTCGAGCGCATGCACCCGCTCGGTGCCTGCGTCGAACCGCTTGGCGACGTCGCGCACGCTGATCATGCGGACACCCCGAGCCGGCGCCCCACCCTGTTGAAAACGATGGCGAGCACCGACAGCAACGCCATGACCATCGTCACGTAGGCCGACAGGATGTTCGAGTTGCCGCCCTCCCACATATCGAGCACCAGCACGGCGAATACTTCCGTGCCTGGCGCGGTGAGGAAGATCGACGCCGCATACTCCCGAAACGCGCGCAGCGCGACGTAGAGCATCGACGCCACGAGGCTCGGCGCCGCAAGACGCAGGACGATGCGCGTCATGCGCGTCAGCCACCCGGCGCCCGCGACGGCACCCGCCTCTTCGAGCTCGGGATGCAGTTGCGACAGTCCCGACAGGCAGATGCGAACGGCGAACGGCAAGTGAATCGCCACATAGGCGAGCAGCAGGATCCACCGCGTGCCGTAGATCGGCACCGGCAGCACCAGATACAGCCAGGCGAGTCCCACGCCGAAGATCATCCCCGGGATCGCGAGCGGTGCCGTTGCAAGCTGATCCACCAGGGCAACCCAGCCGCGTGCCGACTTCATGCGCAAGCTGAGCCATGCGATCAGCGCGCCGAGCACGGTGGCGATCACACCCGCGCCGACACCGAGCACCAGGCTGTTGACGACCGCGCGCTTCGCCGGTTCGTAGTCGAGCGCCGCAGCGAAATTCCTGCCGGTGAGAAGCTTGATGCTCGCGAACGACGGCGCCTGCGGATAAGGCAGGAACGCATTCCATACCAGCACGAACAACGGCAAACCCGCGACAAGAAGCAGCAGGACGATGCCGAGCGTGGTGCTTGCGTAATGCCAGCGCCCGAGGCGGATCAAGCGCGGACGGTACGCCTTCCCCGTGACGGTGACGAATCGCGAAGCATCGCGCGTGGCGCGGCGATACGCCCAGATGCTGACCACGGTCACCAGCAGGAACATGAGGCTGTACGCGCTCGCGATGTTCAAGTCCGACGGCACTCGGCGGTAAGCGAGGTAGATCTCTGTCGAGTAGAGGAATATCTTCGCCGGAAGCCCGATCAGCAGCGGCACTGAAAGCGCGCCGAGCGAGTAGATGAAGAAGATGATCCACGCGCCGACGATCGTCGGCCGGAGGATGGGCAGCGTTATGCGGCGCAGCGTGGTCAGGAATCCTGCGCCGGCCACCTGCGCCGCTTCCTCGAGATCGGGATTCATTGCACGAAACGCCGGCCAAAGCCAAAGGAACGCAAGCGGCAGCTCCTGCAGCGTTCCAACCCACACCATGCCCCAGAACGAATAGATGTCGAGCACGGGTCCCGCGATGCCGAACCAGTCGCGCGCAATCAGGTTGATCATCCCGCTCTTCGGTCCGAGCAGCAGGATCCATCCGCTGATCAACAATACGGACGGCATGAGTATCGGGGCAAGCGCGAACAGGTCGGCGAATGCCTTCACGCGCGAGTCGGTGCGCTCGACGAGCCATGCGAGGAAGCCGCCGATGATCAGGACCAGGCTCGCCGTCGATGCGGCGTACAGCGTGGAGCGCCACAATGCCGACCAGATGCGTTGGCGCGCATACGCGTAGTGCAGCGTGTCGAGCGTGAAATGCGGCGCGACTGCGGGCGGAGTATCGGTGACGCTGCCATACGCCAGGATGGCCAGCGGAGGCACGATCAGCCAGCCAACGGACAGCACCAGCGCTGCGAGCAGCCAGGCGTTCGTGGAAACCTGCAGCGCCGGCCGCACGCGTGCGGTCGCCACCGCGATATCGTGCGTCGCCATTCAATGCCGCGACAGCCGGCTCTGCAGCGAGACGGCCGCCGTGGCGAAAAACGGCGCAATGTCATGCGGCACGGGTATCACGGCGCGACAGTCAAAGCGGAGTCAGCGGCGGAATTTCCGATCGCCATTCGCGTCGTGAAACGGGATTGGCGAGCGTACCGATGCCCTCGGCGTCGCAGCGCACGACCTGACCCGGCTTCATCCAGTCGCCGGGCCCGGTCAGCGCATTGCCGCCGCCGCTGCCGGTGGATATCACGTCGCCGGGCGAGAGCGTGATGTATCTCGACACGAAGGCGAGAATGCGCTGCACCGGCCACATGAGTCCCGAAGTCCGCACGTCCTGCCGCAACTCGTCGTCGACCCAGGTTTTCAGCGCGAGGTCGTTGGGGTCGGGCCCGAGGTCGTCACGAGGCACGATCCACGGTCCGCACGGCGCAAAACTGTCGCAGGCCTTTCCGCGCGGACTGTCGTAGCGGCCCGACCATTTCGGCACGTCCCGTACACACGCATCGTTCAGGATCGTATAGCCGAAGATGTACCGGTCGGCGTCGGCCTGCGAGACGTCCTGGCAGGTGCGTCCGACGACGATCGTCAGCTCGTTTTCGTAATCCCACTCGCGGGAATCGGGTGGAAAGCGGATCGTCTCCCGGTGACCGATCAGCGCGGTGGGGGACTTGAGAAACGAGATCTTGACGTCCTTCGGCCATTCCTCCTTCGGCAGCTTCTGGTCCACCAGGTAATCGGCGTACGAGTTGCCGACGCAGATCACCTTGCTGGGCTGCACGATCGGCGGCAGCAGCTTGACCTCATCGAGCGCAGTCGCCAGGGGTGGGTTCCCGAAGGCGCCGCCGGAGAAGCCGTCGCGATTTTCACGTGCCCACGCCAGCGCCTCGCGGAACTGCTCGAGACCGCCGTGGTTGAGACGCACGAAGAGCGCCATGTCGTCGGGCACCAGGGCCTCGGCGACTTCACGCGCCCGCACATTGCGCTCGATCATGAAGAGCCACGACGTCATGACGCGGCGCAAGTCCCACATTTCGCCGTCCTGGGCCACGCCGATGCGCGGCCCATCCATCAGGTATGTCGCCAGATTCATGTCACTTCCGGATGAACAGATCCTCGGCGATCCGGTTCAACTCCTTGAATCGCTCCGGTGAAATGGGCGCGTAGGCGCGCAGCTTCGGGTAGTCGGACAGCTTGAGGTCGTAGGTGCCCTTGGTATTGCCGAACAGGCGCCCGCCTTCGGCCTTGTCGAGCAGCTCCTGCTGGCGCGCCTGGGTCAGATAATCCATGTAGAGCGCCGCGGCGTACGGATTCTTCGCCCCCTTCACGACGGAGAACGTGATGCCGGTGGCAAAGAGCGGGTCCTGCAATACGAAGTCGACCGGCGCACCCTCCTTCTTCAGCAGCGTCGGACGATGCGCGCTGAAATCGAATGCGATGTCGAACTCGCCCGACGCGATCCCCTGCGACAATGCGGCCGTCGAGTTATAGAGACGCGGCCGATTCGCCGACAGTTTTTTCAACAGATCCATCGCCTGCGGCTCGCCGAGCGCCCCGATCAATCCGTTCATCATGTTCTCGAGGTGGCTCGTCGTGCCGATGCGCCCGGCCCACTTCGGATCGGCCACCTGCCACAGCGTCTTCGGTGCTTCCTCGCGCTTCACGCGGTCGGTGCGCCACGCAATGGTCGTGGGCAGCGATTCGTAGACGATCGCCGTCCAGCCGTCCTTGACGCTGCCGAGACGAAAGCGCGGATCGAAATCGTTCCACGACGTGGGCTCGTACGGCGCGAGCGCCGGCGCCAGCAGTCCCATCCAGGCAACCGTCGAGAGCGCGAGGTCGGAGTTCACGCGACCGGTTCGACTCTCGAGCAACACCTTGTCGGCGAGCTCGGCCTCGGTCAGGCGAACGAAGTTCACCTTCACGTCCGGGTAGCGATCGTTGAACATCCTGTTCAGTATCTGTGCGCGGTCGATGCCCAGCGCACCGTAGATCGTGAAGCCGCCCTCGCGCCTGGCTTCGCGTTCGAGCACTGCCAGACGTTGCTGCGCCGGAAGGCCGGCCAGGAACTGCATCGCAGCCGCCGTATCGACCGGCGCGGCGACCTGGGCCGTGGCGGGAGCAGCGGTCACGGCCACGGCCGCAAAGAGTGCGAGCTTTCGAATCGAGGCGACGAGATCCATCATCACTCCTGTGCCAAGGGCTGCGCGGGACGATGCGAACAGATCGGGCATCAGCCGCCCTGAACGGGCCGGCTGCCACGCGTTTGCGTTCGGTGCATCACGCGGCGCTGCGACGCGTCGAATGAATCGCGCCGATGCAGCGTGCAGCGATTGTCCCAGATAAGCAAATCGCCCGCACGCCACTGGTGGTGCCACGTGAAAGCGTCGCTCGTTGCGTGTGCCCACAGCGTATCGAGCAAGGCGTCCGATTCGTCGACGGCCATGTCCTCGATCCGCGCGTGCGCGCGCCGGCCGAGGTAGAGCGCGTTGCGCAGCGTTTCCGGGTGCCTGCGAACGATCGGATGCAGCGTATCGGGAACGCGCACTTCGCGCAGATAACCCGCGCTGTTGAAGCGCGCGTCATGCCTGATCCGGCGTCCGGCGATGCGTGCGGCAACATCTTGCGGCAACGCTTCGAACGCCGCATACATGTTTGCAAAACCGGTGTCACCGCCCGTCGGCGGCACTTCGTGCGCAAACAGGCAGCTTGCGGCAGGCGGTTCCTCGACGAAGTTGAGGTCGGTGTGCCAGAACGCTTCCGCATTGCCGAGGCTGCCGATTTCGCGCCCGTCGACGGCGACATTGGAGATGATCATCACCTCCGGATGTTCTTCCACGTAGCGGCGACCGCCGAACAGCGGAGCTTCCTCGAGCTCGCCGAAGCGTGACGTGAAGTCCACCAGCGCCCGGTCGTCCAGGCGCTGATTGCGAAAGAGAAGGACGAGGTGCTCGAGCCACGCCGCCCGCACGCGTTCGAAACCGGCATCGTCGATTGCCGCCGCGTCGATCCCGTGGATCTGCGCTCCGAGGGCCGAGGACAACGGTGTCACTGCAAAAGTCTCGTTCATTCGAGGATGCCCCTGCTAACGCACGAACAGTTCTTCGGCAAGCCGGTTGAGCTCCTTGTATCGCTGCGGCGACAGCGCGGGGAAGATGTAGAGCTCGGCCGTGCGGTCCGCCGGGATCGCGTACTTTCCCTTGCGGTTGCCGAAGATGCGGCCGGGCTGCCAGCGATCGGAGGCCTCGAGCACTTCCGGGGAGAGCATGACGTCCAGAAACAGCGCGGCGGCATGCGGCTTGGTCGTATCGCTTCCGATCGAGATCGTGTTGCCCTCCGCCATCTGCGGGTCGCTCAGCACGTAGGCGACCGGGGCTCCCTTGGCTGCGAGATCGATCGGTCGCGCCGCAATGAGTCCCCAGGCGATGTCGATCTCCCCGGCTGCGAGTGCATCGGCGAGTGCTGCATGGCTCGGGTACAGCCGGTTGCGCTGCGCCGCGAGGGCCTTGACCAGCGCCATCCCCTTGTCCGGTCCAAGACGGGTCATCACGCCATTCAGGAAGTCTTCCATGTGCGTCGTCGCTCCCAGGCGGCCACGCCATTTCGGATCGGTCAATTGCGCGAGGGTGCGGGGTGCGTCGGCCTCGGGCACGCGGTCGGTCCGCCACGCGATGGCATGCGGGAAAATCTCGTACACGACGGCGGTCCAGCCCTTGTCGTATCCGCCCATGCGGAATCGGGGATCGAAGTCGTCCCAGTGACGGGTCTCGTACGGCGCGAACGCGCCGGCGTCCTTCAACAAGTCGAGATAGGTGATCGTCGTGATCACGAGATCGGCGCGCATCGCCCCCGTGCGCCGCTCGGTTGCAATCTTCTGATACAGCTCGGCGGCCTGCAGCCGCACGAACTCGACCTTGATGTCGGGGTAGCGCTTGTTGAATTCGGCGATCCAGAACTGGGCTCGATCGAGGCCGGTCGCGCCGTAAAGGACGAGGCTTCCTTCGCGCCGGGCCTCGCGCTCGAGAACCGCCTTGCGCTCCACCGGGGGTAATCGGCGCAACGACTGCCAGACCTGTGCGTTTTCGCGCGCGCCGGGCTGGGCAAGCGCCGGTTCACCGCCTGCGGCGAATGCAAGGACGGCGAGCAGCGACAGCAATCGCGCCAGCGTCATCGACATTGATTGTTCCACATGTTGATACGACGTTTCAGATAGTATAAGGACATCGGCCGTTCGCGTCTCCATTCCGGGGACTGGGTCTCGCGTGGAAAAAACAGTCGTCAAGGCCCTGCAAGTGCTCGAAGCACTTGCCGACAGTGACCGCCCGCGTGGTGTTTCCGAGCTTGCGCGCGAACTCGGCTTGTCGAAGAGCAACGCGTACCGGCTCCTCGAGACCTTGCGCGCGTCGGGCTACGTCAGTCGCGTCAACGGGGGAACATCGTTCGAGCTGTCACTGAAGATGTGGCACCTGGGGTCGAAAGTGACGGCGCGGCTCGACATCAAGGCCACGGCGGCGTCCTACCTGCGCGAGCTCCGGGACAAGACGCGCGAGACGGCGCGGCTCACCGTTCTGCACGGCGACCAGGGCATCTGCATCGAGCAGGCCGAGACGAAGCTGCCGATGCGCATCCAGACGCCCATTGGCGGCGCGCTACTTCTGTACTGCTCCTCCACCGGGAAGGCGATGCTGGCGTTCCAGTCGAGGGCGTTCATCGACGACGTCGCATCCTCGATCGTGAAATTCACGCCGATGACGATCACGGGGCGCAGGAAGCTCCTGGCGGAGCTGGAGCAGATTCGACGGGACGGCTATGCCATCAATCGTGGAGAGCGCGTCGCCGGTGTATGCGGCGTGGCAGCGCCGGTAACGAACAGTGCCGGCGACGTGCGCGCGGCAATCGGCATTTCGGGTCCCGCCGAGCGGCTCAAACCCCGCACCCTTGCCGGCCTCGGACGTGTCGTCCGCGAAATCGCGGCCCGGCTTTCGCATGACCTCGGCGCTCCGAATGCGTGACGCTCGCCCGTCGACTCGCCGCTAACGGTTCGCACTCCGGAGCAACTGCTGCACGTAGCGCGCAAGCATGTCCACTTCGAGATTGACCTTTGCACCCACGGCGAGGTCCGCGAGGGTCGTGACGGCCCGCGTATGCGGGATCAGGTTCACCTCGAATCGCCTGCCGCGCACGGCGTTGGTGGTCAAGCTCACGCCGTCGATCGTCACGGAACCCTTTGGCGCGATGTACGAAGCGAGGGAGGGCGGGACCTCGACTTCGACGTGCCAGTTGCCGTCGTGATCGGCGCCCGCCGCGTGGCACTGCATCACGGTGCCCACCCCATCGACGTGGCCGCTCACCAGATGGCCGCCCAGCCGATCGGACAATCGCAGCGCCTGCTCGAGGTTCACGGCATCGTTCACGGCGAAGCCTTTCGTGCACGCGAGCGTCTCGTCCGAGACGTCGAAGTGCAGCCTCGATGCGGCGAGGTCGACGACCGTCAGGCAGCAGCCTGCCACGGCGATGCTGTCGCCGACGCGCACATCGGCGAGGTCGAGCGCGGCGGCGTCGACGCCAATTCGCACGCCCGTCGCCCGGCGCGCGCAGTCGACGATCGTCCCAACGGCCTCAACGATTCCCGTAAACATGCGCCTTCCCGCGTTGAACTCGCGCCGGCTGCAGGTATGGACGGCTCGCGCTCACGTCGGCACCCCCATCCGCGTCTGCACGCGCGCCACGATGCGCAGATCGTCGCCGATCCGCTCCACCGACGTCCATTCGACCCGCACACGATGATCAAGCGACGCAAGCGGCGTCACCGATTCGAACATGCCGCGCGCGGGATCGCCGATGAGCGCGCCGGCGTAATAGAGCAGCAGCTCGTCGATCAATCCCGCGCGCAGCAGCGCGCCGTTCAACTTGGCGCCTGCCTCGACGTGCACTTCGTTGATGCCACGACCCGCAAGCGCGCGGAACAGTTCGGCGAGGTCGACGCGTCCCTCGCCATCCGGCAGCGCAAGCGATTCGATCGACGCGGGCCACCGGCTGCTGCGCGGTCCCGCCGTGACCACGAGCGCGTTCCCGTCCGCCAGTACACGCGCGTCCGCCGGCGTGTCGGCGTGACGATCGACGACGATGCGCAGCGGCTGGCGCTGCGCCGGCACGTCGCGCACCGTGAGTTGCGGATCGTCGTGCAGCACGGTGCCGACACCCGTCACGATCGCACATGCACGTGCCCGCCACGCATGGCCATCGGCACGCGCGGCTGCCCCGGTGATCCAGCGGCTCTCACCGCTGGCAAGCGCGGTGCGTCCGTCGAGGCTCGCCGCAAGCTTCGTGCGCACCCACGGGCGGCCACGCGTCATCCGCGACACGAAGCCCACGTTGAGCGCCGACGCCTCCGCCTCGAGGAGTCCCACGTCGACGTGCACACCGGCGGCACGAAGACGCTCGGCGCCGCCGTTCTGCGCCGGATTGGGGTCGCGCATCGCGGCCACCACGCGGCTGATCCCCGCTTCCAGCACTGCATCGACGCACGGCGGCGTCCGCCCGTGGCGGCTGCACGGCTCGAGCGTCGCATACAGCGTCGCGCCGCGCGTATCGCGGCCCCTGGCGCGCGCGTCGGCAAGTGCCGCGACTTCGGCGTGCGCCTCGCCGGCCCGCTCGTGCCAGCCTTCGCCGATGACCTCGCCGTCCTTGACGATCACGCAGCCGACGCGCGGGTTCGGCGTCGTCGTGCAGAGCCCGCGCTCGGCAAGTTCGAGAGCACGCGCCATGTGCCGGCGGTCTTCGTCGCTGAAGGGTTGGCGCGCCATCGAACCGGCTTCGTGCCGCGCCAGGACTTGCCCGCGGTCGCGGGCATCGGGCCCGCTCACGCCGGGCGGCGGGCCGGCTTGCGCGGTGGACGCACGGCCTCGACTTCCTTCAGCGCGTCGCGAAAATCGGACACGTCCTGGAACGAGCGATACACCGACGCGAAGCGGATGTAGGCGACCTTGTCGAGGCGGTACAGCTCCTCCATCACCATCTCGCCCAGTTGTCGCGACGCGATCTCACGTTCGCCGAGCGACAGCACGCGCGAGACGATGCGGTCGATCGCCGCGTCGACGAACTCGGTGGGCACAGGCCGTTTGTGGAGTGCGCGCGCAAAGCCGACGCGCAGCCGGCCGGTGTCGAAATCGGCGCGGTTGCCATTCGTCTTCACGACCTGCGGCAGCCGCAGCTCCACGGTTTCGTACGTCGTGAAACGCTTCTGGCACGCCGTGCATTTGCGCCGGCGCCGGATCGAATCGCCCGCCTCGGATACGCGCGAATCGATGACCTGCGTGTCGTCGCTACCGCAGAACGGACATTTCATGCCCGGTAGACCGGGAAGCGGCGCGTCAGCGACGCGACGCTGTTGCGCGTGCGCGTCAGCACCGCCTCGTCGGCGGGCGCGTCGAGCACATCGGCGATCAGGTGCGCAAGCTCCTCGCACTCGATTTCGCCGAAGCCGCGCGTCGTCACGGCGGGACTGCCGATGCGGATGCCCGACGTGACGAACGGCTTTTCCGGATCGTTCGGGATTGCATTCTTGTTGACGGTGATGTGCGCGCGGGCGAGCGCCGCCTCCGCGTCCTTGCCGGTGATCTGCTTGGCGCGAAGGTCGACGAGGAACATGTGGCAATCGGTGCCGCCGGACACGATGCGCAGCCCGCGCTCCTGCAGCACCTTGGCGAGCACGCGCGCGTTCTCGAGCACGCGTTCCTGGTAGACCTGGAAATCGCGCGTCATCGCCTCGGCGAAGGCCGCCGCCTTCGCCGCGATCACGTGCATCAGCGGTCCACCCTGCAGTCCGGGAAATACCGCCGAATTGACCGCCTTCGCCTGCGCTTCCTTCATCAGGATGAAGCCGCCGCGAGGGCCGCGCAGCGTCTTGTGCGTGGTGCTCGTGACGAAATCGGCGATGCCGACCGGGCTCGGATAAAGCCCTGCCGCGATGAGGCCGGCATAGTGCGCCATATCGACCATGAACAATGCGCCGACCTCGTCGGCGATGGCGCGAAAGCGCTTCCATTCGATGACGCGCGAGTAGGCCGACGCGCCGGCGATGATGAGCTTCGGCTTGTGCTCGCGCGCGAGGCGCTCGGCCTCGGCATAGTCGATGAACTCGGTCTCGGGATCGAGGCCGTAGGCCACCACGCGAAACCACTTGCCCGACATGTTGACGGGCGAGCCGTGCGTCAGGTGCCCGCCGTGCGGCAGGCTCATGCCGAGGATCGTGTCGCCGGGCGCAAGCGCGGCGAAGAACACCGCCTGGTTCGCCTGCGCGCCCGAGTGCGGCTGAACGTTCGCCGCCTCGGCGTGGAAGAGCCTGCGCACCCGATCGATCGCGAGCTGCTCGACGACGTCGACGTGCTCGCAGCCGCCGTAGTAGCGCCTGCCCGGATAGCCCTCCGCGTATTTGTTCGTGAGCTGGGTGCCCTGGGCCGCCATCACCGCCGGGCTCGCGTAGTTTTCCGACGCGATGAGCTCGATGTGCTCCTCCTGGCGGCGATTTTCGGCACTGATCGCCTGCCACAGCTCGGGATCCGACTGCGCCAGCGTGGTGGAACGGCTGAACATGGAGGGTGCGGCCGGGAAAACACAAATTCTAGCATCGCCTATAATTCGCCGTCCGCGGCCCGGCCGGCCTTCTGCGCCGCGGCCGTCGTGAACATGCCGGCAACCGCAATGCGGGCGCGACCGCGCGCCACGAGGGAGGAAACGTGAACGGCCTGCTCGCGCTCTCGCGTGCGATCGACGCCCTCACCGAGCGCGTCGGCCGGCTCGTCTACTGGCTGGTGCTGATCGTCGTGCTGATCAGCGCCGCGAATGCCACGGTGCGCAAGATCTTCGACTACAGCTCGAACGCGTACCTCGAGATCCAGTGGTACCTGTTCTCGGTGATCTTCCTGTTCGGCGCCGGCTACACGCTGCTCCGGAACGATCACGTGCGCATCGACATCATCCAGGGGCGCCTGTCGCCGCGCGCGCAGAACTGGATCGACGTGGTCGGCATCGTGCTGTTCCTGATGCCGATGTCGCTGATCATCATGTGGCTGTCGTGGCCGCTGTTCCTCGATGCGCTCGCCCGCCACGAAGTGTCGACCAACGCCGGCGGCCTCGCCATCTGGCCGGCCCGCCTGATGGTGCCGATCGGCTTCGCGCTGCTGATCATCCAGGCCATTTCCGAACTCATCAAGCGCATCGCGTTCCTGCGCGGCATGATCCCCGATCCGCTGCAGAAGCGGCACGAGCGCTCCGCCGAGGAGGAGCTCGCCGTCGAAATCGCACGCCAGCGCGGCGTCGAAGCACCGGTGCTCGAGAAGGGCGGCGAGCCATGAACGGCCACCGCAGGCGACCCGCAAGCGTGGTGTCCGCTTGAGCGGCACCGGGCCGTGCCAGGGCGCTGAACGCTCGCCTGCCGGGGCCGGCGCAGTGGCTGAATTGGCGAATGAGGCTGCACGCGTGGGGAGACGATCATGACCGCCTGGCTCATCGCGTACATCGCGCCGCTGATGTTCTGCGGCCTCATCGTCACGCTGCTGATCGGCTTCCCCGTCGCGTTCTCGCTCGGTGCCGTCGGCATCGGCTTCGGCTTCCTCGGCATCCACCTCGGACTGCTCTCTCCTGCGCTCCTGCAGGCGCTGCCCGAGCGCGTGTTCGGCGTCATGTCGAACGACACGCTGCTCGCCGTGCCCTTCTTCACGTTCATGGGGCTGATCCTCGAGCGCTCCGGCATGGCGGAGGATCTGCTCGATACGATCGGGCAGCTGTTCGGGCCGCTGCGCGGCGGTCTCGCGTATGCCGTGGTGTTCGTCGGCGCGCTGCTCGCCGCCACGACAGGCGTCGTCGCCGCAAGCGTCATCTCGATGGGGCTCATCTCGCTGCCGATCATGCTGCGCTACGGCTACGACCGGCGCCTTGCCACCGGCGTCATCGCCGCGTCCGGCACGCTCGCGCAGATCATCCCGCCGTCGCTCGTGCTGATCATCATGGCCGACCAGCTCGGCCGGTCGGTGGGCGACATGTATGCCGGCGCGTTCATCCCCGGCATCGTCCTCGCCGGCCTCTACGCGCTCTATGTGCTCGCCACGACGATCGTGCGGCCGCAGTGGGCACCGGCGCTGCCGGCGGAAGCGCGGACGATGCGCGAGCCGAACGGCAGCAGCGGGACGCCGTCGCTGATCGTGCTCGTGGTGATCGCGATCGTCGCCGCGGTTCTTTATGCAAAGTTGCGGATGGCCGACCGCGCGCTCGACGAGACGCTCGTGATCGCAACGAGCGTCGGCACCGGCGTCGCGTTCTTCGCCGCCGTGGTGAACCGCGTGTTCCGGTTCGGCTTGCTGTCGCGCATCGCCGAGCGCGTCGTGTTCGTGCTGATCCCCCCGCTCGCGCTGATCTTCCTCGTGCTCGGCACGATCTTCCTCGGTGTCGCCACGCCGACCGAAGGCGGTGCGATGGGCGCCACCGGCGCGCTGGCGATGGCGCTTGCGCGCCGGCGCCTGTCCTGGAGCCTGCTGCGCCAGGCGATGGACACGACGGCGAAGCTGTCCACGTTCGTCGTGTTCATCCTCGTCGGCGCGCGCGTGTTCAGCCTCACGTTCTATGGCGTGAACGGGCACGTCTGGGTCGAGCACCTGTTGACGAGCCTGCCCGGTGGCCAGCTCGGCTTCCTGGTCGTCGTCAACCTGCTGATCTTCATCCTCGCGTTCTTCCTCGACTTCTTCGAGCTGTCGTTCATCATCATCCCGCTGGTCGGTCCCGTCGCCGACAAGCTCGGCATCGACCTCATCTGGTTCGGCGTGCTGCTCGGCGTCAACATGCAGACGTCGTTCATGCACCCGCCGTTCGGTTTCGCACTGTTCTACCTGCGCAGCGTCGCCCCGGCGAAGGACTACCTCGACCGCGTGTCGAAGAAGCTCACGAAGGGGGTCACCACCGGCCAGATCTACTGGGGTGCCGTTCCGTTCGTGCTGATCCAGATCGTCATGATCGGGCTCGTGATCGCCTTCCCGCAGATGGTTCTCGTCTACAAGGCGGGCGAGGCGAAGTACGACATCAACAAGATCCAGATCATCGTGCCCGAGGAAAAGCCGTTCTTCCCCGGCGCGCCGCCGAAGGGAGGCGCCCGCACCGGCGCGCAGGAGCAGGATGCTGCGGAACGCGCGCTCGAGCGCGCGTTCGGCGGCGGCGCATCGGAGCCTGCGCCCAAGGGCGAGACGAACGCGCCGGCGCCCGCCGAAAGCCCGCCTGCGAGCGACGAACCGGCTCCCGGGTCGGAACAGGACGACGCCACGAAGGCGCTCGAACGCGCGATGCAGGGAAGCCCCGCTTCGCCGGGCAGCGGCAAGTAAGGCGCGATTACCGCTGGCCACAAAAGCGAAGCCCCGCGCTTGGCGGGGCTTCGTGACGTCGCGAAGGACGAGGCGCGCTACTTGCCCGGTCCGCGCTGCGACATCCGCGCGGCCGCGATCATGAAGTTGTCGAAGCGGTTCTCGGCGACCTGGAACCACGAGATCTGCTCGTTGCGGAACGCCTTCCACGGCTCGTAGATCTTCTTGAACTTGGCGTTCTTCGTCGCGATGTCGTCGTAGACCTCGGTAGTGGCCTTGTAGCACGCGGCCATGATCTCGTTGGAAAACGGCCGCAGCTTCACGCCGCCGCCGATGAGGCGCTTCAGCGCCGCCGGATTCAGCGCGTCGTATTTCGCCATCATGTCGACGTTCGCCTCGTAGCACGCCGCCTGCAGGACGGCCTGGTAGTCCTTCGGCAGCTCGTCGTAGGCCTTGATGTTGATGAAGAGGTCGAGCTCCGGCCCGCCTTCCCACCAGCCCGGGTAGTAGTAATTCTTTGCGACCTTGTAGAGCCCGAGCTTCTCGTCGTCGTAGGGTCCGACCCACTCGGCCGCGTCGATCGTTCCTTTCTCCAGTGCCGGGTAGATGTCGCCGCCGGGAATCTGCTGCGGAATGATGCCGAGCTTCTGCAGCGGCAGGCCGCCGGTGCCGCCGATGCGCATCTTGAGGCCCTTGAAGTCCTCGGGCTTGTTGATTTCCTTGCGGAAGAAGCCGCCCATCTGGGCGCCCGTGTTCCCCGCCGGGAAATTGATCATGTTGTAGTCTTTGTAGAACTCGCGCATGAGCTCCATGCCGCCGCCGTGATACATCCACGCGTTCTGCTGGCGGTAGTTCATGCCGAACGGGATCGCGCAACCGAACGCGAACGTCGGATCCTTGCCGAAGAAGTAATACGGCGCGGTGTGCGCGCACTGGATCGTCGCGTTCTGCACGGCGTCGACGACGCCGAACGCGGGAACGATTTCACCACCCGCGAACGTCTGGATCTGGAACTTGTTGTTCGTCGCCGCCGCGACGCGCTTGCTGATGACGTCGGCACCGCCGAAGATCGTGTCGAGGCTGCGCGGGAAGCTCGACGCCATGCGCCACTTGACCTCGGGCGCCGCCTGCGCGAACGCCGGCGCGGAACCCGCCGCCAGTATGCCGGCCAGTCCGGCGTGCTTGATGAACGAACGACGCTCCATCCCTTATCTCCTCTCGAAATGCCGGCCGTGCCGACGGTTGGTTTGCGAGCCCGAGCCCGGACGGACTCGCTCCCTCTTGCGGAAAGCGGCCGCCGCTCTTCGCGGGCCGGCGCGAGCCTGCCGATTCTAGCAGTCCGCCTGCGGGCGCGTCAGCGCGCCCGCCATGCGGGCCGCACCGGGCACGAGCATGGCACCGGCCGGCAACCTCGCGCCGCTACGTCGAAAGCTTGCGCACTGCATTGAAGAGCGTCCACGTCCATCCGGTCTGGCGCTCGAGCGTCTGCGTGAACCGGATCAGGTAGCGCGCGCTGCCCGTGTCGAGCTCGATCATGCCGCCGGGTGCGAACCGGTCATCGGGTCCGATCAGGCTGCGCTGCGACGACTGGCGGTTCTCCGGTGCGGCCGGCAGGTAGATGCCGAAAAACGGGCGATCGTGCGCGGCGCGCGATACGTCGGCCGGTGCCGCCCAGCTTCGCATCAGTACGCGCACGAGCCGCCGCGCGATGATCTCGACGCCGACCGTCATCTCGTCGACCTGCTGGCGCTGCATGCGCCGCACCACGCCCAGGATCCAGTTGTCGCCGTCGTTGATCGCCAGCAACTCGCCGAGCTTCGCCGGTGCCTCTTTCGCCGGCGCCATCAGCCGGCAACCGCTCTCGCTGCGGTCGACCATCTTCCAGCGCGTGCCGCGCACGCGCCGCTCGATCGATGCCGGATTGATGCCGGGATTGATCAGCGTCGCCTCGTCGTAGCTTGCAACGATGCCCGGCGTGCGCACGGCATCGGGAAGCCGATCGATCTCGGCCACGGCGCGCGTCAGCGCGTGCAGGCCGCTCACCACGCGCACGTGCTCGTCGGCGCTCTGCCGCGACGCGCGCGGCGCATGTGCAAGCGCGTCGGGACCGAACAGCGCGGCAAGGCGCATCAGCAAAAGCCGCTGCTCGCGCGCCGGAAGGTCGCCTGGTGCGGGCTTCTCGTCGTCGGTTTCGGGAAGCCAGCGCAGGCGCTCGACGATCCGCGTGTAGATGGGACCGGTGTCGACATACATCACGTTGCCGCCGACCACCGGCTTGTCGCGCCGGTGCAGGCCCTGCGCCCCGGCGAGATCGACGTAGAAGCCGGCGCTCTCCGACGCGACCGGCGTGAGCGCCAGGGTTGGCGCCCAGTCGGCGAGCTGGTTGGCCACCCACTCGACCTGATCGGGCGTGAAGTTGCCGGAGTCGAGGCGCATCAGCAGCAGCATGTCGAGATAGACCTGCTCGACGCAGATGCCCGGCTTCGAGAATCCGCCGGCACCGAATACGAGCTGCTCGCGATGCCAGGAACGCGCACGCGCGAGCTCGTAGGTCTCGTGGAAATCACGCCACTGCGCCGGAATCCAGTGGCTGTAGCGGAAGAGCCGGAACTTGCCGTCGAGCCCGCGGTAGTGCGCAAGGCGCACCAGCGCCCACGGCAGGATCGCGCGCCAGCGCCGATTCTCCGCATGCGTGAAGCCGCTCTGCAGCACCGCGTAATACGCGCCGACGAACCCCTTCACGAGATCGAACACCGCGTGCCACAGCCGCGACTCGACAGTCGAGCTCTTCTGATAATTCGCCGTGTACTGGCGCGTGAGGTCGGCGATCAGCGGATCGAGCCTCGCATCGAGCGCAAGCAGCGCCTCGAGCTGCGGCGCCGTGACGTCGCGCCCGCCGATCGGAAAATTCGCGAGCAGCTCGAGCGATACGCGCTGGGCCTCGAGCACGTCGCGCTCGGGAAGGCGCGCGATGAAGCGGCGCACCTGCGCGGGATTGCGCAGCGGGTCCTTCAGCTGCCTTAGCCATTCGAGGACGGGATCGATCATCGCGGAATCGGCGTGGGCCGCGAGCGTCCGGGGAAGGGGTCAGCTGCCCGCGATCGTCATTTGCGAGACGAGGACCGAGCCGATGTAGCGCGAGCCGCGCCGGTCGATGTCGTTGCCGAGCGCCACGATGTCGCGAAACATCCGCCGCAGGTTGCCGGCGATCGTGATCTCCTCGACGGGATACGCGATCACGCCGTCCTCGACCCAGAACCCGGCCGCGCCGCGCGAAAAATCGCCGGTCACGCCGTTCACGCCCTGCCCGAGCTGCTCGGTCACGAAAAGGCCCCGTCCCATCCGGCGCAACAACGCGGGAAGATCGTCGGTGCCCGGCACGACGAGATTGTGCGCGCCGCCGGCGTTGCCCGTCGACTGCATGCCGAGCTTGCGTGCCGAGTAGCTGCCGAGGAAGTAGCCGCGCAGCACGCCGTCGACGACGACGTCGCGCGAGTGCGTGGCCACGCCTTCGTTGTCGAACGGCGCGCTGCCTCGCGCCCGCGGCAGGTGCGGCTCCTCGCGGATGTTCACGTGCGGTGCGAATACTTGCGTGCCGAGCGAATCGAGCAGGAACGACGACTTGCGGTAAAGGCTGCCGCCCGAAACGGCGTGCACGAATGCGCCGAGCAGATCCGCCGCTTCGGACGCCTCGAACAGCACCGGGCATTCGAGCGTGCCGAGCTGGCGTCCGCCGAGCCTGCGCACCGTGCGCTCGCCGGCGATGCGGCCCACGTCGCGCGCGGGCTCGAGATCGTCGGGCGCGCGCGCCGCGGTGTACCAGTAATCGCGCTGCATCGCACCGTCGGCTTCGGCGATGACCGAGCAGTCGATGTGGTGGCGCGAGCTGCGATAGCCGCCGGAAAAACCCGCGCTGTTCGCATAGACGAATTCCGATTCTCCGCGCGCAACCGTCGAGCCTTCGCTGTTCGAGATGCGCGGATCGACACCGAGTGCGGCGGCCTCGGTCTCGCGGGCGAGTTCGATCGCATCCTCGACGGGCAGCTCCCACGGATGGTAGAGATCCAGATCGGGCCACGACTTCGCGAGGCGATCGGGATCGGCGAGCCCGGCGGCTGGATCGTCGGCCGTGTAGCGCGCAATGGCGAGCGCCTTGTCGACCGTGGCGCGGATCGACTCGTCGGAAAAATCGGCCGAGCTCGCATGACCGCGGCGTGCACCGACGTAGATCGTGATGCCGACGCCCTTGTCGCGGTTGTACGAAATCGTTTCGACCTCGCCCTTGCGCACGGTGACGCTCTGGCCGATCGCCTGCGACACTTCGGTTTCGGCCGCGGTTGCCCCACCCGCGCGCGCTGCATCGAGCACCGCATGCGCGACGCGCTCGAGCACGGCGGTCGTGACCGGGAAATGCGCGCCACCGACGGTGGGCGCGCGCGCATTGGTTGGAAGGAGCTCGACGTTCGCGGAAGTGGGCATCGGAAGAGGGAACATCGGGTGTCGGCTATCATAACAAACGAACCTCGCTTCGCCCGATGCCTCGCCCCCAATTGCCCGCCCCCGACGCCGGCATTCCCGAAGCCGCGTCGAAGACGCGCCGCAAGCTCGAGATGCACGAGTTGCAGGACCTCGGCGTGGCGCTGGTTGCACTCGATCCGAGGCGCCTCGCGACGCTCGAACTGCCCGAGCCGCTCGTCGACGCGATCGTCCTTGCGCGCAGGACGAATCGCCATGAAGCGCGGCGGCGACAGATGCAGTACATCGGCCGGCTGATGCGAGATGTCGACCCGGCGCCGATCCGCGCAGCGCTCGCCGCATGGGGCGAGGGACCCAGGCGCGAGCGCGAGCGCTTCGCGCTGGTCGAGCGCTGGCGCGATCGCCTCCTCGACGAGGCGGACGGCCTGCAAGCGTTCGTCGCTGCGTATCCGGGCGCGCCGCACGACGCACTCGCGGCGCTCGTCGCGGCAGCACGGGCCGAGCGCGCACGCGGTGCGCCGCCCGCGAAGTCGCGCGCACTGTTTCGCGAACTCAAGCGCATGGTCGGAAATGAATCCGCCTGACGAACTCGTCGTCGGACTCGTGTCGATCTCCGATCGCGCGTCGGCCGGCATTTACGCCGACCAGGGCTTGCCGGGACTCACCGCATGGTTCGAGGCCGCGCTGTCGACGCCGTGGCGCTTCGAAACGCGGCTCATCCCGGACGAGCAGCCGTTGATCGAGCAAACGCTGATCGACCTCGTCGATACGGTCGACTGTCATCTCGTCCTCACCACCGGCGGCACCGGTCCTGCCCCGCGCGACGTGACACCCGAAGCGACGCTCGCGGTCGCGCACAAGGTGCTGCCCGGATTCGGCGAGCAGATGCGCCAGGTGAGCCTGCGCTACGTGCCGACGGCCATCCTGTCGCGGCAGGTGGGTGTCGTGCGCGGACGCGCGCTGATTCTCAATCTTCCCGGACAGCCGAAGGCGATCAAGGAAACACTCGACGGCGTCTTTCCCGCGGTGCCCTATTGCCTCGACCTGATCGGCGGCCCGTACGTCGAGACGAACGACGACGTATGCAAGGTGTTCCGGCCGAAGTCGGCGATCCGGCCGGCGAAATCCTCGACGTAGCGTTCGCGCGTCGTCATGCGGCGACGCATTCGGGCTGTTCCTCGTTCGCCACCCGGAGCGCGGCGTCGCGCGGACGAGCAGACAGCCCTCCCCAATCGGCGATCGCACCATCGGTCTCGATTGTCATAATTACACTCGCGCCAGCGAATGAACGCGCAGGCGTGCATCGAGTCGAATCGATCTGCCCATGCGTTCACGCCGGTGCCGCGTGAGCCGCCGGATCTCGGCCGAACAGGCACCGAATCCGGGAGATTACGAATGAACCTGAGGACAGTCATCGTCTCGACGGGCATCGGCCTTGCGTTCGCATTGACGGGCATCGCCTATGCGCAGGCGCCCGCCGGATCGACGGGGGAATGCAAGGACGGCACCTACACGACCAACGCGACGAAGCGCGGCGCTTGTTCGGGACACAAGGGCGTCAAGGAATGGTACGGCAGCAAGAACGCGGCGCAGGAGGAAAAGGCGCCCAAGGCCGCGCGGACGACGAAAGCCGAGAAGGCGGCTGCCGAACCGAATGCGTCGTCGAAATCGACACCCGCGCCGGGCGCGGCCGGTGCAGCCTCGACGATGAGCGCCGCGCCTTCGACACCGATGGCGTCGTCGAAGGCATCGAACAGTTCGGCGATGCGCACGACGGCAGCCGCCGGAGGCGGTGCCGGCAAAGTGTGGGTCAACTCGTCGACGAACGTGTATCACTGCATGAATGACCAGTGGTACGGCAAGACCAAGCAGGGCGAATACATGTCTGAAGCCGACGCCAAGGCGAAGGGCGCCCACGCGGCGCGTGGCAAGGCCTGTAGCTGACCCGCAAAGTGCCCCGTGCTTCGCGCGGCCGGGCACCTGGCGCGCCAGGCGCGTTGTCGTCGCGGCGATTTGGTAGTCGACGCCGGTTGCGCCGAACGCAGAACGATTCCTGCGGGACGCGTGCCTTACGAAAGGAACATCGAAATGGACGAGATCATTCAGCGACTGATCGAAAAAACCGGTCTGCCCGAGGATAAGGCGCGCGCCGCCGTTGACACCGTCCTTGGCTTCCTCAAGGAAAGGTTGCCCGGACCAATGGCATCGCAGATCGATAATTTGCTGGCCGGCGGATCGACGTTGGGCGACAAGCTTGGGAGCGCCGCGAAAGGCTTGGGCGGCATGTTCAGCAAAAAGGAATAGCGCCGGCGGCGCGCAGGCCGCGCGTGCTCTTTCGCCAGCTATCGCGGATCCCGAACCATAAGGGGTAAGCGTCGCTTAAACGACGTTTCAACGACGCTGACCCCATGATCGGTGACCGCTTGATCTCGTTGATCTCATCGGCGGACCGTCCATCGAAACGCATGAGGCCGTTCGCAAGGCGTTCCGGCTGAAGCCGGTCTTGCCCCGGCGGGGGCTTCAGGCGGCGCTCAGCAACGGCGCATCGCATCCGTGTAACAGCTTTTCCGCCTGGCTCGCATCGAGCGGCCGTGCGAGCAGGTAGCCCTGTCCGATCGGCGTGCCGAGCTCCTTCAGGCGCATCAACTGATCGTGCGTCTCGATCCCTTCGGCGATGACCGCCTTGTTGAGTGCGCGGCCAAGCGACAGGATCGTGCGCACGATCTCGACGTTCTGCGCGCTCTTGTGCATGCCGATCACGAACGAGCGGTCGATCTTGAGGCAGTCGAACGGCAGTGTGCTGAGGTACGCGAGCGACGAGTAGCCGGTGCCGAAATCGTCGATGCTGAGCTTGACGCCGAGCTGGCGCAATTCGGCGAGCGATTCCAGCGCCCGCTCGCGTTGCTCCATCAGCATGCTTTCGGTGATTTCGAGCGTCAGCAGGCGCGCCGGCAGGCGATGGCGCTGCAGCACGCCGCGCACGTGCGGCACGAGGTGCTGCTGCGACAGGTCCTTCCCCGACACGTTGACATGCATCACCAGATCGGCGGCGGCGGGCCATGTGGCGCGCCAGAGTGCCAGTTGCCGCACCGCGGCGTCGATCGCCCACGCGGTGAGTGCCTCGATATTGCCGGTCTCTTCAGCGAGTGGTATGAAGACACCGGGACTGATGACGCCCCGTACCGGATGGACCCAGCGAGCCAGCGCCTCGAAGCCGTTGAGGCGCAACGGCTCGAGATCGAACAGCGGTTGAAACGCCAACGAGAGCTGTCCCTCGGCGATCGCCCGGCGCAGGTCGCCCTCCAGCTGCAACTTGCAGCCGATCTGCTCGTGCAGGCTCGCGTCGAACTGCGCGATCCGTCCTTTGCCGTCGGCCTTCGCCTTGTACATGGCGATGTCGGCGTCGCGCAGAACCGTCTCGGGGGCGCGGTGACCAAAATCGCTGAACGTAACGCCGATGCTCGCCAAGGGCCGGATCTCGGTGCCGTCGATGCATGCCGGGCTTTCCAGCGCGCGCAACAGGCGTCCCCCAAGCTCGATGACGCCGTCGCGCTGAACGGCCTCTTCCAGCAGGATCGCGAACTCGTCGCCGCCAAGACGCGCCACGAGGTCCTGCGGCCGGACACATTCGCGAAGTCGCCGTGCGACTTCCTTCAGCAACTCGTCCCCTGCCGGATGTCCGAGGCTGTCGTTGACCGTCTTGAAGCGATCGAGATCGAGATACATCACCGCGAAGCTGAAATCTTCGTCGCGCTCGCTGCGCTCGACCGCAATCCGCAGGCGCTCATGGAAGCAGTTCCGGTTGGCGAGGTCCGTCAGCGTGTCGTGGTACGCGATGTGATGCAGCTCGCCTTCGGCGTGGCGGCGCGATGTGATGTCGTGAAGCTGGAAAATGAGCCCGGCGCGGTCGGCGGCGCAGTTGTCGAACAGCGCGCAGTGCAGCGAAACCCAGATGTCGCGCTCGTCACGGCCAACGCAGCGCAGGTCGATCGAAAACCTGTCCCTCGATTTCGACCAGACGTCCGCGACGTGGCGTTCGAGCAGCGCGGCATCGGTCGAATGCAGCAGTGTGCTGAACGAGCGTCGCAGCAATTGCGACTCGTCATGGCCGAGCAGTGTGCAAAGCGCCTGGTTGACCTGCAGCACGTTGCCGTCGGCCGCTACGATCGCCATGCCGATCGATGCCTGCGTGAACGCCGAGTGGAAGCGCTTCTGGTTCTGTGCCGCGTCGAGCTCGGCCGCGGCCACGCGCGCCTCCTGCGCCTCGTGCTCGACGGTCTGCCGCCGGAAGTGCGTGCGCACCAGGGCAACCGAAAGGCCGATGACGAGCATGCCGACGGCCGCTGTCGAGCGCCCGAACTCCTCGGCATTGATCGAGAGCAGGCCGGCCATGACCGACGAGATCAGATAGAGCGTGCCGACCCAGCTCGTATTCCCGAACCATTCCGAAATCGTCAGCCGCAGATTGCGCTTCAGATACACGATCTGCATCAGCGACATCGTGCTGACCGCGTAGTAAGCGATTGCCGCACCTGCGAGCGCCGCCAGATGCGCCGCTGCGCGTGAAAGACCGGCATCGTGCAGCAACGGTTGCGCAGCCTCGAACAGCGCGCCGCTCAGCGTCATTGCCGCCGCGGCAGTGGCAAAGCTCGCAATGCGGCTGCTCACGCGAGCCGAACTGCGCAGCGCGCCGATCAGGCCTTCCAGTGCCGCGGCCAGCACCGCCGCGGGAACGCCGTACAACGCCAGCAGCAGGAAGACGAGGATATCGCCCGACGCGATCGAGTACTTGGTACGCGGTATCTGGATCGGAAATGCTGCGGCGACGGAAACGATGACGGTCCAGGCGAGGATCTGTGACAGCTCGTGCGCCTCACGGTGCATGAGCCCCGCACCCGCGCAGACGATTGCCAGCGCGCCGGTCAATGCAAGCGCGAGCCAGACGCGTGTCGCAGCCGCGTTGTAGTCGTGCAGATGCACCGCGCGAAAGCGCGACCACCCTGCGATGTCAGCCAGGAAGGGCCGTCCCGACCGACTGACCGGACCCTCGGGCCGCAGCCGGCCGAGCGAACGTGGTGACATGTTCATGCGAGCGCAAACGAATTCGCAGGTCCGCGGGCGTTCCATATCGAGATGAACGATCCGCGACGCGTCGATCGCTTCAAGGTTCTCCCGTGGCGCTCGGGTCGGCAATCGATGCCGGGTCATTCACCGATTCGCTCAGGATGAACCCTTCGCTGAGGATGAAGCCCTCGGAGAGGATGAACCCTTCGCTCAGGATGAATCCTTCACTGAGGATGAATCCTTCGCTGAGAATGAAACCCTCGGAGAGGATGAACCCTTCGCTGAGAATGAATCCTTCGGAGAGGATGAAGCCGCTGCTCATGGCAGCCTGCGATGCGAGGATTGCCGTTGCCGTGAACGGGCCATCCGCGAGATGCGCGAACGAGCCGTTGATCCACAGGACACCAGGCGTCACCAGCGTTTGCGTTGCGATCCTGTTTTCGCTGATCGAACGCGGCACCGGGAGCAGCGGCCAATTGGTGATCGTGCTGCGCAACACGACCTGGCGTGTCCAGTTGAGCCTCGGGTCGTAGATTGGCTGGAAGCGTTTGAACAGCGCATCACCCGACAGCAGATAGTCGCCGCCCGCGACGATCAGGCGGCTCCAATTGAACGTCTGGCCGTTGATCGTCGATCGCGGCGACGGCAGCGTACGGCCTGCGGCAAGCAGCGGATCGCCCGCGTGAATCGTTCCCGAGGCGAGCGCCGCGCCGATATCGGTGCGAAGCACCGCAGCCAGACGCACGGCACCGTCGATGTTCAACAACCCCGTTCCCTGCTCGAGCAGATTGGCGTTCGGTAGCGGCTGCGCCGTATATTGCAGAATCGCCTTGACGAGCGGCGGCGTCAATCCGGGGTTGACCTGCAGCATCAATGCCGCGGCACCGGAAACGACGGGTGCTGCAACCGACGTTCCGCTCAACTGCATCAGCGTGCGATTGGGCGCCTGCGTGGCTCCCGGCACGAGTGCCAACTGCGGATACCGCGTGACGAGCATGTTCCAGTTCGCACGCGTTCCCAGGATGTCGGACGCCAGCGCGCCGACGATCCGGTTGCCCGGTGCAACGAGGTCGGGCTTCAACAGGTTATCGATCCATGGGCCACCGTCGACCGTCGTGCGGCCCCGCGTGGGGCCCTTCGAGCTGAAACCCGTCACCGTGTCATCCGCGCGTGCGACGGTATCGTGCAGGTTGGCAGCGCCTACCGTGATGACGGAAGGATCGTTGCCCGGCGAACCCACTGCGCCATAGACTTCGCGCCCGTCGACAGTCTTGCCTGCATTGCCCGCGGCAACGACGACGACGACGCCGTTCGCCACTGCGGCGCGCGCTGCACGCGCAAGCGGGTCGGTGATGAAGGATTCGGTCGAGGCGGCCGCGAGGCTCAGATTCATGACGCGTATGTTCAACAGGCGCGCATGCTGGATCACCCAGTCGATGCCGGCTATCACGTCGGCGACGTTGCCGACACCTTCCTCGTTAAGCACGCGCACGTCGTAGAGATCGGCATTCGGCGCGATGCCGGTGGTATCCGGCGACTGGTAGGCGGCGTTGCCCGCGGCAATCGTGGCGACGTGCGTGCCATGGCCATAGGGATCCGGATCGGTGAGCCTCGGCTGCTGCAGCAACGACAACATCGCACTGAACTTCGTGCCGTCGAGCATGATGGCGGCGGAAGCCGATACATCCACGCCCCCGATCCACGTCGGATCCTCGAGTGTTTGCCCAAGACGCGCCAGATCGATCGCCTGGCGAACACGCGTCGGTCCCTTCAATCCGAAGGGACTCGTGCCGGCGCTTTGATGGTTCCAGTCAATGCCCGAGTCGACGATTGCGATGCCGATTCCGCTGCCATTCAGGGCGCCGCCGCCGGACGGTCGCGGTGCGGTCGATGCGCCGGTCGTGAGCTGCAACTGGCTCGCCGTGCGCGTGACGGCGCGATTCGGCGAGATGCTCAGCACATCGTCGCGGCTCGCCAGTTCGATCAGATGCGATGCCGGCACCATCGCAGCGACCGCGTGTATCGATGGGTAGTTGTAGTACACCGACCCACCGACGGAGAGCAGAAATGCGCGCAACGTGCCGAGCGACGTGTCGTCGCTGCTGGATACGACGATGACTCTGACCAGCAACCCGTCGATCGATTGCCGGGCCCACGGGACCACCGGCGCGGCCGACGAGGTGACGACGGCCATCAGATCGGGGGCGATTTTCGATTGTGGATCTGCAGTCTGCGCGAGCGCACTCGCAGACGCGAGCGATCCTGCAACGCACGCGAGAACCGCAAGCGCAATGCGCAGTGTTCGCAAAAGCGGAGAGACTCCTTGCCACAGCATGATGTCCTCGGGAGGATGTCGATATTGAACGCAGCGCACACTAAGCAAGGACTCTGCCACTGCCGCGAATCGATTGCGAAGCGCCGATGTCTTCCACTGCGTGTAGACGACACCGACGTGCAGTCATGAGCGATTGCGAAGCAAGACGGCGCGGTCGCCGTCATGCCGAGGCACGCCGTAGACACCGCGATTGCCGGCAACAATCTGCACTGGACAGATCCGGCGATCACGACAACGTCGACAACTGACGGCGATGCGCCGCGGAGTAGGCGACCGGTGGCTGCAGCGCGTTACCGCGCACGGTCGACAACCGACGGCGATGCGCGGCGGAGTAGGCGACCGGTCCCTGCAGCGCGTTACCGCGCACGGCTCGCACCCGCGCGCGCGGTGCATCCAGCTCGCTATGCGCGAGGCGGAAACGGCGAGGATCGTCGCGCGCGCCGACGATTCCAGCGCAGCAGACTTCAGTCGGCGCGCTGGTTCTCGCCGAGCGCCATGTCGAGCATCATCTCGCTTGCGAGCTTTTCGAGCACGCCACGCAGCGTGTCGTTCGACAGCGTGTCGGGCACGACGAGCACCGCGCGGACCTTGAAGAGGTGTTCGGCAGATGCGCCGTCGTCGACGATCTCGGTGTGCAGGTCGTCGATGCTGACCCCGCGTTCGGCGAGATTGCGCGAAAGGTCGCGGATGATGCCCGGGCGATCGACGCCGGTCAGCTCGAGCTTGACGATGCGCCGGCCAGGGGGCGGCACCGGCGTCTCGCTTTGCGCGATCACGATGCGCAGGCCCGACGATTCGAGACCACGCAGCGCCTGCGCGAGCGGCTCGGCATTCGCGGCCGCCACGTCGAAATGCACGATGCCGGCGAACTGGCCGGCGAGGTTCGTCATGCGGCTTCCGGCCCAGTTGGCGCCGAACCCCTGCGCACGCTCGGACAGCATGCTCACGAGGCCAGGCCGATCGGCGCCGATCGCGGTGACGACGAGCGACGCCTGCGCCGCCTTGCCCTCCTCGGTCAGCGAAATCGTCGGACGAATCATCGGCGCCTTCGTCGCGAAGCGCTCGTCCTGCGGATGCGCGGGCAACGCGCCATGCTCGGCGGCGTAGCGCACCACGCGCTTCAGAAGCTCGAGCCCCATCGGGGCAAGCGCGCGTTCCCACAACTCGCGTGCCGTCTCGCCCTTCGCGACGAAGCACCAGTCCTGCGCGGCGATCGCACCGCGGTCCCAGCCATCGGCAAGGTGGTACACGGAGCCGCCGGCGATCGGATCGCCGGACAGAACCGTCCATTCCACGGCCGCGATCCCGCGGTGTCGTGGCAACAGCGACGGGTGATAGCCGACGCCGCGCAGCCGCGAGCGGTCGAGCGCCTCGTCGCTGACGCGCGCATGCGTGTGCGCGGCGATGATGAGGTCGGTTCCGTCGGGGATCGCCTCGGCCGGCACCACGCGCGGATTGGCGAGGATGTGCACCGGCACGCCGGCGCCTTGCGCGGCGAGCGCCAGCCGGTCGTCGGCCGCGGGCGCCACGACCTTCACGAGCGTGACGCCGTCGCTGCGCAGCGCCTCGAATACCGTGGCGCCGAAGTAACGCGAACCGACGAGGGTGCAGTTGATGCTGTTCACGAGAGGCGGGAACGAGGGAGCGGCGGCGAGACGCACATGTTTTCGCTGGCAACGCAAGAATACTTCAGAATCGGCGAACGATCCCGAGCGGATGCCCGATCGCCCCACATGCGCGCTCGTCGCTCACGCCTGTCGCGCCGCCGGGTCCTGCTTGTAGAAGCGCGCGAAAGCCGCGTACACGTCGGGATATTCGTCGCGCAGCAGCAGCGGCTCGGCGAAGAACACTTCGGAGAGGACGGCGAAGAATTCGCCGGGATGCTCGGCGGCGTAGGGATCGATCGCCGTATCCTCGCCGGCGTCGACGCGCGCCGCGAAATCGTCGTACGCCGCCTGCATCGTTTGCTGCCAGTCGCGCCTCGATATGTCAGCCGGCAGCGGCGGACAACCGTTTGCGTCGCCGTCAGCCATGTCAATCTTGTGCGCGAACTCGTGGATGACGAGGTTCATCTGCGCGGCGTCCCAGTCGGCCGAGGCCTCGACGTCGGGCCACGACAACACGACGGGGCCGAGGTGCATCGCCTCGCCAGCCAGCGCATCGTCCTGCTTGTGCACGACGCCGAACTCGTCCTCGTACTCCCAGCCGGGGACGAATTCACCGGGGTACACGACGACGTTCTCGAAGCCGTCGTACAGCGCGAGATCGAGGTTCAGCACCAGCACGCACGCCTGGATCGCGATGATCGTGCGCTGCAGCGGCGTGACTTCGTGTCCGCGCGCACCGACGATGCTCTTCGCGTCGAGGAACAGCACGACGAGATCGCGCAGGCGCGCAAGCTCGTCGGGCGTATAGATCGCGAGGAACGGAAGCGACGCGCAGGCATCGCGCCATAGGGTATCGGGCAGCGCCGACGTGCGGAGGATCCGCTTGCGCCGATACCGACGGAGCGCGTGGAGCACCATGGCGACGTTCCGGGCGCGACGCTAGGGTGCGGCGTCCGGCGGACCCGACAGCGCAAGCGCCTCGGCGTCGTCGTCGAGATCGATCAGCCGCCCGCTGTTGCCGGTGAGCAGCCGGTCCGCTTCGTCCTCGGGGAGCGCCTCGACATCGCGCAGCTTGCGCGCGATCGTCGTGCTTTTCTTCCCCGCCTCGTCGAGCGTGTTGCTGACCTGGACGAGCTTGTCCTTCGTCTTCGCGAGCAGCGCCCCGAAGCGGTCGAATTCGGTCTTCACCGCGCCGAGCACGCGCCACACTTCGGTCGACCGCTTCTGCACGGCGAGCGTGCGGAAGCCGAGCTGAAAGCTGTTGAGCAGCGCCTGCAACGTCGTGGGCCCGGCGATCGTGACGCGGAAGTCGCGCTGCAGCGTATCGGCGAGCCCCGGCCTCGACATCGCCTCGGCGAACAGGCTTTCCGTCGGCACGAAAAGGATCGCGAAGTCGGTGGTGTGCGGCGCCTGCACGTACTTGTCGCGGATCGATCGCGCCTGCAGCTTGAAGAACTGCTCGAGCGCGCGCCGGCTCGTCTCGACCGCTTCGATGTCCGCGCCCTCGATCGCCGCCTGCAAACGCTGCCAGTCCTCGAGCGGAAATTTCGCATCGATCGGGAGCCAGCAAGGCGTGCCGTCGTCGCCATGCCCGGGAAACCTTATCGCGTATTCGACCCGCTCCTTCGAGCCCGGCCGCGTCGGCACGTTCTGCGCGAATTGACCGGGCGGCAGCAGGTCGGACAGCAACGCGCCGAGTTGCACCTCGCCCCAGGTTCCGCGCGACTTGACGTTGGTCAGCACGCGCTTCAGGTCACCGACGCCGGTTGCGAGCGTCTGCATTTCGCCCAGGCCCTTGTGCACCTGCTCGAGCCGCTCCGACACGTGCTTGAACGATGCGCCGAGCCGCTGCTCGAGCGTCGTCTGCAGCTTCTCGTCGACCGTCGCGCGCATCTGCTCGAGCTTCGCCGTGTTCTCGGCGCGCAGCACGTCGAGGCGCTCCTCGAGCGTCTTGCGCAGCGACTCGATCCGCGTCTCCCACGCCTGCGTGAGCTGCACCAGCCGATCGGCGAACGACTTGAGCTGCTCCTGCTGCAACGCGGCCATGCCGGTCAACTGCTGCCCGGTGGCTTGCGTGAAGCGGGAGAGCGTCTCGCCCACTTCCTTGCGCAGCGCGGCGCCGGAAGCGGCCGATTCGTTGCGCGCCGTCGCGAGGTCGGCGCGAATGTCGCGCTCGTGATTCGCGGCGTCGCGTCCGAACGCCTCGAGGAGGCCACGCAGTTCCGCGGCATCGCGCGCGTCGCGATCCCGCGACCGCGCAAGACCGGTGAGCCGCACGAGAATCGCAGCGGCCAGGCCGATCAGCACGACCAGTGCCACGACGACGGCCATGAGTACGTATTCGATCATGGCGGGCGAGTGTATCAGCCGGCGCTCAGCCGTCGAGTGCCAGCGCCGCGAAGCTCGCGAGCCAGTGCACGCCGACGAACGCATCGCTCGCAAGACCGTGCAAGCCCGCGGTCAGATGGCGCTGCGCGGCGGCCAGGGCCACGGCGATACGGGGATCGTTGGGCGGCAGCGCCTTGGCAACGCCTTGGAAGCACCACGCTCGTGACAAATTGAGCCCGTCGAGGTGCACGAGCTGCGCGTCGTTGCGGTCGGTGACGATGGCCGGCGCGAACAGCGACGCCGGATGTGCTTCGTCGAAACGCGGCAGGAACGCGGCGAGCCATGCGGCGAATGCCGTCGCGTTCAGCACGCGGCGCATCAGCTCGGCCTCCATCAACACCGGCGACAGGAAGTCGGTGCCCGACGGCTCCCACCGGGCCGGCGCATCGCGGTCCTGCCCGAACCATGCGATCGCCTTTTCCCGGCACATGCGCGCGAGCACGATGTCATTGGCGGCCTCGGCGTAGTCGAGCGCGAACGCAAGCGCGAACGCGCTGTTCGTGTGCATGCCGTAGCGGATCGGGTAGCGCGTTCGCGGCAGGAAGTCCACGAAGCGCGCCGCGAACGTGCTCGCAAGCGGCGCGAGCGC
>Ga0207657_10000095_pt1 | contig 85098 bp, 82 predicted proteins | sample KBSC33metaG_FD_184316 | JGI IMG/M metagenome (GOLD analysis project Ga0207657, IMG submission 184316) | Corn rhizosphere microbial communities from Kellogg Biological Station, Michigan, USA - KBS C3-3 metaG (SPAdes) (version 2) | ecosystem: Host-associated > Plants > Roots > Rhizosphere > Soil ...
GATGCCGGCGGCCTGGCTGCCGCAGATCCCGAAGGCGTGGACCTGCTGGTCCTCGGTGAGGCGATGGAGCCGCCCGGCCACCGCGGCGGCCGCGAAGCTGCCGGTCAGGCCGGTCGGGTGGTAGTGGCGCGCATGGAAGCGGCCGGGCACCGCGAGGCCGACGCGGCACATCACCTCCACCCCCGCGATCATCGCCTCGAGGGTCGCGCGCCCGGAGGCGCCGACCGCCTCGCCGACCGCCAGGGCGGTGGGGACCGCGACGCAGCCGGTGTGGACGATGGCGTCCTCGCGGGTGTCGTCGAAGTCGAGGCCGTGGGCGAGGGTGCCGTTGGCGAGCACCGCGCTTGCGGCCCCGACCCGGCTCTTCCGGCCCACCAGGGTGGCCTCCGGCGCGCCGCCCAGCTGCTCCGCCGCGTCGAGGACCGCGCGTCCGAAGTCCTCGCGGCAGGACGCGAGGCAGCTGCCGAGCGTGTCGAGGGCGAGGAGGCCGGCGCGCGCGGCCACCTCGGCGGGCACCTGCTCCCAGCGGAAGTCGGAGACGAATCGCGCGATGCGACGAGCGACCGATGGAGACGCGACGGGGGAGGGTGGCACGGCCTTCGGCACCCTTTCTACTGAAGGGGTTCCGGGATGTCAACGGGGATCTTCCCGCGCCGGCGCGCCGCCGCACGCGGTGGTGGCGGACGCCCCGCGACGGCGCTATGATGCGGCCACCAATGGACGAGACGGCGACCGCGCGCGTCACCGGAGTGGCGCGGGTCTTCGATCTGCACGGGCTGAAGGCGTTCGCCCCCGACCGGCGGGTGCGCAAGATGCTCTTCAAGACCGACCAGCTCTGGTCGGAGATCGTCTGCTACGAGCCCGGCCAATCCACCGTGATGCACCAGCACCCGCGGGAGGAGGAGGCCATCTTCGTGCTGGAGGGCACCGCTTACATGTCCATCGACGGGCAGGAAGTGGTCGTGCCCTCGGGCTCGATCGTGCACTTCCCCGACCGCGTGCTGCACGACGTGCGCAATCCCGGTCCCGGCCGCTGCGTGATCATGTTCGTCAAGATCAACCCGAAGGTGCTCCGCGATGGGTAACGTCGAGCGCTGTGACAAGACCTTGCCGCTGAACGAGATGATCTTCTACGTCCGGCGCGACGCCGCCCTCCGAGCCCGGTGGCTCACCGACCTGGCCGGACTGGCCCGCGAGTTCGGCCTCGGGCAGGCGGAGTACGAGGCGCTGCGCGACCGCGACGTGCGCCGCCTGAACGAGATGGGCGTGCACCAGTACTACATCCCCCAGATCCTGCGCCTCTTCTACGGCGCCTCCGCCAACAGCAACGCGCATCCCGCCCTGGAGGCCTATCGCAAGGCCTATCCCGAGGAGGCGGCGGCCTCCGACCGGCTCCAGGCGCGGCTCGGCCGCGGGCAGGGCTGACCCGTGGCCCAGGTGGTGGCCGCGATGGCGCTCACGCACTCGCCCGGCCTCACCGGTTGGTTCGATCGCGCGCCGGAGAATCAGCGACGGGAGGCCCGTGGCGCCCTCGACACGATGCGCGAGCGGCTGCGCGCCGCGCGGCCCGACGTCATCCTGCTCTTCAGCAACGATCACCTGCTCAACTGGCCCATCAACAACACCCCCGAGTACACGGTGGGGATCGGGGCCGAGCACGCCGGGCCCGCCGACTGGTACGACGAATGGCTCGCGCTGGAGAAGTACCGCATCCCCGGGCATCCCGCGTTCGCCCGCCACCTCGTGAACGAGGGGGCCCGGCGGCGGCTCGGGCTCGCGTACCTGCGCGACATGCAGTTCGACGACGGCGTCTCGGTGCCCATGCACTACCTGAACCCGGAGGGCGACATCGCGCTCGTGCCGGTGACGATGAACTGCACCGTGCCGCCCATTCCCACCCCGGAGCGGGCCTACCAGGTCGGCGCGACGTTCCGCGAGATCGTGAAGGGCTATCCGGGCGCCGAGCGCGTGGCGGTCGTCGCCACCGGCGGGCTCTCCCACGAGCCGGGCGGGCCGCGCTACTTCTGGGTGGACGAGGAGTTCGACCGCTGGTTCCTCGAGCTCCTCGCGGCCGGCGATCACGCCGCCTTGCTGCGCGAGTGCACGCTCGAGCGCATGGAGGCGGCGGGCTCCGGCGGCACCGCGGAGCTGCTCGCGTGGATGGTGGCGCTCGCCTTCACCACCGGTCCCGCCGAGGTGCTCGCGTACATGCCGGCGATCGCCTGGCGCTCTGGAACCGGCATGGTGGTGTGGCCCCATGCAGCAGATTGAAAAGCGGCGAATTGACACCTCTGCAACACCTTGCAACCGTCCTCCTGCGGACGACCGGAGTGACACGTGAGAAGCGCTGATCAGCGTCCCCCGGCTAAGTTCAAGCCCCGCATGACCCGCACGGCTGGCGCCGTTCTTGCTCCCTCCCGGCCTCTTGGGAGGGTGACGATGAGCCGGACTTCAGCCGACCGAGAGACGTCCTCCTCTGTGTTCCGCAAGCCGGTGACGCCTCCGCCCGACCGCGTCACCGCGCGGCGCGGCACGGAAGCGCGCGGCGATCGCAGCCTCACGATCCCGAAGTCGGTGGCCGCGTCGCTGTCGCGCACGGTGCGCGAGCAGCTCGCGTACCTCACCCCGGACCAGCAGCGCGCGTTCCTGTGGCGCTATCGCGCGCAGGCCAAGTCGCCGCTGGTCGCGCTCCTGTTCCTTCCGCTCGGATGGCACTACCTCTACCTGCGCAAGCGCGGGCTCCAGGTCCTGTTCTGGCTCACCCTGGGTGGCCTGGCCGCGTGGTGGGTGCTCGATCTGTTCCGCATCCGCCGTCTCGTGCGCGACTACAACCGTCGCGTCGCGGTGCACGTCATGCGCGCCCTGTGGGGCTAGGAGCGCCCGCCCCCTTCACCCGCGTCGACGGATGCGACCTCTGCCGGGCGGCCCGGATCACGCCCTGGCACCACGAGGACGACATCTGCTGGGTCGCGGAGTGCGACGTGTGTGACGTGCCGATGGTGGTGTGGCGCTACCACGGCACCGAGCCTCCCGTCGACCACAAGAGCCACATGCACGCCCTGCTGCGCGAGATCGCCACCCGCGTGCTCGGCGGCGAGTGCTACATCGACGACCACATGCGCAACATCCCCGACCACTACCACGCCCACGGCCGGCCCAAGGGCGGGTTCTTCGGTCCCCGCACCCGGCGGTAGCCTCCGGGCGTTCCCATCCAGTAATGAGGGAGGGTGAGATGGCCGAGAGCGAGCTGCACCGCAAGGGCAACGAGATCCGCCGTCAGCTGCTGGGCGACAAGTACGTGGAGCGGGTGAACGCCACCACGTACCAGGACCCGATCATGCGCACGTTCATCGACGTGGCCACCGAGAACGTGTTCGGCGCGCTGTGGGCGCGACCGGGCCTCGATCTCAAGACCCGGACGCTCGTGTGCGTGGTCTCCGACGCGGCCACCGGGCGGGAGCCGGAGCTGCGGATCCACCTGCGCATGGCGCTGAACCAGGGCTGGACCGAGAAGGAGCTGACCGAGGTCCTGATCCACATGTCCGGCTACGTCGGGGTGCCGATCATCCGCGAGGCCATGATCTGCGCCCGCGACGTGTTCACCGAGGTCCGGGCCGAGCGCTGACCCGGCGGCCGCGAGCGGGCACGAGTGTCAGCCCGGCGGGCGGTGTCGAGCCACAACCGTCCGGAAAGATTACCGATTAGCGCAAGTAGCTAATTTTTTGCGTATCCCGGGCGGGCCGGGGGTGGCACTTTCCGTGCACACCCACCGGCCCATGGCCTCCGGCGCCGATATCCTCGTCATCGACGACGACCCGGTCATCCGGGAGACGGTGGGCGAGGTGCTCCGCGAGCGCGGCCATCACGTCGACCCGGTGGACCGCGGAGAGGATGCGCTGGAACGCATCGGTCGGGCTCGCCCGGTGGATCTGGCGATCGTCGACTGCCGGCTCCCCGACATCTCGGGGCTCGACCTGCTCCGGCGCATCAAGACGCGCTCGCCCGACACCGAGGTCATCCTGCTGACCGGGCACGCTTCCCTCGACGGCGCCCTCGCCGCGATGGCGGGCGACGCCTCCTCGTACCTGGTGAAGCCGGTGGACACCGCGCAGCTCCTGTCCACCGTCGATCGGGCGCTGGCCCGCAAGGGGCTGCTTCGCGCGCTGCGCGACTCCGAGGAGCGCTATCGCCTGATCGCGGAGAGCATGACCGAGGCGCTCTTCCTGCTCGATCTGGATGGCGCGCTCGCGATGGTGAACGCCTACGGCGAGCAGCTCACCGGCTTCCGCTCCGACGAGCTGGTCGGCCGCCCGGTGTTCTCGGTGCTGGACCGCACCGGCGCGATGCTGGTGCGCGAGGGGCTGGAGGCGGTGCGCGCCGGGCGCAAGGTCGCGCCCCAGTTCGAGTGCCAGGTGGTGCGACGCGACGGCCGGCGCACCCCGGTGGAGGTGACCTGCACCAGTATCGTGCGCAGCGGCGAGGTGGTGGGCCGGCTCGCGGTGGCCCGCGACATCAGCGAGCGCAGGCAGGCCCAGGCGGTGCAGGCCTTGCTCTCCTCGATCGTCGAGTCGTCCGAGGACGCGATCGTCGGCCGCACCCTCGAGGGCCGCATCATCAGCTGGAACCCGGCCGCGGAGCGCCTCTACGGCTACCGCGCCGAGGAGGCGATCGGCCGCTCCATCTCCCTGATCGTGCCGCCGGAGCGCCGCGACGAGCTGCCCGGCATCCTGGTCCGGCTGCACCACGGGCAGCGCATCAGCAACTTCGAGACGGCGTGCCTCACCAAGGGCGGCCGCCGGATCGACGTGAGCCTGACCATCTCGCCGATCCGGGACGCGGCGGGGCGCGTGACCGGCGCCTCCACCACCGCGCGCGACATCACCGGGCGGCTCCGCGCCGAGCGTACCGCGCGCGCCCTCTCCCAGGTCGGCCACGAGCTGCTCGGCACCCTCGACCTCGACCAGATCGCCACCCGGATCGTCCGCGCGGTTCTCGACGTGTTCCGGGCCCAGCGGGCGGTGCTCTACGAGCTCGAGACCGAGTCCCGCACCCTGGTGTGCGTGGCCGCGGCGGGGCCCGCCGACGCCGCGAAATGGGTGGGCTGCCACCTTCCAGCGGGGGCGGGCATCGCGTGGCTCGCGGTGAACGCGCGCCACATGGTGGCCTCGGAGGGCGCCACGGTTGATGGGCCGCTCGCGGAGCGCGCGCACGAATCCTTCGTGGAGGAGTCGGGCCAGTCGGTGATCGCGGTGCCGCTGATGGGGCAGGAGCGGGTCCTCGGCGCGCTGATGGTCGGCAGCGATCCGGATCGAGTGTACTCGGCGGAAGAGCAGCACCTGCTCGCGGTCTTCGGCGACCAGGCGGCCCTGGCGCTGCGCAACGCGCAGCTCTTCACCGAGACCGAGCGCGGCCGCTACATCGCGGAGCGCCTCGCCGCGGTGTCGCGCAGCGTGCCGCACTCGCTGACCTTCGCGGAGCTGGGCCGGCAGATCGCGGACGGGATCGCGGGGCTGCTCGACGCCCGCGGCGCCGCGGTCTACCGCCTCGACCCGGAGACGTGGGACCTGGCCCGGATCGCCGTCTCGTCGGGCCTGGACGCCTCCCTGCGGGCGGACCCGGTGCTGCCGCGCGGGGCCGGCATCGAAGGCGTGGCCGCGGCCACCCGCCAGCCGGTGCCGACCGGCGACCTGCTCGAGGATCCGCGCGTGGTCCTGAGCCCGGAGGAGCGCCAGAGGGTGAGCACGAGCGGCTGCGCGGCCGCGCTGGCCCTCCCGCTGCTGGTGCAGGGCCGGGTGGTGGGCGCGCTCGCGGCGCGGGACCGCACCGGGCGGAGCTGGAGCGCGGAGGACATCGCGCTCGCCCGGGCCTTCGCGGACCAGGCCGCGGTCGCGCTCGAGAACAGCCATCTCTACCAGACCCTGCAGTCCGCGCTCGACGACGTGCGGTCGGGCCAGCAGGAGCTGATCGAGACCGAGCGGCTCCGGGCCATCGCGTCGCTCACCGACGGGGTGACCGACTACGTGCGCCAGGTGCTGCAGATGATCATGGGCAAGGTGCAGGTGGTCCTGCCCCAGCTGGAAGGCACCCCCGGGCACGAGCAGCTCGCCACCATCAAGACCACCGTGAAGGAGGCGGCCAAGGTGCTCAAGCGGCTGCAGTCCTTCGCGGAGGTGCGCACCGTGGGCGCCGCGCCGCCGCTCGACTTCAACGAGGTGGTGCGGGCCGCGCTGGACGCCACGCGACCCTGCTGCACCATCGGGGACGGGGCCGACGCCCGCCACGTCGAGGTCTGCTTCGATTGCGGCGCGCTTCCGCCGGTGGCCGGCGAAGCCTCGGTCCTGATCGAGGCGATGACCGGCGTGCTGATGAACGCCATCGAGGCCCAGCCGGAGGGCGGGGCCATCACCGTGAAGACCTGGGCCGACGCGGCGCACGTGCTCTGCACGGTGCGCGACGACGGCGCCGGCATCACCCCCGACGCGCAGCGCCGGGCGCTGGAGCCCTTCTTCACCACCAAGGCCGGCGAGCACAAGGGCCTGGGGCTGAACGTCGCCTACGGGCTCCTGCGGCGGCACGGCGGCGACCTCGAGATCGCGCCCGCGCCCGGGCAAGGCACGGTGGTGACCGTGCGGCTGCCGGTGCTCCGGGCCGCCGACACGCCCGGCTCGCGGCCCGCCGGCTCCGGCGCCGCCTAGCCCGCGCTCGGCGCGGGCGGCTCCGTTGCGACGGGCGCGCCGGGCAGCTCCACCCAGAACGTGCTGCCCGCTCCCTCCACGCTCTCCACCCCGATCCGCCCGCGGTGGGCCTCCACGATGCGGCGGGTGATGGCGAGCCCGAGCCCGGTGCCCGCGATGCCGGAGGTGGAGGCGTTCCGGACCCGGAAGAACTTGTCGAAGACGTGCGGGAGATCGCGCGCGGGAATGCCGATCCCGTTGTCGACCACCCGGAGCCGGACCGGGGCGCCCTCGCCCGCGCTCGGCTCCACCACCACCTCCACGCGGCCGCCCTCCCGCGAGTACTTCACCGCGTTGCCGATGAGGTTCACGAGCACCTGGGCGAGGCGCGCCCGCACTCCGACCACGAGCGCGGCGGACGGAGCCCGCCGCGAGACCGCGATGCGCTTGCCCTCCGCCTGCACGGCCTGGGCCCGGATCGCCTCGTCGATCATCGCGACCAGGTCGAGCGGCTCGCCCGGCCCCTCGAGGCCGGCCTCGATCTTCCCGAGGTCCAGCAGGTCGGTCACGAGCTCGGTCATCTGCCCCGCGCTTCGCAGGATGCGCTGACAGCGATCGCGATGGGCGTCGGCCCCGGTGGGCGGCACCGTCTTGGCCAGCAGCTCGGCGGTCATCGCGATGGCCATGATCGGGCTCTTGAGGTCGTGGGAGACGGTGTTCACGAAGTCGTTCTTCATCTGCTCCAGGTTCTTGAGCAACGTGATGTCGCGCAGGATCGCGGCGAGGCCGACCGGCTCGCCGTACTCGGTGGTCACGAAGACCAGGCTCGCCTGCGCGGTGCGGCCGTCGGGCAGGGCCAGCTCCACGACCCCGGGCTGCCCCCGCTCGAAGAGGCGGCGCAGCGGCTCGTGGGCGAGCGCCTCCGGGAAGGGCCGGCCGACCGCGGTCTCGGGGCTCAGCCCGATCATCGCGCGGGCGGCCGGGTTGACGAGCAGCACCAGGCCGTCCTGGCCCACCATCACCACCGCATCCGCGGTGCTGGTGAGGACCGCGGCCAGCGTCCCGCGCTCGTCGGCCAGCGACTGGTAGGCGCGGCACGTCTCGAGCGCGCCCGACACCCCGGCCGCCAGGAGGCCGGCGATCTCCAGGTCGTCCAGGGTGTAGGGCGCGCTCTGGCGCGCGAAGAGCAGGGCTCCCAGCACCTGCGGCCCGCGCCGGAGCGGCACCGCGAGCGCGGCCTGGAGCCCGGCCCGCACGAGCACCCCGTCCAGGTCCGGGGCGCCGTCGGCGATGCGCTCGAGCTCGCCGACCAGGTGAGCGCGCCCGGTGCGGATGGTGCGGCCGGGCAGGCCCTCGTCACGGGTGAAGACGCGTGTCGCGATCGGCTCGCCGGGCAGGGTGGAGAGCGAGTGCACGAGGTAGCCCTGCTGGTCGACGTCCTCCAGGCAGACCGCGAGATAGTCGTGCGGCATCACCGTCACGGCCTGCTCGGCCAGGGTCTGGAAGAGATGCGTCGGAACGGGAGAGCCGGAGAGCCCGATCAGCATCTCCCCCACGCGGCGCAGCCGGCCGGCCAGCGGCTCGATCGACTCCGCGCCCGACGCCATGTCGCCTAGCGGCCTTCCATGATCTCCCGCATGCGCCGGAAGGCGAGCACCCGGCGGCGGTTCGCCTCCGGCATCTTGTCGAGGTCCACCGGCTGGGTCACGGTGAGGCCGTAGGCCTCGTAGGTCGGGATGTCGCCGTTCGGGAGCGCGGCCATCTTCCCCTTGCGCGCGAAGGCGGCCGCCACGTACGGGGCGAGCTCCTCCGCCTTGCGGGCCGCCCGCGCCGCCTCGCGGGCCTTGAACTCGGGCATGACCGTGGAGGCGAAGAGCTCGAGCGCCTCGCAGATGTGCTCGTGGCGGTTCTTGCCGCCCTGCTGGATGAAGATCGTCTGGTCGACGCCGTACTCCTCGAACGCGCGCAGGGACGCGCGCAGCTCGTCGGGGGTGCCGATGCAGCCGGTCCCGCCGCCCAGCACCTCGAGGTCCAGCTCGGCCCGCACGCGCTCGAACTTGTCCCAGATGTCGGTGCGTCCCGGGGTGTGCTTGCCGAAGACGTAGTGGTGGCCGAGCGCGAACTGGAAGAAGCGGAAGCCGTCGATGCCCCGGCGGCGCGCCTCCTGGCCGTCGGGATGGCAGAAGAACCCGGTGACCATGGCCACGTTGGGATTCACCGCGTGCCCTATCGGCACGCACTCGCGCTTGAAGGTCTCGTAGTAGTCCTCCACCCAGTGCCTGGCCTCGGCGGGGTCGATGAACGCGAAGGTGAGCGCGCCGATGCCGAGCTGGGCCGCCAGGTGGATGGTCTCGCGGTTCGAGCACGCGACCCAGAGGGGCGGGTGCGGCTTCTGCACCGGTTTCGGCACCACGTTGCGGACCGGCATGGAGAAGTACTTGCCCTGGAAGCCGGGATAGGGATCCAGCGCCAGCATGCTGGCGACCTGCTCGGTGGTCTCGCGCCACATCGCGCGGCGCTCGGCGGGATCGATGCCGAAGCCCTCGAGCTCCGCGCGCGAGGCCGACTCGCCGGTGCCCCAGTCGACGCGGCCATTGGAGACCAGATCGAGGGTGGCCAGCCGCTCGGCGACGCGAGCCGGATGGTTGTACCCGGGCGGCATCAGGACGATGCCGTGGCCCAGCCGGATCCGGCGGGTGCGCTGCGAGGCCGCGGCGAGGAAGACCTCGGGGGCCGAGGAGTGCGAGTACTCCTCGAGGAAGTGGTGCTCGACCTCCCACGCGTAGTCGATGCCCAGCCGGTCGGCCAGCTCGACCTGGTGGAGCGCGTCCTGGAAGAGCTGCTGCTCGCTCCCCGCCGCCCACGGGCGGGGCAGCTGGTGCTCGTAGAAGACCCCGAATTGCATGGTCGCTCGTGCCCCTTTCGCGCCGGCCGCCGGCCGCGCGGGGTCATCCTAGCGCAACCGGCGGCCGGGAGGCGAGGAGGGGAGCGCTACGGCGATTCGGCGAACGGGAGCGTCGGGGCGGGAGCGGTGGGGATCTGCGGGACGATCGGAGCCGAGCTCGTCTCCCCCCACGGGCGGGCCGCGGGCTGCGGGAGCAGGTCGCCGTCCTGCAGCACGACCTGGGAGGCGCGCTCGGTCCGCGGGGCCGTCAGAGGAATCATGCTGGGACGCGAGCCCGCGGGAGCGGCGAGCATGCGGACCGCGGGGACGGGCCGCGTGGTGCGGGAGGTCCACACCGGCGTCGGGATCGGGCGAGCCATCACGCGGTCCGCCGCCTGCCGGTCACCCATCTTGCGGAGGACCCGGGCCACGAACCGGCGCGTCTCCGGATACGGCGGGATCCCGTGGTAGCGGATCACGTTCTGCTCGCCCGCGTTGTAGGCCGCGAGCGCGAGCGGCAGGTCGTCCTTGAAGGTGTCGAGCATGGCCCGGAGATGGCTGGCCCCCGCGTCGATGTTCTGGTCGGGGCTGTGGGGATCGCGCACTCCGATCGCGGCGGACGTCTGGGGCATGAGCTGCATGAGGCCGCGGGCGCCCTTGGGAGAGACCGCCTCGTGGTCCCAGTTCGACTCGACGGTGATGACCGCGGCGATCAGGGACTCGGAAAGGCGATGGCGCTGGGACGCCGCCTTGATGTAGTCGGGGATGGCACTGAGATCGTACTCGGGGGAATCCGGCTCGTCGGCCTCGGCCTCGGATGCGCGCTCTTCGAGCGCCACCACGCCCTTCGCGGCCACCGGGACCGACGGCGTGCCCACCGCGAACAGCACGAGCAGGCCCAGCGCGGCGGCGATGGACGGCATCGGCGCGAGCCACAGCGCGCGTTCCCAGTCGGGGAAGAGCGCGAGCTGCCGTTCGTCGGCATGGCGATACCGGTTCCAGATCTGGATCAATCGGGAGAGCATGGAGGACCTCCGGCTGGGTCCCTTCATGCGAGGCGGGTGCCAACCGGGACGCCGATCCCGGCGAGCGATATCGGCTAGTTGCGGGGCGACACGGGGCGGCAATGCCGCGGCGCGGCCAGTGTGACGGCCGCCAAGTCAGCCCCCTGACAGTCGGCTCAGCTGCGGGTGATCTGACCGATGCCGGGCAAGCGGCCGAGGAAGTTTCCCGTCACGCCGCCATCGACCACGAGGTCGTGGCCGTTCACGTAGCGCGCGTCGGGTCCGAGCAGGAATGCGATGACGTCGGCCATGTCCTCCGGGGTCGCCACGCGGCCGATGGGCACGAGCGCGTCGCGCGCGCCGGCCACCGCCTGATCGGCGTACACCTTCTCGGTCATGCCGGTCCGCACCATGCCCGGCGAGAGACTGTTGACGCGGATGCCGTCGCGCCCGAACTCCTGCGCGAGCACCGACACCAGCATGATGAGCGCGGCCTTGCTCGGCCCGTAGGGGCCGAGGTTGGCGTGCGCGTTGCTGCCCGACATCGAGGCCACCGCGACGATGGCCCCCCGCGAGGCCGCGAGGGCGTCGTGGGCGGCCTTGGCCAGGAGCCACGTGGCGCGCGTGTTCACCGCGAACATCCGATCCCAGTCCTCGACGGCGTAGCTGACCAGCGGGCCCGGGCGATTCACTCCCGCGTTGCTCACGATGCCGTCGAGCCCCCCGAAGCGCGCCGCCGCTTCGCCCACCACCCGCGCGGGTGCGTCCACCGTCGCCATGTCCCCGTGGAGCGGCAGCGCGGCCGCGCCCAGGTCGCCGAGCTCCTTCACCAGCGCGTCGCGGGCGGGGGAGGGACCCCCGGTCGAAGGCCAGAGGTCCACCGCCGCGATCTGCGCCTTTGCTCCCGCCGTCCGGGCGTCGCGCGCCAGCCGCAGGCAGGTGGCCCGACCGATGCCGCTCGCCGCACCCGTGACCAGCGCGCGCACGCTCACGCTCCCGTGAAGGTCTTGCCTTCGGTGGCGAGCCGGTCCAGCAGCGGAGCCGGCTTCCAGTCCTCGCCCTGTGTCTTCCGCCACTCGTTCATCCGGTCACGGATGGCCTTGAGCCCGACCTGATCGGCCCAGAACATCGGGCCGCCCCGGTAGATCGGCCACCCGTAGCCGTAGACCCAGATCACGTCGATGTCACTCGCCCGGATCGCGATCTTTTCCTCGAGAATCTTGGCCCCCTCGTTGACCATCGGGTACAGCAGGCGGGCCAGGATCTCGTCGTCGGAGATCTTCCGCCGGGTGATGCCCATCTCGCTCGCGACCTCGACGATGATCTTCTCCACGTCCGCGTCGGGAATCGGGGTGCGGTCACCCTTCTCGTAGCGGAAGTAGCCCGCGCCGGTCTTCTGGCCGAAGCGCCCCAGCTCGCAGATGCGGTCCGCCACCGCCGACTTCACGCCCTTGCCCTTGCGGATGCGCCAGCCCACGTCGAGGCCGGCCAGGTCGCCCATCGCGAAGGGGCCCATCGGGAAGCCGAAGTCGGTGAGCACCTTGTCCACCTCGTGCGGGAGCGCGCCCTCCAGGATCAGCTTCTCGGCCTCGCGGCCGCGCTGGTGGAGCATGCGGTTGCCCACGAAGCCGTAGCAGACCCCCACGAGCACCGGGACCTTCGCGATCCGACGGCCGACTCCCATCGCGGTGGCGATCACGTCCTTGGCCGACTTCTTCCCGCGCACGACCTCCAGGAGCCTCATGACGTTGGCGGGGCTGAAGAAGTGCATGCCGATGACGTCGTCGGGCCGCTTGGTGGCGGAGGCGATCTCGTCCACGTCGAGGGTCGAGGTGTTGGAGGCGAGCACCGCCCCCGGCTTGCAGATGCCGTCGATCTTGGCGAAGACCTCCTTCTTGATCGGCATCTCCTCGAACACCGCCTCCACCACGATGTCGGCGTCGGCGATCTTCGACCAGTCGGTGGTGCCGGAGATGAGGCCCATCCGCTTCTCGACGTCTTGGGGCGTGAGGCGGCCTCGCGCGGCGGTGGCTTCGTAGTTCTTCCGTACCACCCCGAGCCCGCGGTCGAGCGCGTCCTGGGCGACCTCGACCACCGTGACCGGGATGCCCGCGTTGGCGAAGTTCATCGCGATGCCGCCGCCCATGGTGCCGGCCCCCAGCACCGCCGCCTTCTTGATGTCGCGGCTCTTGGTGTCGCCGGGCACGTCGGGGATCTTGGCCGCCTCGCGCTCCGCGAAGAAGAAGTAGCGCTGGGCCTTGGACTCGGGCGAGGTGATCAGCTCCTGGAACAGCTCGCGCTCGCGCTTCATCCCCTGGTCGAACGGCAGGTTGACCGCGGCCTCGACCGCCTTGATGCAGTTCTCGGGGGCGCGGAAGCCGCGGGTCTGGCGCGCCACCGACTTGCGGAAGTCGGCGAACACCTCGGGCTTGCCGCGCACCGTTGCGACCTTGTCGTCGAGGTCGCGGATCTTCTTGAGCGGCCGCTTCTCCCGCACCACCTTCTCCGCGAACGCCACCCCCGCCGCGGTCAGATCACCATCCACGATCTCGTCGATGAGGCCGACCGTGAGCGCCTCGTCGGCCCCGATCGGATCGCCGCTCACGATCATCGAGAGCGCCTTGGGCACCCCCACCACGCGCGGCAGGCGCTGCGTGCCTCCCGCCCCGGGCAGGATGCCGAGCTTGACCTCGGGCAGCCCGAAGCGCGCGGTCTTGACCCCGACCCGGTAGTGGCACGCCAGCGTGACCTCGAGTCCTCCGCCCAGCGCGGTGCCGTGGATGGCCGCGACCACCGGCTTCGGCGCGCCCTCGATCAGATCGAGCACCGCGTGGAGGCCCGGCTCCTTCGGCGGCTTGCCGAACTCGGTGATGTCGGCGCCCGCGATAAACGTGCGCCCCGCGCACGTGATCACGATGGCGTCGACATTCGGGTCCGCGGCGGCCTGCGTCAGTCCGTCGCGCAGGCCTTGCCGCACGTGCTGGCTCAACGCGTTCACGGGTGGGTTGTTGACGGTCAGCACCGCGACGCGGCCGCGGCGGTCGAGATCGACGGACTGGGTGATGGCGGTCATGGCCTTCTCCTCGTTGAGCGGTGGAAAGTGCCGCCCATGATAAGCGCGCGGAGGGGCGCCGGGAAGGGGCAAGCCGGGGTAGGAATTACATGGTCCCTCCTTCCCCGGCTATGGGCGTCCTTGCCGCACCCCGTACCGTAACTGCGCGCCCTGATTGCCCTTGCCGGAAACCGGGAACCGGCATCCGCCATGCGTACTCCCAAGGGTGGGAGGACGACACGTATTGAGGACCCCATCTATCGTGGCCTTGCTCGTCTTCACCGTCCCGCTGGCACTGACGCCGGCGGCGGTCAACGCCGATCCCTTGAGCCTCAAGAGTCATCCGGCGCCGATCGATCGCGTCGCGCCGCCGGTGCCGGATCGTGATCTCTACCCGCAGCGTCCGTCGCTGCCGCAGACTCCGAAGTTCATCGGCCCGCTCTCGCGTCCCACCGCGACCGGTCAGGCCGGTGTGGCCGGATACACCGCGCCCAACCCGCCGGTGGGCTCACGCGTGGCGGGCGACCATGAGAACCCCGGCTGGCCCTCGATCGGCTTCGTGATCGAGTGGGGCCGGAGTCAGCGCGCGAACTAGCGTCGGGCGAACCGGCGCTAACGGATCTCGCGCGAGGTCTTCTCGACGAAGCGGGTGACGCCGTCGGCGTCGAGGGAGCGGGGTGGCATCAAGACGAGGCGGTGGACGCCGAGCGCGGCGAAGCGCTCCGCGCTCGCGCGGTCCATCGCCTCGCCGCCGCGCGTGGGCCGCGGGGTCACGCTGATCTCGAGCGACCCGAGCGCGGCGGGCCGGGGGTAGCGGGCGGCCGCCTCGCGGAGGCCGTCCAGGCATCGCCGTACGCCCGCCTCGTCCAGCGCGAAACCGTACCAGCCGAAGCCCTGCTCGACCGCGCGACGGAAGGCGGGCTCGGTGTGCCCGCCGATCACGATGGGCGGATGCGGCCGCTGCACCGGCTGCGGATGCGCCTGCACGTTGTCGAACGACACGAAGCGCCCGCGGTGCGCGGGCTGCGCTTGGCCCCAGATGGCGCGCATCGCGGCCAGGTAGTCGTCGGTCATCGCCCCCCGCGTCTCGAACGGGATCCCGAGGGCGCGGAACTCCGGCTCCAGGTAGCCCACGCCGACGCCGAAGATCAGCCGGCCGCCGGAGAGGACGTCGAGCGTGGCGAGCTGCTTGGCCAGGACCAGCGGGTTGCGCTGCGGCAGGATGATGATGCCGGTGCCCAGCCGGATCCGGGTGGTGGACGCGGCGAGGAACGCGAGGGCCACGATGGGGTCGGTGATCCGATCCTCCGGGGCGAGCGGCGAGGGCGGCGCCTGCGGATCGGGCAGCACCACGTGCTCGCCGCCCCACAGGGAGTCGAAGCCGGCGGCCTCCGCGGCCCGCGCCACCCGCACCGCGCCGTCCGGGTGCGAGCACGGCCCGGTGGTCATCGAGAACAGCCCGAGCGCGATCGCCATCAGGCGGAGACCCGCAGCGCGAGCGCGCGCTCGCGCAGAGCGGGGGGCAGGGGCGCGGGCCGCCGCGCCTCCTGGTCGAAGTGCACGCCGGACTGCTCCAGCGAGGCCACCACCTCGCCGGCCGGCTCGCGCGTCATCACGTGGAGCAGCCGGAGCGACGAGTTGCCCACGTGCACGAGGCCGGAGCGCACCCGCAGCCGGTCGCCCGCGCGGAGCGGCGCGCCCACCTCGAGCTGGAACTCGAAGGTCGAGAAGCCGCGATGCTCGCCGCGCATGTAGGCGGGCGTCATCCCGAAGGCGGCGATGGCGTGGCCGTTGGCGGCCGAGAAGCGGTGGACGTAGTGGGAGAGGGCCACCCCGCCCGAGACGTCCAGCTCCGCCGGCTTCACGGTGTCGCGCGCGCTGTCGCGGAAGCCGGTCCAGCCCGCGGGCCGCGCCCGCCGCTCGCGCGCCGGCCCCTCCCACGTCACCCGCCGGCGGTCGACGCGCCGGGTGGTCTCCGCGGTCAGGGCGGCCGGCACCCGCACCCGCTGCTCCACGGTGGTGCAGAGCGCTCCCGCTCCGGAGTCGATCAGCTTGTGGCCCAGCAGGAGCGCGCCCGGCTCCGCCCCGATCACCCCGCTCTCCACGTGCATGAGGTCATTCACCCGCAGCTCGCGCTGGTAGCGTACGAAGCAGTCGATGGTGCGGGTCTCGTCCGGCCCCAGGCCCAGATCCGCGAGGAGCTCCGCGCCCGCGTCGGCGATGCGGGCGAAGTAGTACGCCACCGTGAAGTGGTCGTTGCCGTCCACCTCCCAGCGGAAGACGGTGCCGCGATACGTCTCGAGCCAGTCGCCCACGCTGCCCGCGCCGGGGTCAGATGTAGACCGACTTCATCGCGCCGCCCGGATAGCGCGTGCCCGCCGCCGCGCCCACCGGGACCGCCTCGCTCAGCGCGGTGACCTCGGCCGGCGTCAGCGAGACTCGAGCCGCGGCCACGTTCTCCTCGAGCCGTGCGATCCGCTTGGTCCCCGGGATGGGCACGATGTCGCGCCCGCGCGCGAGGAGCCAGGCCAGCGCGAGCTGTCCGGGCGTGCAGCCCTTCTGCCTGGCCATGTCGACCAGGGGCCGCACCAGGGTCAGGTTCTTCCGGAGGTTCTCGTCCTGGAAGCGGGGATGATCGCGCCGCCGGTCGTCGGGCGGGATCTCCGCCGCGGCGTGGGTGCTGTCGGTGAGCAGGCTGCGCCCGAGCGGAGAGTAGGCCACGAACGCGATGCCGAGCTCGCGGAGCGTCGGCAGCGTCTCCTCCGCTTCCTCGCGGTAGAGCAGGGAGAACTCGGACTGCAGCGCGGCGATCGGGTGCACCGCGTGGGCCCGCCGGACGGTGGCGGGCGACGCCTCGGAGAGGCCGAGGAAGCGCACCTTGCCCCGCTCCACGAGCCGGGACATGGCGCCCACCGTGTCCTCGATCGGCACGGTGGGATCCACCCGGTGCTGGAAGTAGAGGTCGATGGTCTCGACCCCGAGGCGCTTGAGGCTCGCGTCGCACGCCTGCGGCACGTACTCCGGTCGGCCGTTGACCCCCGCAGTGCCGTCCGGTTTCCGCATGTTGCCGAACTTGGTGGCCAGGACCACTTGGTCGCGCTTGCCCTTCAGGGCGCGGCTCAGCAGCTCCTCGCCCTGGCCCCAGCCGTAGAGATCGGAGGAGTCGAGGAAGTTGACGCCGAGGTCCAGCGCGCGGTGGATCACCGCGATGGACTCCGCGTCGTCTCCCTTGCCGTAGACGTTCGACATGGACATGCAGCCGAGGCCGATGGCGGAGACCGCCAGTGCGCTCTTCCCGAGTGTGCGCTGCTCCACGAGATCCTCCTCACGCGCCGCAAAAGTTGGATAGGATACGGCGACCGATTCTATCCCAAGACGGAGGGGAGGGCGACGGATGGCTCACGACGTGACGCTGTTGCGGGACATCGCGCTCAGCATCATCTTCGCGGCCCTCCTCGGCCACGGGGCCCGCCTGCTGCGCCAGCCGCTCCTGCTCGGCTACATCGCGGGCGGCATCCTGCTGAGCGATCAGATGGGCTTCGGCATCGTCACCGACGGCGACAGCATCGAGCTCATCTCCGAGATCGGCCTGATCCTGCTCCTGTTCATCATCGGGCTGGAGATCGACCTGCGGGAGCTGAAGCGGCTCGGCCGCTCGATGCTGACCCTCGGCGTCGGGCAGTTCGTGATCAACGCGCTCCTGGGGCTGGCGTTCTTCTCCTGGCTCGGTTACCGGGTGGGGGGCGGCCACTTCGACCTCGTGTACCTCGCGATCGTGATCTCGCTCAGCTCGACCCTCATCGTGGTCAAGCTGCTCCGCGAGAAGTTCGAGCTCAAGGTCCTCTCCGGCCGGCTCACCCTCGGGGTGCTGGTGGTGCAGGACATCTGGGCCATCCTGTTCATGGCCGTCCAGCCGAGCCTGGCCGAGCCGGGCGTGGTGCGGATCGCGCAGTCCATCGCGGGCGGCGCGGTGCTGGTGGGCGTCGCGTTCCTGGCCAGCCGGTTCATCCTCGCCCCCCTGCTCGAGATCTCGGCCAACCGCCCCGAGCTGGTGCTGATCTCCTCGGTGGCGTGGTGCTTCGGCATCGCGGGCTTCGCGGACCAGCTCGGCCTCTCCCGGGAGATGGGCGCGCTCATCGCGGGGGTGAGCATATCCGCCTTCCCCTACGGCTCCGACGTCATCTCCAAGGTCACCGGGGTGCGCGACTTCTTCGTCACCCTGTTCTTCGTGGCCCTCGGCATGAAGGTGCCGATTCCCAGCGGCGACGTGCTGGGACAGGCGGTGCTGATCGTGCTGTTCGTGCTGGCGAGCCGGCTGGTGTCGGTGGTGCCGCTGGCGCGCCTCCTGGGCGACGGCCTCTACGCGGGCACCGTCACCGCGCTGAACCTGGCCCAGATCAGCGAGTTCTCCCTGGTCATCCTCACCCTGGGGGCCGGCTACGGGCACGTCTCCGAGCACGCGAGCGCGGTGGTGCTGACCTCGATGATCCTCACCTCGCTGGTGGCGCCCTACGTCATCACCTGGAACGACCGGATCGCGCGGCTGCTCGTGCGCCCGTTCGGCCGCGGGGTGGCGGTGGCGGCGCCCGCGCCGCGCGAGGCGCGCTCCGCGCCCGAGATCGTGCTGCTCGGCCACTTCCGCATCGCGCAGGCGGTGCTCGACCTGGTGGAGGGCCAGCTGCCCGACATGAAGGGCCGGATCACCCTGGTCGACTACGACGCCAACCGGGCCCACGCGGTGATGGCCCGCGGCTTCCGCTGGGAGTACGGCGACCTGGCCAATCCCGACGCGTTGGAGCACCTCGGCATCGAGGAGGCGCGCGTGGTCGTGACCACCATCTCCGATACGTTCTTGAAGGGCATCAGCACCCGGCGTCTGGTGGAGAACCTGCGCCGCCTGGCCCCGCGGGCCCTCATCGTGATGACCGGCGAGGAGAAGAGCGACGCGGTCGACCTCCTGCGCGCGGGGGCCGACCACGTGCTGATCCCGGGCGAGATCACCGGCGAGCGCATCGTCCAACTCCTGACCGACGGCAAGCCGCCCGCGGCCTCCTGACCGCCCGCGCCTAGGCGCGGAGCGGGGCGCCTCCCCACCGCTCCAGCATCGCGAACTCCTCCACCGCCTTCCGCTTGAGCCGGGTCAGCCGCTTCACCGGCCGGCCGAGCGGCATCACCGCGGCCAGCGCCACGTGCGAGGGCAGGCCCAGCAGGGCCTGCACCGCGGGCTCCCGCGCGGCGGCGAGGGTGGTGATGGTCCCGGCGTAGCCCTCGTGCCGGGCCGCGAGCAGGATGTTCCACGCGAAGGGATAGATCGACGCGCCGCTGATCACCCCCACCCGGTCGAGCTCCGCGTCCATCGACGCCACCACCTTGAGGTCGACGCCGATCACCAGCACCACCGCCGCCTTCAGCACCGGCTCGATCAGGCGGGCGGGCGCCGGCGTCTTCTCGATGGTGGCCGCGTCGACCCGGGTGCGGTCGATGGTGTTCCACGGGCTCTCCCCGATCTGCACCTGGGCCGCGTAGCGCTTGGCCGCGGGCTCGGTGGCGGCGGCGAGGCCCTCGCGGGTCTTGCGGTCGCGCACCACGATCACCTTCCAGCCCTGCCGGTTGCCGCCGCTCGGCGCGAAGCGCGCGCGGTCGAGGATGCGGTAGAGCGTGGCGTCGGGCAGGGCCTCCTCGGTGAAGTCGCGGCCCGAGAAGGTGGTGGTCATCACGTCGTAGAGCTCCATCGGCGGCCTCCCTGGCTGCGTGACGTTCGGATGCGCGGCGGGTGATGGCCCGGCGAGGGGTGAATATACACCGGCAACGGCGGTATAGTACGCGCCATGACCACACCCGCCGCGTCTTCCGCCCTGTCCCTCGACGGCATCCGCGTCATCGATCTCTCCCGCGTCATCGCCGGTCCCTGGTGCGGCGCGCTGCTCGCCGACCTGGGCGCCGACGTCGTCAAGGTCGAGGACACCGGACCGGGCGACGAGTCGCGCACCTGGCCTCCGCACAAGGACGGCGAGGCCGCCGCGTACCTGCTCTTCAACCGGAACAAGCGCGGCATCGCGCTGGACCTGAAGCAGCCCGAGGCGGTGGAGGTGGTCAAGCGGCTGGTGAAGACCGCGGACGTGGTCATCGAGAACTTCCGCACCGGTACCATGGAGTCGTTCGGCCTCGGCTACGAGGTGCTGTCCGCCATCAACCCGCGCCTCATCTACTGCTCGGTCTCCGCGTTCGGCCGCACCGGACCCCGCAAGGACAGCCCGGGCTACGAGGCGCTGATGCAGGCCTTCAGCGGGATCATGTCGATCACCGGCGAGCCGGGCGGCCAGCCGGTGCGGGCCGGCGTCTCGTTCCTCGACCTCACCACCGGCATCCTGTGCGCCCTCGGCGTGTCGAACGCGATCATCCAGCGCCAGCGCACCGGCCTGGGCCAGCGGGTCGACGGCTCGCTGCTCGAGACCGCGGTGAGCCTGCTCGCCTTCCACGCCGAGGGCTATCTGCTCACCGGGGCGCTGCCGCGCGCGCTCGGGTCGGGCCACCCGTCGCTGTCGCCCTACCGCAACTTCAAGTGCCGCGACGGGCAGTGGATCTTCATCGCGGCGGCCAACGACCGCTTCTGGCAGAAGCTCGCCCGGACCCTCGGGCTGACCGATCTGGCCGCCGATCCGCGCTTCGAGAAGAACCAGAGCCGGGTGGCCAACCGGGCGGAGCTCGAGGGCATCCTGGAGAAGACCATCGGCGCGCTCGACCGCGAGCCCCTGCTGAAGCGCCTGGAGGAGGCGGACGTGCCGGCCACCCCGGTGAACACGGTGGACCAGGTGATGAACGACCCGCAGACCGCCGAGCGCGGCATCGTGCAGCGCGCGCGCCACCCGAAGCTCGGGGATATCCCGGTGGTGGGCACCCCGCTCCACTTCTCCCGCATGTCGCCCGGCGTCCGCCGCGCCGCCCCCCTCCGGGGCGAGCACACCGACACCGTCCTGACCGACCTCGGCTACTCCACCGCCGAGATCAAGACCCTCCGCGACAAGAAGGCCACCGCGTAGGACCCCATCAGCCGAACTTGCGGGATTCCTCGCGGCGGTAGGCGCGGAAGGCGATGGCGAGGAAGAGCGCGGTGTAGCCCGCGAGCCACGCCAGGGCCACCGGCATGGGCTCGGTCGCCGCGCCGACCGCGCTCCACGCGAGCTGGCCGTAGTGGTAGGCGGGCAGGTACGGCGCGACCGCGCGCACGAAACCGGGCAGCTGCGAGAGCGGCAGGAAGAGGCCGGACGCGAACGACAGCGGCAGGTAGACGAGGTTGGCCGCCGCGGGGGCCACGTTGGGCCCGCAGGTGTAGCCGATCGCGAAGCCCAGCGCGATGAACGGCACCGAGCCCGCGAGCAGGCGCGCGACCATGTCGGCCCACACCACGAGGTCCTGCCGCACGCCGCCCACGATCACCGCGTACACGATCAGCACCACCAGCGACAGCAGGGCGTAGGCGAGCGCGTTGATGATCTTGGCCAGGATCGCGATCAGGGGCGGCAGCGGGGTGGCGCGCATCAGCACGTCGACCTTGAGCCCGCGCTCGGTGGACACCCCGATGCCGAATCCGAACACCATCACGCTGCCCACGCTGTAGGCCGCGAACGACGCCACCAGGTACGCGCCGAGGTTGGTGCCGTTGGGCAGCGTCTGCTTGACGTAGGGCAAGCCGAAGAAGGTGAAGAACAGCACCGGCAGCGCCACGATCGTGACGCTGAAGGCGGGGATGCGCCAGCGGGTCCGGATCTCGCTGCGCGCCTGCGTGAGCAGCATGCGGCCGAGGGGCGCGACGGCACGGCGCGCGGGCCCCGCCGCGGTCGTCGCCCCTCGAGCGTCCGCGCTCACGCGCCGGCCTCTTCGCGCCGGGTCAGCGCGAGGAAGGCCTCCTCGAGGTCCGCCCCCGTCACCTCCAGGTCCACCACGTCCACCCCGCGGCGGAACAGCTCGCGCAGCACCGCGGCCGGCTCGTTGCTGAGCAGGCTCGCGCGCTCTCCGGTCACGTCGAGCACGCGCGCGGGCAGCCCGGCCAGCGCCTCGCGCGCGAGCGGGCGCGCGGTCACCAGGGTGATCTTCTTGCCCGGCACCGCGCCCTTCAGCTCCTGCGGGCTCGCGTCCGCGATGACGCGGCCGCGGTCGATCACGATGATTCGCCGCGCGAGCTCCTCCGCCTCGCGCAGGTAGTGGCTGGTGAACACGATGGTCTTGCCTCCCGCGGCCAGGGTCTGCACGCTGGTCACGAAGGCCCGGCGCGCCTCCACGTCCATGCCCACGGTGGGCTCGTCGAGAAAGAGCACGTCGGGATCCCCGCAGATCGCGAGCGCGAAGTAGAGGCGCTGGCGCTGGCCGCCGGACAGCGTGCCGACGCGCGCGCCCGCCTGCGCGCCGAGCCCGGCCATCGCGATGGCCCGCTCCCCGGGCAGCGGGGCGGGATAGTAGGCGCGGAAGACGTCGACGATCTCGCGCACCGTCAGCACCGAGGTGGTGCCGGACTCCTGCAGCATGACCCCGCAGCGGCTCCGCGCCCGGCGGTCGGTAGGGGGCAGCCCGAAGAGGCGCGCCTGGCCCGCGGTGGGCTGGCGCAGCCCGAGCATGAGGCCGATGGAGGTGGTCTTGCCCGCCCCGTTGGGCCCGAGCATCGCGACCACCTCGCCACGCTGGATCGCGAGGTCTACGCCGCGGAGCGCCTCGACGGAGCCGTACCGCTTGTGGGCACCGACGAGCGCGACTACCGGAACGTCTGGCGGAGCGGACGCCCCGGCGTGGTCATCCCTTGAGGCCGTAGAGCCTCCGCGCGTTGTCGGCGAACAGCTTGCGCCTCTGGACGTCGGTGATGTCGCCGCGCTCCCGGATCTCGTCGACGGAGGCGGGGTAGCTGTGGTCCCAGTGCGGGAAGTCGGAGGCGTAGACGATCTGGTTCTCGCCGACGAGCTTGAGGGCCTGGGGCAGCAGCCATTCGTCGGCCTCGCAGGAGAAGAAGATGGAGCCGCTCCGCACGTAGTCGCTCGGCTTGCGCTTGAGGGTGGGAGCCTCCGCGGCGCGCTTGGCGTACTCGTCGTCCATCCGCTCCATCCAGTAGGGGGCCCAGCCGCAGCCCGCCTCGAGGTAGGCGATGCGCAGCCGCGGGAACCGCTCCGGGATGCCCTCGAAGATCATCGAGGTGATCTGCCGCATCTGGCCGAAGGCGTGCGAGCAGGTGTGGGCCTGGATGAAGCGGGGGAACAGCTCGAGGCCGCCGCCGCCCAGGTGCGAGCCGGAGGCGTGCACGCCCAGCATCACGTCGAGGCGATCCGCCTCCTCGTAGACGCCGTGGTAGCGGGAGTCGCCCAGCAGGTGGCTGCCGTCGGCGGCCAGCATCGCCCCCACCAGGCCGAGCTCGGTCACCGCGCGGCGCAGCTCGCGCGCGGCCGCGTCCGGGTCCTGCACCGGCAGCAGGGCCACCGCGTGCAGCCGCGGGGTCTGCTTGACGAACTCCTCGTGCAGGAAGGTGTTGTAGGCGCGGCAGAGCGCGACCGCCCACTCCCGGTCCTTGAGGAAGGAGAGGAACAGGCCGAGGGTCGGATACAGCACCGCCTGCTCCATGCCGCCCAGGTCCAGCGCGCGCAGCCACTGCTCGGCGGTGCCCGCGTTGTCGCCGAGCGTCCCGAGCATGCGGCGGTCCCATCCGTCCCACGGGTAGAAGGGGAAGGTGTGCGGCCGCCGGTTGTACGGAGCGTCCAGATACTTGGAGACCTGCTCCAGGGACTCGGTGACGTGACCGTCGGCGTCGATGATGGAGTAGGCGGTCTGGCTCATCGGGTCCTCCCGCGCGGGATCGTCTCCGGGTTCACGCAGTGGGCGGGGGACTCCCCGCGGCCCACCGCGAGGATCTGCTGGAGCGCGAGATCCAGGTTGGCCCGGCGCCCCGCCTCGCTGTGGCTCACGTTGTGCGGGGTCAGGATCAGCCGCTCGGGGTCGACCGCGCGCAGCGGGCTCGCGGCGGGCAGGGGCTCGCGGGTGAAGGCGTCGAGCGCGGCGCCCGCGATCCAGCCCTCGCTCAGCGCGCGGGCCACCGCCTCCTCGTCCGCGATCTCGCCCCGGGCGGTGTTGATCAGGACCGCGGTCGGCTTCATCGCCCGCAGCGCCTTCTCGCCGATCATGAGGCGCGTCTCGTCGGTGAGAGAGGCGTGAAGCGACACCACGTCGCTCTCCGCGAGCAGGGTCGGCAGGTCCACCCGGGTGGCCCCCAGGGAGCGCGCGCGCTCATCCGACACGTAGGGATCGCAGGCGAGCAGGCGCACGTCCCAGTTCACGAGCCGGCGCGCCACGTGCGAGCCCACCCGCCCGAGTCCGACCAGGCCCACCGTCTTGCCGAAGAGGAACTCGCCCCGGTCGCCCCGCTGCGCCCACTCCCCCCGGCGCAGCTTGGCCTCGTTGTGCTTGATGCGCTTCTGCAGCAGCAGGGTCAGGGCCACGGTGGCCTCGGCCACCGCGATGAAGTTCTCCGGAGTCGGACTGTTGGCCACCAGGACGCCGAGGGCGGAGGCGGCCGGGATGTCGATCTTGTCGGTGCCGATGAACGGCACGATCACCAGGCGCAGGGAAGCCGCCGCCTCCATCACCCCGCGGGTGATCCAGTCGAGGTGCGAGGCCAGGATCACCTGGCAGTCGCGCGCGGCGGCGCCCAGCTCCGCCTCCGAGTAGGCCGCCCGGCCCGGCTGGTCCAGCGGGCGGCCGATGACCACCTCGTGGCCGGCCGCGCGCAGCGGGTCGAGCTCGCCGACCGGCCCGCTGGGACCCGACGCGAGGATCTTCACGGCTTCTTGCAGATCACGTTCAGGACGACCTGCCGCTTCTCTTCACGAGTGATGCGGAGACCTCTCCGCAACGCGTCCGGCAGCGCGGCGGGGTCCTCCACCTTCTCGCCGTGCCCGCCCGAGGCGCGGCAGAGCATCTCGTAGTCCGGCGCGGGCTCGAGCGCGGTCAGCGGCATCGCGTCGGTGCGCACCGCCCAGCCGTCGCGCGCGTAGGTCTGCACCGCGCGCTTGACCGCGTTCCACGTCCGGTTGTTGAAGACCACGAACAGCACCGGCAGGTTGTAGGCGCGCGAGACGAAGTGCGAGGCGGTGGGGGAGCCGAAGATGTAGGCCCCGTCGCCCACGCAGCAGATCACGTCGCGGTCCGGCGAGGCCAGCTTGGCCCCCAGCGCGGCGCCGAGCCCCCAGCCGAGCCCGCCCGAGGGCGGGGCCGCGAAGTAGGTGCCGGGCCGGGTGAACGTGCACTGGGTGGCGTCGAGGTCGTACTCGTTGACCACGATGGTGCGGTCGTCCAGCACGTCGCCGATCGCGCGCGAGACCCAGAGCATGTCGAGGGGCGCGTCCTTCGCGGCGGCGCGGCCCTTGGCCGCCGCCGCGTCGCGCCGCCTGGCTCCCGCCGCGGTCCAGCGCGCCCGCCGCTCCGCCACCGCCGCCGCGTCCACCCGGCGCGCCACCGCGTCGGCCAGTGCGGCCAGGGCCAGACGCGGAGCACCGGCCAGCGCCGCGTCGGCCGGGAAGCCGCGCACCGGATAGCGCGAGAAGAGAGGATCGACGCCCAGGTGGATCACGCGGGTCTCGGGCCGCGGGCGCTTGAGCTGCGGGAACCACGGCACGTCCGACTCCACGACCAGGATGACGTCGGCCTCCTCCAGGTGCGGGGCGGCATCGAAGCCGCCGTGCAGAGGATGGTCCTGGGGGAAGTTCACGTAGGTGTGGAACTGGTCGAAGACCGGCGCGCCCAGCGTCTCCGCGAGACGCACCAGGGCCGGCACCGCGGCCGCATCCCGCCCCGCCGCCTTGGTGATCACGATCGGGTTGCGTGCGCCGGCCAGCATCGCCGCGACCTCGTCCACCGCGGCGGGATCGGGCAGGGTCGCGGCCGGGACCACCGCCCGCGCGGGATCCGAGTACTCGATGGCGTCGTGCCGCTCGGCGAGGACTTCGCGAGGCAATGTCAGGTAGACAGGCCCCCGCGGCTCGGCCTGGGCCACCGTCAGGGCGCGGTCCACCACCGTCTCGAGCTGGTCGAAGCGCTTGAGCTCGTAGTCCCACTTCACGAACTCGCGCAGCATCCCGGCCTGATCGAAGGCCTCCTGCGCCCAGTGGATGGGTCGGTCGCGGCTGCCCGCGTCGCCCGCCTCGGTGATCGGGTTGCGCCCGGCCGAGAACAGCATCGGCACGTTGGAGCGCGCCGCGTTGATCACCCCGCCCGCCGCGTTGCCCGCGCCCACGATCACGTGGACCATCACCACCTGGGCGCGGCCGGTCACCATGGTGTAGCCGTGCGCCATCGCCACCGCGGGCACCTCGTGCGGGACGGTGATGGGGCGCGGGCTCGCCTGCCCCTGCGCGCTGCGCCGCGAGTAGGCCTCGATGAGCGGGGCGAAGTCGGTGCCCGCGTTGGCGAAGAAGTACTCGACGCCGCGCGCCGCGAGCAGCTCCAGGTACGCGTCGGCGGTGGACTCGACGGTCGCTCGCTTGTTCATGGTGGTGGGAGCGTAGCGCCGGGCGATGGGGTGGTCAAGGACCATGCGGTTGCCGTAGAGTACGAGGCCATGACGACCTCCGCGCCGACCCACGACCTGGTGATCCGCAATGGACTGATCGTCGACGGCACCGGGGCCCCGGCCCGTCGCGGCGACGTGGCGGTGCAGGGGGACCGGCTGGCCGCGGTGGGCGCGGTGTCCGGCCGGGCCAGGCGCGAGATAGAGGCCGATGGTCTGGTGATCGCGCCCGGCTTCATCGATCCCCACACCCACTACGACGCGCAGCTCACGTGGGACCCGTTCGCCTCCTGCTCGTCGTGGCACGGGGTCACCACGGTCGTGATGGGCAACTGCGGGTTCACCCTCGCCCCGTGCCGCGAGGCGGACCGCCTGACCCTGATGCGCATGCTCACCTACGTGGAGGGCATGCCCCTCGAGGCGCTGACCCGCGGCGTGCGCTGGGGCTGGGAGACGTTCGGCCAGTATCTGGAGGGCGTCGATCGGCTCGGGCCGTGGACGAACGTGGGCTGCTTCATCGGCCACTCCGCGGTCCGCCAGTACGTGATGGGCGACGCGGCGTGGGAGCGCGAGGCGACCGGCGACGAGATCGCGCGCATGGGCGCGCTGGTGACCGACGCCATGGCGCTCGGCGCGGTGGGGCTCTCGTCGACCGCCAACAAGAACCACGTGGGCGATCGCGGGCGGCCGGTGCCGAGCCGCCTGGCTCACGAGGACGAGCTCACCCGCCTGGTGCGGACCATGGGCGCCTCGGGGCGCGGCATCCTCGAGCTCACCATCGGCGGCACCCGGCCCGACCGCCTCGCGGAGGTCGATCGCTTCGCGGAGCTGGCCCGCGCGGCCGGCCGCCCGGTCACCCTGGTGTCGCTGCGGCACAACCCGTCGCATCCGGAGGAGCACCGCGCGATCCTCGCCCGCATCGAGGCCCTCGGCCGCGAGGGGGTCGAGATCTACCCTCAGGTGACGACCTCGCCGCTCACCGCGACCTTCGACCTGGCGAGCGCGTTCGTGTTCTTCCGCTTCCCGGTGTGGCAGCGCGTGCTCGACGCCCCGGTGGGGCAGTGGCGCGCGCTCTTCCGCGACGCGGCCTTCCGGTCCCAGTTCCGGGACTCGGTCGGGCGCACCCCGCTCTTCCAGGGCGACACCGCGCCGCTCCGCGTGCACACCGTGGGCGCCGACCGCTTCAAGGCCCTGGTGGGCCTCCCGGTGAGCGAGGTGGCGGCCCGTCGGGGGCAGGACGTGATCGACGCCTTCTTCGACCTCGCGCTCGAGGACGATCTCCAGACCCAGTTCACGGTCGCGATCATGAACACCGACGCCGCGTCGGTGGCCGAGATCTTCACCCACCCGCGCGCGCTGATCGGCCTCTCCGACGCGGGCGCGCACCTGACCCTCTTCTGCGAGGCGGGGCAGACCAGCCGGCTCCTCGGGCACTGGGTGCGCGACCGGCGGGCCCTGTCGCTGGAGGACGGCGTGCGGCGGGTCACCTCGATGCCGGCGGAGCTCTTCGGCCTGCGCGACCGCGGCCGCCTCGCGCCGGGGCTCGCGGCCGACGTCACGGTGTTCGACCCGCGCACCATCGCCGACCACGAGCCGGAGCTGGTGCACGACCTGCCCGGCGGGGGGCCACGCCTCGTCCAGCGGGCGAGCGGCATCGTGTGGTCGTTCGTCAACGGCCGCCCGGTGATCCAGGAGGGGCGCGTGCCGGACCGGCCCGACGGGCGCGGTCCGGGCCGCGTCCTGCGCGCGGCATGAAATTCGGCATCTTCTACGAGCACCAGCTCCCGCGCCCCTGGAGCGAGGAGAGCGAGTACCGGCTCCTCCAGGATTCGCTGACCCAGATCGAGCTGGCCGACCGCCTCGGCTACGACTACGCGTGGGAGGTCGAGCACCACTTCCTCGAGGAGTACTCGCACTCCTCCGCTCCCGAGGTCTTCCTCGGCGCGGCCACCCAGCGCACGAGCCGCATCCGGCTGGGCCACGGGATCATCCAGCTTCCGACCAACCATCCCATCCGGGTGGCGGAGCGGGTGTCGACCCTCGATCTGCTCTCGGGGGGCCGGGTGGAGCTGGGACTGGGCGAGGGGCAGGGGCCGGTCGAGCTCCATCCGTTCGGACGCCGGGTGCGGGACAAGCGCGAGGTCTGGGAGGAGGCGGTGCGCGTCCTGATCCCGTGCTTCACCCAGCAGGCGGTGGAGTACCACGGTCAGTTCTTCGACTTCCCGGCCCGCAACGTGATCCCCAAGCCGCGGCAGAAGCCCCACCCGCCGCTCTGGGTCGCGTGCTCGAACATCCAGACCATCGCGAGCGCGGGGCGGTGGGGCATGGGCGCGCTCGGCTTCCAGTTCGTGTCGCCCGAGGCGGCGCGGGCGTGGGTGAACCGCTACTACGCGAGCCTCACCCGCGAGCTCGACCGGCTCGCGGACTACCCGGTGAACCCCAACATCGCGATGGTGAGCGCGTTCATGTGCGCGCCCACCGACGAGGAGGCGCGCGAGAAGGCGTCGGGCTGGACCTTCTTCGTCTTCTGCCTCTCCCACTACGGCCGCCACGGCATGGCCGCGCCGGGCCAGGGCGACATGTGGAAGCTCTACCAGGAGTGGCGGCACACCCCGAAGGCGCAGGAGACGCTCCAGGCGGGGCTGATCGGCTCGCCGGAGACGATTCGCCGCCGCCTCGCCGAGTTCGAGGCCGCCAACGTGGACCAGGTAATCTTGTTGAACCAGACCGGACGCACCAGCCACGAGGACATCTGCGGCAGCCTCGAGCTCTTCGCGCGCGAGGTCATGCCCGATTTCCACGCCCGCGAGCCCGACCATCAGCGCTGGAAGGCCGACGTGCTGGCCGGGCGCGTCGAGCTCGACCAGCTCGACACCGAGGGCCACAAGCTCTACTCGCACCAGAACGAGGACATCGTGCGACTCACGCCCGAGGAGCTGAAGCGGAAGATGGCGGCCAAGGAAGCGGGTCGCCCAACCGGGGACCGCGCATGAGCGGCATCCGGATGCGGCAGATCTGCCTGGTGGCGAGGAGCCTGGCCCCGGTCGTCGACGAGCTGCGCGCGGGCCTGGGGCTCGAGGTGTGCCACCGCGACCCCGGCGTCGGCAAGTACGGGCTCGAGAACGCGCTGTTCCCGGTGGGCGACGGCTTCCTGGAGGTCGTGGCGCCGGTGCGCGAGGGCACCACCGCCGGTCGCTACCTGGAGCGCCGCGGCGGCGACGGCGGCTACATGGTGATCACGCAGGTCGACGACCTCGCGGCGCGCCGGCGGCGCGCCGAGGCCGTCGGGGTCCGCGTCGCCAACGAGATCGGCTATCCCGAGTACCACGAGCTGCAGCTCCATCCGCGCGACGTGGGCGGAGCCATGCTCTCGTTCTCGCTCCAGGAGGGCGCACGCTCGCCCGGCGGGCCGTGGCACCCCGCGGCCTTCGACGGCGCCGCGCCCGCGCGGCCCTCGGGGCCGGTGCGGGCCATGAGCGCGGCCGAGCTGCAGAGCGACGATCCCGAGCGCCTCGCCCGGAAGTGGAGCGACGTGATCGAGCGGCCGGTGGTGATGCGCGACGGCCAGCGCACGATCGCCCTCGATGACGCGACGCTTCGCTTCACCGAGGCCACGGACGGCCGCGGCGAGGGGCTGGCCGGTCTCGATCTGGCCTGCGTGGACCCCGCCCGCCGCGGCACGATGCTGATCTGCGGTATCCGCTTCCGCCTCATCGCCGCCTGACCCCACCGGGCCGGCCGCGGTGTTCAGCCGACACCGAGCGTCCGCGGTGTCAACGAACGGATGATCCCTCGCTGACACTGGCGGTCTCGCGCCGGGAATCCACGTAGTTAGCATCGTCGGTGGGTGGCAAGGATGTTGCCGCCTGCATGTCCGATGCGCTGGTTCCGACACCGTCCCTGCCTGCTCGCCGGGCTCGCCTTTCTCCTCCTCGCCTGCAGTGGTCCCGACGCCCGGGTGCGCGGCTCCCTCCGCTCCGGCGACGACGCGGTCCGCCAGCACGCCCTCCGCGAGGCGCTCCATCACTACCGCACCGCGGCGGTGGCCGAGCCCGCGTCGCTCGACGCCCAGACCCGTCGCGGGGCGATGGCCGAGGCCCTGGGAGAGTTCGACGAGGCGCTCGAGGCGTACGGCAAGGCGGCGCGGCAGGAGCCGTCGGCCCACACCTTCTACCGGGCGGGCGTGCTGGCCGAGCGCATGGGCAACCACGGCCTCGCGGTCGACTACCTGACCGCGAGCCTCGGCGCTCCGCAGAGCCGCGGGGAGCGGGTCGCCCAGGCCGCCCGCCGCAGCGTCGAGTGGCTCGCCACGTCGCGCCTCTCCCGCATGCTGCCCGAGTGGGCCTCCCGCTCGCTGATCGCCGGCGGCATCCTGCTGGGCCGCGCCGCGCTCGATCGCGACACGGTGGCCGGCACGCTCTTCACCTCGCTGATCGAGGCGGGAGAGCCGGCCCGCGCCATGGATCTCGCGCGGGCGCGCGGCTGGGTGCGCGCCGGCGCCGACTACTGCGCCGGCGCCACCGGCGAGGCGGCGGAGACCCGGGCCCTGGTCGGCATGCTGGCCGCGCCGGAGCAGACCGACTGCCTCCTTCCTCTCGGCCGCCAGCTCACCGACGCGGGCCTGGTGCGCCTGTCCCGCGTGGTCCTGCTCGACCGGAGCCGCCACTCCGCCGATCCCACCGTGCGCCGCGAGGCTCTCGCCTTCCTGCGCGACCGCCTGCCCGCCCACGACGTGCCCAAGGTCGCGGAGTCGCTCAACATCGCGGGCTACAACCTCCACCATCGCTTCGCGGACCCGGGCGACGCGGCGGTGGTCTACCAGCGGGCCATCGGAGCGGACGCGGAGTTCTCCTGGCCCCTGGCCAATCTCGGCCGCCTCTACATGGACATGGAGGAGCCCGAGCTCGGCGTCGAGTGGCTGGAGGCCGCGACCCGCATCGATCCCAAGCACTTCCAGGCGTGGGTGAACCTGGGCCTGGCTTTCTACTCCCTCCGGCGCTACGAGGACGCGGTGCCCGCCTATCGTGCCGCCCTCGGCATCAATCCGAAGGACGCGGTGGTCCACGCCTATCTCGGCCGCAGCCTGCTGAGCCTCGGCCGCGACGGCGAGGGCGTGCGCGAGCTGCAGACCGCGGTCCGGCTCGACCCGAGCCTCACCGAGGAGCGCGATCTCCTCGGCCGGCGCGTGGCGGCCGATCCGCGCGCCTTCCAACCGGACTGACACCGCGGTATGGTGGGGCGCTCTATGCGCCCCGATCCCGCGGCCGCCTCCCGCCTGCCGGCGTACCGCGCGCTCGCGGTGACGGTGGTGACCCTGGCGCTGGCCTACGGGGTCTGGTACGCCTACAGCGTCTTTCTGGTCGCGCTGCTGCGGGAGTTCGGCTGGAGCCGATCGGTGCTGGCGGGCGCCTTCTCGCTGTTCACCCTCGTGAGCGGCGGGGCGGGCCCGGTGCTGGGCGCGCTCGCCGACCGGTTCGGCCCGCGCCGGCTCATCCTGATGGGCGGGGCGCTGCTCGCCGCCTCGCTCTGGGCCGACAGCTTCGTCACCCGCGCCTGGCACCTCTACGTGGCCTTCGGTCTCGTCACCGCGATCGGGGTGGCCACCGCGGGGTGGACGCCGGCGGTGGTCATGGTGCAGCGCCAGTGGAGCGCGCGGCTCGGCCTGGCCCTCGGCATCGCGGGCTCGGGGGTCGGCCTGGGGATCTTCCTGGTGGTCCCGCTCTGCCAGGCGCTCATCGACGCCTTCGGCTGGCGGTGGGCCTTCCGCGGTCTCGGCACGCTCGCGCTGCTGTGGATCCTGCCCGCCACCCTGCTGTTCGTCCACGACGTGCCGGCCGCTCCACGGCCGGTCGCCGCGACCGGCGGCGGCGCCGAGCCGGCCGGCCACTCGCTCCAGCGCGCGCTGGCCAGTCCCTCGTTTCGGCTGATCGGGCTGGCCGTCTTCCTCGGCAGCATCTGCAGCCAGACGCTCCACGTGCACCAGGCCGCGTTCCTGGTCGACCAGGGCCTGCCCGCGATGACCGCGGCGTCGGTCATCAGCGTGGTGGGCGCGGCCAGCATCGTGGGCAAGACGGGCGGCGGCTTCGTGTCCGACCTGCTGCCGCGAGAGACGGTCTACGCGCTCGGGATGCTGGGCATGATCGGCGGCGTCGGGGTGCTGTGGCTCGTGGCCGGCTCCCCGTCTCCGTGGCTGGCGCGCGGCTACGGCGTGCTCTTCGGCGTGGGCTACTCGGTCACCGCGTTCGTGGTGCCCGCGATGATGAGCGATCGCTTCCGCGGCCCGCACTTCGGCGCGATCTTCGGGGCCACGCAGGTGGCGAGCGCGCTCGGCAGCGCGCTGGGGGCGTGGCTGGCGGGCCGCATCTTCGACGCGACCGGCAGCTATGCGATCGCGTTCTCGGGGGCGGCGGGGGCGGCGGCGGTGGCCGCGGTGTCGGTGTGGGCCAGCCGGATGCCGCGGGCGGAGGTGGGCTAGCGGCTCTCGTAGCGCAGCGGAGCCGGCTCGGCGGCCGGCGACATCTCGCCGACGCGGGTGCGCGACCGGGCCACCGCGGCGCGGGCCTTCGGCGCGGCCGCGCGGGCGAGGCGTGCGGGCGCCACCAGCTCGGTCCCGGCGTTCTCGGCGGGCGCGGGCTCGGTCGGGCGCGGGGCCGTCACGATGACGGCGGGGAGCGGATCGGCGTCCGCGGGGCCGAGCAGATGCATCAGATAGGGAACGGAGACCATCATGACCAGGCCGAGCGAGGCGAGGACCAGCGAGGCGCGCGCCCATCCGGAGACGAGCCAGCCGTGCGAGAAGACGCCGCCGCGCGAGTCCTCGAGGTCGGCTTCCTCGTCGTCCAGGCCGGCGAGCGTGGCCAGGTCTTCCCGCAGGGCCGCCACCTCCTCGCGCAGCGCCGCGGCCTCGAGCTCGACGCGGGCCAGCCGGGCGGCCAGCTCGGTGGGGTCGCTCGTCGGGGCGGGTACCAGGTCGAGGTGGCGAGCGGGGGAGGCCATGGCAGCCCACGAATCGAGCAAGAGCCACGCCACCATCCGATGACTGAAAAGTCCATCGCTTACGCCCGTATCCGACGGGCGGCCGCGGCCCATTCCTGTCAGTCGACTGTCCCACGCTGATGGTTCCCGAGATCCTCGCGCTCGACTTCGACGGCGTCTGCTGTGACGGCCTCCACGAGTACTTCGAGACCAGCCGGCGCACTCACGCCCGGGTCTGGCCGGCCGAGCCGATGCCGGCGGCCGAGCACTTCGAGGCCTTCGCGGCGCTCCGGCCGGTGATCCTGAGCGGCTGGGAGATGCCGGTCCTGCTGCGCGCGATCGCCCGCGGCGTTCCCCGCGCGCGGATCCTCGGCGAGTGGGAGCGCGTGCGCGGGGAGCTGGTGGCCCACGGTCCGGTCACCGGCCCCGCGCTGATCGCGCGCCTCGGGCAGACCCTCGATGCGGTCCGGCGCGAGTGGATCGCCCGCGACGAGGCGGCGTGGCTCGACCTGCACGCCCCGTACGGGACCCTGGACGAGCTGCGCCGCCTGGTGGCGGAGCCGGCGCGCGCGGTGCTGGTCACCACCAAGGAGGGCGAGTTCGCCCGGCTGATCCTCGCGCGCTGGGACGTGCGCTTCGCCGACATCCAGGGCAAGGAGACCGGCGTGCACAAGTGCGAGAACCTGCGGGCGCTCATCGCGGCGTGGGTCGCGACGCACGGGCGGCGCCCGCGCCTGTCGTTCGTGGAGGACCGGCTCGAGACGCTCCAGCACGTGACCACGCACGCCGACCTGGGCGACGTGGGGCTCTACCTGGCCGACTGGGGCTACAACACGGAGGCCGCGCGGGCGACCGCGGCGGCCGATCCGCGCATCCACCGGCTGACGCTGCCGCAGTTCCGCGCCGGCAGCGCGACCTGGCCCTGAGCCGGAAGGTCGCGCCGCCCGCCGCCGCGGGACGCCTTGTCCGCGCGGGCGGGCTGTGGCATCGTCTCTCGCCATGAAGATCGCGCGCGTGGAGGCGATTCACTGCGACGGCGGCTGGCGGCCCTGGACCTTCGTCCGCGTCGAGACCGACGACGGACTGGTGGGCTGGGGCGAGTGCAGCGACAACCGGAGCCCGTACGGCATCGCGGGGGCGGTGCAGGACCTCACCCCGCTCCTGATCGGTCAGGATCCCCGGCCGGTCGAGCGGCTCTACTGGGACATGCTGCGCGCCACCCGGCAGAACCTGGGCGGCGTCACCCACAAGGCGATGGCGGGCATCGAGCTCGCGCTGTGGGACATCAAGGCCCGGGCCCTCGGGGTGCCGGTCTACGAGCTCTTCGGCGGGCCGATGCGCGATCGCATGCGGCTCTACTGGTCGCACTGCGGGACCACCCGAGCGCGGCTCGGCCACGTGCTGGGCACGCCGCCGCTGCGAAGCTACGACGACATCACCGCGCTCGGCAAGGAAGTGGTGGCGCGCGGGTTCACCGCGCTCAAGACCAACATGGTGATCCCGGGGGATCCGGCCACCGTCTACTTCCCCGGCTTCGCGAGCGGGATCAACTCCACCGACGGCGCCCCCACCGTGGAGATCCTCGACGCGATCGAGCGCCTGATCGGCACCTTCCGCGCCGCGGTGGGCCCCAAGGTGGGCCTCTGCCTCGACCTCAACTACAACTTCCGCACCGAGGGCGTGCTGCGGGTGGCCAAGCTGCTCGAGCAGTTCGACATGCAGTGGGTGGAGTACGACAACTGGGATCCGCAAGCCCTGCTGCAGATCAAGCAGTCGACGACGACCAGACTCGCTTCGCTCGAGAGTCTGGTGACGACTCGTCAATATCGGCCGTTCCTGGAGCTGCACGCGGTCGACGTGGCCATCATCGACGTGCCGTGGAACGGCTTCTCCCAGGCGGTGCAGATCGGGCGCATGGCCGAGGCCTACGAGATCAACATCGCGCCCCACAACTACTACAGCCACCTGGCCGATCTCCACTCGCTGCACCTCTGCGCGGTCCTGCCCAACGTGCGCATCATGGAGATCGACATCGACGACGTGGCGTGGAAGGCGGACCTCGTGACGAAGCCGCCGCGGATCAAGGACGGCCACATCTTCCTGCCCGAGGGCCCGGGCTGGGGCGCCGAGATCGACGAGGAGGTGCTGCGCGCGCACCCGTGGCCGGGGGCGGGGGAGCGCGCGCGGAGCTTCTACGGGATGAGCCCGGAGCAGATGCGGGCCCGGCCCGCGACCAGTTGACCGCGGTGGCTGACGGCGCCGCCCGCGGCTAGGTGACCGCGGGCTCGATCTTGCGGTGCAGCGCCTTCTCGGCCGCGCGCCAGAGGTACCAGGCCGCGACCGAGCGGTGCGGGCTCCAGCGCGCGCCGTAGCGCCGCAGCTGCTTCGGGGTCGGCTGCTTGCGCCGGCCGTAGGCGATCTTGAAGCCCTCCCGCACCCCGAAGTCGTCCACCGGCAGCACGTCGGGCCGCCCCAGGGTGAAGATCAGCAGCATCTCCACCGTCCACTGCCCGACCCCGTGCAGCTCGGTGAGCTGCTCGATCAAGGCGTCGTCGGCGAGCGCGTGGCAGGCCCGCCGCGTCGGCACGCGGCCGTCGCGGGCCTTGCGCGCGATGTCCTTGATGGCGCGGATCTTCCCGCGCGAGAAGCCGGCGCGGCGCATCTTCGCGGCCGGCATCGCGGCCACCGCGGCCGGCTTGGGGAATCCGCGGCCCGGGAAGAGCGCGATGAAGCGGCCCAGGATGGCCTCCGCCGCGCGCCCGTGGATCTGCTGGTGGGCGATGGCGCGGATCAGCGTCTCGAACGGCTGCTGGTTCCGGACCGCGAGCCCGCAGGCCCCCACCCGTCGGATGAGCGCTTTCATGGTCGGGTCGACCTTCGAGAGATGCCGGATCGCGGACGCGCTCATCGCCGCGTGATGCTAGCGCGGAGCCCCCGCGCGATCAACCGGCGCCGCGCGCGACGGGGACAATCCCATTGACATCTCTCGCGTCCGTGGCGACCATCCGGGAGCCATGACGACCCCGCTCGTGCGCTATCCCGATCCCGCCTTCCAGATACTCGACGAGAGCTTCGCCAAGTACCGCATCTTCAACGCGGCGGTGGAGCGGCTGGCCACCGGTTTCCGCTGGGCCGAGGGACCGGTGTGGTTCGGCGACGGCCGCTACGTGCTGTGGAGCGACATCCCCAACGACCGCATCATGCGCTGGGACGAGGAGACGGGCGTCACCTCGGTGTTCCGCAAGCCGTCGAACTTCTCCAACGGCAACACCCGCGATCGCCAGGGGCGGCTCGTCACCTGCGAGCACGACAGCCGGCGGGTGACCCGCACCGAGTACGACGGCGCCATCACCGTCCTGATGGACCGCTTCGAGGACAAGCGCCTCAGCTCGCCGAACGACGTGGTGGTGAAGTCGGACGACAGCGTCTGGTTCACCGATCCGCCCTTCGGCATCCTCGGCAACTACGAGGGCCACGTGGCGCCGCTCGAGCTGCCCACCAACGTCTACCGTCTCGACCCGCGCAGCGGGAAGGCCACCGTGGCCACCGGGGACGTCCCGCGGCCGAACGGCCTCTGCTTCTCGCCCGACGAGAGCCGGCTCTACGTGGTGGTGTCGGGGGCGATGCCGCGCGAGATCCGGGTGTTCGACGTGGTGGCGGGCGGCACCGCGCTCGCCAACGGCCGCGTCTTCGTCAGCGCGGGGGCGGGCATCCCCGACGGCATGCGCTGCGACACCGACGGCAACCTCTGGTGCGGGTGGGGCGGCGGGGAGGGGCTCGACGGGGTCGCGGTCTACAACCCGGACGGCAAGCTGATCGGCCGCATCCTCCTGCCCGAGCGCTGCGCCAACCTCTGCTTCGGCGGCCGCAAGCGCAACCGGCTCTTCCTGGCCGCGAGCCAGTCGCTCTACTCGATCTTCGTCAACACCCAGGGCGTGGTCGGCGGCTGATCGGCCGCCGATGCCGCTGCCGAGCGGTCTGCGCGCGTTCCACCACCCCGACTTCCGCCGCTTCTTCATCGCCCAGTTCGTGGCCCAGGTGGGCTCCTGGATGCAGACGGTGGCCCAGTCGTGGCTCGTGCTGCAGCTCACCTCGTCACCGCTGCGGCTGGGGCTGATCGGCACCCTGCAGTTCGGGCCGATCCTCCTCTTCTCGATCGTCTCCGGTGCGCTCGCGGACCGGCTGCCCAAGAAGCAAGTGCTGATCGTGACCCAGTCGGTGCTGGGGGGCCAGGCCCTGCTCCTCGGCACGCTCGTGTACCTGGGCCACGTGGAGTACTGGCACGTGGCGGTGCTGGCCACCGGGGTGGGGCTCGCCAACGTGCTCGACGGTCCCGCGCGCCAGTCGCTGGTCGCGGAGATGGTGGGGCGCAGCGACGTGAGCAGCGCGATCTCGCTCAACTCGGCGTGCTTCAACAGCGCGCGGATCATCGGGCCGAGCATCGGCGGTCTCGTCATCGCCCAGTACGGGATCGCCCCCGCCTTCGTGGCCAACAGCCTGGGCTTCGTGATCGCGATCGTGACCATGGCGAGCCTGCGGACCCGCGGGCTGCCCCAGCCGGGCACCGGGCAGGGGGTGGCCCAGGAGATCCTGATCGGGCTCCGCTACGTGTGGCGCACGCGCGAGATGATGCTGGCCCTCGGCCTCTGCTTCTTCGTGAGCTTCTGCGTCTTCAACTTCACGGTGTACGTGCCGCTGGTGGTCCGCACCGTGCTGGGCCTGGGGGCGGAGGGCTTCGGCTTCCTCATGGCCTCGCTCGGGGTGGGGGCGGTGTCGGGCGCGCTGTCGCTCGGGATGGCGGGGCCGCGGCCGCCGCGCGCGCTCATGTTCGCGGCCGCCGCGCTCGCGTGCGGCGGGCTGCTCGGCCTCGCCGCCGCGCGCGCCTTCTGGCCCGCGATGGCGATGCTGTTCCTCACCGGCTTCTTCGGGGTCATCACGGTGGTCGGCTGCAACACCACCATGCAGCTCGCCTCCACCGACGCCCTGCGGGGGCGGGTGATGAGCATCTACACGCTGGTGTGGGGCGGGGTGTTCCCGATCGGCGCGTTCCTGGTCGGGGCCATGTCCGAGCGCTGGGGCGTGCAGCGCGCGCTCGCCACCAACGGCGCCATCGGCCTGACCGGCGTCGCCCTGCTCCTCGGCTGGTGGCGCCTCCGCCGCTGAGAGCACGACAGGAGACCGCCATGCCAACAAGACCAAGACTCCGCGTAGGGATCGTCGGGGCCGGCTTCGTGGCCCACATCCACGGCGAGGGCTACCGCCACGTCCACGGCGTCGACGTGGAGCTCGTCAGCGTGACCGCGACGCGGCCGGAGCGGGCGAGGGCCTTCGCGCAGCGCTTCGGGGTCGCGCGGGCCGTCGCCGACCATCGCGCGGTGCTGGACGACCCGGAGGTGGACGTGGTCGACCTCTGCGCGCCGTCGCACCACCACGCGGCGATGGCGATCGAGGCCGCGCGGGCGGGCAAGCACGTGATCGTGGAGAAGCCGCTCACCGGCTTCTTCGGTCCGCCCGACACCCCGCGCGAGGAGATGCTGCGGCGGGCGGTCGCGTCGGCCGACGAGGTGCTGGCCGCGGTCCGTGCCGCGGGAGTGCGGCTCTGCTACGCGGAGAACTGGGTGTACGCCCCGCCGATCCAGAAGGCGCGCCGGCTCCTCACCGCCTCCGGCGGCCCGATCCTGAGACTGATCGGCGAGGAGAGCCACTCCGGCACCCACGCCCCGGTCAACAAGCGCTGGGTCACCGGCGGCGGCGGCTCCCTGATCGGCAAGGGCTGCCATCCACTGGGGGGCGCGCTCTACCTGAAGGCCGACGAGGGGCGGCGGCTGCGCGGGGCTCCGGTGCGGCCGGTCTCGGTGATGGCGGAGGTCGCGCAGCTCACCGAGACCGCGATCTTCCGCGCCGCCGCCCCCCGCTACCTGAACGTGGTCGAGGGCGCGGACGTCGAGGACTGGGGCAGCATGCTGATTACCTTCGACGACGGCTCGGTGGCGCAGATCTCGGCCGCCGACACCGTGCTGGGCGGCATCCGCAACTTCATGACCGTCTACGGGGCCAAGGCGGTGGTGCTCTGCAACATCAACCCCAACGACGTGGTGCAGGCCTACGCGCCCGATACGAGCGTGTTCGGCGACGAGTACATCGTGGAGAAGATCGAGACCAAGGCCGGATGGACCGCGCCCCAGCCCGACGAGGACTGGACCACCGGCTATCCGCAGGAGCTGCAGGACTTCGTGGAGTGCGCCGCGCTCGGCCGCGAGCCGCTCTCCGACGGCGCGCTCGCCCGCGACGTCACCGCGGTCATCTACGGCGCCTACCTCTCGGCCGCCACCGGCCGCCGCATCGACCTCCGCCCGTACCTCTGATGGGGTCAGGTCTTACATTCCGACATTTTCGGGCGCCCGGCGACATCGCCGCTCGCGGAAAAATGTCGGAATGTAAGACCTGACCCCTAGTCTCTCGCGGCGCGGGCGGCGAACTCGAGGGCGATGCGCTGGACGGCTCGCCCGGGGCTGCCGACGGTGAGGCCGGCGAAGAGGAGGAACGACCGCCCGGTCACGTCGTAGGCCTGGCCCACGTCGAACGCGGGCGTGTCGGAGCGCTCCGGCTTGCTGGTGTCGACCATGCAGAGCCAGCGCGAGCCGCCGACCAGGGCGGGCAGGGTGAACTTCACCACGTCGGTGTAGGAGTTCACGATCAGGAGCAGGCTCGCGTCCCCCGCCTGCCGCTTGATCCCGCTCTCCTGCCCCCGCCCGTCCAGCAGCATGCCGAAGCAGCGCATGTGCGGGTCGCGCCACTGCTCCTGCCCCATCTCGGAGCCGTCGGCGTTGATCCACGTGACGTCCTTCACCTGCAGCTCCTCGTTCCACTGCGCGGTGAGGAAGCGCCCGCGACGCAGGATCGGGAACGCGTGGCGCAGGAAGGTCAGCTTGCGCACGAACGCGGCGAGGGCCTGGCCCTCGTCGCCGATCTCGGGCCACTCGAGCCAGCTGATCTCGTTGTCCTGGCAGTAGGCGTTGTTGTTGCCGCGCTGGGTGTGGCCGAACTCGTCGCCGGCCAGCAGCATCGGGGTGCCCCGCGAGAGGATCAGGGTGGCGAGCAGGTTGCGCTTCTGGCGCTCGCGCACCGCGCGGATGGCGGAATCCGTGGTCGGCCCCTCCGCCCCGTGGTTGAACGAGAGGTTGTGTGAGCTCCCGTCGCGGTTGTCCTCGCCGTTGGCCTCGTTGTGCTTGTCGTTGTAGGAGACGAGGTCGTTGAGGGTGAACCCGTCGTGGGCGGTGACGAAGTTGACGCTCGCCCACGGCCGGCGGCCGCGCTCGTTGAAGAGATCCGCGGAGCCGGCCAGCCGCGACGCGAGATCGCCGACCATCGCGTCGTCCCCGCGCCAGTAGGCGCGCACCCCGTCGCGGAACCGATCGTTCCACTCCGCCCAGCCGGGGGGAAACGCCCCCACCTGGTAGCCGCCCGGTCCCAGGTCCCACGGCTCCGCGATCAGCTTGACCTGGCTCAGCACCGGATCCTGCCGGCAGCAGTCGAGGAAGCCGCCGCCCTGGTCGAAGCCGTAGGGCTCGCGGCCCAGGATCGTGGCGAGGTCGAAGCGGAAGCCGTCCACGTGCATCTCGGTGACCCAGTAGCGCAGGCTGTCGGTCACCATCTGGAGCACGCGCGGGTGGCTCAGGTTCACGGTGTTGCCGGTGCCGGTGTCGTTGATGTAGTGACGCGCCTGGTCCGGCATCAGGCGATAGTAGGAGGCGTTGTCGATGCCCTTGAAGGAGAGCGTCGGCCCCTTCTCGTTGCCCTCCGCGGTGTGGTTGTAGACCACGTCCAGGATGACCTCGAGTCCCGCGTCGTGCAGGTGCGCCACCATCTGCTTGAACTCGGCCGCGTCCCCCGTCGCGAAGTAGCGGGGCTCGGGGGCGAAGAAGCCGATGGTGTTGTAGCCCCAGTAGTTGGTGAGCTTCTTGTCGAGCAGGTAGCCGTCGTCCACGAAGGCGTGGATGGGGAGCAGCTCGACCGCGGTGACCCCGAGGCCCTTCAGATAGTCGAGGACCTCGCGCGAGGCGAGCCCCGCGTAGGTGCCGCGGAGGCTCTCCGGCACCTGCGGATGCCGCCTGGTGAGGCCCTTCACGTGCGCCTCGTAGATCACGGTCCGCTCCCACGGGGTGCCGGGCCGGCGGTCGCGCGTCCAGGTGAACGCGGGGTCGATCACCCGGCACTTCGGCACGTAGGGCGCGCTGTCCCGCTCGTCGAACGAGAGGTCCTCGTCCTTGTGCCCGATGGTGTAGCCGAAGATCTCCGGGCGCCACGCGAGCTTGCCCACGTGGCCCTTGGCGTAGGGATCGAGCAGCAGCTTGTTCGGATTGAAGCGGTGGCCGGCCTCGGGCTCGTAGGGGCCGTGCACCCGGTAGGCGTAGACCGCGTTCGGCCGGAGATCACGCAGGTATCCGTGCCACACCTCGTCGGTGTACTCGGGCAGCTCGATGCACTCGATCTGGTGCTCGCCCCGGTCGTCGAAGAGGCAGAGCTCGACCTTGGTCGCGTGGGCGGAGAACAGCGCGAAGTTGACCCCGAGCCCGTCCCAGGTGGCGCCGAGCGGCTGCGGCTGGCCCTCCAGGATGCGGTAGCGCCCGTTCGACTTACCGTTCGGCATGGATGTCGACAGGAGGGCGTGGAGCAAATTCCGTTCCGGCGCCGGACTCGAAGCAACTCGCGGGCAACGAGGCGGTGGCGATCGGGGTCATGGTCGGATCTTCCCGGTCCCCTCTACCGGGACAGGAGCCCGGTCTCCACCAGGTAGCGCCGAACGCCGGGATGCAGGAGCTCCGGCCGCGCGACGGCCGCCACCGTGTTGGCCGCGGTGGTCTCGCGCGCCTGCGGGAGGCGCCCGCCGAGGGCGGCCTCCCCCCGGTGGAGCGCGCGGGCCAGGCGATACGCGACCTCGTCGGGCAGCGTCGGGCGCGCCATGACGAAGCTCCACGAGCCCACCGAGTGCAGCTCCGCGGTCTGACCCGGATACGAGCTGGCCGGCACCACCATCAGCTTGAGGAAGGGGTGCTTGCGCTGGATCCGGTGGATGCCGTCCAGGTCCGGCACCAGGAAGCGCGCACCCTGCGGCCCCCGCGCCACCGCGGTGAAGCCGGGCCAGCCGATGCCGCCGCCCCACAGCGCGGCGGCCCGCCCGTCCATGACCATGGCCGGCCCGTCGCCCGCCTTGTCCAGCAGCACCGCCTGGAAGTCGCGATCGCGGTCGAGCCCGAGGCCATCGAGCACGTAGCGGGCGAGGATGACGAGCCCCGAGCCGCGCGCTCCGAACGCCACCGGCCGGCCCCGGAGGTCCTCGATGGCCCGGTACGGCGTGTCGGCCCGCACCACGAACATGCCGGGGGTGGAATACATCGCGGCGAGCACGCGAAGGTTCGCGGGGGCGCGGCCGATGCCGGCGAGCGCCTCGTGCGCCACCTCGCCCTGCACCAGGGCCAGGTCGAGCGACCCCGCCTCCAGCAGCGGCACGTTCTCGGTGGAGCCCTTGGTGTGGCGCGGCTGCACGTCGAGCGAGGCGTCGATCTCGTTGATGGTCTCGGCGACCGCTTGCCCGTACACCGGGAAGCCGCCGCCCGGCGTGGCGGTGCCGAGCGTCACCGCGGTGCGTCCCGCGACGGATGCGCTCTCGCTCACGGGCGTACCGTAACACAGCCGCGCGCGACGAGGTGGCGCGCGCATGCTTCGGTTCTGGTCTAGAATGCCCCCCGATGGAGATCGCCGGCAAGGAGGGGTACCGTCATATCCTCGCGAGCTCGGTGGTGTTCGAGTCGCTCTCGCACGCGGCGCTCGACCATATCAGCACCCGGGGCCTGCTGGTGGAGATGCAGCCGGGCGAGCCGGTGCTGGCCGAGGGCGCGCGCGGCCCCGGCCTCTACGTGGTGCTGGAAGGCCTCGTGGAGGTGTTCCTGCCCGACGGCCCGTCCGCGCGGACGCGCCGGCCCACCGAGGTGCACCTCAACACCCTCGGGCCGGGCCGCTGCCTCGGCGAGTACTCGCTGATCGACGAGCACTCCACCTCCGCGGCCGCGCGCGCCATGGGCCACGCCACGCTCTTCTTCCTCTCCCGCGAGGAGTTCCGCGGGATCGCGGAGGGCGACGCGCGGGTCGGCAAGGTGATCTACCTGAACCTGCTGCGCTTTCTGATCTCGCGGCTGCGCGCGAAGGACGAGGAGCTCGATCTCTTCATGATGGGCTCGCTGTGATGCCCCGGCGGATCCGGTGGCTGGCCGCGCTGCTCACCCTCGCCACCGGCGCGTGCGCGCCGATGGCCGACCACGCCGAGCACCACCGGGCCATGACGCGCTCCGCGACGGTGACGGTGTCCGGCACCGGCACCGCGGCCGCGACGCCGGACATGGCCGAGATCACCACCGGGGTGGTGACGCAGGCGCCGACCGCGGCCCAGGCGCTGGCCTCCAACAACCAGGCCATGGAGCAGCTGATGCAGTCCCTCGGGGCCCTCGGCATCGCGGCGCGGGACATCCAGACCACGAACGTGAGCGTGTCGCCGCAGCGCCGCCAGGCCCGCGACGGCCGCCCCGGCGAGATCGTGGGCTACGAGGTGGTGAACCAGGTCCACGTGAAGGTGCGCGAGCTGCCGAGCCTCGGCCGTGTCCTGGACCAGCAGGTCGCGCAGGGCGCGAACTCGATCCAGGGCATCCGCTTCGGCCTGCGCGATCCCGCCCCGCTCCTGGACGAGGCGCGCAAGCGGGCGATGGACGACGCGCGGCACCGGGCCGACCTCTACGCGAGCGCGGCGGGGCTCAAGGTCGGGCGCGTGCTCTCGGTGCAGGAGGCGGGCACCGTCTCGCCGCGGCCGGAGCCGATGGGCCGGGTGATGACGTCGGCCGCGGTGCCGGTGGCCGCCGGCGAGCAGGAGATCCAGGCGTCGGTCACCGTGACCTACGCCCTCGAGCCCTAGCGAGACAGGAGACCGCGCCATGATCGACCCGCACTTCCGAAGCGCCAAGCAGCTCGCCTCCGACATCCGCCGGCGCAAGCTCGGCTGCCTCGAGGTCCTCGACCTCTACCTCGCGCGGATGGAGCGCCTCAACGGGAAGCTGAACGCGATCGTGGTCACCGACGTGGACGGCGCGCGCCGCCGCGCGCGGCAGGCCGACGCCGCGCTCCGCCGGGGCAAGCCGTGGGGGCCGTTCCATGGAGTGCCGATGACGATCAAGGAGTCCTACGACGTGGCCGGCATGCCCACCACGTGGGGGCTGCCCGCCCTCAAGGACAACGTCGCCCCCCGCAACGCGCTCGCGGTGGACCGGCTGCTCGCGGCCGGCGTGGTGCTCTTCGGCAAGACCAACGTGCCCGCGTGGCTCGCGGACTACCAGAGCTACAACGACGTCTACGGGACCACCAACAATCCATGGGACCTCGCCCGTTCACCGGGTGGGTCCTCCGGTGGCTCGGCCGTGGCGCTGGCGGCCGGCCTCACCGGGCTCGAGGCGGGCAGCGACATCGGCTCCTCGATCCGCAATCCCGCCCACTACTGCGGCGTCTTCGGCCACAAGCCCACCTTCGGGATCGTGCCGCCCCGCGGGCAGGCGCTGCCGGGCCGCGTCGCCCAGGGCGACATCTCGGTGATCGGGCCCATGGCCCGCAGCGCGGAGGACCTCGCCATCGGGCTCTCGGTGATGGCGGGCCCCGACGAGATCGACGGCGCGGGTCTCCGCCTCGCGCTGCCCGCCCCCCGCCGCAAGGCCCTGCGCGAGTTCAAGGTCGCGGTGATGCTGGACGACCCCGCGGCGGAAGTGGACCGCGAGGTGCAGGCGCGTCTGCAGGCGCTCGCCGACTTCCTCGGCAAGCGGAAGGTCAAGGTGAGCTTCACCGCGCGGCCCGCCTTCGACACCGCGGAGGCCCACCGCACCTACATCTTCCTCCTGCGCGCGGCCACCGCGGGCCGCCAGACCGCGGAGGAGTTCTCGCGTAACGCGGAGATCACCCGCGGCCTCGCCCCGGACGACCAGCGCTACTACGCGTGGACGATGCGGGCCAACACCGCCTCGCACCGCGACTGGCTCGCGGCCAACGAGACGCGGCACAAGATGCGCTGGCGCTGGGCCGAGTTCTTCCGCGAGTGGGACCTGCTCCTCTGCCCGGTGGCCTCCAGCGCCGCGTTCCCGCACGATCACGCGGGGGAGCGCCACGAGCGAATGATCACCGTCAACGGCAAGCGCGTGCCCTGCGTCGATCAGCTGTTCTGGGCCGGCTACGGGGGCATGGCGTACCTGCCGGCCACGGTGGCCCCCGCTGGCTTCACTCCCGCCGGGCTGCCGGTGGGAGTCCAGATCATCGGGCCGCAGTACGGCGACCGCACGTGCATCGAGTTCGCCCGGCTCCTGGAGCGCGAGTTCCAGGCGTTCGTGCCGCCACCGGACTACCGCTAGGCGCGAGGGCGACGCATGGCGGAGGGCCCGACCGTGTCCCGGTGGCAGCGCGTGGCCAGCCTGGCCAAGATCCTCTTCTGGCTGGTGTTGATCGTGGTGGTGCTGCAGCAGGTCTACGGATCCAATCGACTGGAGACGGCGCGCTCGTCGGTGCTCGACCGCTTCCAGCAGCAGCGCAAGTCCCGCGTCATCGCGCTGATCAACCGCCAGGAGACGGTGACGCTGTTCGGGGTGCCGGTGTCGAGCTCCATCAGCATCGAGGACTCCGAGGCGGTGCTGCGCGCGATCCGGCTCACCCCGGAGGACCAGCCGATCGACGTGATCCTCCACACGCCCGGCGGGCTGGTGCTGGCCGCCGAGCAAATCTCCAAGGCGCTGGTGCAGCGCAAGGCCAAGGTCACCGCGTTCGTGCCGCACTACGCGATGTCGGGCGGCTCGCTCATCGCGCTGGCCGCCGACGAGATCGTCATGGATCCGAACGCGGTGCTGGGCCCGGTCGATCCCCAGATCGGCGACATGCCGGCCGCGTCGATCGTGAAGCTGCTCGCGATCAAGAAGCCGGCGGAGATCAGCGACGAGATGCTGATCCTGGCCGACATCTCGGCCAAGGCGCGCGTGCAGGTGGCGACCTTCGTGGTGGAGGTGCTGCTGAAGCACCTGTCCAAGGACAAGGCGGTCGCGCTCGCCACCACCCTCACCGAGGGGCGCTGGACCCACGACTTCCCGATCACGGTGGAGATGGCCAGGTCGCTCGGCCTGCCCATCTCCACCGAGATGCCGCGCACCGTCTACGACCTGATGGACCTCTATCCCCAGGGCGGCAAGGGCCGGCCCTCCGTGCTGTACGTGCCGCTCCGCCCGACTCTGCCCGGACGGAGCGAGTCGACCACGCCGGCCCCGGGGCCTCCGGTCAAGGGCCAGACGTGGCGCTGATCCAATTCGAGGAGATCTGAGCCGATGGCCAAGCGACGCGTGGTGATCACCGGAGCGGCGGGCTACGTCGCCCAGCGGATGTACCCGGAGCTGACCGAGCGGTGGGACGTGGTGCCCATCGACGTGCGGCCCACCACCCGGGCCGGCAAGCCGGTGCCGGGGCTGATCGTGAGCGACCTCACCCGTCCCGATCGCAACCTCTACCGCGAGCACTTCCGCGGCGCGGACGCGGTCATCCACTGCGGCTTCGTGAGCGCGCCCAACCTCGACGCCACCACGTGGCAGGACAACAGCGACGCCAAGTTCTGGGCCGAGCACGCCAACGTAGGGCTCGCTTACAACGTCTGTCGCGTCGCCCTGGAGGAGGGGGTGCGCCGCGTGGTGGTGTGCTCCTCCAACCACGCGGCCGACTACTACGAGCGGCTGGTGTGGGACGGACGGCTCGACATGGTGACGCCGGAGATGCCGCCGCGCTCCGACAACTGGTACGGCTGGGCCAAGGGCGCCTACGAGCTGCTCGGCTTCGTGTTCGCCACCGGCAAGGTGGACGGCCGGAAGCTCGAGGTCGTGCAGTGGCGCATCGGAGGCCCGCGCGACGACGACATGGACCACGTGGCGCCGGGCGACATCAAGGTGATGCACCGGGCCCTCGGAGCCTACCTCTCCAAGCGCGACCAGGTCCAGCAGGCGATCCGCATGGTGGAGGCCGAGGACATCCGCGACGAGAACGGGGTGCCGTTCCTCATCGTCTACGGCATCAGCGGCAACACCCATCGCTTCTGGTCGATCGCGAATGCGCGCACCAAGATCGGCTACGCGCCGCAGGACGACAGCCAGGTGAACTTCGCGGACCGGATCGCGGCCGTCGCGCGGGCGGCGGGGAAGGATCGCGCATGAGCCACGAGGAGGAGCTTCGCGCGCTGGAGCGGACCCTGGCCGGGTACCGGGAGACCCTCAAGGAGGTCAATCGCCTGGGGGGTGACGGGATGGAGAGCGTGCGGACGGAGTGGCTGCAGCGGGTGAAGGAGCTGGAGCTGCAGCGCGAGCATGTGAGTCACGTCGTTCGCAAAGCCCGGCGCGCGGCTCTGTAGTCGGCTTCCTTCTGCGGGCCGCGGGCCAGGAGGAGGGGGCGGCGGCGGGGGCGGCTCCCCGGAACCGCTGACTCGCAGGCGCGGATCGCGGGGTGAGCGAGCCACGAGATCGACGTTGATGGCTTCGGCGACCCGCAGAAGCCACGGTTCCGGGGAGCCGCCCCCGCCGCCGCCCCCTCCTCCTGGCCCTCCGTCTGCGGTCGGGTCGACTGCGGGTCGCGGGTCGGGCGGCACGACGTGACTTCTTCGACGGGTTCAAACACTGATGTGAGTGGGGGGCGACGTGGGGGAGTTGAGGTTCTTGCAGGTGGACGTGTTCACGGAGACGGTGTTCGGGGGGAATCCGCTGGCGGTGGTGCTGGGGGCGGATGGGCTGGACGGTGGGGTGATGCAGAAGATCGCGCGGGAGATGAACTGCTCGGAGACGACCTTTCTCCTGAAGCCGACGCGGGGGGACTGTGCGGCGCGGGTGCGCATCTTCACGCCGGCGCGGGAGGTGCCGTTTGCGGGACATCCGACCATCGGGACGTCGTGGGTGCTGGCGACCGAGGGGTTACTGCCGGGAGGGTCCACTCGATTCAATCTGGAAGAAGGGATCGGGCCGGTGGAGGTGACGCTGGAGGGGGATCCGGCCAAGCCGTCGTTTCTCTGGATGCGGCACGGGGAGGTGAAGTTCGGACCGGAGCTGGGCAATCGCGAGGGGTTTGCGCGGGCGCTCGGGCTCGAGGCGTCGGACCTGCTCGCGGGGCAGCCGATCCGCACCGGGTCGACGGGCAGCACCTTCCTCTATATCCCGCTGCGGGACCGGGCGACGGTGGACCGGGCGCGGCTCGACGTGCCGGCCCTGCTCGCCGCGCAGGGCGAGGGACCGAAGGTCGGCGTGTTCGTGTTCGCCCCCGATCCCGATCCGCACGCGGGGAGCGTCTACTCCCGCATGTTCGCCCCGCACACCTCCGGGGTTCCGGAGGATCCGGCCACCGGCTCCGCGAGCGGGCCGCTCGGCGCCTACCTGGTGGAGCGCGGACTGGTGGCGCCCGCCGACACCGTCGCCATCGTGAGCGCGCAGGGAGTCGCGATGGGCCGCCCGAGCGCGGTCCACATCCGGGTCGGCACGCGCGCCGGGCGCGTGGCCGAGATCTCCGTCGGCGGCGGGGTGGTGCCGGTCATCGAGGGCCGCCTGCGCGTGCCCTGAGCGAGGAGAGCGCACCGTGTACGTTCCGAAGCACTTCGAGGTCACCGACACCGCGTGGTGCCACGCCCTCATGCGGGCCCAGAGCTTCGCCCTCATGATCACCGCCGACGATACGGGGGCGCCGTTCGCCACCCACCTGCCGATCCTGGTCGACGAGCGCCGCGGCCCGCTCGGCACCCTGCGCGGGCACGTGGCCCGCGCCAACCCGCACTGGCGCCACCTCGCGGCCGGGCGCCCGACCCTGGTGGTGTTCTCGGGCGCACACGCCTACGTGTCGCCCTCGTGGTACGCCACGCACCCCGCGGTGCCCACCTGGAACTACGTCGCGGTGCACGCCAGCGGCACCGGCGCGCTGGTGGAGGACGCGGAGCAGGTGCGCGCGCTCCTCGCCGACCTGGTGCACGTCTACGAGTCGCCGGGTCCCGAGGCCTGGTCGTTCGAGGCGCTGCCGGCGGACTACGTGGCGGGCATGCAGCGTGGGATCGTGGCCTTCGAGATCCCGATCGCCCGGCTCGAGGGCAAGGCCAAGCTGAGCCAGAACCGCGATGCGGTGGACCGGGGCCGCACGCGCGAGGCGCTCGCGGCCTCCGACGACCCGGTGGCGCGGGCGGTGGCCGCGCTCATGGCCGGCACGCCCCCGCTCTGAGGTCGGCGCTACTCCCCGCGGAAGCTCGGCTTCCGCTTCTCCAGCATGGCCCGCCGCCCCTCCTGCGCGTCGGCGCTGGTGCGGGCCCGGTTGGCCGCCGCGTCGAGATCGGCGTGGGCGACCCCGTCCCGCGCCGAGATGGTCCGCTGGATGGACGCCTTGATGCCGGCGAGCGAGAGCGGCGCGTTGTCCGCGACGCGCCGGGCGAGGGCCTGCACCGCGGAGGCCAGCTCCGCGGGCGGCACCACCTGGTGCACCATGCCGATCTCGTAGGCGCGCCGCGCGTCGATGGGCTGGCCGGTGAAGAGCAGGTGCCGCGTATGCGCGGGCCCGATGATCTCCACCAGCTTCTGGTTGAGCCGGAACGGGATCACCAGGCCGATCCGGGCCAGCGGCATGCCGAGGCGCACCGGCTCCGCGGCCACCCGCAGGTCGCAGTGCAGGGCCAGCTCGCAGCCGCCCGCGATCGCGTCGCCGTGCAGCGCGGCGATGGTCGGATGCCGCGAGGCCTCCACCCGTCGCAGCACCTCCACCACGTCGCCCTCCGGGTCGGCCTCGCCGCGGCGCTGCTCCATCTCCTTGAGGTCCATGCCGGAGCAGAACGCGGGGCCCGCCCCCCGCACCACCACCACCCGCACGTCGCGCCGCTCGTCGAGCGAGTCGAAGGCGGCGCGGAGGCCCTGCAGCAGCGCGGTGTTCATCGCGTTGCGCTGGTCGGGCCGGTTCAGGGTCACGGTGGCGACGCCGGCGTCGACGGCGATCTGGACTTCGTCGGCCATGGAGGTACCCTCCGGCGCTAGCGGGCGCCCGGGGCGAGGGCGCGCAGCGCGTTCAGCATCAGGTCCCGCTTCTTCTTCGGATCCGACTCGGTGGTCATGAGAGAGAGGAACGCGGTGTCGATCCCGCGATCGAGGTAGAGCTGGATGCGCGCCTTGAGGTCGGCCAGGCTGCCCCGCGGCATCAGGTCCGCGATCACGTGGTCCGGGATCACGGCCACCGCGCCGCGCCGATCGCCCGCGCCCCACGCCCGCCACATCGGGCCGAGGGACTCGGTGCGGCCGAGCCACTCCTGGAACGCGCGGTAGACCGGCACGTTCAGGTAGCCCGCGATGTGCCGGCGCACCACCAGGTCCGACTCGGGCCCGGGCGGGTCGAGGTTGACGAAGAGCCGCGCGGTGACCTCGATGGCGTCCGGATCGCGTCCGGCCTGCCGCGCCGCCGCGCGCACCACGCCCACCGACCGCGGCACGTCGTCGGGCGAGAGCCAGTTGAGGATGACGCCGTCACCGACCTGGCCCGCGACCTTCAGCATCCCTTCTCGCAGCGCCGCGACGTGGATGGGGACCGGCTCCTTCGGCACGCGGGTCAGCCGGAACCCGTCGACGGTGAAGGTCTCGCCCTTGAACACCACGCGCTCGCCGGCGAGCGCCGATCGGAGGAACTGCGCCATCTCGCGCACGCGGGTGGCGGGGCGGGTGAACTTGCCGCCGTTCCACGACTCCACGATGGGCTGCGAGCCCGCCCCGATCCCGAGCACGAAGCGGCCGGGGGCCACGTCGGCGAGGCCGGCCGCGGTGGAGGCGAGCGTGGCGGGGCCGCGCGTGTAGACGTTGGCGATCGCGGTGCCGATGCGCATGGACGTGGAGAGGCCGATGACCGCGAGCGGGGTGAAGCCGTCGACGCCGTCCACCTCGAACGACCATGAATCGGTGTAGCCGAGGCGCTCGGCCTCGCGCGCGACGTCCGCCAGCTCGGGCAGGGCGAAGCCCTCCATCGGCACCGACAGGGACCAGCGCTTCTCCATCCGACGTCTCTCCTCGCTCGCAGTGACCGCTCGGGGGAGTGTACCCGGTTTTACTTCGCTTTTGATCCCCGCGGATCCACGGTGTCGGGGAAGCACTGCCACGCGATGCCCCCGGTGCTCGGATCGCTGCCGTACCGGAGGTACAGGTCGGTCTCGGCGCGCCGCTCGGTCAGTCCCTTGATCTTCTCGCCGCTCTCCGTGACGTACACCGCCTTGCGGCCTTCCTTCTCGCGCTGGTCGAGGGCCTTGGCGCAGGCGCCCACGCTCGGATATGCGGTCTGAAGCTGCCACGCCCCCGGTCGGGGATCATGGACCTGGGACCAGAGCACCCACGCGCACTCGGCGGCGGCCGGGCTCGCCACCGCGAGCACGCCGCAGACGGTGGCCGTCACCGTGCACCACTTGGACTGGATCATGACGCTCCTCCTGTCTCGACTGGATGACGTCAGATCGATCTTCCGGGAGTCCGGCGTCGATAGCAACTCGGGCCGGCTTGCCGATTGCTGACGGCGGGCCATCGGCGCTATGCTGCGCAACCATGACCGTGTTCCCGGGCTTCACCGTTCCGGAGGAGCTGCGCCTGCTCGGCGATCAGGTCCGGCGATTCGTCGCCGACGAGATCGTCCCGCTCGAGCAGACCATCGATCCGGACGCGCCCGAGATTCCGCGCGAGGATTTCCTGCGCCTCTCGGCCAAGACCAAGGCCGCCGGCCTGTGGGCCCTCGCGGCGCCCGAGCAGTACGGCGGGGGCGGGCTCGATACGTTCAGCATGTGCGTGGTGCTGGAGGCGATGTCGCAGCACCGCATGGGCCTCTACAACCCGGGCTGCGGCGTCTTCGGCCGCTATCCGCCGCCCGCGATCTGGGCCGGCAACAAGGCGCAGATCGAGAAGTACGCGGTGCCCACGCTGCGCGAGGGCAACGAGACGTTCTTCGCGATCACCGAGCCCTCGGGCGGCTCCGACCCCGCCGGCGCGATCCAGACCCGCGCGGAGCGCCGGGGCGACAAGTGGGTGCTGAACGGCCGCAAGGTCTTCATCTCGCGCGCGCACGACGCGCCGTGGGGCATCGTCTTCGCGCGCACCGACAAGGGGAAGGGCCGCGGCGGCATCTCCTGCTTCATCGTGGAGCACGGTACCCCCGGCTTCCACGCCAAGCCGATCCGGGTGATCCGCACCTCCGCGATCCCGAACGACGTGTCCTTCGAGGATTGCGAGATCCCGGCCGAGAACCTCATCGGCCAGGAGGGGCAGGGGCTCGATCTCGCGTTCGACCTGCTGGTGAAGAACCGCTTCCCGTACTCGGCGTGCAACCTGGGGGTCGCGGTGGCCGCCCACCGCATGGCGATCGCGCACGCCAAGCAGCGCTCGACCTTCGGGGCGCCGCTCTCCCAGCGCCAGGCCATCCAGTGGATGCTGGCCGACGCGGAGGTGGAGCTGCGCGCGTGCCGCTGGATCATCTGGGAGGGTGCGTGGAAGGCCGACCGCGGCGAGGACGCGCGAGTGGAGGCCTCCATCGCCAAGCTCTACTCGAGCGAGGTGCTGGGGCGGGTGATCGACGCCGCGGTGCAGATCCACGGCGGCTACGGGGTGTCGAAGGAGTTTCCGCTGGAGCGCTGGTACCGCGAGGCGCGGGTGCGCCGCATCGGCGAGGGGCCGTCCGAGGTGCACCGGATGGTCATCGCTCGGTCGCTCTTCCGCTAGCTCCCGCCAGAGAGGTCACGACATGGCCACGTTCAACTTCGAGCTCTCGACGCTGCCCCCCGAGGCGGAGGCGCTCCGCGACGAGGTGCGCACCTTCCTCGAGCGGGAGCTGGCCCAGTACCGCGGCGCGGACCGCGCGCGCTCCTGGGGCGGCTTCAACCGCGACTTCTCGCGCCGGATGGGCGAGCGTGGCTGGATCGGCATGACGTGGCCCAAGAAGTACGGCGGCCACGAGCGCACCGCGCTCGAGCGCTACGTGGTCCTGGAGGAGACGCTGGCCGCCGGCGCGCCGGTGAGCGCGCACTGGGTGGCCGACCGGCAGAGCGGCCCGCTCCTGCTCCGCTTCGGCACCGAGGAGCAGCGCCAGCGCTTCCTGCCCCGCATCGCCCGGGGAGAGCTCGCCTTCGCGATCGGCATGAGCGAGCCCGACTCCGGCTCCGACCTGGCCTCGGTGCGCACCCGCGCCGAGAAGGTGGCGGGCGGCTACAAGGTCAACGGCACCAAGATCTGGACCAGCAACGCGCACCTGTCGGACTACGCGATCGCGCTCTTCCGCACCAAGGTGGTGCCGGACAAGAAGCACGAGGGCCTCTCCCAGTTCCTGGTCGATCTGAAGTCGCCCGGCATCTCGATCCGCCCGATCTACGACCTGGCCGGCGGCCATCACTTCAACGAGGTCCACTTCCAGGACTGCCTGGTGCCCGACGACATGCTGGTGGGCAAGGACGGCGAGGGCTGGAAGCAGGTGACCACCGAGCTCGGCTTCGAGCGGAGCGGCCCCGAGCGCTACCTCTCGTCGCTGCAGCTCGTGATCGAGCTGATCCGCGAGGCGGGCCGGGAGCCCGGCGAGCGGGCCGCGGCGCTGATCGGCCACTTCACCGCGCACCTCGTGACGCTGCGCCAGATGTCGCTCTCGATCGCGACCATGCTCCAGGCCGGGCAGAATCCGAACCTGGAGGCCGCGGTCATGAAGGACATCGGCACCACCTTCGAGCAGGAGATCCCGGAGGCGGTGCACGCGCTGACCGGCGCCGAGCCGCGCATCGGCTCCGGCAGCGACTTCGAGAAGACCCTCGGCTACCTCGTCCAGCACGCGCCCTCGTTTTCTTTGAGAGGCGGAACGCGAGAAGTCTTGAGAGGGATCATCGCCCGTGGGCTTGGGTTGAGGTAGCTTGGCGAGGTGCAGCCGAAGGCGAGCCGAGCGGATATGAGAATCCTGACGAGCGGAGCGAGACGGCCATGAACGAGCTGCAGACGATCCTCGGCGAGACGTGCACGCGCCTCTTCACCGACCACGCCACCACCGCGGTGCTGGAAGGCGCGGAGAAGGGAGAGTGGCCCGCCGCGCTCTGGCAGGCGCTGGAGGAGAACGGCCTCACGCTGCCCCAGGTGCCGGAAGCGCGCGGCGGCGCGGGCGGCTCGTGGTCCGACGCGTTCGTGGTGCTGATGGCCTCCGGCCGCTTCGCGGCGCCGGTGCCGCTTGCCGAGACCATGCTGGCCGGCGCCATCCTGGCCGAGGCCGGCCTCGACGCGCCGCTCGGGCCGATGACGGTGGCGCCGGTGCACGTCGACGAGCGCCTCACCCTCGCCCGCCAGGGGGCGGGATGGACGCTCGGCGGGCGGGCCACGCGGGTGCCGTGGGGCGCGCGCGCCGAGCACGTGGTGGTGGTGGCCGATGACGGCGGCGCGCCGATGATCGCGCTGGTGGCCGGCGGGTCCGCCCGGACCGAGGCCGACGCGAGCCTCGCCCGGGAGCCGCGCGACACCCTGACGTGGTCGGCCGCGCCGGTGGTGGCGGCGGCGGCGCTCAAGGGCCGGCTCGGTCCGCGGCCGGTGTGGGCGGGCGGGGCGCTGGTGCGCGCGGCCCAGATGGCGGGCGGCCTCGAGTTCCTGCTCGCCCAGTCGGTGAAGTACGTGACCGAGCGCAAGCAGTTCGGCCGGCCGCTCGCCGCGTTCCAGGCCATCCAGCAGAACCTGGCCCTGCTGGCCGGGCACACCGCGGCCGCGGGCATGGCCGCCCAGCAGGCCTTCCACGTGGTGGATCGCACCGGGGAGAACGGCGACCCGTCGTTCGAGGTCGCGGTAGCGAAGGTGCGCACCGGCGAGGCCGCGGGCCTCGGGGCGGGGATCGCGCACCAGGCCCACGGGGCGATCGGCTTCACCTACGAGCACTCGCTGCACTTCGTGACCCGGCGGCTCTGGTCCTGGCGGGCCGAGTTCGGCGCGGAGAGCCACTGGTCGGTGGCGCTCGGCCGGCAGGTGGCCGCGCAGGGAGCGGACGCGCTCTGGCCTCGCATGGCCGGAGCCTAGGAGATCGGCATGCAGACCCTCACGCTGGGCGACGTCGGCATCTCTCGAGTCGTCGAGATCGGCCGCTCGTCGTTCCCCACCTCCCAGATGCTGCCGGAGTCGGACGCGGGGCGGATCGCCGCACACCATCGCTGGCTGAAGCCCCATTTCTTCGACGAGACGACCGGTGACCTGGGCTCGCGCATCCAGACCTGGATCGTGCGGACACCCCGGCACACCGTGCTGGTCGACACCGGGGTCGGCAACGACAAAGAGCGCGGGGACAATCCCCTCTGGAACCGGCGCACCGGCGGTCTGCTCGACGACCTCCGCGCGGCGCGGGTGACGCCGGAGCAGGTCGACCTGGTGCTGTGCACGCACCTCCACGTCGATCACGTGGGGTGGAACACGCGCCTCGTCGACGGCCGCTGGGTGCCGACCTTCCCGAAGGCGAAGTACGTCTTCCCGGGCGAGGAGTGGGAGTTCTGGAAGCACGAGCACCAGGCCGGCCGCGAGAAGTCGGGCTGCATCGCGGACAGCGTGGTGCCGGTGGTGGAGGCCGGCCAGGCCGAGATGGTGAGCAGCACCCACCGGATCGATCCCTGGCTCTCCTACGAGCCGTGGGTCGGTCACACCCCGGGCCACGCCGCGGTGCGCGTGCACACCAGCGCCGGCGACGCGGTGTTCTCGGGCGACCTGATGCACCGGGTGGTGCAGGTGGCCGAGCCGCAGTGGAGCAGCATCTTCTGCTACGACGGCAAGCAGGCCGCCGTGACCCGCAAGGCGTTCGTGGAGCGGCACGCGGCCTCCGGCGACCTGGTGCTGCCCGCCCACTTCCCCCATCCGGGGCGCGTGGTGCGCGACGGCGCGAGCCACCGCTTCGAGCCGGTCATGCTCGAGCCGATCGCGGCGGCCAAGGCGTGAGCGCCGCTGCCGTGCTCCCCCTCGAAAACATCCGCGTCGTCGAGATCGCGCAGAACCTGGCCGGCCCCATGGCGGCCGAGATCCTCGCCCACATGGGCGCCGACGTGGTGAAGGTCGAGCGTCCCGAGGGCGACGACGCGCGCAAGTGGGGGCCGCCCTTCTGGAAGGGCGTCTCGCCCGGCTTCCTCGCGGTCAACGCCAACAAGCGCGGGATCACGCTCGACCTGAAGGATCCGGAGTCGGTCGCGTGGCTGATGGACTTTCTCGGCGACGCCGACGTGCTGGTCCAGAACCTGCGGCCGGGCTCGCTCGAGGAGCTGGGGCTCGGGCCCGACGTGCTGCTCGCGCGGCACCCGCGGCTGGTCTACTGCTCGGTGTGGGCGTTCGGGAGCACGGGGCCGCTCAAGCTCAAGCCCGGCTTCGAGCCGATGGTGCAGGCCTTCTCCGGGCTCATGATGATGAACGGCGACGAGGGCGGGCCGCCGACGCGCATCGGTACCTCGATCCTCGACTACGGCACCGGGATGTGGACCGCGATGGGCGCGCTCGCCGGGCTCGTGCAGCGGCAGCGCACCGGGCGCGGCTGCGTGGTGGACGCCTCGCTCTACGAGACCGGGCTCGCATGGCTCAAGGGCCACTTCGCGAGCTTCCGCGCCTCCGGTGAGGTGCCGGAGCGCCACCGCACCGGCAGCCAGCGGGTGGTGCCGTTCCAGGGCTTCGAGACCAAGACCGGCACCATCATCGTGGCCGCGGGCAACGATCGCCTCTTCGCCAAGCTGGCCGCCGTCGTGGGCCATCCCGAGTGGGCCAAGGAGGAGCGCTTCGCCACCAACGCGGCGCGCGTCGCCAACAAGCCCGCGCTGCTGGCCCTGCTCGAAGCGATCTTCCCGACCCGCACCAAGGGCGAGTGGATCGACCTGCTGGAGGCGGGCGGCGTGCCGTGCGGCCCGATCCACAGCCTGCCCGAGGCGGTGGCCCAGCCGCAGGCCGAGGCCATCGGCATCATCCAGCGCCTGCCCGGCGACGACTACGACGTGGTCTCGCTGCCGATCTCCTTCGACGGCCAGCGCCCGCCCATCCGCCGCGCCCCCCCGCGCCTCGGCGAGCACAACGAAGAAATACGGGGTCGGTGAGGTGTAGCCGCGCGCCTCACGGAAATGTCGGAATGTAAGACCTGACCCCGGCCCAGAGCATGGTGAGGCCGGACACGAGCATCAGGGCGTCCATCAGGAGGCGGAAGCGGTCGGGGTGCAGCCGGAGCACGAAGCGCTTGGCGAGCCAGGCGCCCGCCATCAGCGACGCGCCCGTGATGAGGCCCTGCACGATCACCGGCAGGGGCATGGCCCCGAAGCGCCGGAACACCGCGGCCTTGCTCAGGTAGACCGCCAGCGAGCCGGCGGCCTCGGTGGCGATGAACGCGCCCTTGACCAGACCGTAGGAGAGGAAGATCGGCGCGGTGATCGGCCCGGTGGTCACCACGATGCCGGTGAGGAATCCCACCAGCGCCCCGATGACCAGGAGATGTCGCGGCCGGAGCCCGTAGCCCCGCGCGGCGAGCCACCGCCGCGCCGGGATCATCCCGAGGAAGAAGAGCCCGAGCGCCCCCTCGATCAGACGGGGCGGCAGCACCAGGAGCGTGCGGGCCCCGAGCGCGGCGGCGGGTACGCCGGTGATCGAGTACGCCGCGACCGCGCGCCAGTCCACCTCGCGCCACCAGATGAGCACCCGCGACAGGTTGGCCAGGATCGCGGCGATGGCCATGATCGGCACCGCGTGGAGCGGGCCGAAGAACAGCACCAGCACCGGCATCAGCATGATCGACGAGCCGAAGCCGACGATGCCGCTGATGGTGCCGGCGGCCAGACCGACCGCCAGGACGACCGCCAGCTCCACGCGGCGGGCCGCCGCTAGCCGAGCAGGCGCACCAGCGGGTCGAGGTGCCCGGGCGCGGGAGTGAGCGCGCCCACCGGGTGGCGGTGAAAGGCCTCCACCACCGCGTCGTTGAACGGGGTGGGGATGCCGGCGCGCCCGCCCTCTGCGGCGACGAAGCCGTTCAGGTGGTCGATCTCGGTGCGGCGGCCCTTCATCACGTCCTGCAGCATCGACGGCCGGCCGCCGCTGCGGCTGCCCGCGTCGGCCGCGATCTCCTTGCCCAGCACCTCGATGGCCGCGCCGTCCTCCGCCTCCGCGAAGCGGTTGGCCGCGATGCCGAGGATCGGCTCCACGCGATGGCCGAGCGCGGTCCCGACCCGCACGACCTCCGCCCCGATGTGGGCCGCGATCCGTCGCGTCAGCGGCTCGGTTCGCACCTCCGCGGTGCCGAGGCCGCTCAGCCCCGCGAGGGGGTTCAGCATGCAGTTGAGCGCGAGCTTCGACCAGCGCTCGCCCCACAGGTTCGTCGTCACCACCGCGGGCGCCACCTCGCTCATCAGCGCCGCGATCCGCCGCGCGCGTGGCGTGTCCCGGCCGTCGTGCTCGCCGATCTTGAACGCGGCGCTGCCGCGGTCGGTGCGGATCGCGTGGGCCGCCTCGTACATGCCGGCGCTGATCAGGATCACGCAGCCGAGCGTGCGCTCGCGGCCGGCCACCGCGGCCACCCGGTGGTCGTTGATGCCGTTCTGGAAGTCGATCACCAGCCCGTCGGAGGCGCGCAGGTGATCGATCGCGAGCTGCGTCGCCCACTCGGTGTCGTAGGACTTCACGGCCACGAAGGCCAGCTCGAACGGCTCGCGCACGGTGGCGAGCTCGTGGAGATGCAGCGCGGGCAGACGCACGAGGTGCTCGCCGCAGCTACCGGACAGGCGCAGGCCCGCCTGCTTGATCTGCTCCACGTGCTCGGGCCACTGGTCGACGAGCGTCACGTCGTGGCCCGCGCGGGCCAGGAGGCCCCCCACCACGCAGCCGATGGCGCCCCCTCCGATGATGCCGATCCTGGTCCGGTCCGCCCCCATGGGGTCTCCTTCGTGCCGTGCGTGCCTCGAGTGATGAGTGCGACGCCGCGGGTAGGCTACGGCAGCCGTGTCGCGGCGCGCAAGAGCCGCTCTCAGCGGCGCCGCCGGCGCATGATCCAGCGCTCGCGGGCGACCCAGCCCACCGCGGCCAGCACTCCCACCACGACCGCCACCGCCAGCCATCCCAGCTCGCGCATCGCCCTCCCCCTTCTCCCGGCGCTCGATCCCGGGTCGACCTTACCGCGTCAATCCTTCCCGAGCCATCCCGCCACGCTGGCAATTCGGGATCCGGCCCAGGAAGGTCAGCTAGTTGGACCGCATTGCGGGCGGCACAGGCATTGCTCGATCTGAGCCGGGCCGTCGCCCGAAGGGGTAAGATACGGCCCACAGCGTTGGCGGAGCCTGGCTCTCGCGTAATCCCGAGCCTCAAACCCTATGCCGTCGCGATCCTCGCGGTGGCCGCTTCACTCGTCTGCACGGTGCTCTCCCTGCCGCTGGGCGAGCGCTCGCAGCTGTTCCTGCCGCTGGCCGCCGTCGTCCTGAGCGCCTGGTACGGCGGGGCGGGCCCCGGCCTGCTCGCCACCGCGCTGACGGTGGCGGCCCAGGCTCTCTTCTTCGAGTCCCACGGGCACGACCTGGTCCGCTCGGGCCTGTTCGTGCTGATCTCGGCCGGCATCTGCGCGGCGGCCGCGGGCCGCCGGCGCGCCGAGGCGCGGGTCCGCGAGCAGCGCGAGGAGCTGGCGGTCACGCTCGCCAGCATCGCCGACGCGGTGGTGGTCACCGACGCGGCCGGCCGCGTCCGCTTCATGAACGCGGCCGCCGAGCGCCTCACCGGGCGCGCGGCCCCCGCGGCTCTCGGCCGCCCGCTGCTCGAGGTCTGCCCCCTCGTCTCCGAGGAGACCCGTGCCCCGGTCGAGAGCCCGGCCGCCCGGGTGGTGCGTGACGGCGCGCTCGCCCCGCGCTCCGGACTCCTGCTCGTGCGTCAAGACGGGCAGGAGCGCCCGGTGGACGAGAGCGGGGCGCGCGTGCTCGACCCCGACGGCGCGGTCGACGGCGCGGTGCTCGTGCTGCGCGATCTCACCGAGCGGCGCAGCATCGAGCGTGACCAGGCGATGGTGATCGCCCGCGAGCAGGCCGCGCGGCGCGACGCGGCGGCCCTCTCCGAGGTCGGGCAGGCTCTGGTGCAGTCCCTCGACCGCGCGAGCGTGGGCCGTCACATTGCGGAAGGGATCCGCACGTTGCTCGGCGGAAGCGTCTCGGTCCTGTGGGAGCTGGAGCCGGTCGGTGGGCGCCTGGTGGCGGTGGCGGCCTCCGGGGCGGGCGACACCTTCGCGCCCGGCGTCGCCATCCCGGGCGACGAGATGGTGGCCGGCCTCGCGGTGCGCGAGGGCGCGCCGGTGGCCAGCCCGGACATGCTGGCGGACCCGCGCGTGGTCCTGCATCCCGAGACGCGCGCCCTCGCGGAGCGATCCAGCCATCGCGCGGTGCTCGCGGTGCCGCTGACCATCGGCGGCCGGGTGACCGGGGTGCTGGCGGTGGGCGACGCGCGCGGCCGGACCTTCCTGCCCGAGGAGATCCGCCGCCTGCAGGACTTCGCCAACCAGGCCGCCATCGCGCTCGAGAACACGCGTCTCTTCGCGCTCGAGTCCGCGCGGCGCGCGCAGATGGAGGCCCTCGCGGCGGTGCAGCGCGACCTGAGCGCGGAGCTCGATCTGGACCGGCTCCTGGGCCTGATCATCGAGCGCGCCGGCCGGCTCTTCGAGGGCGGCTGCTTCGCGTACCTGGTGGACGAGGAGGGCCACCCCCTCGGCACCCGGGTGTGGACGCGGCGCGAGCCCGCGCCGGAGGCCCCGTTCCCGGCCCCGGGCGGGCTGGTGGCGAGCTGCGCGAGCGCGCGGCACGGTCTGCTCGCCAACGACTATCCGCGATCGCCCTATGCCCTGTCCGCGGTGGTGCAGCTGGGCGTCCGTCACGCGATGGGCGTGCCGCTGGTGAGCCGCGATCGCCTGCTCGGGGTGCTGGTGGTGGCGCGCCCGGATGAAGGCCGGCCGTTCTCCCGTGAAGACCTGGTGGCCTTCGAGGGGCTCGCGGTCCAGGCCGCGGTGGCGGTGGACAACGCGACCCTCTTCGTGGAGGCCGGCGTCCGCCAGCGCGAGGCCGAGGTGCTGGCGGAGCTGGCGCGGTCGATCAACGCCGCCCACGACGTGGGCACCGTGCTCCAGCGCGTGGTCGACGGAGCCAAGGAGCTGTGCGGCTGCGATCTCACCAGCGCGGCCCTGCGCGAGACCGATTCCGGGAGCGTGATCATGCGCAACCGGGCCGGCGACTATCGCAGCCAGCCGGGCCGGCTGGTTGTCGAGCCGGGCCGCGGCGCGGGCGGCCTCGTGCTGAGGACGGGACAGCCGTTCCGCAGCGACAACGTGGGGCACGACCCGCGTCTCGCCCCGGATCCCGCGGACCTCGTCGACGTCGAGGGGCTGGTCACGAGCCTGGTGGTCCCCATCATGGTGGAAGGCGCGGTGGAGGGGCTGCTCTACGTGCACCGGCGCACGCCGCGCCCCTTCACCGATCGCAACGACTCCACCCTCCGCCTCCTCGCGGAGTACGCGAGCATCGCCATCCACAACATGCGGCTGCTCGCCCACGAGCACCAGATGCGCGCGGAGGCCGAGGGCGCGAGCCGGATGAAGGACGAGTTCCTCGCCACCATCTCCCACGAGCTGCGCAGCCCGCTGCAGCCGCTCCTGAACTGGGCCTACCTGCTGCGCTCGCCCAACCTCGATCCGGCGAGCGCGGAGCGGGCCCTCGACGCGATCGAGCGCAGCACCAAGACCCTCGGCCAGCTCATCGAGGACCTGCTCGACGTCTCCCGGATCGTCACCGGGAAGCTGCGCCTGCAGGCGCGGCCGGTGCGGCTGCCCGGGGTGGTGCGCTCCGCGATGGAGGCGGTGGAGGCCGCCGCGCTCGCCAAGTCGGTGGCGCTGGATACCCGCATGGATCCTGACCTGCCGATGGTGCTGGGCGACCCCGACCGGCTCCAGCAGGTCCTGTGGAACCTGCTCTCCAACGGCATCAAGTTCACCCCTCGGGGCGGGCGCGTCACGGTGACGGTGGCGGGCCGCGACGGCGAGGTCCTGATCACGGTGGCGGACACCGGGGCCGGCATCAAGCCCGAGTTCCTGCCCCACGTGTTCGAGCGCTTCCGCCAGGCCGAGAGCAGCACCAACCGGGCCTACGGCGGGCTCGGGCTGGGCCTCGCGATCGTGCGGCACCTCGTCGAGCTGCACGGCGGCAGCGTCTCGGTGGCCAGCGAGGGCGAGGGGCGCGGGGCGAGCTTCACGGTGTGCCTTCCGATGGCGGCGGCGGCGCGGCCCCCCGCGGAGGGCCCGCCCGCCGCGGTCACCACCGAGCCTCCCGCGGGCACGAGCCTGGCGGGCCTGCGCATCCTGATCGTCGACGACGAGGCCGACGCGCGCGAGGTGATGCGGTTCATGCTCGAGCGCGGGGGCGCCCGGGTGCGCGTCGCGGACTCCGCGGGCGCCGCCCTCGACGCCATCCGTGAGGCGCGCCCCGATCTCCTCATCAGCGATATCGGGATGCCGGGGGAGGACGGCTACGTGATGGTGCGGCGGCTCCGGGCCATGGAGGACGGCATGGCGGGCCGGCTGCCCGCCATCGCACTCACCGCCTACGCCAGCGAGGAGGACTCTCGCCGCGCCCGCACCGCCGGGTTCGACGCCCACCTCTCCAAGCCGGTCGACCCCGCGCGGCTCATCGAGATCGCGCTGCGCCTCGCCGGAGCGCGACCCGGCGTCTGAGCCCCGGGCGTCTGAGCCCCCGGTGGCGCTCAGCGCGACGGCGTGAGGCGGCCCGGCCCGCGCGGGCTCACCGTCTCGATCCGCCAGATCGGGCCGCCGGTGTAGAGGGGGCCGTCGATGGCCACGAAGGCGGGCAGGCCGCTCGTCACCACCCAGCAGTGGTAGTTGGGCGGCGTCTTGCCGAGCACCGCGGCCGCCGCGCCGCGCACGAGGCCGAGCTTCGGAGTCATCACGAAGTGGGTGGCCTCCACCTTCCGGTCGCCCGCCATCACGGTCTCCTCGCCCACCGAGGCCAGCTCGAGCTGGATCACCAGCGGCTTCGGCGTGAACGCCACGTTGTGCACCGTCTCGGCGGCGCCCTTGGCCAGGTTCTTGAGCAGCATGATCATCATGCCGTTGTAGACGTCGGGCGCCAGGTCCAGCTCGCCCGTCACCGTCTCCGGCTCGTCGCCGCCCCGGCGCGCGCGGACCTCGTAGCGGCCCGTCTTGCGCTCCATCTTCACTTCCATCTCCTCCGGGAACGTGGGGCCCCGCTGGATCAAGTGGTAACGCACGAGCGTGAACACCTTCTGCTGGGTGAAGACCACGGTCTCGTCGTAGACCGAGCCGTCGCGGAAGCGAAACAGGAGGCGCGAGTCCACCCCGTCGGGCTTCACCACCTGCAGCAGGTCTCCGTCCGCGAGGGTCTCGCCGCCGGCGTTCCGCAGGACGAGGTAGCCATGGGTGACGCCCTCGAGGTAGCGCACCGAGACCGGCCCCGCGGCGGCCGGGCCGGGCGTCGCGAGCCCGGACGCGCCCACGAGCACGCAGCCCAGGAGGAGGGCGACGCGCGCCGGAGATCGACGTCTGAGCGCGAGGAGCGGGCGCGCGTCGGGCACGGAACGACAGGAGTGCAAGCGGACTGCCGGGGCGCATCTCCGCGCGGGCGTTCGGCGGACGGCCTTCGCGCGCCACCGGCGCGGGCAAAACTTCTCGGTAAGAGCTTCCCCACCGGACCCGGCCGCCGGATGGGGTCCATGGACCGGGTAGGGGATGGCTCGGGGAATCGCTCGGGGAGGCGTTCCTGGCCAGCGGCATGGCGGTTGCACTTCCACGGTCAACCTATGAGTACCCATTGTCTCCGTATCGCCGCGATCGGCGACCTCCACTGCACCCGTGCGTCCGAAGGGACGTTCCAGCCGCTGTTCGGCAAGGTCGGCGAGAGCGCGGACGTCCTCGTGCTGTGCGGGGACCTCACCGACTATGGCACCCCCGAGGAAGCGCGCGTGCTCGCCAAGGAGCTGGGCGCGACCAAGATTCCCAGGGTCGCGGTTCTCGGAAATCACGACTTCGAGTCCGGCGCCTCGGCGGAGGTCGCCCGGATCCTCGCCGACGCGGCGGGAGTCATCGTGCTCGACGGCACCGCGGTCGAGGTGCTCGGCGTGGGCTTCGCGGGCGTGAAGGGGTTCGCAGGCGGCTTCGGCGAGCGCGCGCTCCAGTCGTGGGGCGAGGAGCCGATCAAGGCCTTCGTGCGCGCCGCGCTCGACGAGGCCCTCAAGCTCGAGACCGCGCTCGCGCGCCTGCGCACGCCGGGGCGCGTGGCCCTGCTGCACTACGCGCCGATCGGCGAGACGGTGGGCGGGGAGCCGACCGAGATCTTCCCGTTCCTCGGCTCGAGCCGGCTGGAGGAGCCGCTCAACCGTTACCGTCCGAGCGTGGTCTTCCACGGCCACGCCCATCGCGGCCGCCCCGAGGGCGCGACCGCGGCGGGGGTGCCCGTCTACAACGTGGCCCTGCCGCTGCTCAAGCGCACCGATCCGGACCGGCCGCCCTTTCGCGTGGTCGAGGTGCCGCTGCCCGCGGAGGACGCGGCCGGGGCCCCGCCGCCGACCACGTCGCCGCAGCCGAGCGCCGCGCTCGCGCGCGCGGGCGAGCCCACCGCGCCCGCGCGTCCGGTGCGCGCATGAGCCCCGCGGTCTCGCCTGTGCGCCGGTCCCGTCCGCACGCCGAGGGCCCGTCGGCGGCCACCAGCCGCTTCTACCGGCGGGTGATCGGAGAGCTGAACGCGGCCGGCGTCGAGTTCCTGGTGGGCGGCGGTCACGCGCTGGAGTGCTATCTCGGGATCGGGCGCTCGGTGAAGGACCTCGACCTCTTCATGCGCGAGCGGGACGTGCCGGCCGCGCTGCGGCTCTGCCAGGAGCGGCTCGGGTACGGCGGTGAGGTCACGTTCCCGCACTGGCTGGCCAAGATCACGCGGGAGCAGAAGGACCACATCGACGTGATCTTCAACTCCGGCAACGGGGTCTGCGCGGTGGACGACGAGTGGTTCCGCCACTCGGTGCCCTCCACCGTGATGGGCGAGCCGGTGGCGCTCTGCCCGGCGGAGGAGACCATCTGGTCCAAGGCCTTCGTGATGGAGCGCGAGCGCTACGACGGCGCCGACATCGCGCACCTCATCCACGCGCGCGCGGAGGCCCTCGACTGGGGCCGGCTGGCCCGGCGGTTCGGGTCCCACTGGCGCGTGCTCCTGAGCCACCTGATCCTCTTCGGCTTCATCTATCCCTCCGAGCGCACCCGCATCCCGGAGCCGCTCATGCGCCGCTGCCTCGAGCTGCTGGACGCCGAGATGCGGCGGCCGTCGGAGCAGCGCGTCTGCCGCGGGACCATCACCTCCCGCGCCCAGTATCTCGTCGACGTGCAGCTCTGGGGCTACGAGGACGGCCGGCTGCTCCCGCCGGGGCGCATGACCGAGAGCGACGCCTCGATCTGGACCGCGGCGATCGACGAGGCGCTGAGCCGCCCGGTGGGTGCCGACGCGATCGGAGAGAGCGAGAGCCCGCCGTGAGCCCCGCGCCGGCGTCGATCGCGGCGCGAGCCGCGCCTCCCGCCCGCCGCAGCTGGTGGCCGCTCGCCCTCGCGGGAGTGCTGCTGGTCGTCGCGGTGGCGATCGGGCACACCATCGACGTGGGCCGCTACCTGGAGACCGCGCGCGGCTGGACCGGCACCCTGGGAGTGCTGGCTCCCGGGGCCTACGTGGCGCTCTACGTCGCGGCCACCCTGCTCGGCGTGCCCGGCATGCCGTTCACGCTCCTGGCCCCGCTGCTGTTCGGAGTGTGGCCCGCGGTGGCGGTGATGATCGTGGCCAGCACGCTGTCGGCGGTGGGCGGCTTCCTGATCGCCCGCTACCTCGCCCGCGACGCGCTGATGGCGCGGCTCGAGGGCTCGGCCGGCTTCGCGCGCCTCACCGGGCTGCTGGAGGCGCACGACTGGGTGGTGATCCCGGTGCTGCGGATCGTGCCGCTGGCCCCGTTCGCGGTCGTCAACTACGGCTTCGGCCTGACCGGCGTCAGCTTCTGGCGCTACACGGCCTGGTCCCTGCTCGCCATGGCTCCGATGAACGTGGTGCTCGTGCTGGGCGCCGAGCTCTTCTACACCGCGGCCATCCGCGGCACCGTCCCGTGGCCTCTCGGCGCCGGCGCGATCGCAGCCGCCCTCCTGCTGGTGGGGCTGGCGGTGGCGGGGCGCCGCGCCTTCGCCCGGTCGTGACGCCATGGAAGCCCTGGTGCTCCGCGTGCAGCGCCTCGTGGACCGGTGGAGCCGCTGGCTCCGCCTCTCCCCGGCGGCCGCGTCGCCCGCCGCCCGCCGCTTCCTGATCATCCAGATCGACGGCCTCTCGCGTGCCGCGCTCGACCAGGCGCTGGCCGGCGGAACCCTGCGTCACCTCGGGCGCCTGCTCGCCGCCGGTCGCCTCGTGCGCCGCGACCTGTCGGTGGGGCTGCCGTCGTCCACGCCCGCGTTCCAGGCCGCGATCATGTATGGCGGGCGGCCGGACATCCCGGCCTTCCACTTCCTCGACAAGCGTACCGGTCGCGAGCTGCACTTCCCGCACCGCGGGGTGGCCGACTTCGTGGAGGAGCGCCACGCCGCGGGCCGTCCCGGCATCCTGGAGGGCGGCTCCTGCTACGGGTGCGTGTTCACCGGCGGCGCGGAGGACGACCTGTGGACGTTCGCGCGCCTCGGGCGTCTCGCCCGTGCGGGCCGCGGGGTGCGGCGGGCCCTGCTCTCCTCGCTGGTGCTGGGCTGGGTCGCGATCAAGTGCGTGGCCCTCACCGCGGGGACGCTGGCTCGCTTCGTGGGGCGCACCGTGCTGTCGGTGGCCTCCGGGCGACCCGAGATCCGCTGGTCGGTGGAGGCCCTGATGCTCGACATCGGCGTCTCCATCTGGGCCCGGCAGCTCTTCACGCTGCTGGTCTCGGCCGACCTCTACCGGGGGGCGCCGGCCATCTACGTCAACTTCATCGACTACGACGTGTTCGCCCACGCCTACGGCCCGCGCGATCGCCTCGCGTTCCGTGCGCTGCGCCGGGTGGACCGCTCGATCCAGCAGCTCGCCCGCATCGTGCGGCGCCTGCCCGAGCTTGGGTACGACCTCTACGTGCTGTCGGATCACGGGCAGGTCGCGACGAGTGCCTTCCAGGCCAGCCCCCGCGAGCCCTCGCTCGAGGAGGTGGTGCGCGAGGCGCTCGGGGGTCCGGCCCCCGCCCTGCGCGTGATCGCGGCGGGGCCCAATGCGCTCGTCTACTTCGCCGATCGCCCGGAGCCCCTTCTCGCCGCCGAGATCGAGACCCGGCATCCGCGGGCCCTCGCCCACCTCTCGCGGCATCCGCGCATCGGCCTGGTGCTGGCCCGCGGCGCGCGCGGGCCCGAGTGCTGGTACCGCGGCCACCGAGTCCCGCTCGGCGCCCGTCCCGATCCCGCCGTGCGCGACCCTTTCGCGCGGCGTCCGGATCGCGAGCTGGTGGTGGCCGGCCTGTCCGATCTGATGGCGATGCCGAGCGCGGGCGACATCGTGCTCTACGGCACCGGCGCGCCCGGGCGCTCGGTGAGCTTCATCCCCGAGCGCGGGGCCCACGCGGGCCCCTCCGAACAGGAGATGCACACCTTCATCTTCCATCCCCCGGGAGTCCGGCTGCCCGAGGCCGCGCTCACCCATCCCCGACAGCTCTACCCCCACTTCCGCGCGTACCGCAGCTCGGCGACGGAAGCCGGACACGAGGCGCGGCCGACGGAGCCCGCGGCATGCCTCGCCCGCTGAGCCGCGGCGGCCTCTCCCTCCGCGCGTACCTCGTCGGGCTGGCGGGGGCGGCGATGCTGCCGGTGGCGCTGCTCGCGATCTGGCTGTCGGCGACCGTGGTGCGGGATCAGCGCGCGGCCCCCCGCGGCCGGATGCAGGAGACCGCGCAGGCTCTCGCCGCCGCGGTCGACCGCGATCTGTACGACAGCGTCCACACCCTGGAGGCGGTCGCCGCCTCGTCGGCGCTCGAGCGGCCGGATCCGGACGCGTTGCGGAACGACCTCGTGCGCCTGGTGGCGGGCCAGCGCGGCTGGCGCGCGGTGACGCTGGAGACTCCGGAGGGCCGGGCGGTGACCGGGACCGAGCGGCCCCCGGCCCCCGTCGCGCCGCCGCACCCCGAGCGCATCCGCGAGGTGCTCGATCGGGGCGCTCCGGTGGTGGCGCACGATCCGGACGCGGCTCCGGACGCGTTCGTGGTGCGAGTGCCGGTGATCCGCGACGGGATCCCGCGCTTCGTGCTGAGCGCCACCGTCTCCGCCGACGCGGTGACCACCGGCCTCATCGGGCACGGGCTGCCGCCCGACTGGTCGACCTCGCTGGTGGACGCCCGCGGCGATGTGCTCGCCAGCCTGCCCGCCGCCCCCAGCCTGGCCCGGCGCCCGCGCTTTCCGTTCGTGGCCGGCGCGGCCGCGGCGGGCTGGGGCGGGCGGGCGGACATGCCGGAGGGGCCGGTCTACTTCGCCTACGCCCGCCCGGGGCTCACCGACTGGCACGTGGTGCTGGCCGCGCCGGTGGCGACGCTCGACGCGCCGTGGCGGCGCACGCTCGCCACGCTCGCGGGCGCGGGCGCGGCGGCGCTGCTGGTCGCGGTGGGCCTGGCCGCGCTGGTGGCGCGGCCGATCCTGCGCTCGTTCGGGGCGCTGGCCTGGGCGACCGCGGAGCTGCGGCAGGGCCGGCGGCCCGACCGGATCGGCCCGCAGGTCACCGACCTCGCGCTGGTCTCGGACGACCTGTCGGCCGCCGCGGAGGCCCTCCAGAGCGCGGAGCGCGCGGAGCGCGACGGGCTGGCCCGGCTCTCCGCCCTGGTGAACCAGCCCACCGCGGGCATCGCCCAGATCGATCCGGACGGCCGGTTCGTGCTGGTCAACCGTCGCTACTGCGAGCTGGTGGGCCGCGCGCCGGAGCAGGTCGTGGGCCACCCGCTCGGAGAGGTTCTCCATCCCGACGAGCGGGCCCGCTACCTGGACCTGGTGCACGCGCTGACCGAGGAGGATCCGGAGCGGACCAGCGAGACCCGCTACCGGAGCCCCGCCGGCGCCGACCGCTGGGTGGACACGAGCTGCTCGCTGGTGCTCCCGGAGAGACCGGGCACCGCGGCCCACGGAGCGGTGAGCATCGTCGCCCTCGACGCGGTCGGGCGCCGGGCCGCCCAGGAGGCCGCGCGGGCGGGAGAGTCGCGCTTCCGCGCGGTGGCCGACGTGGCGCCGATGCTGGTGTGGCTGGCCGCGCCCGACACGCGCCGCACGTGGTTCAACTCGCGCTGGCTCGCGTTCGTGGGTCAGCGCCTCGAGGACGAGACGGGCGGGGGCTGGCTGCGGCACGTGCACCCGGAGGACCGCGGCGGCTGCGCCGAGACCATCGCGCAGGCCTTCGCGGCGCGCCGCCGCTTCGGGGTCGAGTACCGCCTGCGGCGGCACGACGAGACCGACCGCTGGGTGCGCGACGACGGCGTCCCCCTGCACGATCCCGACGGCACCTTCACCGGCTACGTCGGCGCCTGCCAGGACGTCACCGCCCAGCGCGCGACGGAGCGGGAGCGCGACGATCTGCTCGCGCGGGAGCAGACCGTGCGGCAGGAGGCGGAAGCGGCGAGCCAGGCCAAGGACGAGTTCCTGGCCGCCCTCTCGCACGAGCTGCGCGCGCCGCTGAACGCGGTGCGGATCTGGGCCGGCCTGCTCCGGAGCGGCCTCCACGATCCGCAGAGCCTCGCCCGCGCCGCCGACACCATCGATCGGAACGCGGTGCTGCAGACCCGGCTCGTCGAGGAGCTGCTCGACGAGGCCCGGATCGTGTCGGGGCGGCTCGGACTGGTGCGAGAGCGCGTGGCGCTGGGGCCGGTGGTGGACGCCGCGCTCGAGACCGCCCAGCCGCCCGCGCTCAACAAGGGCGTGGCCCTGATCCGGCGCGTGGACGCGGACGGAGTGGTGGTGCTCGGCGACGCGGTGCGGCTGCAGCAGGTGGTGTGGAACCTGCTCGCCAACGCGGTGCGCTTCACGCCCGCGGGCGGGCGCGTCGAGGTCTCGCTGGGCCGGCGGGGCGATCGGGCGGTGCTGACGGTGGCGGACTCCGGCCGGGGAATCACGGCCGAGCTGCTCCCGCACGTCTTCGATCGCTTCCGGCAGGGCGAGAGCGGGACGACGCGCTCGCACGGCGGGCTCGGCCTCGGGCTCTCCATCGCCCGCCAGCTGGTCGAGCTGCACGGCGGGACCATCGAGGCCGCGAGCCCCGGCACGGGGTCGGGGGCCGCGTTCACCGTGAGCCTGCCTCTGGCCGGCGCGGGTCCCCCCCCGCTCCGGGCCGCCGGCCCCGACGGGGAAACGGCCCGCCGGCCGACTGCCGCCGCGAGTGGGCGGGCGGAGCGGGCGCTCGAGCACGTGCACGTCCTGATCGTGGACGACGACGCGGAGGCCCGCGACGTGATGGCCCTGGGGCTGGGGCAGCAGGGAGCCACCGTGACCACCGCCCCGTCGGTGGCCGAGGCCCTGGCCGCGGTGCAGCGCGACTGGCCCGACGTGATGCTGGGCGATCTCGGCATGCCGGGGGAGGACGGCTACGACCTCATCCGGAAGGTCCGGCGGCTCGGGGCGACCCAGGGCCGACATATCCCTGCGATCGCGGTGACCGGGTATGCGGCGGACGAGGACCGCCGCCGTGCGATCGAAGCGGGGTACGAGATGCACGTCGCCAAGCCGGTCCCGTTGGCCGTGGTGGCCCCCCTGATCCAGAGCCTCATCACGCCGCACGACTCCCGCTTTACCGGGTAAACCGTTCCGGCCCGGCGCGCCCGCCCGCACGCGCCGCGCGCCAGCGAGCGAAGTTGTCCCGTCTTCTCCACGGGCACAGAAGTTGCTGTTTTCGGTTCCGGGAGGGCACCGACATGGCGGCGGGAAACGTGAAGGTCGAGGAAGTCACGATGGTCAGCTACGCCGACGGGAGCACCGACGTGCAGGCGCCGTGGCCCCTGTCCTGGAGCGCGGTCTGGGTGGGCACTCTCGCCGCCGTCGCGCTCGTCCTGATCCTGGGCCTGGTCGGCATCGCGATCGGGGCGCACCGGGTCGGCCACCCCCTGGGCACGTGGCACGACATGAGCTTCCTCGCGCTCATCTGGAGCGTGCTCGCGGCGTTCCTCTCGTTCGTGGCGGGCGGCTGGGCCGCGGCCAAGGTCGGCGGTCTGCGTCGCTCCGAGACCGCGATGCTGCACGGCGCGATCGCCTGGCTGGTGGCGGTGCCGATCCTCCTGCTCCTGAGCGCGCTCGGGGCCTCCGCCTACTTCGGGACGTGGTACGGCGGGCTCGCCGGCACCCCGGCGTGGGTGACCCCGGTGGCCGCCGCCACGCAGGACCCGGCCGCGGCGATCGCGGCCCGGAACGCGGCGGTGGCGGCCGTGACCGCCCTGCTCCTTGGCCTGGTCGGCGGCGTGATTGGCGGCTGGATGGCCTCGGGCGAGCCGATGACGTTCACCTACTACCGGACGCGGCCCGTCCGCTCCGGCACGGGAGGCTGGTGACATGGTGCTGATCCTGCTCTGGCTGCTCGGAGTTCCGCTGGGCCTGATCCTGATCCTGTTCCTGCTGGGCGTCGGGCACTAGCCCGTCGCCGACGAAAGGGCGCGGCCATGGACGAGCTGGTGGGCGAGCTCGTGAGACTCGGCTTCCTTCTCACGCTGTGGGGTATCGGAATCTGGGTGGGTGGCGCCGCGGTGACGGCGTGGGTCGCCTGGGAGAAGGGCCGGGATCCGGCCGCGTGGTTCGTCATGGGATTCTTCCTGTCCCCGCTGGTGGCGCTGATCGCGCTGAGCGCGGTGCCCGCGCGGCACCTCGCGCGCGTCCGGGCCTCACAGCGGGACCGACGGCTCGGTCGGCCCCGCCGGATCGACCCGTCGCGGGGGGCGGCGGGACGGTTGGCCACCGCCGCCCGGCTCGTGGGCACGGTGCGTGAGCACAAGGCCAACGCGTAGCGAAGGGTCCGTGTGGGCGGTGCTGCTGGCGGGCGGGGAAGGCAGCCGCCTGCGCCCGCTGCTCCGGCACGCGCTAGGCGAGGAGCGGCCCCCCCAGTACGTGCCGCTGCTCGGGCCGCGCAGCCTGCTGCGCGAGACCCTGGAGCGGACCGCGCTTCGCATCCCCTCGGCGCGCACGGTGGTGATGACGGTGCGGGCGCACGTCCCGTACGTCGGGGAGGAGTTCACCGGCGTGTCGGATCCGCCCTACGTGCTGGTGCAGCCGTGCGACCGCGGCACCGCGCCCGCCATCCTGCACGCCGCGCGCTGGATCGCGCGGCGTGACCCGGAGGCGATGCTGGCGGTCTTTCCCTGTGACCACTTCGTGCTCGGCGCGGCCACCTTCATGGCCCACGTGCTCGACGTGGTCCGCGCGAGCGTCTCGAGTCCCGAGCGTGTCGCCCTGCTCGGTGCGGCGCCGCCGTCGGCGGGCAGCGATCACGGCTGGATCGAGGCCGGCGCGCCGATCGACGCCGCCCCCGCGCTGCTCTCCCCCGCGCTGCTCTCCCCCGCGCTGCTCTCCCCCGCGCTGCTCTCCGAGGTCCGGGAGATCGGGGTCGGGCCGCCCGACCGGGGCGAGCTCGCGCCGTCGCTCGCCGGCCGGTGGAACACCGGCGTTGCGGTCGGCTCCGCGGACGCGTTCGTTGCGCTCGGCGCCCGCGTCCTGCCGGTGGCCAGCGCCCTCCTCGACCGGGCGCACGAGCGCGGGGAGCCCGAGGCCTCCGCGCTCCGCGAGGCCTATGCATCCATGGACGCGGCCTCCCTGGAGGAGATGGCGGCCGCGGAGCCCGGGAACCTCGCGGTGTCGAGCCTGCCGCGGCTGACCTGGTGCGATCTGGGCCACCCCGATGGCCTGCTCGCGGTGCTCGCGCGCATGCGGGTGCGGCCGGCGTGGGCCGACGCGGTCGACTCCGCCGCCGTTTCCGTCTAGGATCGTCGCGATGCCCGCTCTGTGGACCGGCAGCATCAGCTTCGGCCTCGTGACGATCCCGGTATCGCTCGTGACCGCGGAGACGCGCGAGGAGCTCGACTTCACGCTGCTGGACCGGCGCGACGACTCCCCGATCGGCTACCAGAAGATCAACAAGCACACCGGCAAGCCGGTGCCCAACGATCAGATCGTGCGCGGCTTCGAGTACACCGACGGCCGCTACGTGGTGCTGAGCGACGCGGACCTCAAGCGCGCGAGCCCGGAGCGAACCCAGCGCATCGACGTGCTGGCGTTCGTCGAGGCGGGCGAGATCTCTCCGCTGTACTTCGATCGGCCCTACTATCTCGAGCCGGCGAAGGGCGGGGAGCGGGGCTACGCCCTGTTCCGGGAGGCGCTCCGGCGGACGGGCCGGGTGGCGATCGCGTCGGTGGTGGTGAAGACGCGCCAGCACCTGGCATCGGTGGTGGTGCACGACGACGTCCTGGTCCTCGACCTGCTGCGCTACGCGGCGGAGATCAAGGAGCCCTCGCGCCTCAAGGTGCCGGCCACCGGGCTCAAGGGTATCTCCGAGCGGGAAATCAAGATGGCGGAGCGGCTCATCGACGAGATGACCGACACCTGGAAGCCCGAGCGGTACCACGACGAGTACAAGGACGAGCTCCTGGCCTTCATCAAGAAGCGCGGGCGCGCCGGTCAGCTCGAGGCGGCGCCGGAGGACGAGGAGGAGAAGCCGGCGCGGAAGGCGCGCGCGGAGGTCATCGACATCGCGGACCTGCTGCAGAAGAGCCTGGCCGCCAAGGGGAGCCGGCGCGGTCGCGGCAAGTCCGCCGACGACGGCAAGCCGGACGCCCGCGGCAAGTCCGAAGAGCGGCGGAGGCCCCGGCGCCGCCAGACCGCCTGAGCGTGAGCCTCACCCTCTACCGGCGGAAGCGCGACTTCACCGCCACGCCCGAGCCCCGGGGTCGGACCCGCCGATCCGACGCGCGCCTCTCCTTCGTGATCCAGCGGCACGAGGCCACTCGCCTGCACTACGATTTCCGCCTGGAGCTCGACGGGGTGCTGAAGAGCTGGGCGGTGCCGAAGGAGCCGAAGCCGGTGGTGGGCGACAAGCGCCTCGCGGTCCACGTCGAGGACCACCCGATCGAGTACGGGCGCTTTCACGGCCAGATCCCGGAGGGACACTACGGGGCCGGCCGGGTGCAGATCTGGGACCGCGGCTGGTGGGAGCCGATGGAGGACCCGCGTGCGGGCTATCGCAAGGGCTCGCTCAAGTTCCGGCTGCACGGCCGGCGGCTGCGCGGCGGCTGGGCCCTGGTGCGGATGCGACCGCGCGGCGACGATCCGCGCGGCGCGGGTCGCAAGGAGAACTGGCTCCTGATCAAGGAGCGCGACCGCGAGTCGCGCGACGTGGAGCCGTCCCCGCGCCGGCGGACCGCCGCGAGATCGGCCCGCCCGCGCGCTCGATGACCCTGCCGGCCTGGGTCTCGCCTCAGCTCGCCACCCTGGTCGCGGCCGCCCCGGTCGGCGACGATTGGCTGCACGAGGTGAAGCTCGACGGCTACCGCATCCTGGCCCGCATCGAGCGCGGCCGCGCGCGGCTACTCACGCGCAACCGCCAGAACTGGACCGACCGCTTCCCCGCGGTGGCGGAGGCGGCGGGCGCGCTCCCGGTGAAGGAGGCGTTCCTCGACGGCGAGATCGTGGCCTTCGACCGCGGCGGCGTCTCGTCGTTCCAGGCTCTCCAGGAAGGGGCGGAGGGCTGGAGCCTCGCCTACGTGGCCTTCGACCTGCTGTTCCTCGACGGCCAGGATCTGAGAAGCCGGCCGCTGCTCGAGCGCAAGAGGGCGCTGGCCCGGCTGCTCCGCGGCCGGCGCGGTCGCGTGCGCTACTCGGAGCACGTGGTGGGATCGGGGCCGAAGGCCCACCAGCGCGCCTGCCGCGAGAAGCTCGAGGGCATCGTCTCCAAGCGCGCGAGCGCGCCGTACACCGCCGGCCGCGGGCCGGACTGGGTCAAGGTCAAGTGCGTGGCGCGCCAGGAGTTCGTCATCGGCGGCTACACCGATCCGGAGGGCGCGCGCGCGGAGCTGGGCTCGCTGCTGCTGGGCGTGCACGACCGCGCGGGCCGGCTGCTCTACGCGGGACGGGTGGGCACCGGGTTCACCCAGGCGACGCTCGCCGATCTCGGCAAGCGGTTGCGTCGGCTCGCGCGGCGGACCTCACCCTTTTCCCCCGAGGGCCCGCGGCCGGGGGCGCGCGCCGCGCACTGGGTCGAGCCGGTGCTGGTGGGCGAGGTGGCGTTCACCGAGTGGACGCGCGACGGCCTGTTGCGTCACCCGGCCTTCGAGGGGCTCCGGGAGGACAAGCCCGCGGCCCAGGTGGTGCGCGAGGGACCGCGCGCGTCACCCGCCCGCCGCATCGCGGGTGGCAGCGGCGCGGAGGTCGCGGTGGCGGGCGTGCATCTGACGCACCCCGACCGCGTGCTCTACCGCGAGCAGGCCATCACCAAGCTCGGGCTGGCGCGCTACTACGAGGCGGTGGCCGATCACATCGTGCCGCACGTCGCCGACCGCCCGCTCAGCCTGGTGCGCTGTCCCGAGGGCGAGGGGGGCCAGTGCTTCTACCAGAAGCACGCGGGCCCGGGCCTGCCCACGGCGGTGAAGCGCGTGCGGATCCGCGAGCGGGGCGGCGCGACCGCCGCCTACCCGTACGTCACCGACCTGCCGGGCCTGGTGGCACTGGCCCAGATCGGGGTGCTCGAGCTCCATCCCTGGAACGCGCGGGTCGACCGGATCGAGCGGCCGGATCGGCTCGTGCTCGACCTGGATCCGGCGCCCGGGGTGGCGTGGGAGCGGGTGGTGGAGGCGGCGCACGCGATTCGCGAGATGCTCGGCGAGCTCGACCTCGTCTCGTTCGTGAAGACCACCGGCGGCAAGGGACTCCACGTGGTGGCGCCCAGCCGGCCCACGGACTGGGAGACTCTCCGTGCCGTGGGGGAAGCCATCGGCGCCGCCCTCGTGCGGGGCGCGCCCGACCGCTACACCGTCAACCCGCTGAAGGCGGCCCGCCGCGGCCGGATCTTCGTGGACTTCCTCCGCAACACCCGCGGCGCCACCGCGGTGGCGGCCTACTCGCCGCGGGCCCGTCCGGACGCGCCGGTGTCGACCCCGCTCGGCTGGCGCGAGCTCGACGGCGACGCCCGGCCGGGCGACTTCACGGTGACCACGGTGCCGCGGCGGCTCGCCAGGCTCCGCCAGGACCCGTGGGCCGACTTCTTCTCGGTGGATCAGGCCATCACGGCTCGGACGGCCAGGGCGCTGGCCCCACCGGCCGCGCCGCGACGATCTCCTCCACCGCGTGGCCGTGCACGGTCCCGTCCTGCGCGCAGCTGATCACGTGGTCGTCGCCCTTGAGGATCTGCCAGTCGACGAAGGCCTCGCGTAGCTCGCCCGCTCGGTAGTACTCCACGATCTCTCCCTTCTCCTCGTGCACCAGCCGGTCGGTGAAGACCAGGTGCGCGTGATGGCCGCCGGGTCGGGTCACCGCGCGGAGGCGCGCGAACAGCGCGGCGCGCCGGTCGCGCGAGACGTAGTGGAGGCTTCCGCAGGAGTAGATCAGGTCGAAGGGCCCGGAAGGCAGCAGGTCGCTGGCCGGCCCGTGGATCCAGCGGACGCGCACCCGATGCTTCCGGGCCAGCCGGCGCGCCTTGTCGAGACCGGCGGCCGACACGTCCACGCCCCACACCACCGCGCCGCGCTCAGCGAAGAACACGCTGTCCCGTCCCTCGCCGCATCCGAGATCGAGCACGTAGTCGCCCGGCTGTACGAGCCGGGCGACCTCGAGCGCGAAGTCCGAGGGACCGGTGCCGAACACGTAGCGCTCGGGAGTGCGCGCATACTCTCGCGCCCAGGGACTCCAGGTCGTCTTCGACCCTTCGCGTGCGCCCGGCATGCTGACGTAGAGCAATGCGGGTGCCACGGCTCCGAGCTGCCCGCGGGACCGGCAATCGCCGGGTTTCTCGACGGCGCGACCCGCGGATGCCGGACGGACCTTGCCTCGCTGGTAGTCCTGACCGGGTAGTTCGGGGAGGCGGCGGGTGCTAGGCTACGCGGGTCACCCCAGAGGAGGGACACCGTGCCGCTCATCGACCGTCGCGAGTTCGTGGGGCTGGAAGGCGTGACGCACCTCTGCACCGGGGGCGAGGCGCCCTGGCTTCGCTCCCACACCGCCGCCTGCGAGCGCTTCGGCGCGATGAAGAGCGGGGGCATGGCCGGCCGCGAGGAGATGTTCCGGATCGGGGAGCGGGCGCGGGCGCGGGCGGCCCGCATCCTCGGGGTCGCCCCGGACGAGCTGGCGTTCCTGGCCCACTCCTCCGAGGGGCTCAACCAGGCGGTGCGGTCGGTGGAGTGGCGGGCGGGCGACAACGTGGTCTTCGCGGATCTCGAGTACCCGTCGCTGGTGTATCCCTCCGCGATGCTGCGCGAGCGGGGCGTCGAGCCCCGCGTGGTCCGCACCCGGGGCCACTACCTCTCGCTCGACGATCTGGCCGCGCACGTCGACCGGCGCACGCGCCTGGTGCTGGTGAGCCTGGTGAGCTACCTGACCGGCCAGCGCCTCGACCTGGCGCGCTGCGCCGACATCGTCCACGGCGCCGGTGCGCGGCTGGCCGTCGACGCCACCCACGCCGCGGGCGTGGTGCCGGTGCCGGGCGAGGTGTGCGACTTCGTGGTGTCGAGCTGCTACAAGTGGCTGCTCGCCACCCACGGCGTGGGCCTCTTCGGCTACAGCGCCCGGCGGGTGGGCGAGCTGGTGCCGGCCACGGTGGGCTGGCACAGCGTGGGCCAACGGGGCGGGACCGCCGATCCGCTCGCGATGCCGTGGCGCCCCGACGCCTCCCGGCTCGAGGCGGGCAACCCGAGCCTGCTCGGCCTCGCGGTGCTCGACAACGCCCTCGCCCGGCTGGAAGGCCTGGCCCCCGAGACGGTGGAGCGCCATGCGAAGGCGCTGGGCGGCCGGCTCATCGAGGGGCTCCGCTCGCGCGGCTTCGTGGTTCTGACGCCCGAGGCCCCCGCCGAGCGCGCCGGCAACGTGTGCTTCCTGGCCGACGATGCGCCCGGGCTCGCCGGGCGCCTCGCCGAGCAGCGCGTGCTGGTCTGGGGCGGGGAGGGGCGCATCCGCGTCTCCCCGCACGTGCACTGCGACGTCGACGACGTCGAGCGCTTCTTCGAGGCCCTCGATCGGGTGGACGCCCGCCCCGGGCCCGCGCTGGCCGCCCGCTAGAGACCTCTCCCTCCCCCGTCGCGGGACGAGGGCAGGGCGAGGGGCCGGGCACCTGGCCAATCGGCGGATTTCCCCTCCGTCGCGCCTCCGGCATGCTGGGGTCGACATCCAGAACCCCGAGGAGGACGTGACATGGAAGCATTGCTCTCGCTCTCGAACGAGCTGGCCGGCGCGGTGGAGCGCATCGCGCCGTCGATCGTGGCCGTCCACGCGCGGCGCCGGCTCCCGTCGACCGGCATCCACTGGCGCCCCGGCATCGTGGTCACCGCCGAGCACACCGTCCGCGCCGAGGACGGCCTCACCGTCGAGACCCCGGACGGACGGAGCCACCCCGCGACCCTGGTGGGCCGCGACTCAGGTACCGACCTGGCCGTCCTGAAAATAACGACCGATCTCGACGGCCCGCCTGCGCCGCGCGGCGACGACGGCGCGCTGCGCGTCGGCCACATGGTCCTGGCCCTCGGCTACGGTCCCCGCGCGAGCTGGGGCGTGATCAGCGCCCTCGGCCCGCGCTGGCGCACGTGGCGCGGGGGCGAGATCGATCGCCTCGTGCGCCTGGACCTGGTCCTCTATCCCGGATTCTCCGGCGGGCCCCTCGTCGACGCGGCCGGCCACGTGGTCGGCGTCAACACCTCCGCGCTGGCGCGCGACAGCCGCCTCGCGGTTCCGGTCACGACGGTGGGCCGGGTGGTCGACGAGCTGCTGCGCCAGGGGCACGTCTCGCGCGGCTACCTCGGCATCGGCATGCAGCCGGTGCGGCTGCCCGATGGCCTCCGCGCCGCGCTCGGGCTGCCCGGCGACGGGGGGCTCATCGTGGTCACGGTGGAGCCCGACGGGCCCGCCGCGCGCGCGGGCCTGCTGCTGGGCGACGTGCTGGTGGCTCTGGACGGTGTGCCCACCGCGGATCTCGACGACGTGCAGGGCCGGCTCGGCGGCGATCGCATCGGCACCACCGTCACCGCGCTGGTGGTCCGCGCCGGCGCGCGCGCCGAGGTGCGCGTCACGGTGGGCGAGCGGCCGCGGCGGGGCGCGCGGTGAGCGCGACCCTGACCGCGGAGCCGGCCCGGGCGTCGCTCGCGGCCGCCGCGGCCGCGCTCGCCCCGCGCCTCGGGCGCATCACGGTGGAGGTGCGCGGCGGTGGGCGCGGCGCGGGCGGCCCCGCGGTCGGCGCCGGCGTGATCTGGCATCCGGACGGCCTCGTCCTCACCAACGCCCACGTGGCGACGAGCGACGTGACGGTCGTGCTCGCCGACCTTCGGCCGCGTCCCGCGCGCCTGGTGGCCCGGGATCCGCGCCGCGACCTCGCCGCGCTGGTGATCGACGCGAGCGGATTGCCCGCGGCCGAGATCGGCGACTCGGGCGCGCTGCGGGTGGGCGAGGTGGTGCTCGCGGTCGGCAACCCGCTCGGCCTCGTGCGCGCGCTCTCGGCCGGGCTCGTCCACGCGGTCGGCCCGCGCGCGATCCACGCCGACCTGCGCCTGGCCCCCGGCAACTCGGGCGGACCTCTCGCGGACGCGGAGGGGCGGGTGGTCGGGCTCAACGCCATGATCGTGGGCGGCCTCGCGGTGGCGGTGCCGAGCCGGGAGGCGCGGCGCTTCGTGCGGGAGCAGCTGCGGGACTGACGCGGTGACCAGGGTGCTGGTGGCGTCGCCGCGCGCCGCGGTGCGGGCGCGGCTCGAGGCGGTGGTGGGCGCCGGCCGCGAGCTACGCCTCGTGGCCGGCCCGCCCGGCGCCTCGCTCGCGCGCCAGGTGGAGACGCTCCGGCCGGACGTGGTGCTGCTCGACCTCGATGGCCGGCGCCTGGAGACGGTGGCGGCCGAGCTGCCCGACCCGGTGCCGACCGCGCTGGTGGTGCTGGCCGATGCGCCCCGCCGGCTGCGCGCGGACCAGGCGGTGGAGCGCGGGCTGGCCCGCGCGGTGCTGCCGCGGGATGCGGCCTCGGGCGAGATCCTGGCCGCCATCGACGCGGTGGTCGCGGGCCTGGTGGTGCTGCACCCGGAGGCGCTCGGCCCGCGGCCGCGCCGCGAGGCGTGGCCCGCGCGGGTCGCGGCCGATCCGGCCCAGCCCCTGACCGCGCGTGAGATCGAGGTGCTCGCCATGCTCGCCGAGGGGCTCGGGAACAAGATCATCGCCGCGCGGCTCGGCATCTCGAGCCACACCGCGAAGTACCACGTGGCGTCGATCCTGGCCAAGCTCGGCGCGGGCAGCCGCACCGAGGCGGTGACCATCGGGATGCGGCGCGGCCTCGTCACGATCTGACGCGGCGCCGGGGCGGCGATCTACAGGCGGAGCTTCATGCCCTCGTGGGAGGCGACGAAGCCGAGCCCCTCGTAGAACCGCCGCGCGTCGGGCCGGGTCTTGTCGGTGGTGAGCTGGAGCAGCGCGCAGCCCCGCTCGCGGGACCGCGCGATGGCCCACTCGAAGAGCGCGCGGCCCAGGCCGCGCGAGCGCTCCGCCGCGTCGACCCGCACGCCCTCGATCTGCGCTCGCCATGAGCCCTGATGGGTCAGCGACGGCAGGTAGGTGAGCTGGAGCACTCCGACCACGCGGGGGCCGCGACCGGCCACCACCAGCTCCTGGTTGGCGTCGGCGTCGATGGCGGCGAAGGCCTGCGCGTAGGACGCGGGCAGAGGCGTCTCGTCGCGCTCGCGGGTGCGCCCGAGCGGATCGTCGGCCAGGAGATGCACGATGGCGGGCACGTCCTCGGCCCGCGCGCGCCGGAACGTGATCGGCGTCTCGGGCGGCATCTCAGGCACCGGCGACCTCGATCGCCATCTCGCGCACCACGCAGCCGGTTCCGCCCACCCAAACGCGCCACGCTCCGTCGCGCCGCTCGACCCACACCCGCACCCGGCCGTCGCGGCCGATCTCCTGGCCCTGCTCGATCACGAGCGGAGACCGGGCCCCGGGCGCGATCCGCTCGCGATGGTAGACGCCCAGCACCCCGGAGGCGGTGCCGGTGACCGGGTCCTCCACGGTGCCGGAGCGCGGCGAGGAGAAGTGACGGGCGTGCAGGTCGGCGGCGGGATCGATGGTCTCGAGACAGAACGGGTGGAGCGAGGCGCCCGGCATCTCCGGGAGCACCGACGGGAAGTCGGCGGTGCGCGGCGTCATGCGGCGGATCGCGTCGAGGCCGCGCCCCGGGACCAGCAGCGTCCAGAGCCCGGTGCTGCCGTAGACGATCGGCAGCGTGGGGTGCAGGTCCTCCACGCCCACCCCCAGCGCCCGCGCGAGCCCGTCGCGCGAGCCGCCCCAGTCGACGAAGCGCGCCGGCGCCTGCTCCATCACGACGAGCGGCCCGGCGCCGTCGGCCTCGACGGTGACGGGCAGGAGACCGGCCGCGGTCTCGAGGGTGAGGCGCCGGGGAAAGCCGGCGCCGGGCAGCCGCCCGCGCTGGTGCAGCAGCACGAAGGTGGCCACGGTGGCGTGGCCGCAGAGGTCGACCTCGTGTCCGGGGGTGAAGTAGCGCAGGCGCAGGTCGGCGCGGCGCGACGGCAGCACGAAGGCGGTCTCGTTGAAGCCCACCGCGCGGGCGATGGCCTGCAGCTCTGCGTCGGCGATCCCGTCGGCGTCGAGCCGGACGCCGGCGGGATTGCCCATGCCGGGTCGGCTCGCGAAGGCGTCGACGTGTAGGACGCGGGCCGGCGTCACCCGCGGCAGCCCGCCGGCTTGTGGACGCGCGCCGTCGACGCGGGGAACTTCACCAGCTTCTCGGCGGGGCGGCGTGGGCGCGGCACCAGCTCGCCGCCGCAGTTGGGGCAGCGGCCGTGCAGCACGTCCTCGGCGCAGGTCCGGCAGAAGGTGCACTCGAACGAGCACACGCGCGCCTCCGTCGAGTCCGGCGGCAGGTCGCGGTCGCAGCACTCACACCCCGGTCGCAGCTCCAGCATGGCGGCTCCTCTCTCAGAGCGGGCAGCGCGTCGGGCAACAGAGTATCATCGGGGCCTCGAGGAGGAGACCATGGCCCAGAGCGTGGTGACGGCGGAGCGATTCGCCAAGGGAATGACGTTCGAGCAGTACGTGGCCTACGCGGGCAGCAAGGAGAACCTCGCGCGCGAGGCCTTCGGCAGCTACTACCCGGACGGCGGGGCCATCGGCGCCCCGCGCAAGGACAACAGCGCGGTGCTGCGGGACCGCTACGCCCGGCTGCGGCTCGCCGACTACCAGGTGGCGGCCATCAAGTGGCTCGCGGCCCAGCCCGGCGGCCCCGCCAACATCCTGATGATCTCGGAGGACTGGTCCTCCGACTGCCGGCGCGACGCGCCCGCGATGGCCCGGCTGGCCGAGGCGGGCGGACTGCAGCTCCGGATCTTCAACCGCGACGGCGCGAAGGTGCTGGGTCAGCGGCGGCCCGATCCGGCCGCCTACCCGGACGCCAACCACGACCTGATGCTCGAGTTCCTGAACGCCAAGGACGGCGCGGAGTGGGCGTCGGTGCCGGTGGTGGCGATCTACACCAAGGACTTCCGCGAGCTGCACCGCTACCACGAGTTCCCCGCGATCTATCACAAGGACGCGGTGCGGGGCCATCAGCAGGGCGCGCGCGCGGGCGAGAGCACGCAGCAGGCGCACGATCGCGGCATGAAGGAGTTCGCGGCCATGCAGGCCTCGCCGTTCTTCGACCTGTGGGCGAGCGCGGCGATCGACGAGATCCTGAGCGCGATCTACCAGAAGCGGGTGCTGGCCGGCTAGCGCGCGCTCACGGTTCGGGCTCCATGAGCTCGAGACGATTCCCGAACGGGTCGTCGACGTAGACGCGGAGATAGCCCGGGAGCGGCTCGTCCTCCGCCACCGCGTGCCCGGCCGCGCGCAGCCGCTCGATCAGGCCCGCCAGATCGCGCACCAGCAGGCCGGGATGGGCCTTGCGGGCGGGGTGGAACTCGCGGTCGACCCCCAGATGGATCCGGAGGGGGCCGGCCTCGAACCACGCGCCGCCCCGCGCGGCGAGCGCGGGCGGCTTCGCGACCTCCGGAATGCCGAGCAGCCCATCGTAGAAGGCGCGCGCCTCCGCCTCGCGGCCCGCCGGCATCGCGAGCTGCACGTGGTCGACGCCGATCACCGCGGGCCGCCGATCGGGGGGTCGGGCTTCGGGGTCGCGGTCGGCGCTCACGGCCGGTTTGCGATGTGGCGCGCCGCCTCCGCGGAGGTGCGCACCGGGATGATCTCGAAGTGGGCCACGTCGTCCCAGGCCTTCGTCCAGACGTCGAAGAGGGAGCGGTCCTCGGTGCGCATGAGCTGGAAGCACCGGAAGTACTCGAGGTCCACCCAGCTGTCGACGTACTCGAGCCCCGGCGGCAGCTGGCGCCCCCGATCGCGAGCGCGCCGGTAGATCTCCGGCGCGGCGCCCGCGTTGAAGTACTCGATGACCATGTAGAGCATCGGCCGCTCCCTTCAGGCGCCCGGCGGTCCGGCCAGCACCACCACGTAGCCGTCGGGGTCCCGCAGCCAGATCTCCCGGTGGCGGGCGTTCGGGTTGAACGTGGGGCCCTCCAGCACCGGGGCCCCGAGCGCGCCCGCCCGCGCGACCGCGTCGTCGAAGTCCTCCACCTGGAACCACAGCAGCACCCCGTTGCCACGGGGCCGGGCCGGATCGCCCAGGTGCGGGTGGTCGTGCGCGTCCCAGGCATGGAGCTGGAGCACCGTCGTCCCCGTCGCGTCGACCACCTGCTCGTACTCGTGGCCGCCGTGGCCGCTGGCGCAACCGAGCAAGTGCTGGTACCAGCGGCCGCTCGCCGGCACGTCGCGGACCGCGATCAGCGGCTGCGGCCTCATGGCAGCGGGATCGCGCGCGCCGGCCCCGCCGGACGCTCCGTGCCGAGGTCCCAGTCCACGAGGAACACGGTCGAGACGGGCGCGGTGAGATCGAGCAGCCGCGCGCCGTCCTTGACCACCACGGACGAGCCGGCGCGGAAGTCGAGGATGCGGTCGGGCCCGGTGCGATTGCACACCAGGAGCGGCAGCCCGGTGTCGCGCGTGCACTGCTCCCACTCGCCATTGGGTCCGTGGAGGCCTGGGGCCCACGCGGCCGCCGACACCAGGAGCCGCGCGCCCTGCGTGTGCAGGCTCTTGGCGATCCAGGGCGAGTAGGCGTCGGCGCAGATGAGGAGTCCCACCGGGCCGACCGGCTCGACCCTCACCGGCGCGGCGAGCGTCCCCGGAGTCGACCAGGCCTCCGAGCCCGTGGGCAGGGTGTTGATCTTGCGATGGGCGCCCCGCACGCCCCCGTCCGGCCCGATGACGAGGAGCGAGTTGTGGAGCGCGCCGCTCTCACCGTCGCGCTCCGGGTGGGAGAGGAACAGGGTCACGCCGAGGCGCGCGACGGTGACGCTGAGGGCTCTCGTCCACGCATCCGGCGCGGGCTCGATCCACTCGGTGCCGATGGTGTCCGAGAACGTGTAGCCGGTGACGCACAGCTCGGGGGTGAGGATCCACCCGGCGCCCTCGCCCGCCGCCACCGCGACGGCGTCCTCGATCAGGCGACGGTTGCGGGCCGGGTCCGCCGCGAATGGAGCCAGGTGGAGGAAGGCGATCCGCACGCCGCTCTAGAATGTCCCGAGCCGGAATAGTGTTGACACTTGTGACCAGAAACAGTGAGGGCCATCTGGCCTATCGTTCCCAGAGTGAACCACCCCCTGCCAGGGGAACCA
>Ga0207657_10000099_pt1 | contig 83148 bp, 64 predicted proteins | sample KBSC33metaG_FD_184316 | JGI IMG/M metagenome (GOLD analysis project Ga0207657, IMG submission 184316) | Corn rhizosphere microbial communities from Kellogg Biological Station, Michigan, USA - KBS C3-3 metaG (SPAdes) (version 2) | ecosystem: Host-associated > Plants > Roots > Rhizosphere > Soil ...
GGGAGTGAAGCTTTCTGGAGCAACCATCGATTTGCGACGGCTGCTAGACCACCTGCAGGTTCCGACCTTCGCAACGGTGCACGGCCTCGGAGCGGTGAGTCCGGCAAAACCGTACTACCTGGGCATGGTTGGCATGCACGGCACACGGGCAGCGAACACAGCACTGAACGACACGGATCTGCTGCTGGTGTTCGGAGCGCGGCTGGACGATCGCGTCACCGGCGAGCCCAGTCGTTTTGCTCCGCACGCCCGCATTGTTCACTTCGAAATCGATCCTGCGCAGCTGGACCGCGTACGCGCGTGCGACCTGCCGGTGATCGGCGATCTGGCTGAGACTATTCCTCTTTTCCATACCGAACTTAAGCATGCTTCCCTACCCAGCTGGAACGAGTGGCGTTCGGTTGCGTGTGGGCCGGAGCGGGCGGAAGTGGATTCGAAGGGACTGGCAGAGCCCACGATTCGGTTCATTGACGAGCTGTTCCGATACCTCCCCGAAAACCACATCGTGATCACCGACGTTGGCCAGCACCAGATGTGGGCGGCGCAGCGCTACCGTTCAGGATCGCCACGAGGTTTCATGACATCGGGGGGCTTAGGCGCGATGGGTTTTGCTCTCCCGGCGGCGATCGGCGCGCAGTTGGCGAATCCTGAAACAACGGTATTGTGCATCTCTGGCGACGGTGGCTTCCAGATGAACATCCAGGAACTGGCAACAGTGAAGCGCCTGAATCTGCCGGTCAAGCTAGTGATCATCGACAACAAATATCTCGGGATGGTGCGGCAGTGGCAACAGTTGTTCTACAACCGTAATTATGCAGAGACCGATATGAGCGATAACCCGAACTTCGTGGCTATCGGCTATGCGTATGGAATCAATAGTCGCCGGATCCGCATCGACGCGGTGATGGATCCTGATCTCAACGAAGAAACTGGCAGCACGATCAAGAATTTTCTGGCGTCGGCCAATCCGGAGTTGTTGGTGTTTGAGTGCCCTCCGGAGGCCAACGTATATCCGATGGTTCCGGCAGGCGCCGCTCTTTCGGAAATGCTATTGGAAGAGGAATAAGCGCGCGGATTCGTCGCGCAGAAGAGGAAAGGGCCATGCAAGTCTTTCACATCCACTATCGCAATACGCAGGGAACTTTAATGCGGATTCTGAACGCGATTTCGCGTCGCGGCATCGACATGCCTTACGTCCAGGCTGAGCCACTCGAGCACGCGCACAAAGTTACTCTGCTGCTCGACGTCAATCCCAGGCAGGTGGCACAGCTTTCGCGAGACTGGCACGCGGTGGTAGATGTGGTTGACGTACGCGCAGGCGCGCCGGCTAAGGATATCGCAGAGAATAGCGGCGCGTGGGCTATTGCGCCGCATCCACCAAGTCCTGCCGTAGCGGCCCGAGAAGCCGCTTCGGGCGCGCTGGCATAAGGAAGCACCGCGCCGCAGCCACATTTGTGAATAGGCTTCGCATCCTAAAGGCCCGCTCTTCCAACCTACTTCCGAAAACTTCGAGGGTGGACTGTGCGCGGTACACAACACAAGCGGAATTTCTCCTCAGGCTCTTTCTAGCATCGCGTTTTCGTACACTACTGCTATGGATCTTAAGCATCGCAGCCGCGGTATCACGGACGGGCGCGACCGGGCACCGGCACGCGCAATGTTCAAATCAATCGGCTTCTCTGACGCGGACCTCAGCAAACCATTGATCGGGGTCGCGAACACGTGGATCGAAACCATGCCGTGCAATTTTCATCTGCGACGGCTCTCGGCCAAGGTGAAAGAAGGCATTCGCGCAGCGGGCGGCACTCCCATGGAGTTCAACACCATCGCCATCAGCGACGGGGAGACCATGGGCACGGAGGGGATGCGCGCATCACTCGTGAGTCGCGAAATCATTGCTGATTCCATTGAACTCGTCTGTCGCGGACAGATGTTCGACGCCTTGGTGTGCGTCGTGGGCTGCGATAAGACGATTCCTGCGGCAGCTATGGCGCTCACCCGGCTAAACATTCCTGGCCTCGTGCTCTATGGCGGGACGATCGCAGCCGGCAGCTTTCGTGGTAAAGATGTGACCATTCAGGACGTCTTCGAGGCGGTCGGTGCGAACGCGGCGGGGAAGATGAGCGACAACGATCTTCGTGATCTTGAGAATGTCGCTTGTCCGGGAGCGGGAGCCTGCGGTGGGCAATACACGGCTAACACCATGTCGACCGTCATGGAACTTATTGGCCTTTCACCGATGGGATTCAACGGTGTACCCGCGATGGATGCGCGCAAAGACGACGTTGCATTCCGCTGCGGGGAAATCGTTCTCAATGCGCTCAAGAACGGAATTCGCCCGCGCGATATCCTGACCCGAGCAGCATTCGAGAATGCTATCGCAGGTGTCGCCTGCACGGGTGGATCGACCAATGCCGTGCTGCACCTGCTGGCCATTGCGCGCGAATCCGAGGTGCCTTTGGCGATCGATGATTTCCAGACGGTGAGCGAACGGACTCCGCTGCTTGCTGATCTCAAACCCGCCGGCAGATTTGTTGCAGCTGATGTCGACAAAGCAGGCGGAATTCCCGTCATTGCGAAGCGACTCCTCGACGGAAAGCATGTCGATGGCGGGACTCTCACTGTCACCGGAAAAACCTTCGCGGAAGAGGCTAAGACTGCGCGCGAAGCCAAAGGCCAGGAAGTGATTGCTCCCCTCGAACGCCCGTTGAAGAAGACGGGCGGACTGGTGATCCTGCACGGCAATCTTGCGCCTGAGGGATGTGTAGTGAAGATCAGTGGCCACGAAAGATTGAGCCATCGGGGACCAGCGCGCGTTTTCGAGTCGGAAGAAGATGCAATGAGCGCGGTGACTGGCAAGCGGATCAATGCTGGCGATGTGGTGGTGATCCGCAATGAAGGTCCGAAAGGCGGCCCTGGCATGCGTGAAATGCTGGGTGTCACCGCTGCTATCGTGGGTGAAGGCCTGGGCGACTCGGTAGCGCTCCTCACGGATGGACGTTTCAGCGGAGCCACGCGCGGCTTGATGGTTGGCCACGTTGCTCCTGAAGCTGCATTAGGCGGACCAATCGCCGCTATCCGGGAAGGAGACGTGGTGACGATCGATATCTCCGCCAGGAAACTCTCAGTCGATCTGGCGGATGCGACGCTGCAGCAGCGGCTCAAGTTAGTCAAAGCCGCGGAGCCTCGGTATAGAACCGGTGTCTTTGCGAAGTACGCGGCGCTGGTGTCGTCTGCGGCAGCAGGTGCCGTGACGAGTCGCGGTTAGCTGGTAAAGGGCAAGGGACTCGCTCAAACGTCACAGTTGAGTACTGAGCGCCTTCGCCCCCACTTCAGTGCCATTCTCCAGTTACGTATGATCATGAACAATAGGCAAGCGTTGACCCGAATTCCCCCCGCAATACGCACGAGTTAACTCCCAGGAGAATAAGCATGAGGAAGATCCTTTGGATGGCACTGTTGTCGCTCGCTCTGCCACTGGCAGCGTGGGCGAACAGCAGCAATGTCGTCTTTCAGAACACCGGCGGGAATCTGGTGATCGGTGGCACGAACGCACATCCAACTTTGCAGCTGAAGAATTCTGTCCTTACCAGCTTCACCGGGCTGAATGGCATTACGCACACTGGAACGCTGGGCACCTTTAACTTTTCAACCACAGCCATGACCTCGGGGAGTTTGGCCTCGAGCGGAAGCTTTGCAGGGGGAAGCCTGACAATCATGGGCAAGGGGACCAATGGAGTGGCCAATGGAGTTTTGTTCCAAGGCTCTTTCAGCGGCCCCGTAAAGTGGGTGGCATCGTTCAACCAGTCGGGATTTGGCGGCGTAGGCAACTGGACCTACGTTCTCTCCGGAACTGTTGTCGGAACCTTGAGCAACGGTGCACGTGCGACCGGCGGCTCGGTTCAGTTCACCTTTGATGTGCCTAAAGGCCAGCAGTTCTCGAGCAAAGTCCGGTTGAACCAGGGCGTAACCACAGTTACGGTTCCGGAGCCCGGAACCCTCGGGTTGCTCGGCACTGGGCTGTTTACGCTCGCGGGTTTGGTTCGACGCAGGCTTCCGAGGTAAAGTTCAACGGCCGAAGTGCAATACAAACGCCCGTCCATTTCACTGGACGGGCGTTTCTTTTGTCGATATAGCTACGGTGCGATGACGCTCATAACAATTAGTGATCGAAAGCATAAATAGTTTCGATTTCCCCAGCTTGCCGGAGACCTATAGATTAACGAACTTAGCTGGATCTTTGGGGTCAAACAGGAGACATGCAAAAACCTTTTGCGAAGTGGTTCCTCCTAGTTCTTATTGTTGTTTCCTTTGCAAACCTCGCAGCCGCTCAGGGACTAGGCACTTCGGGATCCAGCTCAGACGCAGCATCATCTGCCGACCGCCTCGCCAAGCTGGAGCAACAAGCGGCTGACGCCAAGAGTTCCGCCGACAACGCCTGGATGCTGATCAGCTCAGCGCTGGTGCTGATGATGACGGGTCCAGGGCTCGCGCTCTTCTACGGCGGGCTGGTGCGGAAGAAGAATGTTCTCGCCACCATGATGCAGAGTTTCGCCATGATGGCCATTGTTACTGTGCTCTGGGCATTGGTGGAATACAGTCTTGCATTCGGAGCGGGAAACAGCTTCATTGGTGGATTGCATAATCTCTTCTTGCGCGGAGTCGGCGCACAGCCCGACCCTGATTATGCAGTCACCATCCCTCTGCAAACATTTATGGTTTATCAACTGATGTTTGCAGTTATTACCCCAGCACTCATCACTGGCGCGTTTGCAGAGCGGATGAAGTTCAGTGCCATGGCGCTGTTCATGATCTTCTGGTCCCTTCTGGTCTACGCGCCGATGGCGCACATGGTTTGGGGCAAAGGTGGATTACTTAACGCCTCGTTAGGCGGCCGCTTCCCCACCCTTGATTTTGCTGGCGGGACCGTAGTGCACATCACGTCCGGTGTTTCCGCGTTGGTTTGTGCGATCTACCTTGGACGCAGGCTCGGCTATCCGGAAGAACCGATGCCGCCCCACAGCGTGGTACTGAGTTTTATGGGTGCCTGCCTCTTGTGGGTAGGGTGGTTCGGGTTTAATGCTGGAAGTGCGCTGAATGCAGGTAGCCTGGCTACCAGCGCCTTCGTAGCCACACATTTTGCGGCGGCAGCTGCCGCACTGGGATGGGCCTTAGCCGAATGGGTTCGCAATGGAAAGCCCAGTGTCCTGGGCGGCATCTCTGGCGCGGTCGCAGGACTGGTGGCAATCACGCCGGCTGCAGGCTTTGTTGGTCCCATGCCGGCGCTGGTGATTGGAGCTATCGCTGGGGTTTTCTGTTACACCATGGTAGCCAAGGTCAAAGCACGGCTCGGGTACGATGACTCGCTCGATGCGTTCGGCGTTCATGGTGCGGGCGGGACGATCGGCGCTCTGCTGACTGGTGTCTTCGCATCCAGCGTGGTGAATCCTATTTTCAAGAACTCGCAGGGAGTGGCTTTGCCATCTGGCCTGATCGAGGGCAACAGCCATCAGATGCTGAATCAGCTGGTTGGAATTGTGATTGCCTGGGGGCTTGCGATCGTCGGCACGTTAGTCATTCTGAAAATTGTGGACTTGGCGGTGGGGCTGCGAGTATCTGACGACCACGAGGTTCAGGGCCTCGATCTTTCGCAACACGGAGAAGAAGGATACTACTGGGAAGCATCGGCGTCCTAGCAGCGGATTGCAATCGGGAGTGTGATGACAAAAGTCGAAGCAGTGATTCAGACCTCAAGATTGGACGCCGTCAAAACTGCTCTCCAGGATATCGGGGTTGAGGGTATGACGGTGATTGAAGTGCGGGGACATGGGCGCCAAAAAGGACACACCGAATTCTACCGGGGCCGCGAATACACGGTCGATCTGCTGCCCAAGATCAAAATGGAGATGGTGCTCCCCGACGATCTCGTCGAGAAAGCGGTACAGGCCATTGCCGGCGCAGCGCGCACTGGCAAGATCGGCGATGGAAAGATATTTCTATCTCGAATTGATGACGCGATTCGGATCCGCAATGATGAACGCGGAGAAACGGCACTGTAACCCTGATTCGCCAGTCCCCCGGGGCTATTCCTGTTCAGTCTTCATGTTGGGGTGACACAATTGGCTACATCCTCAGTGATTAGCAGCCTGCGAGAACTGCACAGCAGTAGCTGTTCCCTTATCCGCGCGAAATTCCTGGAAACGCTCGATGGTTGTTCCGCCATAGCGCAGCGCACGCAATTGATCGACGATCTCGCACTCCGACTGTGGAGAGAATTTATTTCGGAAGATGCCGAAGGCCCGTCGCGCTTCGTGCTGGTGGCAACCGGTGGCTACGGTCGCAGCATGCTGTTTCCCAGTTCTGACGTCGACCTATTATTTCTCCATGAGGGTGGCTGGTCTGACAAAGAATCCAAGGACAAGATCCGTCGCTTGTCGCAGGAAATGTGGGACCTTAAGCTACGCTTGAGTCCACAGACACGGGCGATATCGGAATGCGACCGGCTCGATCCTAATAATCTCGAATTCACGATCTCTCTTTTGGACGCCCGTTATCTTGCGGGCGACCGCGACCTGTTTGCGCGTCTGCGCCGCTCGCTCATTCCGCGCCTGGTAATGCGCGAGTATCAGTTGATAGTGGAAAAATTGGCCGAGGTAACCCAGGCACGTCATGGCAAGTTCGGCAACACGATCTTCCATCTGGAGCCCAATATCAAGGAGAGTCCGGGAGGGCTCCGTGACTACAACATCGTGCATTGGTTGCTGCTGTTGTCGGGAATCGAAAAGATGCGGACGTCCCCAGATCAGCAGGCCCTCATCTCACCTGCATTTCGCGAGCAGTTTACGGAGGCGTTGAATTACCTGATATCGGTGCGTTGCTTCCTGCACTACCGTCACGGACGCGATGACAATACGCTCACTTGGGAGGCGCAAGCCGAAGCAGCAAGCCGCGGCGTAGGAGTGGAGAAGGAAAGCGACATCAGTACGGAAGATTGGATGCGCATCTACTTCCGGCATGCCCGCTCGATTCAACGAGTCGCAATTCAGCTTCTGAGTGAGATTCCGGCATCCCGCTCGTCGCTTTACCGTGAATTCCAAAACTGGCGATCTCGGCTCTCAAACTCCAACTTCTCGGTTGTGAATGGATTTATCCTGCTGCAACAAACAGGTGGTGCCAAAGACCCGGAACTGCTGCTTAGTATGTTCCAGTTCATGGCGGAACACGGGCTGCGGCTGGGCATTGCGACTGAACAGCGGCTTGAACAAGCGGGTGCCTCGCTCGCCGGCAAATTTCCAAAGGGCGGCGCCTTCTGGAAACATTTCCGCGAACTGCTCATCGCGCCTCATGCCGCCGATGCCTTGCGAGCGATGCACTTTTTGGGATTGCTGAACCTGTTCCTCCCAGAATTGGCCGCAATCGACTCGCTTGTGATTCGTGATTACTACCATCGGTTCACCGTCGACGAACATTCCTTTCGCGCCATTGAGAACCTCCATGCTCTGCGAAGGCCCAGCTCAGAGTGGGAGGAGAGATTCGGCGAAATTTTCGGGGAACTCGAGCAGCCCGAGCTTCTCCTGATGGCACTCTTGCTTCACGATGTCGGAAAGGGATTACCTGGCGACGACCATGTCAAGGGCAGCCTTGAGGCCTCTTGGAATTGCCTTACGCGGCTGGAACTTTCCCAGGCGGACCGTGACACAGTGTATTTCCTGATTGCAAACCACCTGGAGATTTCGGCGACGCTGCGGAAAGATATTTTCGATCACAACACGGTTGAGGCTTTCGCGGAGAAAGTGGGAACTCCCGAGCGGCTGAAGATGCTCGCGCTTTTGACATATGCCGACATCAAGTCGGTGAATCCGGAAGCTCTGAGTCCATGGAAGGCGGAAAATATCTGGCAGCTTTACATCGCGGCCAGCAACCAACTTAATCGCAGCGTGGACCAGCACACTGTGCACGCCGGTGTGAAGGACGAGAACGTCACGCGTCTTAACCTCATTGCCCCAGCGTTAGAAAAGAAGGTGAAACAGTTCCTCGAAGGGTTGCCTGAACGATATCTGAAGACACATTCTCCAGAAGAAGTGTTAAGCCATGTCGAAATGGCGAACTCGCTCTACCACGATCCCATTCAGCTAAATCTGAGGAAAGGCCGGCACTGGCTGGAACTTACGCTCGTCACTCCCGACCGTCCGGCGCTTTTCGCGAAGGTTGCGGGTGTACTTTCCACATGGGGAATGAACATCATCAAAGCGAACGCATTCTGCAATGATGCCGGTGTGATCGTGGACACATTCTTTTTCACCGATCGCTTTCGAACCTTGGAGTTAAATGTGCACGAATGTGACCGCTTCAAGCGAAACGTAAGCGAAACACTCGCAGGAGATGTTGATGTGGAGCGCCTTGTGAGTCAACGTCTGCGCAATGAGCGGCAACTGCCAGCTAAAGTGAAGATCAACACCAAAATCGATTTCGACAACGACGCATCACCTCACAGCACCGTGGTGCAGGTCATCGCCCAGGACAGGCCCGGACTTCTACACAAGATGAGCTCAGTATTCGCGCACGCAGAGTGCAACATAGAAATTGCGCTGATCGAGACCGAAGGCCAAATGGCGATCGATGTGTTTTATCTAAGGACAGCTGGCGCCAAGTTGGACGGTCCGAAGCAAGAGGAAGTGCGGGCGCATTTATCTGAACAGTTATCAATTACGTAATAATAATCGGTGGTACGTTCTATTCTGCTATCCTCTTGCGGGTAAGTAGAAGACCTTGTAGGCTTCCATCTTCGCAGTTAAGTTCCCCAAAATTTTTCTCTTGAGAGATGTGCATGAGAGATGTTTATCAGATCTTGCGAAAGAAAGAGACTGATCTTGATCGCTTGCGTCATGAAATCGACTCTTTACGCATCGTAGCGCCCATGTTGGCTGATGACGAGATCGAAAAAGAATTACAGGCCGAACCGGCGGACGAGGATGGACCCGGCTCGGAACCGCGAAGCACAGGGACTGACGGACCCATGTTCTCTGGCGCAAATTCGGAATCACGCTTCTGGGGCTTGATGAAGCGGTCGCGCTGAGGGAACTTCGAACCGGCGCAGCTTACTTAGCCAGATAGGGAACAAACCCTTCAACTTTCATTCGCAGCCGGTAGACGGACGTGCTCGCCGTGATATAGAGCGTCCTATAGTCCTTGTCGCCCCAAGTCAAATTGGCGGGCTGTTCCGGTAATACGATTGTGCCCAGATGATGTCCATTCGCGTTCCACGCCCAGATCCCGCTGGGACCGGTAACGAATAGATTTCCATCTTTGTCCACTTTGATGCCATCGGGCACGCCGTCGCCCTTGCCACCTGGCTCTTCTCCGAAAATGCGCCCATTGCTCAGACTGCCATCTGGTCCGACATCGTAGACGCGGATATTTCTCTTCTCGCTGTCGTCAACATAGAAACGCTTACCATCGGGCGAGAATGCGAGCCCGTTAGGCTGCGTTAAATCTTTGGTGAGGAGGCGTAGCTCGCCCTTTTTATCAAGACGGTATACGCCTTGAAACGGAGTCTCCTGCTTCTCTCCTGCGACAAGGTCCAGTGTTGGATCGGTGAAGTAGATGGCGCCGTCGGGACCAATGATTACATCGTTGGGGCTGTTGAGCTTCTTTCCTTCGTAGCGGTCGGCGAGGATCTTGTATTTCCCATCGGGAGTGACTTCGATAATGGCGCGCAACACGCTGGCACAATCAATTAACCGATGATCCCGATCAAAGGTATTGCCATCTGGGTCGCCGAGTGCAATCACCTCTTCTTTACGGCCATCCGGATAAAGCTTGTAAATTTTATTAATCGTCTCATCGCTTACGTAAAGGAATCCTGCCGGATCCCACATGGGACCTTCAGTGAAGCCAAATCCGCTGCCGGTTGTTTCGAGCTTCGCATCTTGATCAATCAAGTTCCAAAACTCGGCGGATATCGGCTGCAGAGCGAAAGCCCGCTTGCTGGTTTGGCCCACGCAGTGGCTCGAAGAACAGATTGCAAGTACCGCAATAACAAGCAGTTTATTTCTCATCGAAAATTGTCTCTGACGCTCAGCTACTGGGCAAGATGCGGCCTCGGATATCGGATACGAAGCTCACTCCTCCTCGCGACGGGGAGGGCCGGCTTTTCTGGTGCGTGCAACACTCATCAGATAGCTAGCGAGATCGTCCAGTTCACTTCGGCTCAGACGCTCGCCGTAATCTTGGGGGATGAAAGGATGTGGATCATCCTCCAGGGTTTGGATATCCGATCTGTCGAGAAAATGAAAGCTGCCATCCATGTCCTGCAGCTGGAGCGAAAAGTTATCCTCATTGCGAACGATGCCTTCGAACTTGCGTCCCTCGCGCATGGTTGCCACTACGCGCCTGGAGCGTGGTTTGTGATCGGATGCAGGGTGGTTGATTGCTCCACGCAATTCCTGGGCGGATTTTGAGTGAGCGAAAGCCGTCAGATCTGGCCCGAGAAATCCGCCCTGACCGGCCGCCATGTGGCAACTGGAACACTGGCCCTTGCCGAAGAACAAGGTCTTGCCGGAAACCGGATTTCCCGGCAGAGTTCCGGCGCGGCCGCTCCCCTCCAGGGAACGTAAGTGCTTTACGAGCGCGTGGCGTTCCTCTTCACTCAGCGAATGAAACGCAGGCATTCCGGTTCCAGCAACGCCCTCTGAAATAATGCGAAAGACTTGCTGATCTGACATTCGCTGAACCTTCGGGTTACCTGCAATGCCTGGGGCGCGCTCGCTGCCGCGGCCGTCCAGGCCATGACAACCGGAACAACTGGAGGCAAAGATTTGCTGGCCCGAACGCGATGGGCGTGAATGTGATGCACTCGAACGCTGTCCAAAAACTGCAATCGCACTTAGCGCAAGCACCGTGATGAGCGCAATACACCGGAAGCTTGAAGCCGTCACCATCTCGCTATGCCTAATTGCTCGCACTCCGATCCAAGGGAAAGATGGCGACACTTGGCAGCCGAAGTCACGTGCCCACGAGCCCTGTAACAACCCGCAAGATGCTCGATCATGCTGCCCCAGGAACAGCCGGCAGACCCTACCCGTAAAATCAAGATGAGCTCACATCGCGTGTTGCCAGCAGCACTCTCAAAAACCGATACCGGCTCTTACTGCATGAAAATGTCGAGTCTCATTTGAAAGTTCAGAGACTGACCGAGTGTTTATCGCAGCCAACGCGGTGCTGTCAATGGGTTGTATTCGCCTTTGGCAAGACTTAAACAGGTGCCCGGGAAACATTCCGCCTAAGAAACCCGAGCCTGCGGAAGTTTATTTCTGCTTCACTGCCACGGCGGACACCTCAATTCGGGCATTGTTAACCAGAGCGGCGGCTTGGATCGTGGCCCGCGAGGGCTTCGGGTCGGGCATGATTTGTTTGTAGACCGTGTTCATATCGCCGAATTCCTTGATGTCCGCCAGGTAAACCGTAACCGAGACAATATCTTTCATGTCAAAGCCCGCAGTTTTGACGACTTTTTGAATGTTTTCCAGCGCTGCCTTGGTCTCAGCGGTAATTCCCCCCGACACCAATTTGCCGCTTTCATCGGTGCCCTCCTGCCCGGCAACGTAGAGCGTATTGCCAGCTACCATTCCCTCACTAAACGGTAATCCCTTCGCGCCTGAGGCGTTAATGGCGCGATTGCTTTGGGCGAAAGATGTAGGCGAAGCCAACATCGTCAACATAAGCACGATGACAACCCAAAACGTTGTAAAAAGAATTCCTCGCTGCATTTGCATGTGTAATCTCCTTCAGGAAAGGGATCAGCCTTTTCAAGCTGTGTGAAACGGTGTTAGAGTCCGCGCACATGTATACAACCGAGGAGGATAAATGGACAAGTTTCATCCCTTGAAAACAGTTGCTAAGCCGCTGCTCATCGCTTTGATCATCGTCCTTATCAGTGGATTGTGGTTCGTTATGGCCCAGTCCTCGCCCACGGGCAGCAGTGATAAGGCGCTAATCGAAGGCTTTCGCCGAGTGGAGGTGGCATCCGTTTCTGATGCGCTTGAGCAACTCACCGGACAGCGAATGTACATGTCGCACCACATGCAGCCGATCTTCACCACGAAATTTGCCGGCTTCGCCAGGACGGTACAGCTTAAGAAAGACGAGGGCACCAATGATCCTAAGGCACTCAGCGGGATGTTAGCTGCCATTGACGAAGGCTCTGAAAATTCTGTTTACGTGATGGCCGTTGAGGACGGAGCCGACATCGCCGGCATGGGAGGCTTGATGGGCACCGCTATGGCAGCACGAGGATACTCCGGAGCCATTATCGATGGCGGAGTGCGGGATGTCGCTTACCTGCGCAAAATAGGCTTTCCTGTATATGCCACAGGGATCGTCCCATCTACCTCGGTCCATCACTACCGATTCGGCGGAAGCCAAGTGGCGCTCAAGTGCGACGGTGTGACAGTCGCTCCAGGTGACATTGTGGCGGCTGACAGCGACGGCGTGGTGGTCATTCCTCGTGCCAAAGCGGTCGAGGTCCTGAACTTGGCGCAGCAGATGGACTTCAAAGAACATTCCATGTACCCGGTCATCGAAAAACTGAAATCGATCCAGGAAGCAGTCAAGCAGTTCGGACGCCTGTAAGCAGGATTCAGCTCTTGCGTAAATCGAACTTTCATCAGATAATTCGCACTTTCATTTCTGCTTCTGCTTGGCAAGGTGTGGATCTATGGCACTCACAGGAAAACGTACTTACAACATCACCGCTCTGCAACGCGGATTGCGGCTCCTGCAGCTGTTCACGAGATCCGAACGAGGCCTTACTGCGATGCAGGTCGCAAAACAATCGGGGCTTCCCGTCAGCACTGTTCACCGTTTTTTGGTGAACTTGGAGTCCAGCGCCTTTCTTAACTGCAGTGCTGAAGGTACGTACCACCTCGGAATTGCGTGTTTTTCTATCGGCCAGGCTGCGCTCGGGCAACTTGACATTCGACGACTGAGCCTTCCTCACCTGACAGAACTCAATCAACACACGCGCGAAACAATCCACCTCACCGTGCGTCACGGTCTCACGGCCGTTTACGTCGAGAAACTCGATTCCCCGGAGCACTTGCGAATTCACTCGCGGATCGGCATCTCGGTTCCTCTCTATTGCACGGCGGTCGGGAAGGTGCTTTTGGCATACATGCCTCCTGAGGAGCAGCAAAGTGTGCTGGCACAAATTGACCTGAAACGTGTGACGCCGAACACCGCAGGCAGCTTGCAGGAACTCCAAACGGAACTGCACCGCGTGCGAAAGAACGGATACGCCTGCGATCTCGAAGAACACGAGCCACACATTCGGTGCATCGCGGCGCCCATTAGGGATCATGCCGGAGCCGTGCAGGCAAGCTTAAGTATCACCGCTCCCGTGGTTCGCATGCCCATCAGTCGTTTGCGGCAGTTGGCGCCCATGATCCAAGAGGCAGGCTTGCGCGTATCCAAAGAACTCGGCTATCAGGCGACAGCTAGGCCCACGGAGCCGGCGGTAATGCAGAAAATTCGTGGCCGGGAGGCTCAGTCACTTGCCAAAGCGGCGCTGTGAGGAGTACTGCGGCTGCCAAAGCAGTGCATGGATTCTTTGCCTGAGCGCTTGGCTCTTCCTGCTGCTGGCTTGCACTGTGGCTGACGCGGAGACTGGCTCTTCTGCTGAGGCCACAGCTGGCATCAATGTGCGTCAAGAAGATCTGCTGGTGAAACCACCAGCCGCAAACTGGATTTCCTACAACGGCGACTACACCGGGCGGAGATATAGCAGCCTGAGCGAGATCAATCCGGCAAACGTTGCTGAACTACGCGCGCAATGGGTTTTTCACGCAAAGAACACGGATCGGCTCGAGGTCACGCCGATTGTGGTTGACGGCACAATGTTTATAACCGCGGCAAACGATGCGTTGGCTCTGGATGCACGGACTGGCCGAGTGGTTTGGCACTATTCGCGGCCCATCAGTGAGGGACTGATAGATGACGCATCCCGGCATATCAGCCGTGGTGTTGCCCTGTGGCATGACCGCGTGTACATCGAAACTGACAATGCGCATCTGCTGTGTCTGGACTCGCGCTCGGGCAATCTCGTCTGGGATGTTGCCTATGCCGATTGGAATAAAAACTATGGCGCGACCAGCGCACCTCTGGTAGTGAAGGACAAAGTGCTCGTCGGGACTTCCGGCGGCGACGATGGAGTACGCGGGTTCGTAGCGGCTTACGAAGCAGCAACAGGCAAACTCGCCTGGCGTTTTTGGACTATTCCTGCGCCCGGAGAGTTTGGATCGGAAAGCTGGCCCAACGATCTCTATCTTCACGGGGGCGGAACCACATGGATGCCAGGCACCTATGATCCCGAGCTAAACCTGGTTTTCTGGACTACGAGCAACCCGGCGCCTGACTTTGAGGGCAGCGTAAGGCCTGGAGATGATCTCTATACCGACTGCGTGCTGGCGTTGGATGCGGACACGGGAAATTTGAAGTGGTTTTTCCAGTTCACTCCACACGACCTGTTTGACTATGACGCAACCGAGACGCCAATTCTGCTCGATGCCGTGTATAAGGGTCAGCCGCGCAAATTGCTGGTTCAGGCAAATCGCAACGGCTTCGTCTATATTCTGGACCGTACCGACGGAAAGTTTTTGTCCGCTGTGCCATTTGTCGAGAAGTTGAACTGGGCAAAAGCAATCGACGCAGAAGGCAGACCGATTCGCACCGATGTGAAGCCGACTCCGGCCGGAACCCGGGTCTGTCCTGGGTATGCAGGCGCAACCAACTGGTTCTCGCCCTCCTACAACGAATCAACTCACTTCGTGTACTTCATGGCTCTCGAAGAGTGCGAGACTTATTTCTCCAAAGCAGAGCCGGAGCGCTTCAAGGAAGGTGAAATGTACTATTCGACCGGAGTGAAGCGCATCGCCAGCGAGCAATCGCAGAAAATTTTAATGGCATACGACCTTGAGAACGGCACATTCGCGTGGAAGTATCCGCAGAGCGGGTCGGGCCACTCGTCGGGTGGAACTATGACGACCAGCGGCGGACTGCTGTTCTTCGGAGATGATGCGGAATCCTTCGAAGCAGTCGATGCGAAAACGGGTAAGGCGCTCTGGCATTTCACCACGGGGCAAGGCATGAGTGCCTCCCCGATGAGCTATGCCGTCGCAGGAAAGCAATATGTCGCTATCGCCGCAGGCAGTGACGTTTTCAGCTTTGCTTTGCCGTAGTGATTCACGAATGCGATCAACTTTATCGCAGCGGAAACTCGCAAGTAGAAAGGACCTGTTATGGGACTGACGTCTAGATGGAACCGACGCAGCTTCTTAGGAACCTTGGGCGCACTTGCAGGCGCCTTCGCGGCACCGCGAAAGCTTTTTGGGCAAAATCGGGGGACGGCTTCGTCGACGGCGGTCTCCGGCTTCGGTTCATCCGGAAATCCTTACGAGGAATTGGGGATTCCCACCGTGATCAACTGCGAAGGCACAATGACCATGCTGGGTGGTTCCCTGCCCCATCCCCAGCTTGAAGCTGTGATGTTCATGGCCGGAAAACATTTCGTGAGTATTCCTGATCTCGAAGTAGCGGCCGGCAATCGCATCGCGCAAATGCTTAAGTTGCCTGAGGGCTATACCGCCCTTGTTACCTCTGGCGCAGCCGCCGCCATTCAGTCCGGATTGGCGGGCATTCTCACGGGGGATAATGAGGCTTTGATCCGACAGATACCGGATCTGACCGGAATGAAGTCCGAAGTAATCATTCAGAAAACACATCGCAACCCCTTTGATCATCAGCTGCGGACCACGGGAGTGAAACTGGTCGAGATCGAAACCCGTGAGCAACTTCGCCGAGCGGTAAGCGATCGCACCGCAATGATGCATTTCTCAAACTTCGCCAATGAAGCTGGGCAGATCAAAGTGGATGAGTGGGTGAAGCTAGCCAAGGAGTACAAAATTCCTTGCATGAATGATGCGGCCGCGGATACTCCGCCGGTGTCCCATCTTTGGGATTACGCCAACATGGGCTACGACCTGATCACTTTCAGTGGCGGAAAGGCGATCCGCGGGCCCCAGTGCGCCGGGATGCTGCTTGGCCGCAAGGATCTGGTGGCGTACGCGCTGCTCAACAATAGCCCGCATGAAGACACGATTGGCCGCAGCCAGAAAGTTGGGAAAGAAGAAATCATCGGGATGGTAAAAGCTCTTGAACTGTTTCTGGCGGAAGACCACGATGCGCTGGCAAAAGAATGGCAGGCGCGTCTGCAAGGAATATCTCAACAGATCACAAAGGTTCCCGGCGTTCGCACGTCGTTCTTTGTGCCCGATATTGCAAATCACGTCCCCCACATGCAGATCACGTGGGACTCCAAAATTGCTCTAACTCCGGAGCAAATTTCGAAGATGTTGAAGAGCTCGAAGCCTTCGATCGTGATGGGCGGTGGCGAGGGCAAGCCGGGATTGGCCATGAACTCGTTCATGCTTCAACCCGGAGAAGACAAAATTGTGGCGGAACAATTGGTAAAGCTGTTTCGCGAGCATTCCGCGTAAGACGACTAAACACTGTTGGATTCACATGAATCAGGATTGATGAATAGCAGGATTGACGGATTGCGGTTAAGTTGTGCTGGCGGAGATCGCATCCTCAATTGAGAATCTCTAACCAAAGTTAACTTTCACTGAGATGAAGTTGGCTGGCAAGACGCGAAGCAGGAGGCAGCAAAAATCACTGCTCGGGCATACGCAATTTCGACCCTTTTTTAGCTGCCCAGGCATTGAAATCCTGGATCATCCGGGGCGTCCATTTGGCATCGATCTGACCCGGCGTGTATTTACCTTCGCGCAGCATGGCGTGGCCCCATTCGTCGATGAGGTGAGTCAACTCCGCAGTGTCAGCAACTTTTTCGGCCAAGTGCGCGGGAATAAAGGTCACTCCCTCAGGATCGCCCACTGCGACGTCGCCGGGCATTACCGTCGCTTCTCCTATTCGAATGGGAACATTGATTCCGGTGAGCATTACATTCTCGAGCGCCGAGGGGTCCATATCTCTGGTGTACACCTGAAACCCCTTTATTTCCTGGATCCCGCTGGTGTCGCGAACGGCGCCATTGACGATCAATCCATTGTGGCTGCGCGTGTAGATGGAGGTCGAGAGATTGTCGCCGACAATGGTGCCGTAACGGATTTTGCCGAACAGATCGACGACAAGCACATCTCCAGGTTGAAGGATATCAATGATCCAGGAGTTCTCGGCCCCGACTCGGCCTTCTTTTTTTCCGTTGGCGCGAATGACCGAATCCACGTCCGGACGAGACGGCATGAAGACCGCCGTGACAACGCGGCCGACGAGACGCTCTCCCGGATTGATGATTTTCCATCCGCGTTCAAACTGGTTGCCATACCCTGCATCCTGCAGAACATCCCACGCCTCTTCCGCAGTTACACTCTTGAGACGCGTAAGCACCGAGTCCGCAACGCTAGGGCGACCATCGGGGAAACGGGGACCGTGCCACTCCGGGGTGAACTCGATACGCTGGTCTTTAGAAAAAAGATCCAGCTGTGCCGACGCAGAGCCGCAAAGAGTTGCTATCAAAACAAAAAGAATGCCGAAACAGATCATTATTTTCATTGGGCCTCAGAACAACACATTCGTGTGCTGACGTATTGCGCGTCGCTGGCGAAAATAACACAAGGATCTGCACCTCACAATCGACGCAGACGAGGTATGCGATGAACAGCGCTGCCCCGGCGACGAGCCACATGCGATGGTACCTGGTCGGGTGGCTCTTCGTGCTTAGCGCTGTGGCATTCCTCGATCGGGTGAATATATCGATTGCGGGAACTTTGCTCGCGCACGATTACCACCTCAGCAATGTGCACTTGGGCTGGGTATTCAGCGCTTTCCTGGTCGGGTATGCCCTCTTCCAAACCCCGGGCGGGCGCTTAGTGGATCGGCTCGGCCCTCGACGAGTTCTGACGGCCGGAGTTATCTGGTGGGGGATTTTCACAGCCCTCACGGCCGCCGTCCCGCAGCAAATCGCTGGAGCATTGATACTGTTTATCTCCATACGCTTTCTGCTTGGCGCGGGAGAGGCCGTCGTCTATCCGGCGTCCAACCAATTCGTCGCCCGCTGGATTCCAGAAAGTGAGCGGGGTTTAGCGAACGGCTGGATATTCGCCGGAGTGGGTGCGGGAGCTGGGTTATCGCCTCCGCTCATCACGTTTATCATGTCTCGCTTCGGTTGGAGGTCCTCATTCTTTGCTTGCGCCATCATTGGTTTGCTGGCTGGGCTTGTCTGGTACGTGCTCAGCCGCGACACGCCCGCCGAACATCGCGCTGTCTCGCCAAGCGAGTTGCAAATCATCCAACGCGGATTGACGTTCGCACCGAACGCACATGGGAAGAACGCGCGGGAGCTGGTGCCGTGGAAGAGCGTAGTCACGAGTAAGGAGGTGCTGGCGGTCACCATTAGCTATTTCAGCTTTGGCTATGTGGCATGGATCTTCTTCAGTTGGTTCTACATCTACCTGGCGCAGGTACGCGGCCTGAATTTGAAGGCGAGCGCGTTTTATGCCATGTTGCCATTCATGGCTATGGCCGCGTGTTGCCCGATCGGGGGCGTGATCAGCGATCGATTAACCCGTTCCCATGGGGCGCGAACCGGGCGATGCAGTCTCGCTGCGCTCGTCATGGTGATAGCGGCTGTCTTTCTCACTCTAGGATCGAAGGTCGAGAGCGCACGGTTGGCAAGTGTTGTTCTTGCCGGAGGGGCAGGTGCGTTGTACCTTGCACAGAGTTCTTTTTGGTCAGTGACAACTGCCATCGCGGGAGCTTCGTCCGGCTCCGTTTCCGGATTCATGAACATGGGTGCGCAGATCGGGGGTGCAGTGACGGCTTCGTTAACTCCGTGGATTGCTGCTAACTTCGGTTGGACCGCATCGTTCCTCGTCGCTGCCGGTTTGTGTCTTCTTGGCGCTTTAGCATGGCTGCTCGTCAATCCTTCCCGTGCTCTCGCTGCCGGAGATCAACCAGCAAATGGGAATCTTTCGCCAGCTTTCGTGTCACCACTAGACCAAGGCGTGGAGTTAAAGCGCCGTACATAGCCCATGGCAGAACTCACTATCAAACCAAAGCAGCAGTGCATGTGGGACATGGTTGCGCTGGGCGAAGTTATGCTTCGGCTGGATCCTGGCGACGTGCGCATTGCTACGGCCCGCGAATTCCGCGTCTGGGAGGGTGGTGGAGAATACAACGTTGCACGCGGGCTGAAGCGTTGCTTCGGTCTTGACACTGCGATCGTGACGGCGCTGGCGGACAATCCTGTGGGCCGACTCGTCGAAGACTTGATGCTCCAAGGAGGCGTCAGCCAGAAGTACGTCCGCTGGGTACCCTTCGATGGCGTCGGACGTGCCGTAAGGAATGGCCTGAACTTCACCGAGCGCGGATTCGGAGTACGCGCCGCGCTAGGCTGCTCCGACCGCGGGCATACCGCTGTCTCCCAATTGAAGCCGGACGACATCGATTGGAAACATATATTCGAAAGCGAGGGAGCGCGCTGGTTCCACACGGGCGGCATCTTCTGCGCACTCTCGGAAACAACTCCAGCCGTGGCCAAGGAAGCGATGCAGACGGCGAAAGCTGCCGGAACCGTCGTGTCCTACGATCTGAACTACCGTCCGTCATTGTGGAAGTCGAATGGTGGTAAGGCGAAAGCGCAGCAAGTCAATCGCATGCTGGCGCCGTTCATCGATGTGATGCTCGGAAATGAGGAAGACTTCACTGCCGCACTGGGTTTCTCGGTGGAAGGGGTTGACGAGAATCACTCGAAACTCGATCCCGAGAACTTCAAGCGCATGATCAAAAAAGTTGTATCTGAGTTTCCCAATCTGAAAGTTGTGGCTACTACCCTGAGGAATGCGACAACCGCCAGCCGCAATGATTGGGGAGCCGTTTGCTATTGCGCTGGGACCTTTTATCAGGCTACTGTTCGAGAGAACCTGGAGATCTACGATCGCGTGGGTGGAGGCGATTCCTTCGCGTCCGGATTAGCATATGGATTTCTCACGGGCCAAGGGCCGCAGTGGGCGGTTGAGTGTGGGGCAGCGCACGGAGCGCTCGCGATGACAACGCCAGGCGATACGACGATGGCTACATTGCAGGAAGTGTTGCAAGTGATGAAGTCTCAGGCCGCAAGGATTGCTCGGTAATTCGTGCAGAACCAGGCAACATGAAAATTGACCAAGCGATTGCGACGATCAAAAAGATTGGTATCGTTCCCGTAATAAGAGCGGCTAACGTCGAAGAGGCGCAGAAGGCCGTTGAAGCTGTGTGTGCCGGTGGCATTCCGATTGTCGAAATTACGATGACAGTGCCGAATGCCACCGAAGTTATCCGCGGCGTGGTTGAGCAACACGGGAATAAGGTTTTGACGGGCGCCGGAACAGTTCTCACTGGCGAGCACGCTCAAGCATGTCTCGAGGCGGGTGCGCAGTTCCTGGTCAGTCCAGGATTATCTCTTCCCGTGCTGGAAGTAGCTAGATCGCGCGGGAAACTATGTATTCCAGGGGCTCTGACTCCGACAGAGCTGATGAATGCGCTTTCTGCCGGAGCAGAAGTGGTCAAGATCTTTCCCTGTGGAAACGTGGGAGGGCCGAAATATCTGAAGGCGCTGCGTGGCCCATTTCCAAATGTGGCGCTGATTCCAACTGGCGGCGTCAACGCTACCAACGCATCGGAGTATTTTGCTGCCGGTGCGTTCGCATTGGGAGTTGGAGCCGATCTCGTGGATCTGGCTGCCCTACGCGCAGGCAAGCCAGAAAAAGTTTCTGAAGCGGCACGACAGTTGGCGGAAGCGGCGCGGGCGGTTCGCGGCTAGGCAATGCTTCCGATTTGTTAGCGAATACAAGGCCGCGCTGGCGCAACTAGGAACTTACGCCTGCACGCAGGACTTCGGTCAGCCTGCGGGCAACGATCGCATCTTCTCCCGGTTGCATCATCCAGACGCCAACCACAATGGTGTTTGGGCCACCGGGGAGCCCGGCGCTGGCGGGATTTCCACCTGTGGAAGGATTCAGTTCGATACGCGGCTTGCCTTCCCGCATCTTCTGCATCACCTCGGCTCCCGTAATCTTCACCCGATTCGTGTCGTAACTGATGAGCAGATGCGGCACGTGATTGGCAACGGCTGGAACGAATATCTGCGTCTGCACTGTTGGAATGCTCTTGACTTGCGCCGCGATCAGGTTTGCCCGTCGCTGGAACTCGGCCTGCATGGACTCGTCGTCCTGACTCAAGTACCAATCCACGGCTGCGACTAAGCCAACGATCTCTTCCTTGGCTACTTTAAACCCGCGCCCAACCGCGTTCGAGTTTGGGGAATTGTTTTGGCGGGCAGCCTCAATCAGGTCCTTTTTGCCCAGCAGCAAACCGCTGCACTGCGGACCGCGCAGACCCTTGCCGCCGGAGAACGTTACCAGATCGAAGCCCATTTCCGTGTACTTCCAGAGATTCGAAATGGGCGGGACATCGGCGGCAGCGTCATTGAAACAGGGCACGCCATGCTGATGCGCGACGCGAACCCAATCTTCCCTGCTAATCTGGCCATTCTCGGCGGCATTGAAGAAGTTGGTCATCACGGTGCGTTCACTGAAAGCCTGCTCGTACTGCTCGAGCGTTTCTACCTCGACGAAGCGGATGCCGCAATTCCGGAAAGCATGATCATAGTCGTAGCGATGCGCCTTCTGAACGATGACTTCGTTCTTCAAATTACTCATGTCAGTCGGAATGCCCAGAATGGCATCTTTGTTGCCGCGGGTGACGCACGCTGCGGTCCCGAGCGTCAACGCTGCCGAGGCGCCGGACGTGACCAACGCGGCTTCGCAGCGAAGGCGTTTGGCCAGGTACTCTCCCGAAGCCACAAGAAGTTCGTTGAGCTGGACCGGGTGCTGTGAGGCGAGAGCAATCGCCGCCTGAACTTCCGGCGGCATCGTGGACGCCGACAACACGGTGTAAGTGCCCGCGGCATTGATGAACGGCGTCACGCCCAACTTAGCGTAGTAGTCGACACCCTTCATCGCAACCGCTTTGGTCGACTCACGCGCGAATCCTGGAGCGGAACCCACCGCAGCCGCACCGATCACGGCCTGCCCACTGGTCTTCAGCAGCTTTCTACGGCTAATCTTTCGGGACATAACATCCTCCTTACGATGGGGCTGCCCTATTCTCGAGGGTAGTCATCGGCCTTTGCAGGTAAAGACTTTCCCGTCGCAGGCGTGTTGAAGTATTGTGGACGTGCCTTTTCCCATTCGACCATGCTCAGACCGGAGGGATCGTAGAGAATGCGTCCGGCACGCACGGTCATTCGGGCCGTGAGTTTAACCTTGCCATTCATGCGTGCAAATCCACAATCGATATAGCTGAAATTGCCTTGCAACACATCTAGCACCGCGATATCTGCTTCACTTCCAACCGACAAGGTGCCGAGTTCCGGCCGATGAATCTCGTGCGCGGGATTCACTGTTGAACGGCGAATGATGTCCTCTAACGGCACTCCCATCGACAGAAACTTTGACATGACGTCGTTCATGCTAAGAATGGTGTAGTTGCCGGTGTGCAAGTCGGTCGACATTGAGTCGGGCACAAAGCCTTGCTTCATCGCTGGAACTGCATTGCGGAACCAGAAACTGCCCGCGCCGTGACCTACATCAAAGAACACACCTCGTGCCCGAGCCTGATTCATAATGGGGTTCAGCTTGCCATCCGGCAAAATGATGGGAAATTGTTGCGCGAATACATGCGTATGGATGTCGCCCGGCCGCATTTTCTTCAAGATCAACTCGTCGTAGCCGCGCTCAGGAGGCCTGGGCCAGAAATCGAACATAACAGGCACATTGGCTGTCCGGCCGCATTCTTCGGCTCGATCCACCGCAGCCCAGGGAACGTGCTCCGCGTCCCACGGCAAATCCGTCCAGTAATGAGCCGTCTTTACGCCGACGATGATGTCGCGATACTGCTTGATTGTGTCGGCGCACCGCTTCGGGTCCATCTCATCAAGGCTCTGCTCCAGTTCACCCTGCATCCCGTTTGCGACGATGTTGAGAAACGCTAAAGCCCGCACCTTGGCACGATCAATCACCTCTTCTTTCTCTTGCAGGAAGGTCTCAGCGCCGGCGGTCCCCGCGTCTACTATAGTGGTCACGCCTGATTGAAGTGCGATATCGGCGGGAATTCCAAGCGGCGCCTCATGGGCACGGGCATCAGGTGCAAACCAATTGAGAGGTGCTCCACCATGTCCGATATGAAAATGGATGTCGATCAACCCAGGCGTGACGTAGAGACCTGAAACATCCACTACTTTGCCGGCGTCGGTGGAGGGAATATCCTTTTGCACCGCGGCTATCTTGTTCTTCGATACCGCAACGTCCATCACTCCGTCGATGCGGTTTGCGGGATCGATGACGTGCCCACCCTTGAGCACAAGATCGTAGCGCGCTGGCTGACTCTGGGCGATGCCGTGGAGCGTGAAAGCGAACAACAACGCGAGGGCTTGGAAGGTTAGCTTACGTGCAAGCATATGGTGGCTCTCCGAACTGAGATATGCTGCGGACGGCAATTTCATTGGACGGAATGCCGCAAGTGTATCTAGGCGGGTGTTGCTTGTCACCCAGATTGGCATTGGACAGGATCGAAACTTTCACTGTACGAGAATGCTTGGTATGAAGATCGAGTATTTCAAACGCAAAGCTGTCTGACTCATTTATAGTTTCCGAATCGATCTCGATCTCCGCCGATACATTGAGGCACGAACCACTAACGCCGCGGATTCCATGCGAAGCGAGCTCGGATCCAAGATTCTTCTCGGAGTTGACAGATGGATCGGCGCACTTTTGTTAAGAGCACTTGCCTGGGAACTGCTGGCTTCTTTATCGACGGTCAAGCCAGCACGGCCCAGCAACAAGAATCTGGTGCGACCCTGCCCCAGGCACCTCCGATTGAGGTTCATGGACTTCCGCAAACAAAGCCATCGCCACTGGGGATGCCGGGGCTATATCCCGGTCGAGTAGTCGAGGTCGTCGACCGAAACTCGATAGTGGGGAATCGCGTCGCTCAGCCTGTCATCCGGCAGATGCTTGAGAAGGGAATGCGGGAACTCACGGGCGAGCCTTCGGTTCCCGCTGCCTGGTCCAAGTTCATTGAGCCCGCTGATATCGTTGGAATCAAGATCAATCCTTCGGGGGCGCCGGCGTGTTGCTCGTCGCCCGAAATCCTTCGTGAAATCATCAATGCAGTCCGTTCGGTGGGAGTCCCTTCAAAAAACATCGTCGTGTTCGATCGTTACTCCTATGAAATTGATATTGGCGGGTACCAGACCTTGTTGCCGGCTGGGATTGGCGTCTTGGGGATTGAGGATGGGGTCGGGGATATCTCGGGATACGATCTCAATGTGTATTGCGAGGTCAATTTCTTCGGCGAGTGGGAGACACGTTCGTACATGGCCAGCGTCGTGGCACAAAACGTCACCAAAATTATCAACGTGCCCACGATGAAGGATCACTCGGCAGCAGGTGTCACGGGATGCCTCAAAAACCTTGGCTATGGCGTGTTCAACAATGTGGCTCGATCCCATCGAGCTCCCTATTCCTTCACAGATCCTCTCATTGGTTTGATGTGCTCGACTGAGCCGCTGCGCTCGAAGTCTGTGCTGCACATCATGGACGGGATGCACGAGGTGTGGCATGGCGGTCCACTGACGCAGGTCCAGGACTTCATCTTTCAAGCAGGAATTCTGCTAATCGGCACCGACCCGGTCGCGATCGACACCATCGAATTGGAAACGATCGAGAAAAAGCGCAAAGAGGAAGGGGCGCCTTCCATTTGGCAGCACGACCCGAAAAGTATCACTGCTAACAATATGGAGTTCTTCCACGACGCGAGCAAAAATCTGTTTTACCGACGGCCTGGTCACGTTGCATCGGCGGGGAAACTGGGCCTAGGTGTTGGAGAGATGAGCAAGATCGACCGAAGGACTATGCGCCTGGCGTGACGCATTGGACGATCTTTTCTGCCTTTCATTATGCAAGCTGACAAGAATTCCGTGGCCTCCGACGCAACCGGGGATTGGCCAACCCTGCTGCATGACAATATGCGGTCAGGAGGCATGGGCCTCCAGAACGCTCATGCGCCTAATCGTCCGCGTTGGCAATTTCGCGCAGGGAGGTCAATCCGTGCGGCGCCCGTTCTGCGTGACAAAGTTCTGTATGTGATCTCGGTCGATGGCACGTTGTATGCCATCGACGTAGTAACCGGAAGATCCAAGTTTAGCTTTCAAGCGCCAAAGCATGTGCATTCAACGCCTTCGTTGTGGGCGAGTCTGATTCTTTTTGGCTGCGACGACGGCAGAGTGTTTGCGCTGAATTGCAATTCGGGTACGAAGGTCTGGGAGGTCAGGACCGGTGCCGAAGTCTGGACCTCGCCCATCGTGTGGCAGAAAACTGTGTTCTTTGGAAGTGCGGACGCCCATTTCTATGCGGTTGAAGCCGAGACAGGAAAACAGCGGTGGACAACCGACCTGGGCGGCAAGATCTATTCCAGTGCGGCAGTTGCGGATGGAAAGCTGTTCGTTGGATGTGGCGACGGAAAGTTATATTGCCTGGACGCCTCATCCGGGAAAACTGTTTGGAGCACTGCAACTGGCAATGGCATCGACTCCTCACCTGCCGTTACCAACGACTTGGTCCTCGTTGGTTCCGAGGATTTCTTGATTTACGCGCTGGATGCGAAAACTGGAACTGTGCGCTGGAAGTATCAGACTGGCCTCGGTATCGTTTCATCGCCGGCGCTTTCGGATGACATTGTCGTCGTGGGCAGCAAGGATGGATTCGTCTACGCCTTAGAGATTGCTACTGGACAACTCAGATGGAAAACACAGGTCGCAGAAGTTGTGACCGCACCTCCGTTGATCGGCGCAGGATTCGTGTGCCTTCAGTCGGGAGGCTTGGTTGCCCTGGATATGGCTTCCGGGAAGATGTTGTGGCGAGCGGGACTCGGCGGCTCGGTCCAATCGGTGCCGGTGCTGACTTCCGATGCGATGTACGTGGCCAGTCTTGATGGTGAGGTATATGCGCTGCAGTAGGCATTTAACGGCGCTCCTCCCGCTCATTTGCGCGACCCAGGTGTGCGCCCAGATCGCTTCTAACCAGCCACCCATTCATAGCCAAAAATACGCAATGGGAACGGTCTTCGAGATCGTGACCTACGACAGAGCTAACCGCCGTGCAAGCGCGGCGATTAATGAGGCCTTCCACGAGATCGAGCGACTTGATGATGTTATGAGCAACTACAAGCCGCAAAGTGAGCTAAGTCGCCTGAATCGCAACGCCCATTTTCACCCGCAAGCGGTTTCGCGGGATTTGTATCGCGTAATCGAGCAGTCTCTCGAGTACTCACGCCTGTCTGCGGGAGAGTTCGACATCAGCGTCGGGCCGCTCGTCGATCTATGGAAGGCGCAACAGAGAGGGGAGCAAGCGGTAACTCCCGATGCCGAGAATAAGGCTCGTGAATGCGTAGGATTCAAAAGCATCCACTTGCTTCCGCCGAATCAGGTTGAATTCCGCTCGCCTTGCTTGCGAATTGACGTGGGCGGCATTGGCAAGGGATACGCTGTCGATCGCGCAGCAGACATTCTTCGGTCCCAGGGCATTCACAATGCTCTCATCAATGCGGGTGGAAGCACTGTCTATGCGATGGGAACTCCCCCTGAAAAGGCAGGCTGGACCATTGAACTTAGAGATCCGTCCGGGACCGTGCGGCCGCAGGTGGTGCTTAAAGACAGCAGCGTCTCGACTTCCGAACAGACTCCTCCGGCTTTGCTCAGCGAGCGTTCCGGTGGTCACATCATCGATCCTCAAAATGGCGGACCCTCGAAAAATTCAGGCGCCGTCAGTGTGGTAGCTGGGACCGCCACAGCATCGGACGCACTCTCGACTACGTTGCTTCTCGTCGGTCCTGGGCGAGGTAAGGCGCTGATATCGACGCTTCGCGGAACAGCGGCAGTTTGGATTTCGCCGGACGGCCGTGTGGACACTGTGTCCAACGGTGCTGTGATAAGGACGTGGGCGGCACCAGACCGTTCGATTCCCCTCGCGTATTCGGAAGCATCGAGTAAGAAGTGATCCAGAACTCGCGTTATGGAACTTCGTCGTAACCAAAAACATATGCGCTGGCCGTTTTACATTCTGTGTTGGTTGATGCTTGCTCCTGCTGCCTGGGGGCGAATCCTGCTGCGCTGGACACAGACCGATGTTCCGCCTGCTAAGGCTCTCGGCGTCACTCATCTGGTTGTTCCCTGGAAGCCAGATTCCACGTCCATTCTGGAAAGTGCACGCCGACAGGGCTTCCAACTGTATGTTCAAGCATCACCCGATCAGGTTCCGCAAATTAACGCCGCAGGCCAGAAACCAATCACCGCAATAGTTGTTGACATTGCTCCTGCACAAGTAGCGCAATCGAGTGACATTCTCGAAAAACTTCGTGCTCAATATCCGGCCCTCAAGTTCCTGCTGCTCGATCCCAACGGCAAGCAGCCGGAGATGAAGGGCACGATGGTGGTCAAGCGCGATGGCGTCCTCGAGATCACGAGCCCTACTGCGCAACCCTGGATTGATTCGAACGTGCCGTTAGTCCGATTCGAACAGGGCTTCCGGCCAGAGCAGGTTCCGCTGTACACCTTTGCATGGGACAGCTCAAATGACCTGCAGCAGCAGCAAGGTCCTGCCAGCGAGGACTATTCGCTTGCCATCGCCGAAGCAAATGCACTTCACGCCGACTTGATTCTTACGCTTCCGGAGGAGATACAGCGGGGACTCGTCGCGAACAATACCGCAGCGTGGGCACTTTGGAAGAAGCTCATCCCCTACTTGGAAACTCCGTCCAAGTCGGAGAATCTGCAACCGTCAGCAAATATCGGCGTAGTCACCACTGACTACGATTCAGCGTATGAACCGATGAACCTGATGGCGCGCCACAACATTCCTTTTCATGTACTGCCGCTGGCAAAGCTGAGCGCCAGCAGCGTGGCAGGCTTGAGTATGCTGCTGTTGTTCGCCACACCGAATGCTCAGCTAGCGACCGTGACTTCAGATTTCGCATCGGCCGGAGGCACGGTGGTGACGGTCGCGCTGCCGGGTCCGTTTCCTTGGCAAAGGGCGCCGGCAACCCGCATAGCGGAGCACACCACGTCGTATGCTGTCGGAAAAGGCAGGGTGATTGATTTGTCCGAGCCGATCGCCGATCCAGAGACCTTCGCGCAGGATGTACGCCGTCTGATGGACCAGGATCATGTTCTGCTCAGCCTGTGGAACGCCCTCACTACGATCGGTATTCCTTATCGCGACTCACGGACAGGAGCGACGGTTTTGGAGCTCGTTAACTATTCCGGGGAATCCTTGCGCGTTCAAGCCCGAGTCAAGGGATCGTTCCATGCAATTCGTTTAGAAAACCCCGAGCGCGGCTGCTGTCAAGTGATCCACCCCGCGATCCGCGATGACTTCACAGAATTCGTTGTTCCCCAATTGCAGGTGGCCGCACGCGCGCGTCTGGAAAAAACACCGCAAACACACTAGACATGCCCTTGCGCTCAGCGAATTCATCATCTTTGGGAAGAGAGGTCGAATGAACATCTTGCGCAAATTTGTCCTGCTTCTTGTTATTTGCCTTCTAACCTTTTCCTCATTAGCAGCTTTCGGGCGCAAGTCCAAAGGCAAGGATTCTTATCTGGTCTACGTGGGCACTTATACGGGCCCAACCAGCAAAGGAATTTACGCATATCGCTTCACCGAGAGTTCAGGCAAAGCAACCCCGCTCGGCCTTGTCGCTGAGACTGCGAATCCCTCTTTTTTGGCGGTTGATCCTGCGCGACGACACCTTTATGCGGTCAACGAAGTCGGTGACTACCAAGGCCAAAAGAGCGGTGGTGTTAGCGCCTTCGAGATTGACAAGGAATCTGGAAAGCTCAAGTTCCTGAATGAAGTTGCATCCCGCGGCGCTGGTCCGTGCTATGTGACTGTCGACAAGACAGGCAAATATGTCTTGGTTGCAAACTACGATGGCGGCAGCGTAGCGGTTTTTCCTATCCTCGAGGACGGTCGCCTCGGAGAAGCTTCTTCGGTTGTACAGCACGAAGGTCATGGGCCTAATGCGGAGCGCCAAGAGGCGCCGCATGCACATGAGATCGAGCTAACCCGTGACAATCACTTTGCCTTGGCCACTGATCTTGGCCTCGATAAATTGCTCGTATACAAATTCGATGCGAAGGGGACGCTCGCAGCAAACGATCCGCCCTCGGGTGAGTTGCCGCCCGGGGCAGGGCCACGCCATTTTGTTATTCATCCGAGCGGCAAGTTTGTATATGTGATTAATGAGATGGGCGGCAGTGTTACGGCCTTCGCTTTCGATGGGCATTCGGGTGCGCTGCGCCGGCTTGAGACTGTCTCGTCCTTGCCCAAAGACTTCAGAGGCAAGAATGACTCGGCAGAGATCCAGGTGCATCCCTCGGGAAAATTCCTTTACGCCTCGAATCGTGGTCCCGACAACATCGGCGTGTTCGCGATTGACCGCCCAAAAGGCGCCCTAACACCGATCGCTCACACTCCGACGAAGGGCAAGACTCCGCGTAGCTTCGCGATTGATCCGACGGGGAAATACTTATTTGCGGCGAATCAGGAGTCGAATAGCATCGTAGTATTCCGAATTCACCCGAGTAGCGGACGATTAACTCCAACCGGCCAAGTACTCGAAGTGCCCACCCCAGTTTGCGTAACGTTCGTAGCCCTGGACTAAAGCTGAAGTTCGACTGGTCTTCTTCGCGGCAAGTCACAATTCCTGTACAGCATCTACCGGATTCCCTCTTGGCCAGAGTCCGGCCTATCATATCGTGGTACGATGTAAATCGAATCTTAGCGAAAGTCGGGAAAGGCCGTGAACAAGCACAGAATTGGCATCGGCAGCAAGATCTGGGCGATCGCCGAGGGTTATATTCCCGGAGCGAGTACAGGGCCCGAGCCGGAGATGACGAGTCATGAAACCGCTTGCATTCTCAATGCCGGAGAACGCGACGCTCACGTGGATATCACAATCTACTTCTCCGACCGACCGCCGACTGGCCCATACCGTGTACGTATTCCTGCCGGGCGCACCCGGCACATTCGCTTCAATGAACTAAACGACCCTGAGCCCATCCCACGCGACACTGACTATTCCAGCGTGTTCGAATCAGATGAGCCGATTGTGGTGCAACACACGCGTCTTGACTCGCGACAGAGTGCTAATGCCTTGCTTAGCACCATCGCTTTTGCCGCCGATTAAAACCGCCCAATGGGCCTTGCTCCCTCCACTTTCGCGAAGATCGACGATATGCGCGTTTCTGTATTCGGGATCCCCACCGACGCCCCGGAGTCCGACGGTACCCTGCAGTGGGATCGCACCACCTTGGTGCTCGTACACGCAAGCGCCGCAGGTATCGGTGGTCTGGGTTACACGTACGCCGATGAAGCTACTGCTCTGCTGGTCCACAAACTCCTTGCCGACATTGTTAAGGGGCGCGATGCCACGGATGTTCGGGGTGCCTGGTGTGCCATGGTGCATGCGATCCGTAATCTCGGCCGTCCCGGCATCGCTTCCATGGCAATCGCTTCCGTCGACAATGCTCTGTGGGATCTGAAAGCCCGGCTGTTGGGAGTCCCTCTCGCCAAATTGCTGGGCATGGCGCGCGACTCGATTCCGATCTATGGAAGTGGCGGATTCACCTCGTACTCGGCCTCGCAGCTCCAGACCCAGCTTTCCGGCTGGGCTGAGGCTGGCATTCGAATGGTCAAGATGAAAGTTGGACGCGATCCGGGGAGTGACGTCGAGCGGGTACGACTGGCGCGGGAAGCCATTGGCGCGCACACAGAGCTCTTTGTCGATGCGAATGGCGCTTACAGCAGAAAACAGGCGCTCGCGCTGGCAGAGGAATTCCGTGAATACAATGTGACCTGGTTTGAAGAGCCCGTCAGCTCTGACGATCTCGAAGGCCTGCGCCTGATTCGCGATCGCGCACCCGCCGGAATGGACATCGCAGCGGGTGAGTACGGCTATGACAGCATCTACTTCCGCCGCATGCTTGCGGCCGGAGCTGTCGACGTTCTCCAGGCGGATGCGACTCGCTGCGCTGGTATCACTGGATTTCTAGCTGCCGCGGCACTCTGCGAGGCACACTGCGTGCCGCTATCTGCACATACAGCACCGGGCGTGCACGCTCATGCGTGTTGCGCCGTGCCTGCAGCCCGGCATCTGGAGTACTTTCACGACCATGTCCGCATTGAACATCAACTTTTCGAGGGGTCACTAGAACCGAAGAACGGCAGGTTGTATCCCGATCTGAGCCGCCCCGGTAACGGCTTGCAGCTGCGGAAGCGGGACGCCGAAAAGTATCTGGCAGCGTGACGATTTCACGCGGAGAGAGTTATGAAGGCACTGGTAAAGATTCAAGGAGGCGAGCGGGACGAGATTACTGTCGACGCCGACCGGCTTGCAAGCGACTTGCGGCAGCAGACCACAGCGGAAGTACGGTTCGACCACGGGAGTCGTGCCCTCTACGCCACGGCGGGAGGAAACTACAGGCAAATTCCTATTGGTGTGGTGGTCCCTCGAACGGAAGAGGACGTGATCCGGACAGTCGAAATCTGCCGGAAATACGCCGCTCCGTTGCTAGCGCGGGGAGGAGGAACCAGCCTTGCTGGACAATGTTGCAATGTCGCCGTCGTAGTTGATTGCTCAAAATATCTGCGCGGCATTTTGGAACTCGATCCCAAGCAAAAGCGCGCGCGCGTGCAACCCGGAGTGGTGCTTGACGATCTTCGCAATGCCGCGGAGAAATATCATCTGACCTTTGCCCCTGATCCTTCCACACACGACCACTGCACCCTGGGAGGTATGATCGGAAACAACTCCTGCGGCGTGCACTCGGTGATGGGCGGCAAAACGGTAGATAACATCGAGCAGCTGCGCGTCATTACTTATGACGGCCTGCAACTCACGGTTGGTCCGACTAGCGAAGCGGAACTGGAGAGCATTATTCGCGCGGGTGGTCGGCGAGGCGAGATCTACGCGGAACTTCGCAGCTTGCGCGATAAGTATGCCAATCTCATCCGCGAGCGTTACCCGAAAATTCCGCGTCGCGTTTCCGGTTACAACCTCGATCAACTTCTTCCCGAAAACGGTTTTCACGTTGCCAGAGCCCTGGTGGGCAGCGAAGGCACATGCGTCACGATCCTGGAAGCAGTAACCCGGCTCGTCGACAGTCCGCCGGCCAGAAGCCTTGTGTTGCTGGGCTATCCCGATGTGTACAGCGCCGGAGATCACGTCGTTGACATTCTCAACTTCGGTCCTATCGGATTGGAAGGTATGGACGATCGGCTGATCTCTGACATGCAACGTAAGCACATCCATCCAGAAGACACGAAACTGTTACCCGCGGGAAAAGGATGGTTGCTAGCCGAATTTGGTGGACGAGATAAGCAGGAAGCGGATGCCAACGCACGCCGCATGATGGATGCATTAAGCAGAAGTCCAAATGCCCCTACGATGAAATTGTTCGACGATCCAGCCGAAGAGGAGCAGGTCTGGAAGACGCGAGAATCTGGACTCGGCGCCACTGCTTTCGTGCCGGATAGGCCGCCTACATGGGAAGGGTGGGAGGACTCGGCGGTTCCGCCCGAGAAGCTCGGTGGATATCTACGTGACTTCCGAGGCCTGCTTGATCGCTACGGCTACGCCTGCGATCTTTATGGACACTTCGGCCAGGGATGCGTTCACACGCGGATTGATTTCGATCTCGTAACCGCAGACGGCATCAGCAAATATCGCGCCTTCGTGCACGATGCGGCGAACCTGGTGGTGCGATATGGAGGTTCGCTTTCTGGCGAACATGGAGACGGACAATCGCGCGCCGAACTGCTGCCAATCATGTTCGGGCAGGAGCTGATCCAAGCCTTTCGCGAGTTTAAACAGATTTGGGATCCTCAGTGGAAGATGAACCCCGGAAAGGTCGTCGATCCTTATCGCGTAGATGAGAACCTGCGGCTGGGAGTGGACTATTCCCCAAAAACCCCGGCGACAAATTTTGCGCGTTTTGATGAGGTTGAGAGTTTCGCCGATGCGGCGTTGCGGTGTGTGGGAGTGGGCAAGTGTCGCCGGGAAGGCGGGGGCACCATGTGTCCCAGCTATATGGTCACACACGAGGAGAAGCACTCGACGCGTGGCCGAGCTCGACTCCTGTTCGAAATCATGCGCGGAGATTTCTTGCAGGATGCGTGGCGTGATGAGTCGGTCCACGACGCATTGGACCTGTGCCTTTCATGCAAAGGCTGCAAAGGGGATTGTCCACTGAATGTGGACATGGCGACCTACAAAGCGGAATTCCTGTCGCACTATTATGAGCACCACGTGCGACCTGTGAATGCTTATGCCATTGGCCTGATTCATTGGTGGGCTCGAATGGCAAGCCATGCGCCATCGCTCGTCAATACGGTCACTCATGCTCCGCTGCTGGGAAATTTTCTGAAGGTGCTCGGAGGTATTTCGACCGCCCGTGAAATTCCGAAATTTGCCTCCGAGCCATTCACTACCAGACAAGCGAAGCGTGCCGGCAGCCACAGGTGGGTTGTTGACGAACAGTTCCCTGATAATTCGGTAATCTTGTGGCCTGATACGTTTAACAATTACTTCGAGCCCAATGTGCTCGAGTCTGCTTACCGGGTACTGAAGGCGAATGGCTTTTCAGTCCGGCTGCCACGTAAGCATCTGTGCTGCGGGCGTCCGCTCTACGATTACGGCATGCTCAAGGCTGCCAGGAGCATGTTGATAAAGATCATCCACGAACTGAGAGCGGAGATTCGCGCCGGGATTCCTATGCTGGTCATGGAGCCAAGCTGCGCGGCAGTGTTCCGCGATGAGCTGAAGAATATGCTGCCGCACGACCAGGATGCTATGCGGTTACGTGAGCAAACCTTTGTCCTGAGCGAGTTCCTGAACAGCAAAAACATTTCTCTTCCTCGCATATCGAAAAAAGCAATCGTTCAGATGCATTGCCACCACAAGGCAATCTTCGGAGCACAGACTGAACATGAAGTGCTGAAGGAACTCGGGCTTGATTTCGAGGTTCCTGATTCCGGCTGTTGTGGAATGGCGGGGGGTTTCGGTTACGAGCGCGATCACTATGACGTTTCACTGGCGGTAGGGGAGCGGGTGTTGCTTCCGATGGTCCGAGCCGCTTCGCCAGACACTTTGCTCATTGCAGACGGCTTCAGTTGTCGAGAACAAGTGCGGCAGACCACGGGGCGCAAGGCGGTCCACCTGGCCGAAGTAATTGCGTCGGCAATGCAAAATCAGCAGAGGGACTCGGAGATGCCGGGCAAAGCGGCGTGAGAGCGCAACCGCGTCCCTGCCACAAAATCGAGGCGTACAGTTACGCAGCGCACTGCTTGAAGTTACTTCCCGTTCCAGGTTGAACGAATTTATTGGTGAACCCTGTCACCCAGACGATCCGCAGAGCTAGCGGGCTCCAATATGTGTTCCTTTGTTCCGTGAAAGAACAGTAAGTGGATAAAGAACATCACGACCAGCACCGCCCCGAAGGTGCAGACAATAGCCGCACCAGTAGGCAGATCGAAGAGTACCGAGAAATAAACGCCGAGAGCGGAAACTAACGTTCCCATCGTCCAGCCTATCGCCAGACGGCGGCCAATGCGGTCGGCGAACAGCATCGCACCCACTGAGGGCACGATTAGATAACAGAAGACCAGCAGCACTCCGGCGATCGCTACGGAAGACGTCACAACGAAGCCGAATGAAGCATAGAAGAGGAAATCCCAGAAGCGAATGCTCATTCCTCTCGCTTCGGCTTCGCGGGGATCCGTCGAGATGAGAAGGAATTTCTTTCGGAAGATGTAGTGAAAAATCCCGATGGCACCGTAAAGGATCGCGGTCTTCGCGACGTCATGCATCGATACCGCGAGAATATTGCCAACCAGCATGTCTTTCAGGTGCTCGGTCTCGCCAGTTGCCTTGCTCATTGCGAGAATAGCCGTTGCCGAGGCCACGGCATACGCAATTCCGATGAAGGCCTCTTGCGGAATATGTCCGCGCCGCGTGCGGGCGAAGGCAAATATCGCGGCCCCCAGCAAGGTAAAAGCCAGGCTTAGCCAGTACGCGCCTCCTCCATGCGGATTCAATCCCGCGAGAATGGCAATGGTTGCACCGAGGGCCGCTATCTGTGCGAGCGCCAAATCTACAAAGATCACGCCGCGTTCCACCACGTGTACTCCGAGGTACGCGTGAATGCCAGTCAGTATCAGACTGGCTAAAAATGGCGCCAGCAGAAATGGAAGAATTTCCATGAGTCTCCTATTGGGCCGCCTGGAAGGCTTTGGTCAGCAAGTTAATATCGTAATCGAAAAGCTCGAAATAATTTGTCACCTGCTTCTCGCCGCCCACGGAAGGTAAGTACACGATCACCTGCGCTCCCGTCGCGCGCCCAATGGACTGCGGCGTTTTCAAGTCGAAGTAGGGCTCGACCAGGACAACCTTCGCATTCTCACGTTTCATGAGCTGAATGAGTTCAAGAGTGTGACTCGGCGTTGGAGGAATACCCGGCCGTGGCTCGACGTAGCCGATCACGTCCAATCCAAAGTGTTGGGCGAAGTTGGGAAACGAGCGGTGATAGGTGACCACTTTGCGCCCACGATAAGGCTTCATCTCGCCATCCCACTTCTGTTCCGCAGCTGAAAGACGCTTGTCGAAGTCCTGAAAGCGCTGCTGAAAGTAAGCCGCGTCTCCAGGATCCAGATCACCCAGCTTGCCCGCAATGCCTTTCGCAATCCGCCGGCCATTGTCGGGATCGAGCCAGTAGTGCGGATTGCCGAGGGGATGGACATCACCTTCAGCACGGGTCACTGTGCCTTGCGGAATCTCGAGAATTTGCGCGAACTGTGACGCATCCAGATAACCGCCGGCACCCACCTGTATCCTGGGATTCCCACTTTGGGTGATCAGCGGGGGCAACCAGCCGATTTCCAGTTGCAAACCCACAGAGATCAACAAGTCAGCCTGACGAAGCTTAAGCAGAAAACTGGGCTTCGCTTCCACGAAGTGTGGATCCTGATAGCCCTTAGCGATCGAGTCCACATTCACCTTATCGCCGCCAACTTCCTGGGTTAGGGCAGCCATATCCGTCGTAGAAGTCATTACGTTCAGCTTCTTGGCATGGGCCAGGGTGGGCGAGAGAAAACCTAGCGCCAGCATTGCCAAAGCAAAACCAGCAATCCAACGGGAACAGCTCATTACACGTTCCATGTCTCTCCTAGAAAGGATGTGCGCCATGCGCACCCAATGAGAACATCACCTGCATGAACAATTCGTGTGCATCGATATTACCGGGATATCTCGTAAAACGATACTGTCCGCGTATCTGGCTGAACTCGCTGGGCCAGTAAGTCAGAACGGCAGAGAAGCCTTTATCAATCAGACTGGCGTTCTCCGCTTCTCCGGAGCGGTCGAAGCGTCCACCCACAAACCAGCGGCGCCCCAACTGGTAATCAGCTGAAGTATAAAAGCCAAAAGCTCGCTGCTCGAACGGAAGCTGCTGGCGCTGGCTCCAGATGAACTCCCCGCGTCCCACAAATGAATGATAGATGGATCTCCGTAGCGGCTTCCAGCGTACCGTGGCATCGATCCCGTAAAGGCGGGTTAGGAAGTTGGCGCCGGCAGAATTATGTCCCTGTGAGTAGGACGCACCCAGATCAAGATTGGTTGACTCGGTAATGTCCTTAAACGCCCGCAGATGCCCCAAGGCGCTTACATCATCCTTCGTACTCGCCTGAAACAAAGGATGTTGCTGGTCGCCCGAGTCGCCGCGGAAGAGCTGTCCTGTCAGCTCCATAAAGATGCCCTTGGGTGCCGGCAAAATGCGCTGCACCGAGATGCCGGCGTCATTGAGACCATCTTCGCCACCGACCAGATTGTTGTTCACGAGAGGGCGATCGACCCAGGGCAGCACGTGGTTATGCATCGTGTTTACCTTGCCAAAGGCGCCTCTGAATTTGCCCACTTTGGCCACAAACCCGGCCGGCAAGGCCGTCAATGTTATGTATCCCTCCTCCAAATTAACGCCTTCTTCGCCGAATGAGAGGAAGAAGTCTCCCCGCGCGTACGGATCGATAATCGCCTGAACACCGAGCTCCGATTCATGCATTTGTAGCGAGGGCGTCGGATTGATGGGATTATGCCCGACGCCCGCAATGAAGTCGCCGATCATACTCATGTCGGGATTCAGCGCCTTGGCAGCGCTGCCGCCAGCGCCTCCCAGCGTGGTTGCCTGTGTAATACCTTCGCCAGCGCTTGGAACGGATCCGGCCGGCGGTACAGGAGTGCCTTGGGGTGCGGTCGCCTGCGCAGCAGCTCCTGCAGCTTGCGTTGTGGGTTCTCCAGTGCTCGGGCCTTGCGGGCTTGCAGTGCCCGCTGTTGGCGCAGCTGTCGCTGGAGCCGATTGCTGCTGGCTCTTCAAAATGCGGATCTGCCCTTCCAACGCGATCACTCGATCCTCTAAATCGCGGATCTTCTGCATAACGGCTGCATTGTCAGCCTGATCAGGCGACGCGGTAGAAGGAGAGGATTGCTGAGCAACGAGCGGAACTGCGAACAAGACTGCGTGACCTAAGAACCAACACAAGGGGCGTCTCATGCGGATGTTCTCCTGAATTTACAAATCATAATCTGGAACTGCCTCAGCGGTGTTTATGAACCGGGCATACCGCTGAACTGGAACGAAGGTGTCGTCGATGTGCCGTTCGGCCCTTGATGAAGGCTTCATTATTGGCGGGAACTGGACATCCACTTTGGACAATACGACCAATCAAAGACGAGCGAAGCTAGCGGGTGCGGTCGACAATGTGGTAGATGCAGGCTGCGCTAATTTGGCAGCTAAGATCCAGATGTCGCGTCGAAAACCTTGCCGGCTTCGTTTGGTTCAGGCCGCAGCCATCGAAGAGGACTGTGGAATGGGCAGACGGACCACGATCATGGTGCCTCGTCCGTGATGAGCGGATTCGATTTCGAGGCTTCCGCCCAGCTGCCGAATGCGTTCGCGCATCCCCCGGATGCCCACTCCAACTGTACCGCTGGAGATCATCTCTGCCCTCTTATCCTGGGGTATGCCTTTGCCCTCATCTTCTATCTGCACGCGAACCGCCTTTTCCGAGCGAGCAAGCCGGATCTTGGCGATAGGACTTCCGGAGTGGCGATGGATGTTGGTCAAGCATTCCTGGACGACACGGAAGATTGTTGTCTCCAACTCTCGCGGCAATCTGCCAAAATCGTCGGCTAGGTCGAGATCGACTTCAATCCCGCTGCGCTCTACGAATCCCTGAATAAACCAGCGGAGAGCCGAGGATAGTCCGGCCTCATCGAGGAGCGGCGGATGCAATAAATGTGAAATGGTACGGATCTCTTTGCTCATGTCCTGCACCATGGCAGCGCTGTCCTGAAGCGTGCGCACGGTCTCGGAAAGCTTTTCGATGTCGGCTTGAGACGTCGCAAGGTTCATCGCCAGCGCCGCCAGAGTCTGTCCCACGCTGTCGTGCAACTCGCGCGCGAAGCGTCGCCGTTCCTCATCTTGCAGTTGCAGAAGTCGCGCGGTCAGCTCGCGCAGACTGTGGTTCGCATTGTCCAATTCAAGGGTGCGCTCGCGAACACGATGCTCCAATTCTCCTTGTGCAACTTGCAACGCGTCCATCTCTCGCCGCCAGGCTTCGGCTATCGCGATAATGATTCCCGAGGACAGCGCGAACGTAAGAAGCCCGAAGAATTGCACTCCGTTCAAGACGTGAAACGAATGTACGGGAGGAATAAACAGGTAGGTTGCGGCCGCAAGGGCAAGAATCGTACTCACCACCGACGCTCCGATACCGCAGTACCAGGCAGCAAAGGCCACCGCCGGGAATAGCGTGACGTACGGAATCGAGTCGCGCAGAAGTGGATTTAGTAACCAGCGGACCAGAACGGCAACCGCCATCACCAAAAGCGCGATGGTATAGCGCACAAGCTGTCTGGGAATTCGACTGGGAAATGCAAGACGGGTCCACATAATCTGTTCTCGACTACAGACTTCTAGAATCCGCCGATGACGAGGAAAACTTCTTCCTATAAAGTGGCTACAGAACGGCAGGTACGTCTGCAAAGCTTATCATGACAAACGGTCAAGATGCATTCATATTGAGGGCGTCTTTCCCCCCAGGCCACCGTTGGCTCTTGCAACAAGGGCCCGTGTAAGTTATTGATGCCTTTCGTGCTTCACCGCTTCATGGAGACATGGCAATCCTGCTGGTATTACAATCTCCGGGCGAACAACGGTCGGAAGTAGCTTATGTTTCTTCAACCCGAGTGACCCAGAGCTCGAGTTCCATACCGGATTCGCTCGCAACCGGAGTTTCCTTGATGACCAGATCCGCGCATTCGGTAGCGTCGCCTCGCGTTGTTTGCATCCAGGATTTCCGTCCCTTGGCTCGTCGCCGTCTGCCCAAGGCCGTTTTCGACTACCTCGATGGAGGCGCCGAAGGGGAAGTTACGCTACTGGAGAATTGCCGGGCCTTCGCAGAGGTCACATTCCGCCCTCGCCATGCCGTGGACGTAACCAATTGCGATTTGCGGACGCGCGTACTTGGCTTGGATTTGTCCATGCCCTTCCTGCTCGCTCCCGTGGGTTACAGCCGCCTGATGCATCCCGACGGTGAAGCCGGCGCCGCACGTGCGGCCGGAAATGCTGGAACCGCCTATATCCTCTCCACGATCTCAGGCCACAAATTGGAAGACGTCAAAGCCGCGTCGTCAGGGCCGGTGTTTTATCAACTGTATCTCATGGGTGCTCGCGAATCTGCAGAGGCTGCAATCACCCGAGCCCAAGCTGCAGGATTCTCAGCTCTTGTGGTCACCATCGACACAGCCGTTTCGGGCATGCGCGAGCGGGACTATCGCAATGGCATGAAGGAACTCTTAACCGGCAGCGTGTTTGAAAAATTGCCATTCGTCTGGCAAATCGCGCAGCGTCCTCGTTGGCTCATCAATTTCTGGCTCGATGGCGGCTTGCCCAAGTTGCCGAATGTCGTCATTCCGGGGAAAGGTCCCATGGAGTTGCTGGACGTAAATGCGGCTCTGTCGCAGTCGGGAGTCACTTGGGAAGATATGAAGTGGATTCGCGCCTTGTGGTCCGGGCCGATTGTCATCAAAGGTGTTCTCACAGGAGATGATGCGCGCCGCGCTGTTGATGTTGGAGCCGCCGCTGTCGTGGTCTCGAACCATGGCGGACGCCAACTCGACGGTGTTTCCGCAACACTACGCGTCCTTCCCGAAATAGTAGCCGCTGTCAGCGGACAAGCCGAAGTGCTGATGGATGGCGGAATCCGCCGCGGGACTGATATCGCCAAAGCCATTTGCCTCGGCGCTCGCGCCGTACTTGGGGGCCGAGCCTATGCTTACGGACTTGCCGCTGCCGGCGAGGCGGGAGTGGCTCGCGCTCTAGAAATCCTACGCGCGGATCTGGAGCGCACACTAAAGCTACTTGGTTGCCGCTCCATCACAGAACTTAACCGGTCTTACGTCGATGTGCCCCGAACCTGGCACGAACTGACCCGAGTTGCCAATCTTTAGTTGACGTCACGGCGCCACCGATGAAAGTGGCTGCTAGGCAAGCGAGTAAGTGGTGCGCGACTTTGCTCAACATGACACCTCCAGAGGTTTTTTCCAACTCTGGATGAATCCAAGGAGATCGGGTGCACTGGACTCAGGTGTACGATCCTTTCGGTCGGTGGTGGTTGTCTACCATCGTTGCAGCGCTCCCCGTTGTCGTGCTGTTCGGCCTGCTCGCCGGATTGCGAGTAAAACCGCATTGGTGTGCCATTGCCGCTGCGCTAACCGCTGTCTTTGTGGGCATCGTCTTCTTTCACATGCCCGTGGTGCTGGCGATGGTCAGCTTCGGTTACGGTGTCGCTTTTGGCTTGCTCAAGATCGCTTGGATCGTGCTAGCGGCGGTCTTTCTCTACGACATCTCTGTCGAAACCGGTCAATTCGAGATCATGAAGGAATCTGTCGCCGGGATCACTGGCGATCGCCGTCTTCAGGTACTGCTTGTCGCTTTCTGCTTCGGTGCGCTTGTTGAAGGTGCAGCAGGATTCGGCGCCCCGGTTGCGATCGCAGGAGCATTCATGATCGGACTCGGCTTCCGCCCATTTCATGCCGCTGCGTTGAACTTGATCGCTAATACGGCCCCAGTCGCATGGGGAGCGATTGGCACACCTGTGCATACGCTTGCCGCCGTATCTGGACTTTCAGAATCGGATTTGAATGCGATGATTGGCCGCATCCTCCCATTGACCGCCGTTCTTGTCCCACTGTGGCTGGTCAGAACACTGGTCGGTTGGAAAGAAACCTTTGAGGTGCTTCCTGCAATTCTGGTCGTGGGCATTTCGTTCGCTTTAACTCAGTATCTTTGGTCGAACTACGTAGACAGTAATCTCGTCGATATTGTTGCCGGTGCGGTCTCAATCGTCGCCACCCTGCTCTTTCTTCGATTCTGGAAACCGAAGCGGATCTGGCGGTTCAACTACGACGCCAAAGAGACATCCGTCCCACCACCTTCAGACGAGGTTCGCGACGACATGGGCGGAGCGTGGCCGCCGACAACTTTCGATGGACATCTCACGACGCGCTCTTACTCGAACGCACAGATCACGCGAGCGTGGATGCCTTTCGTGATCCTGTCAGTGTTTGTCCTTTTGTGGGGACTGCCTTCCATCAAGTTGGCCATGAACCGGACCACAACACCGGCCTTCACCGTGGTCCTGCCCAACGGAAAGATTCGGCCCGGCCCGCCTGGATGGGATGTCCCCTATCTTCATAATGCTATTTATCGAGCCGAGCCGGTCGTTCCGAAGCCTACGCCGGAAGCGGCGCGTTATGACTTCAACTGGTTGTCGGCCACAGGCACCGGATGCTTTCTGGCGGCCATTGTCTCTGGATTGTTGCTAGGCCTGACGCCCTCCCGACTCGCGAGAGTCTTCTGGCGCACCGTGGTCCGCATGCGACTCGCCATGATAGCGATCTCCTTCATGCTGGGCCTAGGATACGTCACGCGGTACTCCGGTCTGGATGCCGTTCTTGGACTCGCCTTCACCCGCACTGGCTGGGCCTACCCATTCTTCGGAACATTCCTGGGATGGCTCGGAGTCGCGCTCACTGGAAGTGACACATCCTCGAATGCATTGTTCGGCAGCTTGCAACGCATTACTTCTCAGCAGCTGGGTATTGATCCCATTTTGATGTGTGCCGCTAATAGCGCCGGAGGTGTCATGGGCAAGATGGTAGATGCACAATCGATCACCATCGCGACAGCTGCTACGGAACAAGTTGGAAACGAGGGCACAATCTTCCGCTTTGTCGTCTGGCACTCTGTGGCGCTAGGCGCGATCGTTGGAGTGATCGTGATGCTTTATGCGTATGTCTTCCGAGCTGCCGTGCCACACGGGTTGACATTCGTCAGGTAGCCCGCGAATACCCGATCGTCCGTGCAAGCGCCTGAATTGTGCTACCCGCCGAACGCCATCGAGGCAAACCGCGAACGCTCCAATGTTTCTGAGATATACACTTCGCACGCCGAGATTCGTGGGATTGGGTGAGACAAACAGGTAACAACGTGGGCGCTCTGAACATCACACTGCTGCACTGCTAGATAAACAAAACGTCTTTCTGCAGCAACTCGCTTGCAGCTCTACACAAACTGGAATCAAGCACTTCGATAGCCTCCGCAAATGTGAATGCGTAACCAATGGATTGTTTAGTCTAGCGCGCTAAGTGGTCGCACCAGCAATCAAGACATTCACATTCATCAATGGCGCGCATCGTGCTTCTTACGCCCGCCGGGCGCTGCATGCTTCGAGCTCTGCTTTCACAATCACAACCATTGGACGTGTTGTCTTGTGCAGAGCTTCGACGAGCTACACAGCCTTCAAAACGCTCGCTCGTAAATCTCAGCAACGGAAGGTGGACGATGCAGGAAAATATTTGTCGCCGCTTCAGGCGATGTTACCTGGTGTGCCTCACAGGTGTACTCCTCCTGGCAACAACTCTCGTGGTCGCTCAAACAACTGTCGGAACGGGAAGCATCGTGGGAACAGTCACAGATCCCTCAGGTGCGGTGGTTAGCAACGCCAAAGTTACAATCACCAACACCGCAACCGGACAGGTTATCGAGCAGACGACCAATTCCTCCGGTGCATATAGCTCAGGAGCTGTTGCCCCTGGCAGTTACAAGGTTTCTGTTTCCAACCATGGATTCAGCAATACGAGTACGACACTGACTGTCCAGGTCGGAAATACAGCCACAGCGAACCTGAAGCTGCAAGTGGGTCAGGAAAGTCAGACCATTGAAGTGCAAGCAGCGACGCTGGCGGTCAACACCGAGCAGGCCACCGTTCAAGGTGTTCTCAATTCCGCGCAGATTGAAAACCTGCCTGTCAACGGCCGTAACTTCCTCGACCTCGCCCAGCTTGAGCCCGGGGTTCAGATTCAGGACGGCCAGAATTTCGATCCCACCAAGGCGGGATATTCCTCCATTTCATTTGGCGGCCGATTCGGTCGCACTGCGCGAATCAACGTTGATGGCGTTGATGTCAGTGACGAGACTGTAGGCACCACCACCGCTGACATTCCCGCCAGCGCCATCGACGAGTTCCAGTTGAGTCAATCATCACTCGACCTGTCGAATGACCTCACTTCTTCCGGCGCCGTCAACGTCACGACCAAGTCAGGCACAAACGCGTTCCACGGAGAAGCCTTTGAATTCCTTCGCGACCACACGTTCAACGCCAATGTGCCCGGCGGAACGGACAACCCCTTCCAGCGACATCAATTTGGCGGTCGCTTCGGCGGGCCGATCATCAAGAACAAACTGTTCTTCTTCCTCGACGGTGAACGTACGAAGCAGGACTCGTTTGCCGCCGTTTTGGTGGATCAAGGTGGGCCGCTGCAGGCATTCTCCGGCGGATTTTCGCAACCTTTCCGTGAAACCAATTTGCTGGGAAGAGTGGACTACGACCTTGGCCACGGGGCGAAAGCGTTCTATCGCTACTCGTATTTCTCTAACTTGCTGGCTGCGACCTTCGGTCTTGGCTACCAGGTTTATAACAACAAGGATTACACACGAAACCACGTCGCCGGCGTTGACCTCACGACAGGAAATTTCACTCACAGCATCCGCTTCTCGTACCTGAAATTCCAGAACCTGATTGTGGATGCAACCACTGGCAATCAGTCCTTGCCCCTGTGCTGCACGGGACTGGATATCGAAATCAAGCCCACGTTCTTTGCCGGGCCTAATCACCTGGCCCCACAAAGCACTCCTCAATCCAACCGCCAGGTCAAGTATGACGGAAGCAAGACCTTCGGCAGGCACATTCTGCGTTACGGAGCTTCGTACAACCGCATTCAGGGTGGCGGCTTTGCCAAATTCGATTCGCTGGCGCCACGGCTGAGAACCAATGAAGGCGCAGCGGAAATTGCCTTCGCGAATACCAATCCATTCGGGCCCGGGGGCGCAACGAATCCGTTGAACTTCCCGGTGGAGCGTTTCACTCCCGGAAATGGCCTCGGTTTCAGTACGGAATTACCAGCTCTCGGTTTTCCAGCGGGAGGTTTGGGACCAGATAACCGCGTCGGGTTGTACATTGGCGACAGCTGGAAGATCAGGCGGAACTTTACTCTGAATGCTGGCCTCCGCTGGGATCGCGACACCGGGCGGACGGACAGCGATCTTCCGGCCATCCCGGAAATCAACGCAGTGCTGCCGGGCTTAGGCAACCCCGTACGGCAACCCAACCGGAACTTCGCTCCGCAGCTAGGAATTGCGTGGGATCCAATGAGCAATGGCAAAACGGTGATCCGCGCGGGCATAGGGCTGTTCTACGAAAATGTTATTTACAACAACGTATTGTTCGATCGTCCGCTGCGCCTGCAAACTGGGGCATTCCTGCAGTTCCCGGATGCTTGCAACACAAGTGGAACTCCGCAGATCGTTCCTGTTACGGGCGGAAGCATCACGCCGGGGCCGGGAACTTGTGGCCCCAACGTAGCGATTGGAAATGCTGCTTCTAACCTGATTGCGTTTCAACAGCTATATCAGTCGCTGAATCCATTTGATCTCAAGGCTCCTAACCCGAACTACATAGGAGGCTTTATCGACGCGGGCGCAAGCTTCCCATTGGGACTTTTTGCTCCTAATTACCAAAGCCCACGATCATTGCAAATGAATGTGGGCATTCAACGTGAGATCCGGCCTGGCATGGTGCTAAGTGCCGACTATTTGCGCAACGTCACCACGCACACATTGCTCGGAATCGATACCAACCAGGCTGGTGACGTCAGACACTTCAATTCGGCGGCTGCAGCGGCCGCTATCACAAAAACCTTGGGTGCCTGCGGTGCGGCCTCGATAGATCAGGCCATAACTTCTGGTACATGTCCATCCGGCGATCCTAGCGATCCCACAACCCATCACGCTACCCTCGACGACTTCGCGGGCAATGGATTAGCGTCGCCGTTCGACTTTGGCGGATCCTGTGTCGCCGCTATCGGCGTACCGTGTGCGTTCGGCGGCATCAACCAAAACTTGGGACAGACCTTCTTCTTGTTCCCGATCGGGCGCGCTGTTTACAACGCCTTGCAGATGAAACTCTCGCAGAATGTCGCGAACCCGGTAAGGGGGATCAAGGCCTTGAATTTCCAGATCGCTTACAGCTTGTCGCGATATGAGAATTCTGGCGGAGCGGCAGTAACCGGGACCGCGGCGGATTCGGATCAGGACTTTGTTATCCAGGCTGCCGATAACAATCGTCCCAACCGATTCTTTGGACCCAATCTGCTGGATCGTACTCACCAGATCTCATTTGGCGGGTACGTAAACGTTCCCTTTGGCTTCACCTTGAGTATTGCTTCTCACTTCTATAGCCCGCTTTCGTCCTCGTTGTTGATGCCGACACCAGGGGGTTCGGGTGAAGTTCTCAAGACCGACTTCACGGGTGATGGTTTCACACAGGATCCGCTACCGGGCACGAAACTGGGGAACTTTGATCGGGGCATCAACGCTTCGGAGATCAACACTTTCCTCAACCAGTACAACAGCACGGTAGCAAACCAGCCAACACCGGCGGGGCAAGCACTAGTGTCCTCTGGGTTGATGACCGTGTCGCAACTGCAGGCACTTGGTGGGGTAGCTCCGACCTTTGTGGCTGACCCTTCCACCCAGTGCGGCGGCGCGGGTCAACCCGTCAATTGTTTGCCGCTGGCGCCGCCTGACCAGGTTGATTTCCCGTGGCTCAGGGCGATGGATTTGAAGCTGGCCTGGAGACACACGTTCAAAGAGAAGCTGTCGATAGAGCCGAGCATCGGCTTCTACAATATCGGTAACTTCGCTAACTTCAACTTGCCTCCAAACACCATGACCGGTCTCCTGCAAGGCGGCGGCGCGATTAATGGAACCGGGCGAGCAGGGCAAGACACCTTCCGCGTGGGTAATGGGACAGGCGTCTACTCGCTGGGAGCACCACGTCAGCTTGAGTGGGGTCTGCGGCTAACTTTCTAACCAGAACTGCTGAACTTCTTCTGGCCACCAGTCCTTCCGGATCGGTGGCCTTTTTCGTTCTACACGCAGAACGAGGCGCGAGTTAACAGCTGTTCAGAGATTCTGCTGCAGAAAAGCGATCGGTCGCCCTTAGCGTTCACCATTTAGCAGCTGCTGGAGAAAGAGTGTTATGGAGGGGCCCTAGACGACTACGCAATCAATCAAAATCGAAATGAGTTGTTTGAGTCATGGTGCCGGGAGGGGGAGTTGAACCCCCACAGTGCTAAGCACCGGCGGATTTTGAGTCCGCTGCGTCTGCCAGTTCCGCCATCCCGGCTTTGGGAATCTCGGCTGAAGTAGATTAATTGAGCCATTTAGCCTTTGCAAATACGACGATACCGTTGGCGGCATCCCCTGCAACTATTCTGAGCGTCGATTCGAAATATCGAGCTTTTCACGAATCGAAGAACCCGCGCTGACCTGCTGCCTTCCCGTTTGACAAACACGAACAGAGGACCTCTCAAATACCTTCTTGCAAAGCTGCATCTACCAACACCTCCAGTTTTACAAGGGATCTTTGCGCCCTCCAGCATCTCTGCACCGAATGGGCTGGGCTATAATTACAGCTAATTCTTCCACCCTTCCGGCGTGTATTCATGGAAATTGGTTCCGAGTTCTTCAGCTCGACACGAATTATTAAGTCGCCCCCCGGACCAAGTCCTAAACTGCTGCTCGAACTCGAACCCGCTCGCCGTGTTTTCCTCGAAAACCTGCTCGACATCGTCCTTTTCCGCTCGCCTGCGCCGCTTCCTACAACGTCCAGACCCGGTCGCTTCTGGAGCGATGTATTTGTTCCGACCAGCATGCCCTGGTGGGGATTCGGCGAGTCGATGCTCTGGCATTTGCTTTTTGTCGCCGGTTTGTGGAGCTTGTCGCAGGGCATCGCCTTGCACAATCCTGCTTTGTTGCAACCGAACGCGCACCGCTCGTACATCAGCTATTACCGGCCTTCCCCAACTTTCCCGGTCGCTGGCAGCAGGCCGGCAACTCAGCACGAGAACGCCCGCGTAAAAGCCAAGGCCGCTCCGCAATCCCGTATCCAGGTCGCGCGGGAGGGCAAGCCCGGCCTCGTGGTGCCGCCTGACCTCAAGCTTGGCCAACCAGGACAGCCTGACGTCCCTGGTTCCAGCGGTGCGCTTCCCGCCATGCCGTTCTCTGCCACAGCGCGTTCAAAGTTCAACGTGCCAGGCGCGCCGGGATCTGCTGTGGGTCCACCGCCTGAAATCCACGCAGCTGCTGGCCGTCGCGGAGGCTTGCCATCTGTCTCCGTAGTTGCCCCGCCACCAGACGTGGCCGCCATCTCCTCGCGCCGCGGATTAGGTGCTCCAGCAACTGCTGTGGTCGAACCCCCTCCGTCTGTCAAAGGCGCATTGCGCAAGTTCGGGGATGTCAACATTGCCCATGCCGAAGTAGTCGCACCCGCACCACGGTTGCCGGTGCACGAGCAGCGCGCCGGCGTCGCAGTCGATCAGGCGGGGCTGGGTGGATCGTCCAGCTCCATCGTGCCTCCTCCACCTTCTCTGGAACGCTCCGGGACACTGAACGGTGGCCGCACAGGCTCGATGGCCGGGACTGGAATGCAAATCGTGCCGCCACCCCCATCCATTGATGAAGCCAACAACTCAATCCCTGGGGCACGCGTTGGCTCGCGCTCTGCAACTGGCGTGCAGGTGGTGCCGCCCCCGCCCTCAATCGACGGAGTAGGAAGCGCCTCCGGACGTGGCCGCGGGAATGGCCTTACGGACAATGCTCTCGGAGTTGTCCCTCCCGCCCCATCCGCCCGCAACGTCGGCGGCACCGGTCGCGCCAGCCGCGGAACGTCACTAACCGGAAGCGGCCTGCAAGTTGTCCCTCCGCCACCTTCGACCGAGGGCGTGGGGGGAGGCTCCGGCGGAAATGGTCGTGGGACCGCACTCTCAGGCAACGGATTGGATGTTGTGCCTCCCGCACCTTCTGGCCGCGGAATTGGGGGTTCTATGGGCGGCGGACGCAGCCAGGGAGGCGCTCTCGGCGGTGCCGGATTGCAGGCATCGGGCCCTTCCGGATCCGGCGCACGCGGTTCCGGCAAAGGCTCCGCCGGCAGCCCTAATGGAGTGCCAAACGGAAACGGTACATCTCCCGCAGGCAGCTCGCAAATTGCCTCTGCCGGCATGCCCGGCGGGGCAACTGGGACTGGAGCTGGCGGCGGCAGCGGTGCTGGCACGGGAACTGATGGACGTGGCAGCGCTACGGGCAATGGTCATGAAGGCGAAGGTGCTGGCGGTCGCAATGGAACAGGAGCAGCTACGGGCGCCGGAACGGGAGGCTCGGGCGCTTCGGCCACTGGCGGCGCAGGTCCTGGTACATCTGGAGGCACCGGGAGCTCCGGCCCGGGTTCCTCCGCAGGTTCTCCCAGCGGATCTCCCTCCGGAACTAATCCCGACGCCGTCAATATCGGCGCAGGCGGACGCCCATTCCCGGCTGACATCCCCCGTGCCCGTCCTCCCATCCTCGACAACCCACCCGGGCCGCAGGATCTTCCCGTCCGTGTAATCGGCCTGGCGATGTCCCTGCCCAGCTCCTCATATTTTTCAAACTATGAAGTCTTTATCGCGGAGCGGCGGGTCAGCAAAGACGAGAGTCAGCTCATCAAGCTGGTTTACGAGTCGCTGCCGTACCAGCGGCGTTTGTCCGAATATGGCTTGAATAACCGCGTATTCAAACTCCGCGTAACACGCGATCCCAGCTGCGATGAGTCACTAATCCAAATGACATGGCCCGACGCCGACCAGGCAAAGACGGGTGCAAAGCCCGCGACCGATTCTCCAGAACTTAAGTCTGGCCACGATGATAAATTGCCCTGTTACCGCACTACGGCTGATGCTTATCGCAAGGCACTTTCACACGGTCACTAGTCGCATCAGCGACAAAATTCTCGGTTGAGTCTCTAGACTTTCGCTGGCTCCACAACCACTGCTGTGCCGTAGGCGAGAACTTCCGTGACTCCTTGCATCACTTCGGTTGCGTCGTAACGCGCGCCAACCACTGCATTAGCACCCAAATCTCCGGCATGTTGCAGCATGAGATCGAAGGCTTCAGAGCGGGTTTTTTCGCATAAGTTAGTAAGCAAGGTTATGTTGCCGCCAACCAGTGTCTGCAGGCCGGCGCCGATGGTCCCGAAGATGGAACGCGATCGCACAGTGATCCCGCGCACAACTCCCAGCGTCCGTACAACCCTGTACCCGTCAAGCTCAAATTGCGTGGTGACCATGTTATGAGCCACCATGCGACCTGCTCCTGCGTATGCTGTAGTCATCGTGTAGCCCTCGCGGTTGCCCTTCGATTCGCTTGCGTCGTTACTATAACTCGCTTGTACGCGCGCCACTACTCCAGTTCTGCCGTTATGAGAAACTCGGCCGACCCAGAATCGTACTCAATGTGCAGCAGGTTAGGCTTGCAGCAGACCTGGCAATCCTCCACGTAGGTCTGGCGAACTCCCGCAGCTTCATCCACGCTGGTTTCATTCCACTCTCCGCAACCGGCACATTGAAAACCTGCACGCATCGTGAATCCGAGATTACTACGTTTGAAGCATCGAGTGCTCACACTGCCAGGCAATCGAAGTTCTATAATGTTGCGATTCTTGGAGGCCCGATGGTATCGAGACGCCGTTTTCTGCAAGCTGGTGCCATTGCCGCGGGAGCATCGTTTACAACGCGGACCCACGCTCAGACGGATTCTGATAATCACTGCACACCGCTGCCACCATCGATCGCCGCCTTGAAGTCCATGAAAGACCTGGCCGAGCCGATCACAAACGACGAACGTCGCGCCCGGCTCGAGAAGGCCCGCGAACTGATGCCTGCCAGCGAACTCGATGCCATCCTCCTGATGGAAGGCACGTCACTCGCCTATTACACAGGCATCCGTTGGTGGGGCGGAGAACGCCTCTTTACTATGATTCTCCCTGCTAAAGGGGCACCTTTTTATGTGTGCCCCGCCTTCGAGGAAGGCCGCGCACGCGAACAGATTTCCCACGGCCCAGAGACTAATAGCGCCGATGTTCGCATCTGGCAGGAAGATGAAAATCCTTATCGACTCGTGGCGCAAGGGTTGAAGGACCGCGGGCTCGGCACCGGCACTCTCGGAATTGAAGAAACCGTTCACTTCTCTTTTAGCGATGGTGTAAGCAAGGCTGCGCCCCAGGTGAAAATTTCCAGTGCAACGCCAGTCACAGCTCGCTGCCGGATGATCAAGACCGCCCACGAACTCGAGCTGATGAAGCTCGCCTGTCGAGTTACGCTGACCGCATTCCAGGCGGTGCATAGCTCGCTTAAAGAAGGAATGACCAAATCCGATCTCGAGAACTTGGTCGAGGCAGCACATACCCGGCTCGGATTTCCGGGCGAAGCCGATATCATGCTGGGAGAGAGCTCTGCGTTCCCGCATGGTTCCACCGCACCGCGAGCCACTGCCGAAGGTACGATCATTCTCATCGACGGCGGCTGTCGAGTGGAGGGTTACACATCCGACATCTCGCGCACTTTCACCCTGGGTAAGCCGAGCGACAAGATGAAGAAGGTTTTCGATATCGTTCACCAGGCTCAAAGTACTGCCTTGGCGGCCGCCAAGCCGGGAGTTCGCTGCGGCGACGTAGATGCCGCTGCGCGCAAGCTGATTATGGACGCAGGCTACGGTCCCGACTACAAATACTTCACCCACCGCGTAGGTCACGGCATGGGCATGGACGGCCATGAATGGCCCTACTTAGTTCGGGGGAATGCAACTCGGCTCGAGCCCAATATGGTCTTCAGCGACGAGCCCGGTATCTACATTCGGGGCGAATTCGGCGTACGTCTCGAAGATGATATGCATATCACTGATAACGGTGCGGAGCTATTCACACCACAAAGCCCTTCCCTCGACAAGCCCTTCGGTACAGCTTGAGGAGACAGCGCCATTAGCGGAACTCTCCATCCGGTGCGATGGGCAGTGCTCTCGTTGGCAGGTCTTCCGCTCCTGCTGCTCGCCATCGGTTTCGTCTCCACGCTTACTCATTCCCACGAACTCTCACGCGCCACTCTGCGTCTTCTTCGGAATGTGCTTCTCGTAGAAGTCATTCTCTTCCTTGTGCTCGCAACAGTAGGGGCCATCTACGAGGGGAGAAGCAGAGCCCGCGATCAGCGCCTCCATCCTGCGCCGGGCAAGCTGATCGATATGGGCGGCTATCGCTTGCACCTTTACTGCACGGGCGAGGGTAGCCCCACCGTGGTCCTCGACTACGGACTCAGTGGCTCATACCTCGACTGGTATTTTGTCCAACCCGAAGTAGCGCGCCTTACGCGGGTCTGTTCTTGGGATCGCAGCGGATACGGTTGGAGCGACCGCAGCCCGAACTCTCAGCTTCCCAGCGACATCGCGGAGCAGTTGCACACGCTTCTGGAAAACGCAGGAGAGAAGCCGCCCTACATATTAGTCGGACACTCCCTCGGAGCGTTCGACGTCCGAATGTATGCTCATCTCTATCCTCAACACGTTGCCGGCCTCGTCCTTGTTGACGGCTCGCATCCGGATGAGAGCCTGCGTTTTAGCTGGCGGGACAAGCTTTGGTTGAAATTGATGGAATTGACAGCGCCCTTTGGCTTGCCGCGCTGGCGTCGTTGGTGCACCAGCGGCCGACAACCGATGGCCGCGATCAAAGGAGCTTTCAACTGCCAATCCCGAGTGTTCCGTGCACACTACGATCAGTGGAATGTATTTCCCGAAACTGCAGAGGAAGCGCGCAAGCTCGGATCACTAGGTGATCTCCCACTGGTCGTAGTCGCGCGCGATCCGAACACAAACCGTGACCCGCACGGTCCCGCGTTAAACGAGCGCGAACAGCGTTGGCACGAGCATCAGAAGAAAATGGCGCAGCTCTCGTCGAATTCCACGTTTATCGTTGCCGAAGGCAGCGGGCATGGCGTCCCGACGCAACGGCCCGACGTCGTGGTCGAGGCGATCCGGAAAGTGTTGGAGCAGCATAAGAGCAGCGAGAAACCATCCATCCCGGCACGTTAGCTCTGCCCTAGACCGCTGTTACACAGACGTCGCGTGCAGCTCGTGAAGTTGCGTCTTCACCGCGATCGACAATCGCCTGACGCCTTCTCTGATCTGCTCGGGTTGGGCGTTGGAAAAATTCAGGCGCATGTGAGCCCGGGGCGGATGCCCATTCCGCGGATAGAACGAATCTCCGGGCACGAAGGCCACGTTCTCCGCCAGCGCCGCGCGGAATAGCTTCTCGCAATCCACTCCTTCCGGTAGCGTAATCCACACGAAAAGCCCACCCTTAGGATGGGTCCAGGTTGCCTCAGGCGGGAAAAGCTCGCTCAGGGCGTGCAGCATGACATCGCGGCGTTCGCGATAGACGCTCCGAATTCGCTTCACGTGCTCGTCCAGGAAACCGTCGCGCGCCACCTCATACGCCACATACTGGGTGAATGTTGAAGTGTGCAGGTCGGCGCCCTGTTTCAACTGAACAAACTTGCTGATCACATCCGGTGGCGCAACAATCCATCCCAAACGGATGCCCGGCGCTAAGGTCTTGGAAAAGGTGCTGAGGTAAATAACGTTCCCGATCTGATAGCCGCTATCCCGCCGTAGATTCTCGCGATCGATCACAATCAAAGGAGGAAGATGTTCTCCCTCGTAACGCAACTGCCCATATGGATCATCTTCCACAATCGGGATTCCGTACTTGTCGGCAAGCAGCACTAGTTCGTGCCTGCGCCCCTCCGCCAGAGTGGTACCACCTGGGTTTTGGAAGTTGGGCAGGATATACATGAACTTCGGGCCAGAGCGTAAAGAACCTTCGAGCGAGTCCGTCCGCAAACCGTCCTCATCGATCGGTACTGAGACGTACTCGGCTCCGTAAACATTAAATGCCTGCAAGGCGCCTAGGTATGTGGGCGCTTCGACCAGCACCCGGTCTCCGGAATTGATGAGCAACTTTCCGATCAAATCCAAGGCCTGCTGCGACCCGGAAGTGATAAGCACATTATCGACATTGGCGCGGATCCCATAACGAGCCATGTTCTGCGCGATCATCTCGCGCAAGGGCTCATAACCTTCCGTCGCGCCATACTGCAGCGCCAAAGAGCCGTTGGCCGTCAGCACTTTGTGACAAGCCTCTTGGAAGCGCTCAACCGGAAACACCTCGGGAGCGGGAAGGCCACCAGCAAATGAGATAACTTCAGGGCGCTGCGTGATCTTCAACAGTTCGCGGATCGCGGAGCCTTTAATGCCCTTGGTGCGGAGCGCGTAACGGGACGTCCAGGCAGTCGACATCGCAGCCCTCCTCTGTGCTGATTGTAAGCTGATGACCATGCGCTCTGGCTGTGACGTACAACGCCCAATAGATGACTAGCGTCACCATAGTTGTGTGACGCTCAGCACGTGACGTCGCACTTTTTGTACTTCGCTTGTCGCAAGTTCAAAATTCTGAGCGTCGGGTTTCCGCATACCTCCAAAGCTACTGTTTCTTGGGACCCAGCGACCACTGATTCCTGGCAGAAGGATTGCACTAGCAAAAGTGGGCGTAAATGAAGCGGGTTGCAACCGTACTCACTACGATTTCAGCTCGCCTTCATTCCCTACCTCCATCTCTCTCTGCGCCCAACGAGCCGTCCCGCAATGGACGGCTCATTTTTGAAGGCGTACAAGCTCCTGTTTGAGGAGCATCCCGAAGCCTGCTTTGTATTCGAGCAGGAAGCGAGTGGTGGGTCAGCAGCCTTGGTTTAGCTGATTACTGGCTGGGGATAAGTCGGGCGAATTCCCGCCATTGGTGCGACGGCTCCGCACTATTCCCCCGTCCCCCGAATGTTGTATTTCGTGAGTTTGTACGCCAGCGCGCTACGGGAGAGGCCAAGTCGCCGTGCCGCCTCCGCTTGTGCGCCTCGGGTCGAGGTAAGGGTCTTCACAATGAGTTCCTTTTCTGTTTGATCGAGGAAAGCGCTGAGGTCAAATGAGCCCGAGGACTGCGCAACCGGAGCCGCTTGCACCGCATTGTTTCCATTATTCGGAGTACTGATGGAAGCACCCGCGGCTGCACTTAAACCCTGCGGTACGGGAAAATCCTCGACTCCCATTTCTTCTTTGCTGGAGAGAATGTAGGCACGCTCGATCAGATTCTTGAGCTCGCGAATATTACCGGGAAAGTGGTACCGCTGTAGATTCGTAAGCGCATCCGAGCTGATGCTGCGCGGCGGCAGTTTCAACTCCGTGGCTACCTGGCGCAAAAACATCTCACACAAGCCGCGGATATCGTCCTGACGTTCTCTTAAGGGGGGCAGGTGGATGGGCACGACCGCCAGCCGGTAATAAAGATCTTCGCGAAATAGTCCATCTTTGACTCGCTGCTGCAAGTCGCGATGCGTGGCCACCAGCACTCGAACGTTGACCTCGCGCGGCTTAGTCGACCCAACCCGCAATAATTGCCCGTCCACCAGGATACGCAACAGTTTTGCCTGCGCCGCCGGCGACATCTCCCCGGCCTCGTCTAGAAATAGAGTGCCTTCATTGGCCGCTTCGAATAATCCCTGGCGTGGCCGATCGGCTCCGGTAAACGCGCCTTTCTCATGTCCGAACAGCTCGCTTTCCAGCAATGTCTCGGTGAACGCCGCACAATTCACCGCCACGAAAGCCTTGGCGCTGCGTGGGCTGTTGCGGTGAATCGCCCTCGCGACCAACTCTTTCCCAGTGCCGGTTTCGCCTGTGATCAGGACCGTGGCGTTAGTGGGCGCAACTCGTGCAATCTTTTCCCGGACCGCCTGGACCCCCGCGCTCTCCCCATAGACATCGGACGCCCCTTCCAGCCGTACCACAGCGTCCTTCAACAGCACGTTCTCGCGGCGCAGTCGAGTGTGCTCGCAAGCTCGCCGCGCCGTTGCGCGGATTACGTCGGGCTGAAACGGTTTTGTCAGGAAGTCGAACGCGCCCTGGCGCATGCTGGCAACCGCTAGTTCGATCGTCGCTACGCCAGTGAGCATCACCACCGAAATGGTCGGATCGGATTCCCCCACTGCCGCAATCACTTCCAACCCTTCGCCATCCGGCATCTTCTGATCGGTAAACACTACATCGAAGTCATTGCTGGCGAGGTATCGTTTGGCTTCTTCAACGCCAGCGGCTTCAGAGAGTTCATGCCCATCCTGGCGCAGGTTCGCCACCAGGATCCTTCGCATATTCGGTTCATCATCAACTAGTAGGATTCGACCCATCTTGCACCTTAATCATTCACGCTGCCGGGCAGCGAAACGCAAATGGGAGCATCGCTTAAAGAAACTTCGTCACAGTACCAGGTAGCTCCCTATCGGCATTTGCAATCGTATAAGCAATTGCAAGGCCAACTACGTTGCCATTGTCCCGGTCGAGCCGCACCGGTGGCGCACCGATTTTTTCATCATTTCCGGAATGGCCGACTTCGTGCAAGCAGAACTCCATCGTGTTATCCGTATCTTGCCCGAACTGGGAATATGCGCCTGGAGTAAGTGCCATGCGGCGATTTAGAAATCCAGAACACGTGCTATTCTCCAGCCATTCCTTACTGGATCATGCATAGGCACAGACGAGGCCTGCCCGAAAGTCGGTTGAAAACAGCTGATCCTCTCATCTTCATATCGCAAGCGTGTTCCGAGGCTGCGGTGCGTGCGTATCGGATGAGTTCGATTCTACGCACAATCCCGCGATTTGCCTTCCTCTCCGTGCTGTGTTTCCTCGCGCTAATCCTAAGTGCGCAAGCACAGATTTCCCCCGGACCGCTCTCTCGAGCCCATCAGACTCTGGAAGGCTCCACTCATTGCGCATCCTGCCACAAATTTGGCGGACAAGCCGCTCTCAAGTGTCTGGAGTGTCACACGGAGATTGCTGCACGATTGAATGCACATCGTGGCTTGCACGCTTCCTACGGCCTGAATCCTGCCTCCAGCCAGGAGTGTGCGAAGTGCCACTCCGAACATAACGGCGAGGATTTCCCCCTGGTGAAGTGGACTCCGACTCCCACCGGCTTTGATCACGGTAAAACGGGTTATAGGCTCCAGGGCAAACATGCTGCATTGCGATGTAATCAGTGCCATACCGCCGAGCGCATCGCGCCTATGGAGCGCGTGTCGATCCAGGTGCGCGACCGAAGCAGAACATTTCTAGGTCTGCCGCAAGCGTGCACAACATGCCATAAGGACGAACACAATGGGCGGCTCGGCGCGAACTGCCAGCAGTGCCATAACTTTGAGGATTGGAAAAACGTTGCGCAATTCGATCACAACAAAGCCAAATATCCCCTGACCGGATTGCACGCCCAGGTCACTTGCCAGAAATGTCACACACCGGGTCCCGATAACAAGCCGCGTTACGTGGGCCTTGTGTTCAGCAAATGCACTGACTGCCACGCCGATCCGCATAAGGGAACTTTTGCGCAGACCTGCCAATCCTGTCACAGCACTTCGGGCTGGAAGCGGGTTTCGCTGCAGAACGTAAACGAGAAATTCGATCACTCCAAAACCAGGTATCCCCTCATCGGAAAACACCAGAGCGTCGATTGCCTCGCTTGTCACAAGGGCGGCGATTTCAAAAAACCTCTCGCTTTCCAGAAGTGTGCGGATTGCCATCAGGACATTCACAGCGGTCAATTTGCCAGGCGACCGAGCGGCATCGAGTGCTCGGCATGCCACACGGTGGATGGATTCAAACCATCAAAGTTCGATGTGAAGGGGCATGCCACCAGCGCCTATCCTCTGGAGGGCAAGCATTCCAGCGTACCCTGCGCGCAATGTCATATCCCGAAAGGCAGGGACACGCTTTATAAGATTGCGTTCGCCAAGTGCATGGACTGCCACAAGGACGAACATCAGGGGCAGTTCGCGCAAGCTCCTCACCTGAACCGTTGCGAGCAGTGCCACAACCTGAAAAGCTACCGGCCGTCAACCTTTACTCTGGCGCGCCATAAGGAAACACGCTTCATTCTGACGGGCAGCCATGTCGCGACTGCCTGCGGCGATTGTCATAAAGAGCGTCCCACGCCGGAGAAGCCTCACGTGGTGCTGTACCGCTTCGAGGACCGCCGCTGCACTGTCTGTCACAACGATCCGCATAAGGGCCAATTCGAGGATCGTATGCAGCACTCGCGTGCCGACGGCTCGCCTGCCGGTTGCGAAGCATGCCATTCCACGGTCTCGTGGAAAGATCTTCAGAAATTCGATCACTCTAAAACTAGCTTTCCGCTAGCGGGTGCGCACCGCGGCACCGCCTGCATCGATTGTCATAAGCCACTCAACATGGAAACCAGGATGATGAATGTCGATTTTAAGGCCGCACCGAACAAATGCGAGCAATGCCATGACGACATTCACGGGAAGCAGTTCGCAAACGCTAACCGCATCACGCCTTGTGCCGAGTGCCACAACTCGACCAAGTGGAAGCCATCTCTCTTCGACCACGAGAGGCGTACCAGCTTCTCCCTGGCAGGAGCTCATGAGCGCGTGCGTTGCGAGGCTTGCCACACAGCTCGACGATCATTCGAAGGCAAAACTGTGCTCTTCTACAAGCCAACCGCGAAAGAGTGCGCCGCTTGTCACGCCCCCGCTAAGACATAAACTGCTCCCGGCGAGCAGCTCTGATCAGCAGTGGCCATGCACCGGCTAGCAGCTAAAACTGCGGGTCCGAAGCGCTTCGGACAAGTCGTGAATTCGTTCAGGAATTTGAACTCGTCAAGCTTTTCGGACGCCAGATTTTTGAGCAATCTGGACTAAAAAGTAAATTCTTCCGTCCCTACAATGAAGAACTTACCTCGAGTGAGCACGTTGATAATTTGGTCATCCGGCCCATGTCCGCCCGAACAGTGCCTTCTGTAACTTTTCTGGCCGATGTCCAACCGGATATTCTTTTGGGCGTCGGATTGCTTATTTGAATTCCATCCTTTTTCGTCTTTAACGAATTCGTTAATTCATTCTTCCTAAATTCTTTGGTTTGTTTTTTGCTGTCGACCTTCTCACGAGCAAAGTGGGGCATCCGTGTTTGCGACGGTTTTGACAACTTTGCTGTTGGCGTTGCTGCCCGCAGGCATACCTCCTGGCGGACAAGGACAAAGCTACGCCCAGACCCGCAGTCCGCACGGAAATTTGAACCTGCCCTGTCAAAATTGTCACACCTCATTGGGCTGGAAACCGGTTCGAGCGATTCCGGAATTTGACCATAATCGCACCAGCTATCCCCTGCGCGGCATGCACCAGGGCGTAAGCTGCACCGGATGCCACACCAAGCCCGTCTTCTCCAACGTAGGCACCAAGTGTGCCGATTGCCACGCCGACATTCATAAACGTCAGCTGGGAGCCAATTGCGAATCCTGTCACACCGTTAAAGGGTGGATGGTCTCCGTGAAGCAGATTCAGAGCCACCAGAATCGCTTTCCCCTCATTGGCGCGCATGCCGCCGTGGAATGCGATGCGTGCCACAAGAACGCTGCCCTCGGCCAGTTCACAGGTTTATCGACGGCTTGCTATACGTGTCACTCCAATCAGTTCCAACAAGCCGCCAATCCCAACCACGTGGCCGCAGGATTCTCAACCACGTGCGAGCGCTGTCACGGAATGAACAATTGGGTGAACGTCCATTTCGATCACGCCGCGACCGGGTTTCCGTTGACAGGCGCTCACACCACCGTCCCTTGCCGCCAGTGTCACGTCAACGGCAATTTCAATCTGACCAGCGCCAACACGGCCTGCTCTTCATGCCACCTGAAGGATTTTCAGAAGACAAACAATCCCAATCACGTGGCCGCCGGCTTCTCGCAGAGTTGCGAAGGATGCCACAACACTACAGCTTGGCAACCCGCGACCTTCGATCACAGCAAGTCAGGCTTCCCCTTGACCGGTGCGCACGCGACTACGCCCTGTGCCCAATGTCACGTCAACAATAACTACAACCTGACCAACACCAGTTGTGTTTCCTGTCACCTGAAGGATTACCAGAGCACCAACAATCCCAACCATGCCCGGCAGGGATTCGCGCAAACGTGCCAGGTGTGCCACAACACGACGGCTTGGCAACCAGCTCAGTTTGATCACAGCAAGTCAGGCTTCCCCTTGACCGGTGCGCATGCCACGACACCTTGCGCGCAATGCCATGTCAACAACAACTACAACCTGACCAACACTGCATGCGTGTCGTGCCATCTGAAAGATTTTCAGGGCACCACGAATCCCAACCACGTACAGGCGAATTTCCCTCAGACTTGCCAGCAGTGCCACAACACCACCGACTGGGGCAACGCAACCTTCAATCACGCCAGCACCGGATGGCCGCTAACCGGCTCCCACATCAGTACGCCGTGTCTGCAATGTCACGTGAACGGAAACTACAACCTGACCAGCGCTAATACCGCTTGCGTATCGTGTCACTTGAAGGATTACCAGGCGACCAACGACCCGAACCACGTTCAGGCGGGATTCCCCCAGACGTGCCAGCAGTGCCATAACACCACCGATTGGGGAGGTGGCTCGTTCAATCACGCCAGTACCGGATGGGTTCTCACCGGTTTCCATGCCACCGTCTCCTGTCAGCAATGCCACACGAACAACAATTACAAGCTGACCAGTTCCAACACTCAGTGCGCCTCGTGTCATATGACCGATTTCAATGCCACCAACAATCCGCCGCATCCTGCCGCGGGATTCCCGACCGACTGCTCCGTATGCCACAGCACGTCATCCTGGCTGGGAGCAACCTTCAATCACGCCAGCACTGGCTGGCCGCTCACCGGCTTCCATGCCACGGTTCAGTGCAGTCAATGCCACGTCAGCAATAACTACAAGCTGACCAGTACCGCATGCGTGACGTGTCACTTGCAGGATTTCCAGACAGCCAAGAGCCCCGACCACCTCGCGTCAGGTTTCCCGCAGCAATGCAATGTGTGCCATAACACCAGCGCGTGGATTCCGGCGAGCTTCAATCACAACAACACGCCTTTCCCGCTGACCGGATTCCACGTTAAGGTTCCGTGCGCCCAGTGCCACGTGAACAACAACTACACCAGCCTGCCCACGGATTGCTATTCGTGCCACAAGGCGGATTACACGGCTACCAATAATCCGAACCACACGTCGGCAGGATTTCCGACGACCTGTGCCACTTGCCACAACACAACCAACTGGCTGGGAGCGACCTTCAATCACACCTGGTTCCCCACCAATCACGGCGGAGCCAATGGCGTGTGCTCAACCTGCCACACCAATCCAAGCAACTATCTGGTGTTCCAGTGCACGAACTGCCATCAGAAATCGCAGACTGATTCCAATCACCGCGGCGTGAGTGGCTACGTTTACAACAGCACGAATTGCTACAACTGCCACAGGAATGGGGGAGGCGGATAGGCCCATCAATTGCATTTGATAAGCGGCAGCGTTCGGAGTTTTGGACGATCTACGTTATGGATGAGCAAACAGAACCACCGCACGTCGAGACAACAAATGAAGTTCACGCTCAAACTCACTCCCCTTTTGTTGTTGGTGACGCTGGCTGCCGCCCAGAACAGCACTACTCCGCCTGCCCAGATTCAGACTCTCAATGTCCTCCGCGTTGGCGCCGATCTTAAGATTGAGATCACATTGAGCCAGCCCGTGCAGCCTGGTGTGATGCTGGCTAACCATCCGAACCGCCTGGTGCTTGATTTTCCAAACACCTCCTCTGACGCGCGCCAACAACGTAAAGATGTGAATGAAGGGGGCGTAAAGGCGATTCGGTTTGCATTGAACAGCACCAGCCCACTGGTCACGCGATTGATAATTGATTTGGATGAGTTTCGTCCCCATGCTATTGCCGCTCAGGGCAACAAGATCATCGTAACGATTCCGCTATCGGACAAAGTAGCAGACCGTGCAGCGCGCAAAGGTGCGCCGGCGCCTGCCGCATCCGGCTCGCTCTTAGGACGCTTGCATCGCAATCCGCAACCCACGATCGCATATGGCGACATGGCTACAACCGGGGCGCCCGTTCTAACTCCCCCAGCGCTGCCACCTCTGAACCTTCCAGATACACAAGCGACTTCAACGTCATCCGCGAAGCCGGCTACAAGCTCGCGGCCCACGGCCGCTCATCCCAGTTATGGCAGCCTGCAGCAAGGGACGGTCTTTCCCAGTGCCGGCTCGCCCGGCGCCGGAACTGTGCCTCCTCTGAGCACTGCTGCTGGCCAGATAAACCCGAATGACAGCGCGCACTCCGCCGCCAACAACATCAACCCAACAGGTTCGGCGCGCTCATCCCCGACGCCCAAGTCGGCTGCCGTTGTGGGCACAACTAACGGCAAGGTGACTCCGCCGTCACTCCCTTCGGCGACCGCAAGCACCTCATCGGTCACTACCCGAGAGCAAGCTTTACCGACAGCTGCGGTGCCGAACAGCAGCACAGCCTCAAAAGCAATTACAGCGCCTGCAACCTCGCCAGACAACTCGTTGGAAACGTTGTTGGCCGGCGCGTCGAAACTTTCCCTTAACACTGCGAAACTAGCTGCGAGTATTGCTGCGGCACAACCGTTGCCGCCTTCTCCATCGGCGAAGAAATCTCCCGACAATGCAGTCTCGTCCGCTGGCAATACAAACACCACGCATACCCCGTCGACTGCGGCGGCTGGACTATCTGCTTCGACGAATGACTCGAACACGCCCACAAATTCCCAACCTGCGCCGCCTATTGTTGCTGCCACGTCGAACGAAGCACCGCCTGTGATGGATGCCGCGACAACCAACAGCAGTTCGCAACCTGAAGCCACCGCCAACAATTCATTGCTCCCGACGTTAGCTACGCGGCAGCCTAATTCGGATGTGCGAATGACTTTCCGGGTGAAATACGTTACAGAAGGCGCCGCTTACCTGGACGGCGGAAGGAGCGCAGGACTGACGGAAGGCATGAAGCTTGAGGTTCGCGAGATCCGGAGCGAAAGTGGCCAGTCTCTCGATCCCTCACATCCTGGACAGCAAGTAGTCGCAGAATTGCAAGTGATCTCCGTGGCAGAGAGCTCGGCAGTGACGGAGATTCGCCTGCCGCAGGGCGATGTCAAACCAGGGGACTATGCATTTCTGTCATCGCAAGATACGGAATTGCTGATCGCGCACCGCTCTTTGAGTGCGACGCGCAAATATCCCACGGTGATCTCCTTCACCGAAGGCGACCCGCTTGATGAGGAAGCCCGTGAAGCATTACCCCGGCCTCCGCTTCCGGAAATCAACCGCGCCCGGGGCCGAATCGGATTCGACTACTCCAGCGTTGTGAGCCACGGCGCCTTCAGTTCAACCAGTTCGAGCACCGGGATCATGATGCGTACGGACATCACGCGTATCGGGGGCACTTACTGGAATCTGAATGGCTACTGGCGCGGACGCCTGACTCATTCTTCCAGCGCAGGACAGCAAACGCTGCAAGACTTGCTCAACCGCACCTATACGCTCGGTCTCACTTACGACAACCCAAAGTCGCCCTGGGTTGCCGGTTTCGGCCGTCTTTATCTGCCCTATGCCACCAGTCTCGACACCATCGATGGCGGGTACTTCGGCCGTCGCGTCAACACCATGGCGACCATTGGAGTGTTCGCCGGATCGACCCCCGATCCCACTTCATGGAGCTACAACCCTGATCAGGAAATTGGCGGAGTGTTCGTGAACTTTCAGGGTGGCAGCTTCGATGCCACACGCTATACCAGTACGGCGGGTGTTGGCGTGAACATGCTGAAATGGAGCATCAATCGGCCCTTTGTCTTTTTCGAAAACGGTATCTACTACAAACGCTCCTTCTCCCTCTATAGCGCAGTGCAGGCCGATCGCCCCGCAGCCAATGCCGCGGTGGCTTCTCCCGGCGCAGGACTCAGCCGAAGCTTCACTACCTTGCGTGTGCAACCCATCGAACGCTTCGAATTCGATGTGAACCACACTTACTTCCGCGACCTGCCGACGTTCGACCCGACCCTGATCGGCACTGGTTTGTTGGACAAATATCTTTTCCAGGGATTCAGTTTTGGTCCTCGCATAGAGGTGGTGAAAGATATCTGGGCCTATTCATCTTTTGGCCGCAGCAGCCGCAGTGGAGACGCCAAAGCTTCCTGGAACCAGATGTATGGCATCACCCTCGGCCATATTCCCTGGACACGGGTGCGCGCCGATGTCCACTACTCGAAGTTCGACAGCTCCTTCGGCTCCGGAAAGTACACAGCGATGTCGTTGTCGCGCAGCTTCAAAGATACCTTCCGCTGGGAGTTGCTGGCCGGCATTCAGGACTACGCTTCGGCCCTCGCTACCAACAACCGCTCGCATTTCATAACCGGCACCGTCGAGGCTCCTTTGGGAGCGAACTTTTTCCTGCAAGGCGGCTACACCTGGAATCGTGGCGGCACCCAGAATTACGACCAGTATCTTTTCTCCGTCGGCTACCGTTTCGATTCCAAGTACAAGAGTGCTCATTGATGAAGTTCACCCGACAATCCGCACAATTTCTTGGTGCCGCGTTGGCCGTGACCATGTTTGCATTCGCCTGTCCGACTCGGGTTGTTGCCGGAGATACTTCGCTCGACGAGCTGCTGAACCGCACCAGTAAACAAGTCACCGCCTTCGTCGATCAATTCTCGTCTGTTAAGTGTACGGAGCACGTTACCCAGGAAAAGCTAGGGGAGAAAGATAAGGTTGAGCGCAGGGTGGAATCGGCTTACGACTATCTTGTCATCCTCGGCAATTCAGGTGGTGAACTGACCCTCGACGAGTCGCGCTTGGCGGTGGAAGACGCGAAGCACAAAAAGACAGAGAAGAACCAGAGCACTCCCCTGCTCGTCAGTAACGGCTTTGCCACTCTGTTCTTGATCTTCCATCCTTATTACACGAACAGTTTTCAGTTCAGGCAGTTAGGTGAGGAAGTCGTGATTGGCCGAAACTTGGTTAAGGTTCAATTCCAGCACATTCCTAATACGCGATCGGTGGCGGCACTGGCGGTGCGCGGCCGTGAATATGCCCTCGATTTGGGGGGCACCGCCTGGATCGATTCGCGCACCGGCAACCTGGCCAAAATCAGCGCGGGGATCGATCAGGGCGTCGAGGACATTGGCATGAAATCGTTGCGCTCTGAAGTCGATTTCGCACCCGTACGTTTTGGTTCCGACGAAAGCACATCATGGTTTCCGTCACATGCCATAGTTGAAGTTCAGACCCGGCGCCAACATTGGCGCAACACCCACGTGTTCACCGACTACAAACAGTTCTCGGTGAGCACAGAAGAGCAGGTAGCTAAACAATGAGTACCAGCATTCTTGCCGCGCCCGCGCGTCCGCGAGTTGCAGCAGGTTCAAAGTCAAACAGCGGCCACCGTCTACTGTTGATCTTCGGCTACGCGCTGGCCATCGCCTTACTCCTGGCGCTCACGATTTATGGTTGGGATTACTACACCCTGAGCGCCGCCCAGCGTCCGTTCTCACCCAAGCACCCGGCCTTAAGGCCGAGCGGCACCATTGGTCTGAAGCTTGGTTTTCTGGGGATGTTCGTTTTCTTCGCCATTTTTCTTTATCCCCTGCGCAAACGATGGCCCTGGCTGATGAAACAAGGCAACACGCGGCACTGGCTCGACATTCATGTGCTCTTAGGACTCTCGGCGCCATTTATCATCGCCTTCCATTCGTCATTCAAGTTTCAAGGCTTTGCGGGCATCGCCTTCTGGATCATGGCCGCTGTTTCGGCGAGCGGCGTTGTTGGACGCTATCTCTACTCCCAGATCCCGCGCAGCCTGAATGCCGCCCAGCTCTCCCAAAAAGAGATACAAGAGCTACAGGCACAACTGGGGTCGCAACTGGCTGAGCAGCAACTTCTGCCGCAAGCAGACCTTCGAGCCGTACTTCGACTCCCAAGTCCACAGCTGGTTGCGAAGCTCCCCATTGCGGTTGCGATCGTGTACATGATGATTCTCGATGTCGTTCGTGTCTTACGAGTCGCCAGACTGCGTCGCCACGCGCTCAACGGGATAGAGATTCTCACAACCCTCGGCGGCCTGCTTCCCACCACCCATCGCGAACTCGAGCGCGCAATTGCCATCGCCCGGGAAGATGCGGCGCTCGCCAAACGCATTCTGTTCCTCTCGCGATCGGAGAAGGTGTTCCATCTCTGGCATGTCGTGCACAAACCCTTCAGCTACACTTTCGCCGTGCTGGCAATGATCCATATCGGACTTGTGATGATGATGGGCTACATGTAGGTATCTCTTATGGAGACATTGGTGGCTTTCATCATCACGGTTGCAGTCGCGGCATTCTTTTTGCGCGGCTATCTCAAGGGTCTGAAAGGACGGGACGAGCGCGCACGCAAATCTGCGGAAAAGGGCAAGCTCTACTCCGAAGGACCAAAATCGCAGCACCCGCATATCGACACGGCGTACTGCATAGGCTGTGCCACCTGCACCAGCGTTTGTCCCGAGGGCGATGTTCTCGCCATGATCGCGGGCAAAGCCGCGATCGTGAATGGCTACAAATGTATAGGTCACGGCCTGTGCGCCGAAGCTTGTCCAGTTGGCGCCATCACCATGGTCATGGCGAGTCCGAGCATGGGCGCCGATATGCCGTTTTTGACGCCTGAACACGAGACCACGATCACCAACCTCTTCATCATTGGCGAACTCGGCGGTCTCGCTTTGATTAAGAATGCGGTGAACCAAGGGCGCGATTGCGTCGATACCATAACTTCCAGGCTGGCAAATCGCACACCAGCGCGTGTCCCGGATGTCCATGATTTGCTGATTGTGGGAGCTGGCCCTGCCGGAATCACTGCTTCGCTTCGCGCCATCGAGAACAAGCTCAACTATGTCACGCTCGAGCAGGATGAGATCGGCGGAACCGTTGCCAAGTACCCACGCCAGAAGCTGGTCATGACCAGTCCCGTCGAATTTCCCATGTACGGGAAGTTCAAGAAGACGGAACTCTCCAAGGAAAACCTCCTCGCTTTCTGGGACATGGTTCTGAACCGCTCCGATTTCAATGTCCGCACCGGCGAAAAGGTCGAAGACATCAACAAAACCCCTGACGGCGTTTTCACGGTTCAAACCGCTAATAACATCTACCGCGCGCACGCCGTGGTGCTCGCCCTCGGACGCACCGGAACTCCTCGCAAACTTGGCGTCAAAGGCGAAGAACTGCCCAAGGTGATGTATCGCCTGATTGAAGCCGATCACTACGTTAACAAAAAGATTCTCGTCGTCGGCGGTGGCGACAGCGCCGTTGAAGCCGCCGTGGGATTGGCCAATCAGAGCGGAAATCAAGTCACGCTGTCCTATCGCAAAGAAACCTTCCTGCGAATCAAGGAGAGAAATGCTCAGCGCATCGAGCAGTGTATGCGCTCCGGCAAAGTCAAAGTCCTGTTCAATTCGATCCCTACGGAAATCAGACCCGAGTCGGTGCTGCTGGATGTCGGCGGGCAATTGCAGGAGATTCCTAACGACTTCGTCTGGATTTTCGCAGGAGGCACCCCACCGAACGACTTCCTCAAGAAGATTGGGGTTGGTTTCGGAATGCGCGACCAGACCGTTGAAGCCAGCAACGAAGCCAAGCAGGACCCCTTCCTGAATCGCCCAATGGTGGAAGCCGGCATCGGGGATTAGCTCGCCTTCAACTCGCGTGCTCCGCTAACCCGAACACAGCGTGTCCTGAGCGTAGTTCAAACGATCCCTTGCCCTTCCGGTCGAGCGAAGCTTCCAACCCTCCTCCGTGTCATGTCTGACACAGTGTCCCTCCCAGCCCACAGTCCAACCCTCCTGGTGGCGGCGTAAGTCCTTTCTAGGCAATAGCCTCTCACTGGTATCCCTCCTGCACTTCCTCTAGCCGTCTTGGCATGGGAGAAGCAGATGAAGCAGGCCGAAACCAACGCGAAGCTGGCTCACACCGTAGTCCTGACCGCCATTGCGGTTCTGCTGGCGACGCAGGCTGTAGCCCAGAAGAATCGGCCTCGGACGCAGCGCCAGCTGATCGTCAGCATCCCTGATCGCAAACTCGCCGTAGTTCAGAACGGCCACGTGCTACGCGTGTTCACGGTTGCGGTCGGGGCCAGCGTCAGTCCGAGCCCAACCGGCGAGTTTCAGATCATCAATCGGGTCTCTCATCCCACCTACTACCACCCCGGACAGGTAATCCCTGCGGGCAACGACAATCCGCTTGGTCCCCGCTGGATTGGTCTCAATCGCAAAGGCTACGGCATTCACGGAACCAACGTCCCGAGTTCCATCGGCAAGGCTGCTTCTCACGGATGCATTCGGCTCCGTAATCGAGACATTGAGCAGCTCTTCGAAATGGTTCGGCCGGGCGATTCCGTCGAGATTCGCGCCGAGCGCGATCACGAAACAGCCGAACTGTTGGGCGGCGAGCGCACCGACAGCACCACGCTCGCTCAATCTCTCCCCCAAATTACTGCTGGAGGCGGACAGTGAAACGCGCTAAGCAGCGATCACAACGCCCCTGCGCAAAAGGATTCGAACGAAGCAGTTTTGAAGGAGTGAACTTATGCAACTCGTAATGACAACTCTCGCAGTAATAGCTGGACTGGTTTTCTCCATCGCCATCTCACTTCTCGTAGAAGAGTTCATCTTCGGAGAGGTCTTCCGTTTGTTCTTTGCCCAGCAGGCGGTCGAACGGGTTCGGGCACGTTACGCAGCGCGCTAACGCGCGGGAGGCAGGCAATGCTGTTCCTGAAATACTTGCTCATGACACTCGGCATTGGGATGATCCTGGTAGCAGCAGCCATCCTGAGCCACGATCTTTACCTTGAACTGAAACATCGCCGTGCTTTGGCAACGCCCGGCGAAAGTCCACTCCCGCCCGCGCCGCCCATTCGTTGGCGGACAGGCCTGGCCCTCGTCTTTCTCGCGTGGGCGCCAATGCTGCTGGCGCTGAGTATCTTCGTGGTCCCTAGTGGCATGGCTGGCGTACGCGTCAGCCAGACTCAGGGCACTCTGCCGGGAACGCTCTATCCCGGAGTGCATTTCGTGACTCCGCTTGCCGAGAGCGTCGCCTTGTTCGACACGCGCGACCAGTTATTCACCACCGGTTCTCCGGAAGAGCAATCCAGGAAAGAACCGAAGGAAACCAAGCCTAAGCTTGAGCCGCTGAATGTTCAGGCTAAAGAAGGCCTCATCGTGGGTCTCGCAATCACGGTGCGTTACCGGCTCAATCCCAATCGCCTCGATTACATTCAGGCCAACTTGCCCCAGCCGGTTGAGAAGGAAATCGTGCCCGGAGTGGTTGCAAGCGTATGGCGCGACCTGGTTCCCAATTACACCGTTCGCGACGTATTCGCCGCCAGGCGCGAAGAAATTCGCAAGCGCGCCGCCGGCCTGATCACTCAGAAGCTGGCGACGGACGGCATCATAGTTAAGGAGGTCATGTTACGTGACATCCAGTTGCCACCTGAATACGCCAAGGGCTTGGAAGACCTGCTGCTGAAAGAACAGGAAAGCGATCGCATGGGAGTTGAGACCGACATTCAGCGAAAGCAGGTGCGAATCTCCGAACTCGAAGCCGAAGCGCAAAAGGTTCAGCAGGTAAAGCAGGCGGAGGGCCAAGCCCAGGTACGGGTACTGCAAGCCAAGGGCGAAGCCGACGCCATGAAATACACACTGCCGCTGAAGCAACAGCAGATCGAGCAATCCCGCCTCGAAGCGGAAGCTCACAAAGAGGCAACTGTGAAGAACGCCGAGGCCATGGCGCAAGCCAAGGTGATCGACAGTAAGGCGGAGATGGAACGGAGGAAACTGCTGGCCGATGCAGAGGCGGACCGCATTCGCGTAACCGCCCTTGCCGACGCCGAGCGCATGAAGAGTGAAGCTGCGATTCTGAAGTCGAATCCGCTGCTCATCAACAAAATCGTTGCCGAGCGACTGTCCGACAAGCTGCAGATCATGATGGTTCCGGCCGATGGCAAATTCTTCTTCGCTAACGACGTTTTGCGCAGTATGAACACGGCCAATCATGTGAGCCAGGCCGGGGACCCGGAAGACGCTCCCAAGCAGTGACCGAAGCGTTGTTCCGTGGGCACGTAATCGCACGTGCCCCTATGCGGCTACCGTAGGAGTCAGAAGCCAAGGTCTAAATGACTCACGTAGGCCCAGACGCCCTCGTCTGGGCGGCCGAGCGTAGCTCGGCGAGATGACTATGCAACGAGAGATCGGAACCACGAGAACAACGCCAGGGATGCTGAACCCAAACGCCCTTGATCTCACCATGAACACCGCAGGTTATAATTCGCGAGTTCCCCGAATGACCGGCCTTCTAGCACGCTGCTTGCGGCTTCCTTGTCCCCTGCTGCTCATACTCTCCCTTGTTTGTTTCGCCGCCGATTGGTCCACGCCTGTTCACCAGCTCGCACAGAAGATCGTGGCCGATACCGGGCCCGGTGCTGTTTCCCTAACCTTCTCCAATCGTTCGTCGCTGACCAGGATGGATGTTGATGCCGTACAAGCGGCGCTCATTACCCAGCTCGCCGCCGCAGGAGTGCGCCTGGTGAATCCCGAACAGGCCTCCGTTGTCGTCCAAATCAGCCTGTCGGAAAATCTGCAAAAGTACGTGTGGGTGGCACAGGTTCAGCAGGGCTCCGACACCAAAGTAGAAATCGTTTCCGTGGCGCGCCTCGACACCCCCGCTCCCATCCACGAACCCGTCCAATTGACCATTCGCAAAATCCTGGCCTGGTCACAAGACGAGCGGATTCTCGACGTTGCCGTCATCGACAGCAGCCCGCCCAGAGTCATCGTTCTTGACCCTAACAAGGTCGCCATCTACGCCCTGCAGCAGGGACAATGGCAGCTCCAGCAGTCGCTTCCGATCCACCACTCGCGACCGTGGCCGCGAGACTTGCGCGGCAGACTCATGCTCCGCCCAGATCACCTTTTCGACGCCTATCTTCCCGGAATGGCCTGCACCAGCACTGCTGCTCCCATTTCCATGGCTTGTCGCGACAGTGATGATCCTTGGCCGCTGGCAACGCAGCCAACCGCGATGAACGCCTTCTTCTCCCCCAGCCGGAATTTCTTCACCGGCGCCCTGTCGCCCGGGGTGGCGAAAGACAAAACCGTAGTCCCCTTCTCCAGCGCCGCTCCAATTCCGCGAGAAAAGTATGTCCTCTGGCTTTTTGCCGGCACCGACGGCCACCTCCACGAAGTAGACGGGATGAACAATCAGATGCTGGCGCGGACCAATTGGGGCAGTGACATTGCCGCCATTAAGACGAGCTGTGGATCAGGCTGGCAGATCCTCGCCACCAGTTCAGGCGACGGAACTGCGCCGGATACGATTCGCGCCTACGAGTTCCCGGATCGCGATCCCGTTGCAGCCAGCCTTCCCACAGAAATGAATGGCTCCGTGACATCGCTTTGGACCGAATCCACCGGCAACGGCGTGATGGCAGTTTCACAAAATCAACAGACGGGGAAATATGAGGCATATCGTTTGGCAATTGCTTGTGGTCAGTAGCCTGTTCCTGAGCGGACACGCGGGAGCTGCCACGCGTCCCCAGTATGGCGGCACCATTCATGTCATGACACGAAGGGCGCCCGCGTCCCTTGATCCCCTCGATCCCACCCAGCCGGACTCTATCGCTCGACGCAATCTTACAAACTTGCTGTTTGACTCGCTGGTCCTCATCGACGACTTTGGTCGCGTCAAACCTGCTCTGGCACTTTCGTGGGAGGCAGAGCCCGGCAATCAGCGCTGGCGATTTTGGCTGCGGTCCGGCGTCAACTTCGACGATGGGACACCTCTCACTCCTGCTCTGGTCGCTGCTTCCCTGCGTTCAGCCAATCCCTCATGGAACGTCTCCGCCGTGGATAACTCAGTATCTGTTGCATTGCCGAATTCCGATCCCGCTCTTCCCGCCAAGCTTGCCCTGGCTCGAAACGCCATTGTGAAGAGAACTCCCGCCAATATCAGCGGAACCGGACCATTTCACATCTCCGCTTGGCAGCCAGGCAAAACCCTGACCGTCGTGGCTAACGAAAACTACTGGGCAGGCCGACCTTTCCTGGATTCCGTGCAGATCGATTTCGGCAACACCTACCGCGATCAGTCAGTCGCCTTGGAGTTGAACAAGGCTGACGTCGTGGAGATCGCCCCTGAGCAGGCAAAGCGCCCAAGCATGGCGGGACAGCATCTTGTGATTTCTGAGCCCTTCGAGCTGATGGCGATCCTGTTCCGCAGGGACCCGCAATCACCCGAGGATGGGAAGCTGCGCCGCGCCCTCGCTCTCAGCATCGACCGCACCTCGATTAAGAACGTTCTGTTGCAAGGTACAGGTGAGCCCTCAGGCGCCGTTCTGCCCAACTGGATGACCGGGTACGCGTTCATGTTTCCTGCTGACGGGAATATCGACAAAGCTCGCGAACAGCGTATCGAAGTGGCCCAGGCTCCAGTCTGGACGATCGGCTTCGACCCTGGCGATTCACTCGGCCAGCTCATTGCCGAGCGTGTTGCACTGAATGGACGCGATGCCGGAATCCCAATTCAGACCTCGTCCGCTGGCAGCGCTGACCTCAGCATCGTGCGTGTGCAACCGGCATCTTTCAATCCGCAAACAGCATTGTCCAGCGTTTGCGGCGCGCTTGCTCTTCCTGCGCCCGACTTCAGCAACGAATCGGAAGCTGTTTTGTATCAGGCCGAGAACGCCATCCTTCAAACTCAAAGAATCATTCCACTCTTCCATCTACCCTTAAACTATGGAGTGAGCACGAAAGTGAAAGGGTTCGAGCTCAGGCGCGATGGAAGCTGGCAATTAAGTAATACTTGGGTAGCATCGGAGATTCAGTGAGTTTTCGCCGCAAACTGCTGCTCGTTTTCTCTCTCACCGTATTCGTCTCAGTCGCCACAGTCGCCTGGGTAGTTTCCGTCTTCACCAGGCGCACTTTCGAGCGTGCCAGTGACGAGCGCACCGCAACCTTGGTCGCTCAGTTTCACCGGGAATTTACTCGGCGTGGCGAGGACGTGGTGCGCCGCGTGGAGGCGATTGCTGCAAGCGAACCAGCCCTTCGAATAGCTCTGGCATTAAATCGCGGAGCGCCCGACTACGCCACCTTTCTTTCCGAGGCCAAGGCCCTGGCCGATGCTCAACAATTGGACTTCCTCCAACTGATCGACGACCAGGGAACTATCATCTCATCAGCCCAATCACCTGCTCGCTACGGCTACAAGGACACTACAGTTCACCTCAATCGAGCTGAAAATAAACCTGCCTTCTTGAAGCGCGAAGATCTGGGCAGCGGCACCGTACTCGGGTTGTTTGCGGTCAGGAGTGTGAACATTGCCGACAGGCCGCTCTTCGTAGTCGGCGGTCGTCGCCTGGACAAAGGTTTCGCTGCCTCACTTGATCTACCCGCTGGTATGCGCGCCTTCCTTTACCAGAATCTTGAGCCTGGCTTCTCTCCCCGACTCTTAATCGACCCTTCCGGGTCCCTTCAACAACCGGAGAGGTTTGCATCGCTAATCGCCAGAGTGAAACAACATGGAGAATCGCGTGAACTGATCTCCTGGTCGAATGACCAAGCGGACGCCGAATCGCTGGATGCATTCCCGCTGACCGGAGAAGATGGCCAACTTCTTGGTGTGCTTCTCGTAGGAAATTCGCAGCGTCCGTACATTGAACTCAGGGCTCGCATTCGGTCGGCAGTGCTGCTGATCGGCGGATCGGGTATCTTGATGGCCGTTGTGCTTAGCACCTGGATCGCTGCTCGAGTCACGCGGCCAGTGGAACAACTCGCCTCGGCTGCACAACAAGTCGCAGACGGGGACTGGAACACGCAAGTGCCCGTCTCCTCCAATGATGAACTGGGCCAGCTCGCTGAATCCTTCAACCAGATGACCCGGCAGATGCTTCAGCAGCGCGAGCACCTGGTGCAGACCGAAAGAGTCGCCGCGTGGCGGGAACTTGCTCGGCGATTAGCTCACGAACTCAAAAACCCGCTGTTCCCACTCCAGATAACCGTCGAGAATCTGCTCCGCGCACGCGAGCACAGCCCGGAAATCTTCGAGGAAATCTTTCGCGAGAGCACCTCGACCCTTCTGGCAGAAATACAGAACCTGAAAAATATTATTGCTCGCTTCAGCGACTTCTCCCGGATGCCGCAGCCGACATTCCAGCCGGTCTCGCTCAATGATGTCGTGCATGGCGTGATGCGGCTTTTTCAGGCACAGCTCGCAGCCGGCAATCAGCTTGGAATCACGCCGCAGTTGGAACTGCAGCCGGATCTGCCGCAGATTGCCGCCGATCCCGACCTGTTGCACCGGGCACTTTCGAATCTGGTGCTGAACGCGATGGATGCTATGCCCTCCGGCGGCGTGTTATCCGTTCGGACACTCGCGCTTGATGGCCGCGTGCAGCTGGAAGTTTCAGACACAGGTAGCGGTCTCTCGGCAGAAGAATGCGGCCGTCTTTTCACTCCTTATTACACTAGTAAAACCCACGGCACTGGACTGGGTTTGGCCATCGTGCAATCCGTCGTCAGCGATCACAATGGCCGAGTCTCAGTCAACAGTTCTCCGGGCCGCGGGACCACGTTTCGTATCGAGCTTCCTGTTAACTCAGACAAACTGGCCAGAAGCGAAAAGCGTCAGGAAAGCGCCCAAACCGGCGCCTGACGCGAGGAGATGGCTTGCCCCAAAAAGCACACCTGCTGATTGTCGACGACGAAGCCAATACTCTGGCCTCCCTGTCACGCGCTTTTCGACTGGCTGGTCACGAAGCGACCGTATCTGACAATGCCGTCAAAGCCCTCGACTTGGCCAAGTCTCAGCCCTTCGACTTGATCCTTTCCGATGTGGTAATGCCAGGCAAAGACGGCCTTTCCCTGCTGGAAGATCTGAAAGCGCAGGGCGTGACCGCGCCCGTCGTCATGATGTCAGGCCAAGCCCACATCGATATGGCAGTCAAGGCAACTCGACTGGGCGCTCTTGACTTTCTGGAGAAGCCCATCTCGACAGACAAACTTCTGGTGACCGTTGAGAATGCTCTCCGACTTCAGCGCCTCGAATCAGAGAATCGGCTGCTTCGTAGCCGCCTGGGCAAGCACGAGATTGTATGGGCGGGCGAAGCCATGCGCAAAGTCATGGCTCAAATCGACCGAGTCGCCGCCAGTGAAACTCGGGTGTGCATCCTTGGAGAGACCGGCACTGGAAAGGAGCTTGTCGCCCGCACCCTGCACGAGAAGAGTCAGCGAGCAACTGGACCATTCATCACGTTGAATTGTGCCGCGGTCCCGGCCGAACTAATCGAATCTGAACTCTTCGGACATGAAAAGGGATCCTTCACCGGAGCCGCCGGACGACATATCGGAAAGTTTGAACACGCGCAGGGCGGAACGATTTTCCTCGATGAGATCGGGGACATGCCTCTCGCGATGCAAGCCAAGCTCCTGCGTGTTCTCGAAGAGAATGAAGTCGAGCGCATTGGCGGTGACAAGCCAATCGCAGTTGACGTGCGTGTAATCGTAGCTACCCATCGAGACCTCGGCAGACTCGCCCAGGACGGGAAATTCCGCCAAGACCTGTTTCACCGCGTTTACGTGTATCCCTTGATATTGCCGCCCTTACGTGAACGGCGCCAGGACATCCCTAAGCTGATCGAACACTTTTCTACGCAGCTGTGCTCTCAAAACGGGTGGAAACCGCTGCCCTTCACGCCTGAGGCGATCGAAGCCCTGCAAGGCTACGCATGGCCGGGCAATGTTCGTGAATTGCGCAATGTTGTGGAGCGTCTGCTTCTCTTGGCGACGGAAGGCGAAGTTGACCTCTCGACCGTCCAAGCTGCCCTGCCGCAATCTTCGGTGAGCCTGGCCTCTGGAACCGCTGGATCCGGTCCCCTGCAAAGCCGCGTTCAGAGTTTCGAACGCGAGGTGATCCTCGCCGAATTGAAACGCAATCAATCGCACATGACGAACACTGCAAAGGCCCTCGGCCTCGAGCGCAGCCATCTGTACAAAAAATGCGAGCAACTGGGAATCGATCTGAGCAGCGTTAGGAAAGAGTGATGCTGCAATCTACAAGTTCTAGCTTGCGGCTGCGGCCTGCCCCAGAACTTCCCGAATCTTCTGCAGCAAAGCTTCCATACTGAATGGTTTCTGTAAGAACGGTGTTTGGTGGTCAAGAATGCCGCTCTTCACTACGGAGTCATCCGTGTAGCCAGACATGAACAAGCACTTGATCTCAGGGCGTTGCTCCATGATTCTCTCGGCTAACTCGCGCCCACTAAGACGCGGCAAAATCAAGTCTGTGAGCAGCAAATCGATGCGGCCCTTGTTGCTCCCGATGATCTTCAACGCCTCCTCGGCGTTGTGAGCCTCAATGACTTTGTACCCATTCCTGTGTAAGAGCAGCTGGATTAATGAGCGCACTCCATCCTCATCTTCCACCAGTAAGACAGTTTCGAAGCCGGAATACCTTTCCGCCGATCCCCGAACAACGTCCAGTGATTCGGCAGGTTGATCCACGCGCGGCAGGTACAACCGGAATGTCGTGCCGACTGTCGGCTCGCTTGAAGCCCAGATGTAACCGTTACTCTGCTGCACGATTCCGTAAACCGTCGAGAGTCCCAACCCAGTCCCCTTGCCTACCGGCTTGGTAGTAAAAAACGGCTCGAAGATGTGGGGCAGGGCCTCGGGTTCGATGCCGACCCCTGTGTCGCGAACCGCCAATTGAACGTACCGGCCTGGCTCCATCTGAACCTGCGGCTCAACCTGGGACTGCTGCAACTCAATGTTGTTCGTCTCCAGCGTGAGCCGGCCACCATTGGGCATTGCGTCGCGCGCATTCAGAGCCAGATTCATTATGATCTGCTCGATTTGACCCGGATCCGCCTTGACCCTTCCCAAATCTTTCCCTTGCACAATGGAGAGCTCGATTCGCTCTCCCAACAGCCTTGGCAGCAGCTGAGCCATATTGCTCAGAACTGCATTCAGATCCAGGACTCGAAACGCGACGACCTGCTTGCGGCTGAATGCCAACAGCTGACTGGTCAAGCTGGCAGCTTTGTCGGCAGCCTTCTGGATTTGTTCCACTCCCCCTCGACGAGAATCCGCCTCATGCAGGCGTTCCAATAGCAATTGGCTGTTCCCTTTGATGATCGTAAGCAGGTTGTTGAAGTCGTGGGCCACCCCGCCTGCAAGTTGCCCAACCGCCTCCATCTTTTGCGATTGTCGCAGCTGCTCTTCCAGGAGTCGCCGTTCAGTAATGTCCTCCACAATCATTTCAAATCCGGTGGTCTTCTCACCATCGAGCAATGCGCGGCCGCTGACCCGAACCGTGATCGCTTTCCCGTCTTTGCGCCGCCATTGCACTTCCACCCCGCGCAGTTGCCCCACAGTTAGAAGCGTGTTCACGATTTCTCTGTGCTGACTGCGATCAAGATAAACATCGCTGGTCGGGCGCAGGGCAAGCACTTCCTCCACCGATTCATATCCCAGGATCGCCACCAGCGCAGGGTTTACATCCGTAAACTGGTCTTCGAGGTTCCAGCCGAATATGCCATAGACCGCGCTTTGCACCAGCGTGCGGTAACGCAGCTCGGAGTCCTGCAGCGCCTGCTCGTTGCGCTTGTGCTGAATCGCGCTGGCAACCTGTTGCGAAACGAAGGTCAGGATTTCCTTCTCGCGTTCTCCGAATCGAACCTTTTCGCTATAGCTTTGCACAACCAGAACGCCGAAAGTGGTGTCCCCGTTCTTGAGTGGAACCCCCAACCAATCGAGCGAAGGGGCGCCCACAGTTTCCACCTCGCCGCTCGCCACCAGCCCCTCAAACACTTCCGGGTTCGCCAGCAGGGGTTGTCCCGTACGCAGCAAGTACTCCGTCAGGCCCTTCTTCGGCGGCCGAGGATCCTCGGTGGCATCTTCCTCATCTACGAAATACGGAAAGGACACCAGGTCCTTTGCCGGATCATAAAGTGCCACGTAAAAGTTCCTCGCATCCATCAGTTCGCCAACAATGCCGTGAATGGCCGCGAATAGTTCTTGCAGGTCCCCTGCGGAATTGCTCGTCGAGGCGATCCGATACAACGCGTTTTGTAACTGTTCCGCCCACTTCCTCTCCGTCACATCCACCACAATCGCGATGTTAGCCGGCTTGCCCGCGAACTGGATGGGATTTGTGCTCGCACTGAAGTCAACCCATCGTTCTTCCCCGCTCTTGGTAATGATCTTGAATTCGTAATGCGATGGCACCGCCTCGCCACGTAGCCTTGCCTGGCCTCGCTCTCGTGCCATGTCGATGAACTCGGGATGCACCAGCACGGCCCAGGGATCCTCCATCGCCATCAATTCTGACCGTGAATAGCCAAACAGACGCGCCGTCGCAGGATTCACGTAGTAAAAGCGGTTGGAATAGATGTACAAGGCCGGGGCGGCATTTTCCGCGAGACTGCGGAAGCGGCTTTCACTCTCCCGTATCGCGTCCTGACTCCGCCGATGAATGATGGCGCTGGCGATCTGCTGGGAAACGAAAGTCAAAATCTCTTTCTCGGCCTCCCCGTAACGGATGTTCTCTTCGTAAGTCTGCACCGTAAGGACACCGAACGTAACCTCTCCCTGCTTCAGCGGAACCCCCATCCAGTCGCGCGACCGTGCCCCCATCCGCGATTCCACCTCACCCCTCCGAACCAGCTCCTCGAGAGTCTCTGGCGTCGCAAGTAGCGGCTTGCCCGTGCGCAGGACGTATTCCGTTAGGCCGTCGCGAAACCTGTGTGCCGCTGGGGGCGTTAGGTCCTTCTCATCCACAAAGTAAGGGAAACTAACCATTTCACTGCCGGGATCATAGAGCGCGATGTAACAATTCTTCGCGTACATCAATTCAGCCAGCATCTTGTGAATCTCGGCGAACAGGTCCTCCAACGACTGCGCGGAGTTGGCCTTTTCGGCGATCCGGTACAGAACAGAGTGAAGGCGTTCCGCACGTTTCCGTTCCGTGATGTCGCGGTATATAGCGTAAAAAGCAACCCGCCCGCCCCCTATATTCACCGGGGTCCCTAAGATCGAGACGTCGACCGTGCTGCCGCTGTTCGTGCGCCGCCGCGTCTCCAGCGCCACCGTTTTGCCTTGCTCCATTTGCCGGTTCAGCGTGGAAGCTTCGTCCGTGTTCGATGACGGAACGATTAGGCGATCCAAGTCCCGTCCCCGTGCCTCGTCGAGCGTATATCCAAACATGCGGCTGAATTCCTGGTTGACGCGCACCACCCGGTGCTGACTATCCACGATGACCACAGCCTCCGGAGCCATCTCGAATAAACCTTCGAGATAAGCTTCCGGGACCTCGCGCTCGCGTTCCGCGCGTTCCAACGATGACAACATCTGATTGATGGAGCCAGCCAGGTAAGAGATCTCGTCGGTCCCGTGCACGCGCACTCGTTCTGAAAGTCCGCTCCTCACCCCAATCGCAGCCACACTGCGGGTGAGGCTGATCAGGCGCGACAGTACCTGGCGTTCGAGCATGAGTAACGTGATCATCGCAAAAACGCCGCCCACGAATAGCGTGAAGCCCATCAGGTACATGAGCGTCATTCGTCCCTGCTCGTAAACCTGCCGTGGGGTTTGGACGCGCAATATCAGCGCCGGCTCTCCTCTGTAGTCTTTCAGAAACGTGTAGCCGGCAATCTCCGACCGTCCCAGCGGCGCGACGACAGCCTCAGCCTTGGCCAACCCAGCCTGGGCTTGGACAACATCCTTCGGCAGATGTCCTCTCAGGGCAAAGATGTTGAAATGCAAGCTGCTCGCCCATGCCAGCCTTTTGAGTTCCGCTGGGTCCAGGCGCCGTCCCATCAACAATGCCCCGGCAACCGGACCTTTGCCCGTGGAACTGAGCACCGGCCAAGCCGACACCAGCATAGGCCCGTCCGGCAGCACCACAATTCCCCCCACGCCTTTGTCCTGGCCCTCCCGTGCCATGCGGCTGAGCGGCACCAGTTGCTCGATGAGTTCACTCTCCGCTGCGGTCTGCTCCTTCGAATCCAAATCGAATTCCCGTGCGTGAACCGGCTGGTCCGAGCGGTTCATGTACGCAATCAGATTCAGGCGTAATGCCAACAACGTGCTATCTGGAAAATTGATGTCGCCCCACTGCGGTGTCGGGTGGCTAACAAACTGATGCGCTTCATCCCACTGAGAATCGTCCCGCGTAATCGTGGTGAGCAGGTCGTATTCGTTCGCAAGGGTGTGCGACACTCGGTCCACATCCTGCCGCATCTCTTTGTCTTCCAGTTGGACAAATCGGGCCAGGACCGTGTTTCGGGCGATCACGTAGATGGCGGCGCACAGCCCCATCAGTGTCATGACCACGATCAGCAGCGTTTTCCGGCGTAGTGACAAGAACTACCCCACCCTACCTGCGTCTGCCTCAATTAATTCCATTGGGCAGGCAAAATGGAACGAGCTTCTGGAGTGTGCAAACGAAAATCGACGCTGCCGCGAGAATAGCGCAAAAGCGTAGGAAATGGGAGAGTAGCTGTCGGACATGCCCCGTTTCGGTATCGCTGCAAAAAAGAATCGGCGCGCGTCGAATTGTGGGGTAAGGATGGCAGCGACGCGCGCCTTCTGTATTTAGAAACATCCTACGTTCAACACCCGGAGCCTTCAGTGACGCAGGTCACACCCGGCGGTGATAACTAAAGCTCAGCCGAACCTATGCTCACGGCGCTATCCCTGATTTCACAGCTTGACAGAGGACGACATCAACGTAAACCGGGTCGAAAGTCGCAGTTACCTTATTAAATCAATTCGCCTGATTTAGAACTCGTGGTTGGGCCTCACCGCCGGCGCGTTCGCCTCTTGGCGACACTGCCGGCCAGTCGCCTTTCCACGCATCCGGCGTTGTGGCGTTCAAGTACCGGATGCGTACGGGCATGGCTGCAAGCCGGTCGGAAAGTCGCGCCTCATTGCGAATCGGCCACCAGTCGTACAAGAAAACCTCAAGCGGACGCCACATGGAAACCCAGCCGCCAATCGTAAGGCTTTCACGTACGATGTCGCCGATACGACTGCCCTTCATCAGCCCGGCTATGAAATCACCCAGCGCAATTGCCGATGCCAGGGCAATCAGGCCAATCAGAAGACTGGTGCGGCCCACCCGGAAGAGTTCGCGCAGACGCCGTCGGTATGCCTCAGCGCGTTGACTGAAGAACTCGTGAATGGCGCCGCGTAGAACAGCCGCCTCGTCCGGTAATCCGGCCTCGCGGTCGAGGTCAATCATCAGAGCCAGACTTGCGTCACGTGGCAGGTCCTTCGCCCAGCCCACGATAAACTCCTCCGCTTTGGGATCGAGATCTTTGTCGCGAAACGGAGAAGGATCGATCGCATTAAACAATTGCTTCAATTCGCCTACGTGCACCTCAATAATCGCGCACTTCGGAGGAATTGGATCGCCAGCAGAAGGTTTGTCCGTGGCCCCAGAGGCGTTTGTCATCGCGCCAGAATACGCCATCCACCGGAAGGATACCGTCAACACGTAGGAATAAAGATTGAGCCCAGGGACAATCCTACCGATAACGTGCAAGAGCAGCCCTTCAGAGCCACGTACCGATGCAAACGAGAGTGGCCTCAAGCCCGGGGATAATGCTGGCAGTAACGTGGAAGAGCGGCCCTTCAGGGCCGCGTACCCGGACCCAAACGAGCGGGGCTTTAGCCCCCGAAGAATGACTTGAATCGGACTTCCTGGCTCATGCACAACTCCGCGCGCACCAGAGCTGCTCGAATCTTTTTCCGTGACAATAACGTGTCTTACAATGAGCATGCTGAAGGAAATCGGCGTACTGGCGCGCGAACAGCGCCAAAAAGCGGCCTAAAAAATGTCCCAGCGCATGCCAGCTCTGTTCTTCGGGCACGGGAATCCGATGAATGCCCTGCTCGTGAATCCGTACACCGAGCAATGGGCGGCGCTCGGACGCGCGATCCTTAGACCTAAAGCAATCGTTTGCATCTCGGCCCATTGGTACATTCAGGACGCAGCCGTCACCATAAGCACCGCTCCCAAGACCATCCATGATTTTGGCGGATTCCCGCAACAGTTGTACCAGGTGCAGTATCCCGCGCCCGGCGATCCCGCTCTCGCGGCTCGCGTCCAGAAACTCCTTGCTCCCTTGCCGGTGAGACTAGACGAGCGCTGGGGACTGGACCACGGTACCTGGTCCGTGCTGCGTCACGTCTATCCGCATGCCGACGTTCCGGTGGTTCAACTCAGTATTGATGAAACCCAGCCACCCTCATTTCACTACGAAATTGGCAAGCGCCTCGCCCCTTTACGCGAAGAGGGAATTCTCATTGTTGGAAGCGGCAATGTAGTGCACAACCTTCATGCCTACGCCTGGGGACGCCGCGTTCAAGAGCCGTATGACTGGGCCATCTCGTTCGAGAACAGAGTGCGCGAACTGCTTTTGGCCGAGGAGTACTCGCCGGTTGTCGATTACGAGAATCAACTTGGCCGCGAAGCGGATCTCGCGGTTCCTACCCCCGACCACTATCTTCCGTTGCTGTACGTGGTCGGAACGCGCACGCCATCCGAGCCCCTCACATTTCCTGTAGAGGGTGTAGATGGTGGATCGGTTTCAATGCTTGCCGTGCGCGTGGGCTGAACATCGCTATCGGATTCTCAGCGAAGGCCACCTACGCTGCTCGCGATCCGCTGCTGCCACACTTCGGACACGTGTGAAATTCCTGCACGCTCCCACCGAGACCCGGATCTATTTGCGCCGCCTCTTGCGGATCGGTGCCGTACACCACCTTGTCGCAATGGTGGTTCATCTCTGCTCCGCAGTTCGGACAAATCATCTTCTTATTATTTGACATCCGGAAACCCTCTTCCCTGTGATCAGTCCAGAGATATCTGTTCACGCCCATGACGCAGCGTTCTTGCCATCCAGATGAGTTCCTTCAAAAACTTATCGATGCGCCCGATAAACAATCGGTCCAGAAGCTTGCCGTCCTCGGCAAACGATTTATGCACATTTGAGAAATTTACATCCCAGAAAATCGTTACCAAGCCGAGTTCGCGCATAACTGGCAACATGTTCTCAATCACTCTGGTTCCACCGAATGGTCCGGCTGATACTCCGACAATGCCCACAGCCTTGTGAATGTATTCTTCGAGACAACTGTCCAGGACGTGTTTCAAGAGACCAGAGTAACCGTGGTTGTACTCCGGAGAGACGATTACAAGAGCATCTGCCTTCTTCAGGCAGGCGGAAAAGTTCGGATCCTTGACGGCTCCGCCAGCGTCATTCGTCGGCAGGCAAAGCTTTGCGATATCGATTATCTCGGTCTCCACGCCAGCCCGATTACCCAATTCCTCGCTGACGAGGCGAGCTGCATGCAGGCTCATGCGCCCCTTTCTGACGGTCCCAAGAATCACGGGCACATACAGGGGC